>Ga0187815_10000194_pt1 | contig 30863 bp, 34 predicted proteins | sample NC_S_5_FD_132962 | JGI IMG/M metagenome (GOLD analysis project Ga0187815, IMG submission 132962) | Wetland sediment microbial communities from Neuse River Estuary, North Carolina, USA - ASW-S_5 | ecosystem: Environmental > Aquatic > Freshwater > Wetlands > Sediment | place: USA: North Carolina... | reverse complement strand
TCAAAAGATCGCTCGCGGCAGCGAACGCCATCGTCGCGGGGAACAGTGTCAATCCGATCGCTTCGCTCAACATGGCGCATCACCGTCGACAAAATGAAAAGGCTCCGCAGCGCAACCGGAGCCCTCTGGCAACGGTCGGTAAAAACCCAGCTTTACTTGAGCGTGCTGGAAAGGCTGGTGAACGCCGTCTTAAGGTTGTTACCGAGGCCCTGGATCACGGCAATGATGGCAACCGATATGCCGGCGGCGACGAGGCCATATTCGATTGCGGTCGCGCCTGACTCGTCTTTCGCAAAACGCGCGATAAGGGCTTTCATCGGGTTTTTGCTCCTTAAATTCCCACTTGCTGTTTGCGTCGAGCAAAGGGTTTACGAACTCTTTCGATTAAAGCGCAAAATACCGGTGAGACATTTCAGGCCGGTTAAGCAAAACCCGGCGCTAATCGCGTTCGCTCGCTGTAGTTAACGCGGCGTTGCCGACGGTGCCCGTTGCGAGTGGCGGTGGACAAACGAGATCGCGCCCGCGAACGACGCGGCTTCACCGCCCGTCAGACTGCTGGCAATGCAGATGCTGCTATTTGTTTTCGGGAATGGACAGCGTCGTCGTGGCCTTGATTTTTTCCATCGCAAAGCGCGAGGTGACGTTCTTCAGGGGAATAGCGGCGATCAAGCGCTTATAAAAGGAATCGTAGCCGGCAATGTCGGCGACGACGACGCGCAGCATGTAATCGACATCGCCTGCCATACGATAGAACTCCATCACTTCCGGCATCGCGGTGACCGTCTTGGCGAAGCGGTCGAGCCAATCCTGGGAGTGGTCGCCGGTCTCGATTGAAACGAAGACGCTGATGGGAAGCCCGACGCGCTGCTGATCGACCAAAGCGACACGCTTGAGAATAACGCCGTCGGCCTCGAGGCGCTGGATCCGCTTCCAGCAGGGCGTCGAGGACAATCCGACCCGTGTACCGATCTCGGCAACCGAAAGAGCCGCGTTCTCCTGCAGTACAGCAAGGATTTTTCTGTCAATCGCATCCATGAGGCTGTTTTTCCATGCAGCTCCCTTTCATCCTATCTAAAGAGAAAAATATTCTAACGCAAGCCGAAGCGTTGGGTTTAATCGACCCGTTGCGACGCGGCCACGCCAGGCTGTGCGGTTAACGTCGCTGCATTTCGCGCCATGAAGGCCTCGACTTCGGCCCGTGTCGGCGCGCCGGCCGAGCCGCCAATGCGTGTGCATTTTATTCCGGCGACCGCCGCGCCGAAGCGCATGGCGTCGACCTCGTTTCGGCCTTCCGCGAGCGCCATCACGAAACCGCCGTGAAAAGCATCCCCCGCCCCGAGCGTATCGACCGCAGCGATTTTGAACACCGGTAGGCGGCACACTCTGCCGCGATCGAGATAAACGATATCGTCCGGTCCATTGCTGACCGCAAGGAACGCGTCGGTCTTGCCGGCGATACGCTTTAGTCCCTCACCGAGATCGGCGACGCCGGTGGTCTCGCGCAGACATTCCCAGGAAAAGACCACATGCGAGGCGACGCGAAACAGCGGATCATCCTCGACCGTCGGGCGATCGCCGTCGAGCACGACCGGTAGATTGCGGCGCCGCGCCGCTTCGCAAATCGGCCGAACGAATTCCGGATAGCGGTTGTCGGCAAGCAGCGCATCGGCGGCACTCACGACGCGCTCTGGATCGTCCGGCGCCGCGGCCGCGATGCGCTCATCGCGATAGGTGACGATGGTGCGATCGCCGCGCGCATTCATGAAGATCGCCGACAGCGCCGTGCCGAGTCCGCCGATGCGCTGACAGGCCGTGCAGTCGACGTTCTCGCGCGCCAACGCCTTGAGCACGCGGTCGCCATTTTCGTCTTCGCCCGTCGGCCCACCCATCGGGCCGGCCAGCGCAGCGCGGCCGCCCAGCCGGGCGATCGCCACCGCAGCGTTCGCGGCGCAGCCGCCATTGACGACAAAGAATCCCTTGGCCTGGACTTTGCCGTCCGGCTGCGGGAATTCGTCGACGCGAAACACTTCATCGAGCACGATGATGCCGGCGCACAGGATGCGCGGCGCGCGCTCAGCGAACGACATCGGGGCCGCCCTCGACATAACTGCGGATAATGTGATGGGCGATCGCAACCGGCGGCGGGGTCGTCAATCCTTGCGGATGTTGCCGGTTGAGCATCGAGGCGAGTTCTTCGCGGTCGAACCAGCGTGCGTCTTCCAGTTCTTCGCGGTCAATGACGATCGTCTCGGACAGCGCCTCGGCGTGGCAGCCGATCATGATCGAAGAAGGAAACGGCCACGGTTGGGAAGCAAAATAGCGTACTCGCCCGCACGCGATGCCAACCTCTTCCAGCACTTCACGGCGCACGGCCTCTTCGATGCTTTCGCCGGGCTCGGTGAACCCGGCCAAACACGACCACATGGTCGGTACGAAGCGGCGCGAACGCCCGAGTACGCAACGTTCGCCGGAAATCGCAAGCATGATGACGACAGGATCGGTGCGCGGGAAATGCTCGGCCCGGCAGGACGGACAGTCGCGCCGCCAGCCGGCTTGGGTCAGCGCGGTAGCTACGCCACAATTCGGGCAGAACCGATGACGCGCATGCCAGCCGAGCAATGCCTTAGCTTCGGCCAATGGCGGCAGATGATCCGCCGCCACCATGCCTTGCACCGCGATCGAGCGCAGATCGGAGATCTTAAGATCATTGCGCGTCTTCAGTTGTTCCACCGCGTCTTGGTCGAGATCGAATCCGAACCGTGGCGCCGCATCGGCGAGCCCGAGAAATACAACTTCACGGACCGAACCGAGGGCCCGCGCCTCGCGCGGCGTGAACAGCGGGTCACATGGTTCGCCGGCCTTGAGCACCACCAGTTCGCCGCCGATCACGTAGCTCGCGGCTTGCGCGTGTTCGCAATATCGCTTGAGCGCGGCGTCATCACCGCGGCTCATTACGGCGCGGTCGAGCCGACTGGCGGTGTAGCCGAGCGCCGGGCGCGGGCCTAGTGTCCCGATTCCGAAGTTCGTCACCATTTGCGGCGCGCTCGTACGAACTTCGGAATCGATAAGGACACTAGCAAGTCTAACTCCGTAGTGTCGCTTTTGACCCCGAAGTTCGCATCGGCGGGCTCCGTAAACTCGTGCGAACTTCGGGTTCGCGGCACTAGATCGGGACGAGGCGACACGATCAGGAACGAGGCGATTTAAGCGGCATCACTCGGCCGCCTCGTGCAGCGGCCGCGGATAGATCGCGTCATACAGCTCCGGGCGCTGCCATTGCGGACCAAGCACGCCCTGCTTCGCGCCACACACCATCGACGAGCCGACCGCGTCGCGCGAGGCACGCAGCTGCCGGATGCGGTCGAGACTGACATCGACAATGCTCAGTCCCGCCGCCGTACTTTCGAACATGATTTCTTCAGGCGCCGCCACCATCGCAAGTCCGCGCTGCGAATGATCGAACAAGTTCTGTGTCGTAACTACGATCGCCAAATTCTCGATCGCGCGCGCCCAAATCAGGGTGCGCCAGGTACTCCATAGCCGATTCTTGTCGATCCCGGCCGGCATGAAAATGAGTTCGGCGCCGCGCAACGCCAGCGCCCGCGAAACTTCCGGCATATAAACCTCGCTACACATCGCAAGGCCGACCTTGCCGTGCGCGCTTTCGAAAACCGGAAATTCATTGCCCGGAACATACTGAAATTCCCAGGACCGGCCGCCGGTATAGATCCAGGGGCCGTTCGGATGGGTGCGCCGATAGCGGGCTGGCGCACGCCCGTCCGGGTAGGCCATCACGATCAGGTTGTGGGCGGTCGCCGCCTTAACATCGATCGGCTCAATCGTGCCGAATACGGCATACACGCCATGCTTGGCGGCGGCTTCCGCAAGCGCAACGCTTGGGTCGAATGTCACCGGCATGCGCCACGGACCCGGATATGTCTCCGGGAAGCAGACAAAATCCGCCCCGTCTGCCGCCGCCCGCTCGATCCATTGCACCGCATCGGTGACATTGCGGTCGGCTTCGCCGGGCGGATGCGAAATCGGCTGCACGACCGCGATACGGAAGGTCATTGGCGTCTCCCTGAAGCATGATGCGGTAGAACTGGGAACCGCTTTTCTCGTGATCATGCTTCACAAAAAGCTTAAGCCGTCAATCGATACGGTCTGAAAGCGGCCGGGCTTTACCCACCCCAAACAGCCCGTCGCGGGGAATTGAAACCGTCGCGTGCAGCAAGGTCAAGGCGCACCAGCGCTGACACGCTGCAACCTCGTCGTAGCGCGGAAAAAAGCTTCGAACGGAACACCGCGACGCTCTGGACCCGTCCGCTGATTTTAATCGGCCATGAGGTCGTCGGCCTCAAACGGCTGCGCCGCGGATGCGAACCACTCCGCGCGAGCGGTCGCGCGTCGGCGCGCGCGATCATTGGTCGGCAACTGCAAAAGGGCGTAAAGGTCGCGCACTTCCCGTTGCGCGGCGAGATGGAGCCGGCCGGGCCGTGTGCCCAATGTCGCCTCGTCGAGCGGATCGAAAGCGGTCAGGCCGGACGGAAATAACTGCCGATACACAGTGCGTTCCCCGCAGCCGTCGAGCGGCCGAAACCGAAGACGCATCGCCAATTTATTCAGACTGTCGTCCACAAGTCGTCCAAGCGAAAAGCGGTTTCGGACAACCCGCCAATCGATATGGCTGCGGTCAAACAGCCTGCGCCGGCGACGCGCTTCGCACACCATTGCAGCATAGTGCCCGGTCTCGGTCACCTCATGGGTCAACGGATCGATTGCCCCGAGCGTTCCAAAGTCGAGAAAGCTGTCGTTGAGCGGCGTCAACAGCGTGTCGGCCAGCAGATGGGCGAGCCGCATCAAGTAGCTGTCATTCGCCGGCGTATCGACCACCAGGAAATTCGCCGAGTCCTCGAAGCCGCGAATGGCGGTTTCCAAAGCTGCAAGCTCCTCGGCTTCGTTGTCTTCTAGCCGCGCCCCTTCAGCGCGTGGAATCCAGCGATGGATCGGGGTTTGAAGTTTAAGTCCCCGATGGCTTGCCCAGATCCGCCGGTTCTCGATGTAGCGCGTGAGACTTTTCTGATTGCTGTCGAGATCGATCGTGCCAACGCGTTGGCCGTCGTTGATCAGCGCGATGGCGACGTGCATGGCGATCGTTGTCTTGCCTGATCCCCCCTTCTCGTTTCCGACAACGATGACATGCGGCGCCGTCCGAAGCACGGGCGCCTGTTGCAGCATTGTAGTGAACTTCTACAAGTTCTTCCGGTGTTCAATCAATGCGACCGCGATCGCCCGGTTCCGAACTGCGCGCAGATTTTTGTGCACGAAGAGCGTGACTGATCGATGCGAATACCGTTGCTCTTGCGAGCGACGCTAATTTACTCACCGGAATCGTCAAGCAAGGTCGCGCCAGCTCAGTAGAAAACGTCATAGACGACGTCGATCACTTCGCCGGTCGTGAGATCGACCAGCAGCAGATCTGACCCGTAGCGGACCCATTGATAATCGGGCGGCGGTGGCGGCAAACCAATGAGATCCCAGTCCGGGTACCAGTAATCGCGAACCAGGAAGACCGGCGGCAGGGATGCGCCAACTGCCCAACGCTGGTAGCCCCAGCCGGGTGGATAGGCGAACGGCGCCGTCCGCACGCGCTCGAATGCTTGGCCGCGGTAGACGAACTGGGCGCCGCCGGGGCGAACAAACTCGGCTCCGCGGTGCGGTTCGCCGGGACGTACAATTTCCACTCCCGGCGGCGGACCGCCGGGACGCGTAACTTCCGCTCCCGGTGGCGGACCGCCGGGACGGATGATCTGCCCTCGCGGATACGGGCCGCCGCCCGGATTGATCACTTGCGCTCCCGGGGGCGGACCATTCGGCCCGCGCGGCGGGATGAACAGCTTACCAGGGGGCGGACCGCCGCCTGGATGCTGCTGCGGCGATGGGTGCGCACGATGGTCTTCGTCGTGCTGTGCTGCGGCCAGCCCGGATAGCGCGATCGATAAGACCGCCGGGCAGATCGCCCTAATCGCAAAACCGGCCCATCGTCGATGCAAAATCGCGCGCCTTTCCGAATCGCAAGGATTTACGAACGCTATCAAATCGCTACGGCCGGCGAAATCGGTCGCGCTTGCTTTCCGGTCGCCCACGGCCGATATAAGTGATGGGAGGTTGGCGGTGGACGAGCTACTCGCCAACCGGGTCAGGTCCGGAAGGAAGCAGCCCTAACGAGCGCGGTTCGGGTCGCTCGTCAGCCTCCCAGCCACTAGTTTCGCAGCCCTGCGACTACGCCGTCACTTTCGGGGCGAACGCAGCCGAGCTGACCGGATGCAAGCTTGAATGGCAAAACCGGCCGACAGCCGGGAGGCTTGTGCACCGCTTCCAGGTTATGCTGCCGTCCTGCGAGCCCTATGCTTTGATGCTTGCGGCGCAAGATCGGAGGGCCGCGCTCAGCCTCGAGGCGCGTTTTTAGAGACAGAATCGCCTGCCAAGCAGACCATGAACGATACGACAACGTCATCCTACCGCGTCCTCGCACGCAAATATCGCCCGGCGACATTCGACGACCTGATCGGTCAGGACGCGATGGTGCGCACGATCTCGAACGCTTTCGAGGCCGGGCGGATCCCACAGGCCTGGATCCTTACCGGCGTACGCGGGGTGGGTAAAACGACGACCGCCCGCATTCTCGCCCGCGCGCTCAATTACGAACTGCCGAATGGCTCAATTTCAGCGCCGACCATCAACATGCCGGCGCTCGGCGTCCATTGCGAAGCGATCATGGAAAGCCGTCATCTCGACGTTATCGAGATGGATGCGGCATCGCATAATAGCGTCGACGACGTGCGGCAAATCAACGATGCGATCCGCTACGCGCCCGTATCGGCGCGCTACAAGGTCTATATCCTCGACGAAGTGCATATGTTGTCCGGCGCCGCCTTCAACGCGCTGTTAAAAACGCTCGAAGAGCCACCGCCGCACGCGAAATTCATTTTTGCCACCACCGAAATCCGAAAAGTCCCGATCACGGTGCTGTCGCGCTGCCAGCGCTTCGATCTGCGGCGCGTCGACGCTGCCCGGCTGGTGGAACATCTGCAGGAAATCGCCGGCAAGGAAGCGATCAAAGCCGAACCGGAGGCGCTCGCTCTGATCGCGCGCGCCGCCGAGGGTTCGGTACGCGATGCCCTTTCCTTGTTCGATCAGGCAATCGCGCATGCGGGCGCCCAAGCAGATATTTCCGGCGCGGCATCCGGCCTGGTGCGCGCCGATAACGTGCGCCAGATGCTTGGACTAGCCGACCGCACGCGCATCATCGAACTATTCGATGCCCTCATGCGCGCCGATGTCACCGCGGCGCTCCAGGAGCTGCGTGACCAATACGATTCCGGCGCCGATCCGGCCATGGTGCTCGGCGACCTGGCCGAGTTCACCCATTTCGTCACACGGATCAAAATCGTGCCGTCCTTGGCGGATGACGTGTCGCTGACCGAAGCCGAGCGCGTTCGCGGCCGCGCATTCGCCGCCAAGCTTTCGATGCGGATTCTGGCGCGCACCTGGCAGATGCTGCTCAAGGGCATTGCCGAAGTCGAAGCCGCCGGCCGGCCGATCGACGCGGCCGAAATGGTGCTGGTCCGGATCGCTTACGCTGCGGATTTGCCGACGCCCGATGAAGTCATCCGCACGCTTGGCGACGCGCGCCGTGGCGAGAATTCGGCGCCGAATCCCCCGCCTGTCGCCGGCGCCACGGAGCTTCGCGCCCAGACGCGTCCGGAGCCGGCCCGGTCGGATCAGGCGCGCCAAGACCTATCGGCGCGCGGCTCCCGCGGGCCGGTAGCAACGCCGATGCCCGCACCTGCCCCGGCGCCGGTCGAGACGCCGTCCGTAAATGTCGAGGAAATTCGAGCGCTAAAGAGTTTCGAGGACCTGATTGGCCTCGCCGCCGAAAAGCGGGATCTTTCGATCAAGAGCGCGCTCGAACGCGACGTGAGGCTCGTCCGTTTCGAAGATGGCACTCTCGAAATCGCTCTGGAAGCTGGTGCGCGCAAGACATTGATCGGGGAGCTCTCGAAGAAGCTCGCCGATTGGACCGGCCGGCGCTGGATGGTCGCGGTTTCGGCAGAAGCGGGTTCGCCTTCGCTTCGCGCGCAAGCCGAAATGCGCAAAGCGGAGATGAAAGACGGCGTGCGCGGCGACCCTCTGGTCCAGGCGGTAATGGAACGATTTCCCGGTGCTGAAATCGTCGATGTGCGGCCACCGGCCGGGCCGGCGCCGGAACAACCGAGCGAAACGCCAGTCGGCTCACAGCTGGACGGTGATGTTGCAGACGATGATACACTCTAGACTTGAGATCCCAGCTGGCCGCCAACGCACGCTACGGCATCGGAGAGGCGGGCAATATCATGGCTGATTTTCTCGGCTTGGTGAAACAGGCCACCGAATTCAAATCAAGAATGGAAGCCATGCAGGCTGAGCTCGAGCAGCTCGAAGTTGAGGGCGCAGCGGGCGGCGGCGTTGTGACTATCAAGCTGTCCGGAAAAGGCGATCTGCGCGGCGCACGTATCGACGATTCACTTCTCAAACCAGACCAGAAAGAGATTCTTGAAGATCTCATTGTTGCCGCACATGCCGATGCGCGGCGCAAGCTCGAGGCGATGCTCCAGGAAAAAATGCAGGCGCTCACCGGCGGTTTGCCGCTGCCGCCAGGCCTGAAGCTATTTTGATAAGCTGTTTGATGGCTGCTATTTCCGCCGGACCCGAAATCGAACGTCTGATCCAGCTGCTCGCCCGATTGCCGGGTCTTGGCCCGCGTTCAGCGCGCCGGGCGGCGTTGTTCCTGATCAAGAAACGCGAGCTGATCATGGCGCCCTTGGCCGCCGCCTTGCAAACCGCGATTGAGAAGATTTCAGTGTGCCGGATCTGCGGCAATATCGACACGCAGAATCCGTGCACGCTCTGCACTGATCCGCGGCGAGATGATTCGACCATCGTGGTGGTGGCGGACGTTGCCGACCTTTGGGCGCTCGAGCGGGCGCACGCCATCAACGCGCGCTATCATGTACTGGGCGGCATCTTATCGCCGCTTGATGGTGTCGGGCCGGACGACCTCTCTATCGACGCGCTGATGAAGCGCATGAGCGACCCCGCCATCAAGGAAGTCATCCTCGCACTGAGCGCGACGGTCGAGGGCCAAAGCACAGCGCATTACATTACCGACCTCCTGCACGGGACGAAGGTCAAGGTAACGCGGCTGGCCCATGGCGTTCCGGTCGGCGGGGAGCTCGATTATCTCGACGAGGGCACGTTAGCGGCGGCAATTCGCAGCCGCACCCCGTTCTAAACGGCGCCCGCTGATGCGAGCATCGAAGCCGCCGGGGTGTTGCCTGCAATTTAATCAGCGCGCGCCTGCGATCACACCATTTGTTCGCTGGGATGTGCACCAAAATGCCGGGATCGCTGCTTGCTCGTTTTGCCAGGCGGCCCAGATTTGCGGGTATTCGGCATGGCCCGGACGGCTCCCCAGTTGGCCCGACCTTTGCATGAGAAGGTGTGGCGGTCTCGGTCTCACCAAGCGTGACGAATTGAGATTGCTGGAGCCCCGGATTCCCGGCACCGGGGCTCTATTCTTTTGCGGACAGCCTCCAGACGCGACGGTCAATGCCCCCGAGCCAGGATGGCGAATACGCCGGGCAACCCTTACAAGACCTGGAATGGGAAAACTCACCGCCGCCCATGACGCGCGGCAAGTCGCCCGCAATTGAGGGTTACCGGATCGCCGCCAAATGAACGACGACATCCCTTTCGATAAGAGTTTCAGTCTCGCACCCGATCGGGTCCAGGAGGTAGCGCCCGGCGTGCGGGCGATTGCCGCCGACAATCCGGGCCCTCACACCTTTAAGGGGACGGTCAGTTACATCGTTGGCAGCGAGCAAGTCGCGATAATCGATCCAGGCCCCGACGATGCCGCGCATGTCGCGGCACTGCTCGACGCCGTGCGCGGCGAAACGGTCACCCACGTTTTTGTCACCCATACGCATCGCGATCATTCGCCGGCGGCAGCCAAGGTCAAGGCCGCAACCGGGGCGCAGGTGTTGGCGCAAGGACCGCATCGTTTGGCGCGTCCGCTGCACACCGGCGAAATGCGCAGGCTCGATGCCTCGGCCGACCTGGATTTTCGTCCCGATGTCGCGCTCGCCGACGGTGAGACCGTGAGCGGGCGCGGCTGGACGCTCCAGGCGGTGACGACGCCGGGGCACACCGCCAATCATATGGCGTTCGCGTTCAAGGAGGCCAACCTGCTTTTTGCCGGCGACCACGTCATGGCGTGGTCGACGACGATCGTGGCGCCGCCAGACGGCGCCATGTCCGACTATATGGCGTCGCTACACAAGCTCGCCCGCCGCAGCGAACCGCTCTACTTGTCCGGACACGGCGCGCCGGTGCGGGATGCGCCACGCTATGTGCAGTATCTGATCAGGCACCGCCAAGCGCGCGAGGCATCGATTTTGCACCGGCTCGGCAAGGGCGAGGCTGATATCCCAACCATCGTCAGGGCGGTCTATATCGGGCTCGATCCGCGTCTGGTCGGCTCCGCCGCGCTGTCTGTACTCGCGCATCTGGAAGAGCTCGTTGCACGCGGCGCCGTCACAACCGAAGGACCGCCGTCGATCTCCGGGACTTACCGCTTGGCCTGATTGCCCTTTCCTGCCGGTTTCGGCGGTGGCGCGGGTTTCTTTTCCGGCTGCGGCGTCGAGAGTACGTCGTCGATATCGTCGATAAGGCCGCGCACGCGCTTGGCGTTGGTTCCGAGATCATGCCGGCCGTAGCGTGAGGCGGAACGTATGTCGATCCGCGCCCCGTCGATTGTCGGTCGAATCCGCACCACCACGTCATCGCGGAAACCGAGGATCGGCGTGCGCGCTACCGCTTCGATAATGCCGTCGCGTACGGTCCCGGCTTGCGGCGCCCGGGCGTCGATCACCCGCGGCAGCGGACCCTGTGGCGGGCGCGAATCGACCACGCGCCATTTTCGCTTGGTTATCACCTTCATGACGGCGGCATAGGTGTCCTGCGGCGTCGCCGTGGTGTCGTCCGGCTCAATATCCGGATACGCGGCGTGCTGCTGCTCGGCGGCATAGAGGCCGGCATAGGTAATCGGATTGGCGTCGCGGGGCCGTAATCGCGCGATGGCGTCGAATTGCGGCGGATCGATCGGATCCGTCGTGATGTCATAGATCGCTGGCAGCCGCGACGCCCTCACCCCGAGATAGAGGGGATAGGCGATCAGCGCCGCGCCGATGAGCAGCGCCGTCACCGCGTGCCGGCCGCCGCCGGTGCCATGTCGCCAGATGACGATACCGGCCGCAAAAGCAAGCAAGATCGCGATGCAGGCCAGAACCAGTGCCCCGGCGAGCGTGGAAAGCGCCGGCACGATCTCGAGCGCCCCGGAACGTACGATGATCACCGCGATGAAGGTTGCCGCGAGCGAGAATAGTGCAATACGACGCGCCCAAACGGCGAGCCGCGAGATCGGTGCCTGCGTGAATAGTTGTCGTCGCATTCAGGGCGTCTTGTCGCTGGGTATCGTCAATTGCGTTGATCGCCGGCCGGACAGCCAAAGGCATTATATTTGCCCGGACAAAATTCGTCTCGGCCTTAAGTGCAAGGACAATGTGTGATTTCAGTCGTCAAGAAGGCTGTCGATCTCGACCTGAATGCTTTCACCCGGCGTACAGCGATGACCAACGCCGGCGGCGAGAAGAGCGCGCGCTTGCTCTTGCGTCTCAGCTTCGACGCACCATTCCTCGACCCGCGTGACCAGCATCCTGGCGTGGAACAGGCGGGTCTTTGTCTCGGGCGCGACCCCAGGGGCAATAGGGGCAGTCCTGGGCGCGCGTAACAGTGCGCTTCTTGCCGGCATGGTTTACGTCCGAATCAGCGGACCAGCGAAGTCTAGACGCTTAGCGGTGGGGAACAAAGACGAAACGGCGGATTCAGTTCCCTTGTGGAACGTCAGTTCCCTCAATATCGTTGAATTCGGTGTTCCTCGAAGTTCGGAGTAGTTGTCGTGGCCCCGCGCGCGTATTGGAAAGGCTACCTGAAGCTGTCGCTCGTCTCATGTCCCATCGCGTTGTTTCCGGCGACGTCCGAGCGGGAAAAAATCAGCTTCCATCAGGTCAATAAAGAGACCGGCCATCGCATCCGCTACAAGAAAGTCGACGCCGAAACCGGCGACGAAGTGGATAACGCCGATATCGTCAAGGGCTACGAGATTGCCAAAGGCGAATATATCGAGGTGGAGCCGGACGAGCTCGAGGCGGTGGCCATCGAAAGCAAGCACGTCATCGATATCGACGAGTTCGTCCCGCGCAACGAGATCGACGAACTTTATTTGCGCGATCCGTATTACATCGTGCCGGATGGTGAGGTCGGCCAGCAGGCCTTCGCGGTCATTCGCGAAGCGATCCGCAAGGAAGGCATGGTCGCCCTTGGCAAGGTCGTATTCACCTCGCGCGAACACATCATCGCACTCGAAGCGCGCGGCAAAGGAATGCTCGGCATGACACTGCGTTATCCTTATGAAGTGCGCGATGAGAGGGAATATTTCGAGACGGTCGAGGACGAAAAGATTCCCAAGGACATGATCGATCTCGCGGTCCATATCGTCGGGACCAAGACCGGCCATTTCAAACCACAACAGTTTAAGGACGAGTACGAGGACGCGCTCAAAGATCTGCTGCGGCGCAAGCAGAAGGGCGAGAAGATCGAGCGGCCGAAGGAGCGCGCGCCGTCCAACGTCATCAACCTTATGGACGCGCTGCGGCAGAGCCTCAAAGCCGGCGGCAGCAGCGCGCGGCGGAGCGCCTCACGACCGAGTGCGCGCGCGGCCAAGAAGCCAGCGCGCGCTCACGCGCGCCATAAGAAAGCCAGTTGATGCCCGGTAAGCGGGTGCAATTCGACGACGGAACCTGGCGACAGATCGATCTTCTCGGCCGCGATCAGATGAAGGATTTTCAGGAGCTCGCCGACGAGGCTTTCCGCGATTTACTGAAAAAGCATGGCCGGCCGGTCGACCTGAAAGATGCGCTTCGGCGCAGCGCTGGCCTATCGGCGACGATCCACCGTCTCAAGCCTAAAAAGACCGGCAGGGCGAGTCGTAAATAGAATACCTAGGGTAAAACTCATTATTTGCGCGGCCGCGACGCTGAAAGGCCCGCGTCCCTTCGGGTTGCGGCGAAAATCGCCGCCGGGTCGAAGGGCTCGACCGTATTCCCCGATACGCTCTTTGCCCTTCTCCTGCCCGGCGAGCGATTTTGGCTGCAACGCGGCTCGCGGAAATAAATAATGAGTTTTGACCCTAGCGTTTCGGCTTCCACAATTTAAGCAACGGTCCCTTTGCGCCGAATACGGGGTCTTCGCCGGGCCGCCTCACCTTCTCGACCGATCCGACGCTCCGCTCATGCTCCTCGGCGGTACCCCTGCACTCGTCGTACGTGCCGGACGGCGGATAGGCGCCAACCACCAGAAAGTCCTTGCTCGCACTCAGGCATTGATGGCCGGTGCCAGCGGGAAGGATTACGATATCGCCGGCGCCGAATTTGAATGTGCGACCGCGGTCGCCGCCGAGCCGAACTTTGGCACTGCCGCGCGCGACCCCAAGCACTTCGTGAATGCGCGAGTGATAGTGCAAATAATCGTAGATGCCGTTGCGCCAGCTGTCGCCCCAACCGTTGTTTTCGAATAGGCATTCCATAACCGCGGCGGGATCGAGCGTGCGCGGCAGCTGGACCGCGTTCCAATAAACGATCACTGGCCATCGTGGGTGATTCGGAATCGCGCCGTCGTCGCGGAAGCGAAACATGCCGCGTTTGCCTCGCCGCAGCAGCCCGGTGATCCGGTCGGAGGTGGGACGCTGCCAGCCGGCAATCCGCTCCGTTGATTTCTTTACGTCTTCCAGCAAAGCCATAGCCGAGCATCGTCGTAAGAGGCTTATTTCAGCTGCCTTTTCAACGGCGGCGGCAACGCGTTTGTTCCGCAGGACGCGGGAGCCTGTCGCTTAATTGGGCACGAACTTTTGCTGAGGTACGACGTGCGGTCCAACTCTACAGCCCGAGGAGCTTCTTCGCACTGCCTCCAGCCAACGCCGCGACGGTCGGGGTATCGAACCCCTCAACGGCTGCAATATGGCCGATCGGATCATACTCCGCCATGTCATAGGGATAATCGGTTCCGAGCAGGACATGATCCGGCCCGAACACTCCCACCAGTGCGGCGAGCTGGTGCGGCGTGAACACGACCGTATCGACATAGATTCGCTTGAGATAAGTCGTGGGCGGCTGCGGCAATGCGCCGTGACTATCGGAACGCGCGCCCCAGGCATGGTCGATACGGCCGGAATAAGCACCAAGATATCCGCCGCCATGCACCGCCAGGATTTTGAGCTGTGGATGACGATCGAGAACGCCATCGAAGATCAGATAGTGCAGCGCGATCGTCGTCTCCAGCGGATTGCCGATGACATTGTTGAAGTAAAACCGTGTCAGCCGGGAGGCGTCGGTGAAGCCATTGGGATGGATCATCACCAAGGCCCCGAGGTCTTCCGCTTTTTGCCAGAACGGCGCGAAGGCCGGATCTGACAGTTCTTTGCCGGCCACATTCGTTAGAATTTCCACCCCGGTGAAGCCGAGTTTGCGAATGCAGCGCTCGAGCTCCTTGGCCGCTTCCGCGCCGTCGGTCATCGGCACCGCCCCGAACCCTTTCAGGCGTCCGGTCTTCACCGCACAGAACTCGGCAATGCCGTCATTGACCATTTGCGTCGCCTTCACGGCGATCTCGAGTGGGACGGTGTAATAACATTGGGGCGGCGGCGGTGCGATGATCTGGACATCGATGCCCATGGCATCGAGGTCGGCCAATCTGTGGTCGTGCCCGATTCTGGCACGAATGTCGGCTTCCTGTTTCTGACTGAGTGCCCGAGTCTCAGCGTTAGCGAAATGCGCAAGCGGTATTGTGGCCCAATCGAGATAGGGCTCGACGAACTTCGCCGCAGCCGGCACCGCGACATGGGAATGAATGTCGACCGTTACGCTCTTCGGCCGCAGTTCGCGACCGGGTCGGCCGTGCCGGCGCGCGGTAGTCGGAGCATATTTGTTCCATTGCTCGGGCATGCGTATCCCTCTCTCTCCCTCCGCACTCGGCACGGAAGCCATTTGTTGAGCATGAGATGGGAAATCTGACTCTAGCGCTGCGGCCCGCAAGGCGTGAGGTCGCGTTCGGCGCGAAAGACGTTACTGTAGAGATTAGCCACCCACTGCCGACCGCTTGACGTCAGATTGAGATAACGAATTGCGCTTTGAATGTGCGGCGATACGCTGTTCCAGTAAAATTGCGGATAAAGGTCGGTGAGATCGGCCGGCGAGCTATAGCCGAGTTGCTTGTTCATTCCGACTTCCTCGAACTCGTAATACAGAGCATTGGCCTTGCGCAAATAATTCGGATCGCCAAGCTGGCCGATCAGATCCGCGGCGCGCATCAGCTCTCCCTCTTCGCTCTCGCCGTTGACCGCGTGATGCGAGGGGAAACGCGTGAATTCGATAGCGTTCGTTATTCTTTCGGCATCGAGCTGCTTTCCCTTGCCGACGCGCTCCATCACGAACAACTTCGAGCGCTCGACGTGGTGAGGCAACAGCGCGGCATCCGACGAACCGCGAGGCAATTTGACCTTGTTGCCTTTGGTGTCGACCACGTAGCCATCTTCGCCGTCGCCGCTGAGAATACCGCGCACATAGCCGATGTCATGCAGCAAACAGGCGACGAGGAGGTGCGCGACATCGCTGGCATAGGTTGGCCGCAGCAAGGCGCGGCCCTTCATAATGTCATAGCCGACGAGCGTCACCAGCATCGTGTGCTCGACGTTGTGATAAAGCGCATCGCTGTTACCGATGCATTCAAGAGCAATTCGGGCAATCGACGGGATCAACTCGGCCAAATGAGCATGGGTGGAACCAAAATCGCGCTTCAAATGCTCGGAAAGAAACGAGCCCAGAGCTTCCGCCGACAATTCCGGTACTGTGATCAAGGAGCACCCTCCGCGCCCTACGCCCGCCATCGTGACGGCGCGTACCGCAATTTGCAATATCGATTGTGCGGTTAGATCACAGACTTACGCCTCTGCACTTCTGCAACCGGCAGTATTCGCCTCGGTCGCCTGGTTCCACGAGATAATTGCCGCTCAGCAAAGGGCGTGCGGTGGCGCCCGATTCGGCCGATCCCAATTCGCTGAATAATCCCGGCAATGCGTTTCTGGATCTCGATCGCGCGGAACCCGCCCGCGCAAGCTTTGATGCGGCGCCGGCGTGAAACGGCCCGAGTGATCAGAAAATTCCGAGATGCTGGCGCAGATCGGCGCCGTCGCTCTTGAGCGCGGCGGCGGTAGAAACCACGGCGACGCGGCCGCTGTTGAGAATGACGACCTCATCGGCGATATCGAATACCAGCTTCGGGTTCTGCTCCACCAGAACGATGGAAAGTCCGCTTTCCTTGAGCTTGCGAATGGTCGCCATCACTTCGGCAACGATTTGCGGCGCCAGCCCCTCGGACGGTTCGTCCATCAGCAGGACCCGCGGATTGGCCATCAGCGCGCGCCCAATAGCAAGCATCTGTTGCTCGCCTCCCGAGAGATGGGCGGCCATCTGGCTGCGCCGTTCCGCCAGTCGCGGAAACATGGCAAACACCGTTTCGGTCGTCCACGGCGCATGCCGCTGTCCAGCAAATCCTTTATGTGCCGCGACCATCAGGTTTTCGCGCACGGTGAGGCTCTTAAAGACGCGACGGCCTTGCGGTACCAGGGCCACGCCGCGCGCGGCGATCATTTCCGGAGGCATGCGCGTCACCGGCGCGCCGAAGACCTCGACGCTGCCGGTGCGCGGCGGCAATAGGCCGACCGTGACGTTCATGCAGGTCGACTTGCCGGCCCCGTTGCGGCCAAGCAATCCGAGCAGGCGAGCTTCGCCGAGTTCAAATGAAACCTTCTGCAGCACATGACTGTCGCCGTAGAAGGCATCGATACCGGTGAGCCGGAGCGCGCTATTCGCCAAGATAAACCTCCCGCGTGCGCGAATCGGCCACGACTTCGGCGCGTGTTCCTTCAACAATCACTTCGCCGAAGTGCAAGAGCGTTATCCGGTCAGCGAGATCGAGAGCCACATCCATGTCGTGCTCGATCATTACGATCGTCACCTCGCGCGGAATTGCGATCAGGAGTTTGCGCACGTCCTGCCGCTCGTCGATAGAAAGCCCGGCAAACGGCTCGTCAAGCAGAACCAGTTTCGGGTTTTGCGCCAGCGCCATGGCAATTTCGACGCGTCGCCGCTCGCCATAGGACGTCTCGGCCAGCGGCCGTTCCGCAATGTGCTCGAGCCCAACGCGCCGCAGCGCATCGCGCGCCTGGACGGCGAGATGGCTTTGGCGACCAAGCGCCGCCGCCGGGTTCCAGCGCAGCGGCGATAGTCCGAGCAAAGCGAGCGAGACATTGTGCTCGATAGTGTCGCGGGTGAACAATGTAATGATCTGGTAGGTTCGCGCCATCCCTAGATGCGTGCGTTTGCGGGTCGGCATCCGCGTAATATCGCGGCCGAATAGATGAACCGAACCAGCATCCGGCGCGAGCTCGCCGGTGATCAAGTTGAACAGCGTGGTCTTGCCCGCGCCGTTTGGCCCGATGATCAAGCGGCGTTCGCCCTGTTCGACATTGAGGTTGACGTTGCGAGTGACGCGCAATCCGCCGAAGGATTTGGTGAGCATGTCGACGGCCAAAGCGCTCATTGCCGTGGTCCCGCGGTCATCGGCAAATTCGCTTTGGTTCCGGCTCTGCCGCGCCAAATTGAGCGCGTCAGCCGCGCCACGCCGGGGACGAGACCTTCCGGCATGAACACGACGATCGCCACAAAGATCGCGCCAAGCATGAAATTCCAGCGTTCGACATAGGCGCTGACAACGTTTTTTACGACTACGACAAGCGCGGCGCCGACTACCGGCCCGAGCAGTGTTCCGGCTCCGCCGGAAATCACCATCAGCAGGCTTTCAGCCGAGGCGGTGAGCGCCAGCGCCTGCGGGCTGATGAATTGGTTGTAATAGACGAACAGGACGCCCGCGATCGCGCTCAACAAACCGGAGAACATGAAGGCCCAGAATCTGATCATCCACACATGATAACCGAGCGCGCTCATCCGGCGCGGCTGATCACGCGTGCCGCGCAGCGCCGCTCCGAACGGCGAGCGAACGAAAATTCCGGCTGCAACGATGGCAATGAGAAACACGATCAGCGTGGCCACGTAAAACGCGCGCGCGCTGCCGAGCGCAATTCCGAACGGCGCCGGTCGCGCCGGCACCGTGATTCCGTTGTCGCCGTTGGTCAAGCTGATCCAGCGATAGGCGAGACCCCAGATGATCTCGCCGAGCGCAAGCGTAATCATGATGAAGGTGATGCCGGTGGAGCGCAGCGACAGCGCGGCGAAGCCGGCCGTCGTCACAAGACTCGCCGCCAGCGCCGCCGCGATCGCCAGGACATGGCCGTGGCCCGCCACGAGCAAATAGGCGACGACATAGGCGGCTACTCCAAACAATCCGGCATGGCCGAGCGACACCAAGCCGGCATAGCCGACCAAGATATTGAGCCCGAGTGCGAAAATAGCGTACAGCAAAATCTGGCTGGCGATATTGACGTAGTAGACTTCCTTGATCGCGTAAGGCAGGACCGCCAGAGCAACAACAGCGACCAGCGCGGCAAGGCTGCGGCCGAGGGTTAGGTTGCTCACAGGATCTGGCCTCCGAACAGACCCTGAGGCCGCAATACCAGAACCAGCACCATCGGAAGAAACAGAATGAAATAGGCAAGCTCCGGCAGCAGCGCCTGGCCGAAATTGTAGATAAAGCCGATGAGGATGCTGCCGACGAACGAGCCGAGCAGGCTTCCGGTGCCGCCGAGTATGACGACCACCAGCGCCAGCGGCAGCATGTCCTGGTCGATCCCCGGATAGACCGAGAGAATCGGGCCGCCGATCAACCCGGCAAAGCCGGCAAGTCCGGCGCCGAGCGCAAATACGATCGTGAACAGTTGCGAGACCCGGATGCCGACCACGCGCGCCATCTGCGGATCGTCAACGCCGGCACGAATCATAGCGCCAAGCCGCGTTCGTTCCAGCATGAGCCACAAGGCGAGCGCAACAACAACAGCGATGGCGATCACCGCGAGCCGGTAGAGCGGAAACACCGCCGCGCCGAAACGGACAAAGCCGTTGAGTCCAGGGGGCGTTGCCACCGAAATCGGATCGCCGCCCCAGCCCATCAGACACAGATCGGCCACCATGAAGGAAACACCAAGCGTGACCAGCACCTGCGCCAGCTGTTGGCCGGCCAGACGGCGCAACAGCAGCCGTTCCATCAATGCGCCGAGTAGCGCGACCTCGATAGCGCAGACCACCGCTGCCAGCCAGAAACCGAATCGGACACCGAGTACGCCGGAGAGCAGCGTGGTGCCGAAATAAGCGCCAAGCATAAACATCGAGCCGTGCGTCAGGTTGGGGATGCGCATCAGCCCGAAGATCAGGGAAAACCCGGCCGACAGCAGAAACAAAAGGCCGCCGAACGTCACACTGTTGACGGTGAGCAGCAGCCAGAATGTCATAACCGCTGCCCTTGCTTCGTGCGCGCGATCAGCACTTGGTCAATGGTGGATAATCGCGCGAATAGACCGGATGCGCGAGATACTCCTGTTCAGGCCACGTCCAGAACTGGCTGACGTTCTCATAGGTTTTGATGGTCTTGTTCCAGAGCTTCAGCCCATATTTGGCGCCTTCGGTGCCGATACGCCGAACGTAGAAAGTCCCGATCACGTTGCCGAAGTGATCGAATTTCAGCGGGCCGCGCGGGGTGTCGGTCAAGCTGACCGCCTTCAGCGCGGTCATGAATTTATCCTTGTCGTGCGCGTCGCCGCCTGTCGCTTTCAAGGCGGCATCGACTACCTGGCAGTTGACGTAGAGCAGGCCCGCGTACTGGCCCGGAATCACGTCAAAATTCTTGAGCATGCCATTGATGAAGCGGTGATTGGCGTCGATCTCGAGATCGAGCGTATAGGGAATGCAGCTCACGAGCCCAATAGCCTCTTCGCCATAACTCCTTAGGAGAGCGTCGTCACCGCCGGTCTCTCCGGTGACCACCGGATATTTAAGCCCGGCATTGGCATAAGCTTTCATGAAACGCAGCGGATTTGACCCGGCAAAGCCCTGGCACACGCCATCGCAATCGCTGATCTGCGCGACGTAGGGCGTGTAGTCCGGCGTCACCAGCGGCGGCCAAAGTTTATTGACGACGCAGCCGCCCTCCTTTTGCAGGGACGCCTGGAAGCCGCCCATCTGTTCGTAGCCGAAGGCGAAATCTTCAACGATGCAGAAAATGCGTTTGAGCTTGAGCTCGGTTGCGGTGTAATGCGCCATCGGATGCATCGCTTGCGAGGACGTGGCCGAGGCGCGCAACAAATACGGATTGGGTTTGCGCTGAGTCAGGTCGTCTGCCGCCGCGAGGCTGAGCGTCGGCATTTTCTGCTCGCGGATGTAATCGCTGATCGCATAAAGTTCGAACGCAGCGAGCGGGCCGAGGATGACGTCGACCTTGTCGCGCTCGACGAGCTCCTGTGCCTTGGTCTTGGTACCGGCCGGATTGCCGCCGGTATCCGCCGAGACGAAATCGACCTTGCGACCGCCGATCACGTAGTTCGTCTCTTTCAGATAGGTCAGCACGCCCTGCTCCATCTGAATGCCGCCCTGCGCGAGCGGCCCGGTTTTCACGGTAAGCAGGCCGAGCCGAAATGGCTCCGCTTGCGCCACGGCGGGCGCCGGGAAACGGGTGAGCACGGCCGCTGCGCCAGCGACACTGCCGGCGAGCACGGTGCGACGGCTAAATTTACGATTCTTCGGCTTGGCAGACATTCCGCGTCCTCCCCTTTTTCCCCGTTACCGGCCGCCGCGAACGGGCGAGCCCCGCGGCAGGCATTCTTGATGCTGCCAGTGCCGCAGTGGCGGCTATCATTGGCGAGGCAGGTCGCGCTGTAAAGCCCGCTATTGTCGCGCTTTTCTCAACACTTCTTCAGCGGCGGATAGTCGCGCGAATAGACTGGATGAGCGAGGAATTCTTGTTCTGGCCAGGTCCAGAACTGGCTGACGTTTTCATAGGTCTTGATCGTCTTGTTCCAGAGCTTGAGCCCGTATTTGGCACCCTCGGTATCGCATCGCCGGATATAGAAGTTGCCCACAACATTGCCCAAATGATCGAATTTAAGCGGTCCGCGTGGCGTATCCGTGAGGCTTACGGCGCGAAGCGCTGCGATCATTTTTTCTCTGTCGCTGACGTCGCCACCGGTGACCTGCAGGGCAGCATCGGCCACCTGACAATTGATGTAAAGACCGGCAGCATAGAAACCGGGAATGACATCAAAATTCTTCCGCATGCCGTCGATGAAACGCTGGTTGCGTTCGGTTTGAACATCAAGCGAATAGGCCGAGCAGGAGATAAGACCGATCGCTTCCTCGCCAAAGCTTCGTAGCAAGGCGTCATCTCCCCCCGTCCATCCGGTTACAACCGGATATTTCAAGCCGGTATCGGCATAGGCCTTCATGAAGCGTAGCGGGTTTGAGCCGGCGAAGCCCTGGCAAATGCCGTCGCAATCGCCAATCTGAGCGATGTAGGGCGTGTAATCGGGCGTCACCAAAGGTGGCCACAGCTTGTTGACGACGCAGCCACCATCCTTTTCGAAGGCCGCTTGAAAGCCGCCAAGTTCTTCGTAATCGAAGGCGAGATCCTCACCGATTGCCACCACCCGCTTGAGCTTCATCTCGGTGGCTGCGTAGTTGCCCATCGGATGTAAAGCCTGGGACGCGGTAGCTGAGGCGCGCAACAAATAAGGATTAGGCTGCCGTTGGGTGAGATTGTCAGCCGCTGCCAAGCTGAGCGTTGGCAGCTTTTGTTGCTGGATATAGTCGTTGATGGCGTAAAGTTCGAAAGTCGCGAGCGGGCCGAGAATTAGATCGACCTTGTCACGCTCGACCAATTCCTGGGCCTTGGTCTTGGCGCCTGCAGGTGCACCGCCAGTATCGGCGGAAATGAAATCGACCTTGCGCCCGGCGATGGTGTAGTTGGTCTCCTTCAAAAAGGTTAGAACGCCCTGTTCCATCTGGATGCCGCCCTGGGCGAGCGGCCCGACCTTTACGGTAAGAAGGCCGATTTTGATCGGCGGCGTCTGCGCGATCGCGGGCGCGGGAAAACAGCCGAGAGCGGCGGCGGCTCCAGTGCCGGCGAGAAGCGTACGGCGACTGATTTTGCGCGACATCATCTCCTCCCGAAGTTTGCGCCTTGCACTTTCTTCGTGCGCTCCATCGAGCGCTTTATGCAATCATTTTGCTGACTTTTCTTTCCGCTTGGGCGGAATGACCGGAAGCAGCAGATAGGGTCTTGCCGCGCCGCCGAAGTGCAACCCGGTGACGCCGGCAAAGACTTGCGGCGGCCGGTCGCGCGGATCGTCGTGCAGGAACGGACCGCAGCCGGTCAGATCGTTCTTGAAGTTCGACAGCCGTCCGCCGCTTCCTCCCGGATAAACGTAATCTTTGCCGCGGACGGTCAGCGCGATGCGGTAGCCTGCGGGCACGACGATCGATGTCGACCAGATTTCAATATCGAGTGCGACAACTTCCCCGGGTTTGAGCGGCCGTTTCTTACTGTGGGTGTGATACGGCCGGTAAGGCTTCGACAGTTTCTTGTCGAGGTGACGACGCGAGGCGCGCAGCCAGCCTTGGCCGATCGGTGTGTGCGGATCGATAGCGCCCTGGAACACTACTTCCTTCAAGTCCGGCGAGAACATGCGCAGTACGGCGAAAACGTCGGCATCTGTTGTCGATGACGACACATACAGCTTGACGGCGGATGGTCCGGTAATCTCCGTTTCACGTTCAAGCGGCGCCGTGAGAAAAGTGATGCCGTCGCCCATGGCTTCAAAGCGCAGCACCGATTTTTTGTTCGCTGGCTTATTCGCGGCAAGTCGCCCTGCGGGATCGAGATAAAGCTTCGTCCACTGCGTGCGCTTGAGCGGCCATTCATTTTCCGCGCGTTCCACGAAGCGATCGATGTGCCGGACTTGGAGCTGCACCGGCGGCTGCTTGTCCCAACCGTTCTTCTTGCCGTGCAGGAAGTAATCGAAGAAGCGCAGTTGCAGATCGCGGCCGTAATCCGTGTAAAAATGCGTCCAGTGCTCGATGCCGTGCGCTTCCAACCATTTCTGCTTGGAGGCTGCACGCATGAAACCTTCGAAATTGCCGCGCGGGTGCAGACCTTGGCCGCCCCAATTGGCTGCCGACAAGAATGGCGTCTTCACTTTCGACCAGTTCGGCGAGCGTGCTCTATGGTAATTGTCATCCAACGGGTGCGCGAAGATTTCTGCACCGAAATCGCTGCGATTTTTCGCCAGCTCCTGGTCCGACAGAAACTCAGGACCACAGACCAGCTCGCCGTGCACGCGGCTGCGCTTGCCGCGCTCGCCGGCGCCGTATTGCACGGTCTTGACCTGCATTTCGTACCAGTTTTCCCAGAACGTGCAGAGAATCCCGCCGTGGTGCGTCATGTCGCGATACCAGTCGGCGGCGCCTTCCCAAATGCACATAGCGGCAAGGTGCGGCGGTTGCAGGCTGGCGACGTGCCATTGATTGATGGCGTAGTAGGAAATGCCGTTCAGGCCGACCTTGCCGCTCGACCATGGCTGCGCCGCGGCCCACTCGATGCAGTCGTAAAAGTCCTTGGTCTCGCGCGGCGAAAAATGATCGATGTAGCCGGGCGAACAGCCGCAGCCGCGCGAATCGACCCGCACGCAGGCGTAATCGTGCGGCACCCATTTTTCCGGGTCGACCACCTCCCAGCTCTGATAGAGATTGCTGGAGCCGGCGGTGACGTCGGGATGCAGGTCCGCCATGCGCTGCCAGGCGCTCGAGTAGCCTTCCTGGAACGCAAGTCCCTTGGCGTAAGGACCGTAACTCAAGATAACCGGGTACCGCCCTTCGGCAACGGGGCGAAAAATATCGGCGCGCAGCACTAGGCCGTCGTCCATCGCGATCGGCACGTTCCAGTCGATCCGCATGCCGTCGCGGGTTTCGCTGCGTTGCTCAAGACTGCTGCGGTCGCCGGCCACGGCCGCCATGCGCGCTTCGCCCTCGAGCGATGACATATACAACTCCTCTCGCGTTGCCGCTTTGTAAAGATGTTGTGGCGACTCGCCGCTCACGCCGCCTTGGCACGCCCTTTCGTCCGTTTAACGCCTGCCATTTTTTCCAGTACGGCACAGACGGCCGCAGTATCTTCGGCCGAGTGACCGCTGCGAAGCGCTTTGGCATAGATCGCCTTGCTGGCGTCAAACATTGGTGTCGGAACCGCGATTTTGCGCGCGTAAGAACCGATCACGTCCATATCTTTCTGCCAGACCGATATTTTCATTGTGGGATTGCCGTAACTGTTTTTCACCATCATCGGCGCCCGCAGCTCGAAAATTCGCGAATTGCCGGCACCGGTTTTAATCAAGTCAAAGATGAGCTGCGGTGGCAGCCCGGCTTTCATGCCCAGCACCATCGCCTCGGCGCTGGCGACATTATGAATAGCGACGAGAAGATTGGCGACGTACTTCATGCGGCTGCCGTTACCGAATACGCCGACATCGTGGACGGCGCGCGTGAAGCCGGAAAACAAGCCGCGCAATTTCATTATCTCGTGGGAATCGCCGGAAGCATAGACAACAAGATCTTTGGTCTGCGCTTGCGCGCCGGTCCCGCTGACGGGACAATCGAGCATAATATGGCCGGCTTTGCGCAGCACGGCCTCTGCCTTGGCCTTATCCTCCAAGGCAAAAGTAGACATCTCCACGATGACGCGCCGCGGCAGGCCCGCCTTGGCGATGGCAGCGGCGGTCTCGACGAGGGCTGCTGGCTTGGGCAGGCTGGTGATGACGGTGCGGGCCCGCCGCGCCACGTTCTCGGTATTGTCGGCCACGTCCACGCCGAGCTTGGCCATGGCCCGGCGCCGCGCCGGCGCGATGTCGTAGCCGATGACCTGCCATCCGGCCGCCATCAAATTTTGCGCAAATGCGCCGCCCATAATTCCGAGCCCGATGATCCCGACGATATCTTTCTTTGCTCGAGGCATCGCAGTCTCACTCCGATTTCCCAGAGCCTGACGCTATCGCATCCGCTTGCAACGTGCGCAAGCGGCTTATCGGTCGGGCAATGCTGTGCAATTGTAAGGCGCTTGCAGATGACGCGCCGGAATGCTCGTCTTGAACGGTTGTGGTCTAACAGTGCGCGGGTTAAAGCCGTGTGCGCCAATGACGGTCGGGGGAGCGTATGAAACTGGGTGTTGCCGGCATCGGCAAAATGGGGGCGGCGATTGCCGCGCGGCTAATCGAGGTCGGCCATGACGTCACGGTTTGGAATCGCACGCCGGAAAAAGCCGGGGCCGTCGCCGGGGCCAAAATAGCGGCGAACCCGACTGAACTGGCGGAAAACGGCGAAGTCGTCATTACCATCCTGACCGACGCCCCGGCGCTGAACGCGGTTTACAACAGCCCCTCAGGTCTTCTGCACGGCAAAGTCGCCGGAAAACTATTCATCGACATGAGCACGGTTCTGCCCGCTACCGAGATCGCGCTCGCTGGTGCGGTACGCGCCAAAGGCGCTGCCTTCGTCGAATGTCCGGTGGGTGGCTCGACCGGTCCCGCGCGGCAGGGAAAGCTGATCGGGCTCATGGGCGCCGAACCGGCGGATGCGGCGCGGGCGCGACCGATCCTGGAACAGCTGTGTCGGCGGCTGGAACATGCGGGGCCGGTCGGCTCCGGCTCGGTTCTGAAATTCACGATCAATCTGCCACTGATGGTGTATTGGCAGGCGCTCGGTGAGGCACTGGCGATGGCGCGCACTGTCGCCATCGAGCCGGAGCGGCTCATGGATCTTCTCAGCGACACTTCGGGAGCCGCCAATGTTCTCAAAGTGCGCGCTCCTGGCATCGCATCAATGCTCAAGGGCGGTTCCGCCGGAGTGGTCACATTCGATGTCGACAGCGCCATCAAAGATATGCAATCGATGCTCGCGGAAGCCAAATCGCGCGGCATCGAGCTGCCGCTGGTCGAGCGGGCGCTCGGCTGCTACCAGGAAACCAGGCAGCACCGCTCGGGCAATGCCGAAATCTCTACTGTCTCGGTTTATTGGGCCAGCCGCGATCATCAGTAAATTCTTCAAGACAAATTGGAGCTGCTATGTCCGTCCTCACGCTTGCACAAGCTTCCGTTATTGTTGATGCCGCGCTGAAGAAAGGCCGCGAGAGCAATCTGGCGCCGCTCGCGGTTGCCGTGCTCGACAGCGGTGGGCATCTGGTCGCGTTCAAGCGCGAAGACAAAGCCGGCATTTTGCGTTTCGACATCGCCTTCGCCAAAGCCTGGGGCGCTCTCGGCATGGGCTTCGGTTCGCGCACGCTGGCGAGCCGCGCGGCCAAGACTCCGCAGTTTTTCACGATGCTTGCAGCAGCGAGCGGCGGACGCATCGTCACTAATCCGGGCGGCGTGTTGATCCGGGACGGCGCCGGTAATCTGGTCGGCGCCTGCGGCATTTCCGGCGACACTTCGGATAAAGATGAAATATGCGCCGTTGCCGGCATCGAGGCGGCGGGACTGAAAGCGGAGCCGGGAGTGGACTAGCAGCCCGCGCAAGCACTTAAGATAATGGGTTCGCCGGATTAGAACGTTTCACGCTGCCGTGGCGTCACGCGCTACGCTCGCCACGAGTAAGATGACGAGAAATGAGGAGGAAACCTACCCATGAAGCTTTTTTCGTTTTGGCGGTCCCTTGCGACCTATCGCGTGCGGATTGCGCTTAATCTCAAGGGCCTCGTCCCCGACGAGATCATCGACGTCAATCTCATGAAAGGCGAGCAGCGCAAGGTTGAATTTCGCTCGGTCAATCCAATGATGGCCATTCCGGCGCTGGTGGATGGCGACGGGCCGGCGATGTTCGAGTCGCTTGCTATCATCGAATATCTCGACGAGACCCATCCCAACCCGCCGCTGTTGCCGCGCGATCCCCGCGGCCGCGCGCGCGTGCGGGGGCTGGCGCAGATCGTCGCCTGTGATTCACATCCGCTGATCGTGCCACGCGTGCGCGAATATCTTGAGCACGAATTCAAGCTCGATGAAGCGACACGGACCAAGTGGTGTCAGCACTGGCACGTTGCAGCACTCACCGCGCTGGAAGCGCATCTGAAAACTCCGGCGACGGGCCGCTATTGCCACGGCGACACGATTACGCTCGCGGACATTTGTCTCGCCAGCCAGGCGGCCGGTGCCAAGTTCTTCAACGTCGACACCGCGCCGTTTCCGAATTTTTCGCGGATCGCAAACTCGTTGGCGGCAATCGACGCTTTCGCACGCGCGCATCCGTTGAAGCAGCCGGGCGCGCCTGCGGCAGCCTAACTATCGCTTACCACCATTTGTGGAAGTGGTGCACCGGTCCAGAGCCGGTGCCTATTTCGAGCCGGTCGGCCGCCTCGAGCGCGGCGGTGACAAAGGCCTTGGCTTGGCGCACCGCGTCCGCGAGTGAAAGGTTCTTGGCAAGCCCGGCGGCGATCGCCGCGGCCAGCGTGCATCCCGTGCCATGGGTGTTCCGCGTTTGAATGCGCGGCGTGGCAAATCGCATGCGCGAGGCACCCTCGACCAGGATATCGACACTTTCGGACCCGCTGCCGTGTCCTCCCTTGATCAGCACCGCGCCGCCGCCGAGCGCCAGCAGTTTCTGCGCTTGGGCATACATTTCCGCTTCATCGCGGGCCTCCTCCGCGCCAGTCAGAGTCGCGGCCTCGGGCAGATTGGGCGTGACCAAGCGCGCCTGAGCAATCAAGGCACGCAAGGCATCCAAAGCGTCGCCATGCAATAATTTTCCGCCCGCACTTGCGGTCATCACGGTGTCGAGCACGACGTTGCGCGCTCGGTGACGACGCAGTCCAGCGGCGACGGCAGCGATCGCTGCTGCGCTTCCCAGCATGCCGATCTTCACCGCACTCACGGCGAGATCGGAAAAAACTGCGTCCATTTGTGCTGCGATGAATTCCGCTGGCACCTCGTGAACGGCGAAAACACCATTGGTGTTCTGGGCGGTAAGCGCCGTCAGTACGGACGCGCCATAGACGCCGAGCGCGGCGAAGGTTTTAAGATCCGCCTGAATGCCGGCGCCACCGGCTGAATCCGAACCGGCGATGGTCAGCGCGATCGGAACGCTCATTACGTGCCTCGTTTGGCCAAGACTGCGTCAACGATCTCGCGGAGCTGGTGTGCGGCGGTCTCTGGGCTGGACACAAGCGACAAGGCGGAAATCACGGCGACACCGTCGGCGCCGGCGACAATCACTTCCGCGGCGTTGCTCGCGTCAATGCCGGCAATGCCGCATACCGGCAAATCGGGCGCGCGGCGGCGAAGCACCGCGATGATTCGCGCCAAGCCGGTGGGGCCGATCGGCGCATTCTTCTGTTGCTTGGACGAGGTCGCATAGACGCCGCCGCTGCCGACATAATCGACGAGATCGAGGCGCGCCGCCTCGGCTTCCTCGACCGATTTGATCGACAGTCCAATGATCGCATTCGAACCGAGAAGCCTGCGCGCGTCTTCGACCGCCATATCGTCCTGGCCGAGATGCACGCCATCGGCGCCGGCCGCCATCGCCACGTCGACGCTGTCGTTGACTACGAAGGGCACCGCAAACGGCGCCAGGGCCTGTTTGATCGCCCTTGCCTCTTCGATCAGCGTGCGTGTCTCGGAGCGCTTGTCGCGCAGCTGGACCAGCGTCGCTCCGCCGCGAACGCACCGTGCCGCTAAATCGGCGAGCTGATACCCGCCGGCGCGCTCGGGATCGACGATGGCGTTGAGACGAAGATCGAGCCGCATCAGGGTGCCTTGACGCGGGCCCGCAGCGTGGCGCGATCGAGCCGATGCAGCGCGTCGATCATGCCGACGGCAAAACTGCCAGGCCCCTGCGCAGCCTGTGCGGCAAGTTCGCCAGCGACACCAAATGCCGCCAGCGCCGCCAGCGTCGCTAGCCACGTATCGGCTTCGGCAGCAAGCGCGGCGCAAACAAACGCCGCGCCGGCGCAGCCCATGGCGGTAACCGCGGCCATCAGCGGATCGCCGTTCGCAATCGCGATGCGCCGACGGCCGTCGCTGACGATATCGACATCGCCCGTGAGGGCCACAATAGTTGCGTTCGCTTGTGCAAAACGCGCCGCCGCGTCGCTTTCGGCTCTATTGCCGGAAAGCGCGGCGAATTCGGTATGATTGAGACGCACCACCGAGGGCCGTGCGGCGAGCAATGCACGACCGAATTGGGCTCGCCCGGGCGAGCGGTCAACGAAAACCGGGTCAAGCAGCCAAGGCAGTTCTTTCTCGGCAGCGGTCTTTACTGCCACCTCGATTGCCGACCTGCGTTCGCGATCAAAGGTGCCGAGATTGACGAGCAGCGCATCCGCGCCGGCGACGAAAGCGCCGATTTCCTCTGCCGAAATCGTCATGGACGGCACTGCGCCGGCGGCCAGCAGCATGTTTGCAGTATATTGCTGGGCCACCGAATTGGTTATGCAATGCACGCGCGGGGCGCGCTCGCGGACGCGCGCGAGCACGTCGGCGGCAATGTCGGCAAGCTCGATCGGTGCATGCATTTTTTATCCAATGTCGGTGATCCTACTACGCTTCGCCGGGCTCGTGCAGTCTACCCGCTTTGGTATAAGCTATGCATCGCTTCGGAGGTGCGCATGGTCCCATTCTTCGTACAAATCAAATGCCAGCTCGGCAAATCTTATGAGGTCGCGAGCAAGCTAGCCGACGCTGAGATCGCTTCCGAAATCTATTCAACAGCCGGCGACTTCGATCTTCTGGTAAAATTCTATGTCGAGCCGTCCACCGATATCGGTCATTTCATCGCGGAAAAGGTCCAGAGCATCCCGGGGATAGCCGACACGCGGACCATCATCACCTTTAAGGCGTTCGGAGGGTCGTAGCCGCACGGGTCGGCGCCGGCGCCAGGCTGTCGCGGCGCCGCATCGTTGCGAGCTGGCGTTCGCGCCAGATCACGAACAATCCGGCCGCCGCGATGATCGCCGAACCCAGCACAATCTCCGACGTTGGCGTTTCGCCAAACATCGCATAACCGAGCACGAGTGCCCAGATCATTGCGGTGTAGTCGAATGGAGCGACCAGCGAGGCGGATGCAAAGCGATAACTCTCGGTGAGGAAAATGTGTCCGGTGTCGCCGAAAATGCTAATACCGATCAGCGCGGCGAATTCACCACCGCTCGGTGTCACCCAGCCGAATGGCAACGTTGCCAAGCCGGCCAGCGCACAGCTCAATGAAAAATAAAACACGATCGACGACGTCGATTCGCTCTGCGCCAGCCGGCGGGTTTGGATAGCGGTCCCCGCATTGGTCAACGACCCGCAGATCGCATAAACGACGCCGATCAGGCTGGTCGCACCGCCTATGGCAGCCGTTAGCTCTTCACCCGACAGATGCGGCGATAGCACCACCAGCACGCCGACAAAGCCAACGATGACCGCCGACCAGCGATAGACGCGCACGCGCTCGTTCAAGATGAGCGCAGCAAGCGCGACGGTGAACAGGGGTGAGCTAAATGCTATCGCATTGGACTCCACCAGAGAGGCGCGCCACCGCACCGAAATTGAAGAACATTCCGGCAATACTCAGCACACCCCTGCCCGCTTGTCCGAGCGGTCGCTCGGTGCGCACAATGGCGGC
>Ga0187815_10000193_pt1 | contig 30888 bp, 24 predicted proteins | sample NC_S_5_FD_132962 | JGI IMG/M metagenome (GOLD analysis project Ga0187815, IMG submission 132962) | Wetland sediment microbial communities from Neuse River Estuary, North Carolina, USA - ASW-S_5 | ecosystem: Environmental > Aquatic > Freshwater > Wetlands > Sediment | place: USA: North Carolina... | reverse complement strand
CGCGCTCGCACGGCCAAATCCGCCGTCACCGAGCAGACCGCGATTGCGCATGCGCTGGTGAAGTCGCTGTTCGATGACGGGCGGCTCGACGAACTCCAGGTCGCTTCCTTCGCCGAAGCCGGCAAGTTCGACGAGACCAACGCCTCGATTGCGGCGCTGGCCAACGTGACCGTCACGGTTGCCGAGAACATGATGATCGAGAGCCGGGCCGAAGGCGTCATGATCCTCGCCAAGGTCGCAGGCTTCTCCTGGTCGACGGTGAAGGCGATCATCAATCTGCGCGACGATCTGAGCGCCGGCGGCGAGCCGACCGACCTGCCGGCCTGCAAGGCCACCTATGAGCGCCTGCGGCCCTCGACCGCGCAACAGGTGTTGCGCTTCCACCGCATGCAGCAGCAGAACGTCCCGGCGGCGTAAACCAAGCCGGGTACGCATAAATCGAGGTGCTCGGATCAGTCGCGCCTCATGTCCGCTTGTCCGCTAATGGCGGCGCAACAGCGGATGTCGCCAGAGGTCGCAGAAGGGCCCGGAAGCGGACATCGGCAGAGCAACGCACCCCTCGGGCTATCCTTTCTTGCAAAGCATTCGGCAAGTGGGCACTGCAATGGGCGCAACGGCCCGTCCGGCTGCAACTTTAGAACATCCGTCTTAGAATTAGCGCTATTGACAACAGGGGAGGAGCGGAACCACAATCGGACGTTGTTTCAGTCATTAATTAGTTTTTGAGTTGGCGAATGGCTTCGGAGCCGCCTCAGGCATTCCCCCACCTGCCTCCCTCGCTGAATATTCGCGAGAAATATTGTCACCTATTCCAGCATTTTGACTCATCGGATCGACCATCCAAGAACGCATTTGATCGGGTTGTTGGTCTGATCGCACTCGTGGCTGTCGCGCCCATACTACTAATCATATCGATTGCTCACTTCATCATTTCGACGATTTCGCCTCGCGAACGCGGCCCTCTGTTGGTCAGCTACAAGGCGGTGAGCAGAGGTGTGATTTTTCAAAAGTACAAGCTTCGAGTGGTGAGAAGAGCTCATATCAACGCTGCCGCGGCGCTGGATGGCGACTGGCACGCGTATGCGGCGGAGTGGAATCCAGCCTGTCGCACCCTGCTCGGCCATTTCCTGAAAAAGTTCTATCTGGATGAAATCCCGCAACTTATCAACGTCGTATTGGGTCACATGAGCTTGGTCGGGCCACGCCCGCTTGCTCTGCATCATTATCGACGCGATTGCGCTCAGGGTAACATTCAGCGAAGAGCCATCAAGGCTGGGCTCTTCGGCCCGTCACAGGCTCTCAAGGGCACCGCTCAATACGGCCAGCAAGAAGAAGAGTACAAATATCTCGACGCGGTGCTGCGGATGCCGGCAGTCCAGCTGCTCTTCTATGACCTAAAGCTGATCTGCTTGGGTTTACTTCGCGTAGCGCAGGGCAAGGGTCTCTAACTTTCTCATGTCCCGACCGATCCACATTTTGACATTCGATATTGAGGATTGGTTTCATGTGCTCGAGCACCACGAGACCGCCTCTGAAAGCAACTGGTACGGTTTTGAATCCCGCGTCGAGAGGAACACTAATCGCATTCTGGAATGTCTGGATGAGGCCCGGGTAAAAGCAACATTTTTTTGCCTCGGCTGGATCGCTCGGGCCCATCCGCAAGTAATCAAAGCTATTTGCGCCGCAGGACACGAAGTCGGCTCGCATTCCGACCGCCATTTGCTCGTGAACCAAATGACGCAACGGCAATTCAGGGACGATCTCCACACTTCGATTGCGTGCCTGGAGGATCTCACGGGCCAGCGCGTCCGCGCCTTCCGTTCTCCCGGATTTTCTATTTCGCGCGAAAGTATCTGGGCGTTTTCCATACTGGCCGAAAACGAGTTGGAATGGGATTCTTCGGTTTTCGCGTCTTCTCATTCCCACAATAGGCAGCCGTCTCTCGACATCACCGGACCTGCCACACTTGAATGGCGCGGCATGCGACTCAAGCAGTTTCCGGTAGTACCGGGTCGCGCGCTCGGCCGGGACATTAGTTTTTCGGGCGGGGGATACTTTCGGCTGCTGCCATACGGGGTCGTCAGATACCTGATGAGCAACTCTGCTTATGCGATGACATATTTTCACCCACGAGATTTCGATCCCCATCAGCCCCGCATACCCAACCTTCCGCTTTATCGCGTATTCAAATCTTACGTTGGTCTGAGCTCTGCGTTGGATAAATTCAAAGCCTTTCTCCGCGAGTTTCACTTCATCGATATCAGCGAAGCGAACGAGCGGCTGGATTGGGATAACCTGCCGACCATCCGGCTTGATTGCACCTTATCGTCGCTTCCGCATGTTGGGAGGAGCCTTTGTTCGCCAGTCGCCTGATCCGACATGGATCTGCTCGCATCGAACGAAGCGTTCGCGAACGAATGTTCCGCCGCGTAGGTTGGGATATTACCAAACCCGCCTTTGTCCAGTGCGTTCTCACGGAGCGCTGCAACTATAAATGCCAGTACTGCTCGCATTGGCGCATGGACAAGTACTCCGACGAAATGTCGTTCGACGAATGGCGAGCAGCCATTAGCAGCCTCACGGAACTGACGAGCCCGCTCGTAATCGACTTTACGGGAGGAGAGCCAACTATCCACCCGCACTTCCTTGAAATCGTGGAGTACTGCCGCTCGAAACGTGTTGACTGGTTCATGACAACTAACGGGTCTACCCTTACAAAAACCCGGTTCGTGGAACGGCTTGTTGCTACGCGGCCTCTCAAAATTGACGTGTCGGTAGACAGTGCATTGAGTCCCGTGCACGATCGCGCTCGTGGCGTTGCAGGCTCTTTGGCACGGATTGAGCATGGAATGCGTCAACTGGTCTTAGAGCAGGAGAAGTCAGGTCATAAATTTCCAATCAGGATCAAGGTAACCGTTCATCGACTTAACGCGCGCGAATTGGCGCCTGTGGTGAGATGGGCGCAATCTCTCGGCGCGGCTTCTGTAGACTTCAATCCCGTCGGCGGACTTTGGCGCAAGGAGCAGATAGAGCAGCTTTCTATCAGCGACCAAGACCTCGATGAATTGAAAGCCGAGCTTCACGAATTGATCAATTTGAAATCGGAAGGCGCGCCGATCGAAACCAGCAACGAACGCCTTCTCGGAATGATCGACCATTTCTCCGGGACCACCGAGTTCGGAACCGCGCCATGTCGGGACCCTGTTAGAAACTTCATAATCAAACCTGGAGGGGACGTGCTCTCATGCGGCTGCTCTCCCCCTGTCGGCAACGTGCGCGAACAGTCGGCAAGCCAGATCTGGCGCGGGAAGACTGCCAGAAATGCTCGCGTCAAATCTCTGAGATGTTCTCTCAAGGTTGCAAAAGCCAGGGGCGCGAGCTCCTGCATGGCCGAAAAGTCGTTAGGAGACGATCTCCGTCGGGCACTCCTTCTCGTCGGATTTGGTTCAAGACGTGCCCACTAATTCGAGATCGCTTTATCAGCAGCTTAAGTGGAGATTGGTGCCCGCTTTCCGTGCGCAGCGGATGGACCGTTTCTTTCGGATTATGCGCCCGCGACCTGCCGCCAGAATTTTAGACATAGGTGGATTGCCAGCGCTTAACGGCCTACCGGGGCTTTGGAACGATTACACAAAGACGTTTAGAGTCACTCTGCTTAACCTTCCAGGCTCGTTTGATGGGTTCAGCGCAAGCGAGCTCGCACAATATGAACTGATTGAGGCCGATGCCTGCAACTGCCAATTATCACGGTCCTACGACATTGTTTTTAGCAATGCGCTCATTGAGCATGTAGGAAACTTCCATCGACAAAAGCTACTTGCCAATTTCATCCATGCAGCTGGCAATGACCATTGGATACAAACGCCCTCGCCTCTCTTTCCTCTGGAAGCCCACTGCGATGTGCCGTTCTGGTGGTTCATACCACTGTCTCAGCGCAAGAGAATGCTTTCTGCTTGGTATCGCGGAGAGCATCCCTTCTTGGCCCGACAAATGGCGTCGACGAGACCAATATGGGCCAATCAGCTTCGTCAACTTTTTCCAGACTCCCGATTGACGATCGAGCGCTTGCTCGGCTTCCCGAAGTCTCAGATTGTATATCGACGCCAGAGCGATGCTGGCTAAATCGGTCGCCCTGATATCACCTAGCCAAGGATCGCAAGCTGGAACTGCAACCTCTCGCTCAGCATGTCACCAACTTGAACCCAAGTGTCTCAGGAGGTCCGGACCGGGTTTAGAAGCTGACGCTGGTCGCTCCGGGACACCGTCTCCTAGAGGTCACGAGCGGTAATGCTTTTGGCGAACAGAAGGTTTCCGCTTGGACGTCGGAAGCCGACATTGCCCTCATAAGTACACGCCCTAGTACTTCAGCACTCGCGAGCCGATCAGCGCGCCGAGCGCGGCGACGAGCGCGGCCGCGAGCGTGTACCAGATCGCGACGAATAACGGGGAGTCGTCGGTGCAATGGGACGCATAGAGCGCCGCCGCCAAGCCGGCAGACAGCAGCCCTGCGATTGCGCCTGATATCGCCGGCCGGGCCGGCGCGCCGTGGCGCAAACCGGTGATTGCTGCGAGGAGCAAGGGCAGCGACAGCGCCGTAATCGCGACCGTGCAGTATTTCGAGTTGTTGCCGATAATGCGCGTCATCATCGGCGCGCGCTGCGACATCATCATCTCGCCGCTGATCCCCGCGACCAGAAGGCCCGCGGGAATCAGCAGATACCAGCCGAAGCCGCGCAGCGAGGCTTCCGGCCGCGACAAATGCAGGGCGACCGCGATCGCCGAGATCGCGAGCGCCAGCGTCACCGCGAATTTCAGGTCGAAGAACGGATTGTGCATCGCCGTCATGATGTCCGGCCGCACGCCGAGCTCGGCAAAGAAGATCAGCAGCGACACGGGCGCTGCCGCCAGCAGCGCCAGCATCAGCACGTAGCCGACGGGGCGCGACCGGTGCGAATTATCGGCAGCCAGCGTGCGAATGAGCTGTTCGGTATCCATCCTCACTGCTCCTTCAGCCGGGCCGTCAGGCTCGCCAGCCCCCGATGCAGCGCCACCCGCACCGCCCCCTCGCTCATAGAAAATTTCTTCGCGGTTTCCTTGATGGAAGCGTTCTCCACCGCGATCGACTGCAGCACGTCGCGCTGCCGCGCCGGCAGCGTCTGCAATTGCGCGGCAACTTCGCCCGCGGGCGGCGTCTCCGGCGCGGGCTCACCCGCAAGCGTTTCGGCGAAATCATCGATATCGACGAAGACGCGGCGGCCTCGTCGGCGCAGCAAGTCGATCAGCTTGTTGCGGGCGATCGCGAACAGCCAGGGCGCGAACGGGGCGTTCGTGTCCCAGGTGTGACGCTTCAAATGCACCGCCAGCAAAATGTCCTGCACGATGTCCTCGGACTGATCGACCGGTTGCCCTGCCCGCGACAGACCACGGCGCGCCGCGGCGCGGAGCACCGGCGTGACGCTCCTGAGCAGACGATGATAGGCGCCATCGTCGCCTGAAATGGCCAGCCGCATCAGGCTGGTCCATTCGTCCTCACGTTCGCGCAAACCGCGCTCCACTTGATAATTCGGCCGATCTTTCAATTTGTTACGCCGACAATTCAAGATCACGAATTGGTGATCGAAGGCCCCAGAACCCGCAGGAAAGCGGGCTGGCCAACGGAATCAGCGGGCGGCCTCGTTGGGCTGCCGAGCACGCTCATAACATCGATTTCGGCGGATCGCACCGGGTCGGGGAAACCGGAAAATTTCCCGAATATCAGGGCTGCGCACCACACTTCGCGGGCGCAGCCAGACTGCCGCGATTTCGCCCGGTGTTGCCCGAAGATTCCCATTTTCCGCCGCGCTGAGAACACGCAGCGGGGTCTCTTGTTGCAGCGGGCGGGGGCAATTGGGGAGACTAGCAATGACCATCAAAGCCGGCGGGCGCGTGGCGTTGATAGCAGCCACAGGGCTGCTTGCATGTGTGGCAGGCGCGAGTTCGACCATCGCGGCGGCGTCGGACGCCGAAACGAAGTCCGAACAAGTCAGCACATCCAAGACGGTGAAGCATGTGCGCCACTACAAGCGCTACGCCCACGGCAAAAATGCCCGCACGGCGCTAAAATCCTCCGAAGAGCAGAAGTCCGCGGAAGAGAAAAAGCCCGGCCAGACCGAGATCGCCGAGGCGGGCCTTCCCAGCGAGCTTCCGGGCTCGGTCGCCAATGCCAATGCGCGGATGCGAGACGAGGTTACCGACAACACCGCGCGCGCCATGACCGCTCGCGCCAACGCGCTTCTGGTCAGCGACCGGCCGGCCGAAGACCAGGGCGCCGTCACCACCAACACGGTGCAGGTGGTCGAGGCCGACCAGCTCAACGAGGTCGACAAGGCGCTGCAGGAGCCGACGCCGCCGTCGCAGACCACCGTCGCCGTGGCGCCAGCCAAGCCTGCAGCCGCGGCAAATACCGTCGTTCAGGACAGTTCGACCTGGGACGAGACCTCCCTGATCGGCAAGATCTTCATCGCCTTCGGCGCACTGCTAACCGTTGCGTCCGCCGCACGCATGTTCATGGCGTAACCGCGTACCCTCCCTCCACCTTCGGGCGTGCCCGTATTCGGGCGCGCCCGCCCCTTGAAGCCATGCCCTGCAGCGGGCAATGTCGCCCCAAATTTTCAACCGGGGCGACTCATGAGCACGTTCGAACACATCATCGTGGAATCCAAAGGCGCGGTCGGCGTCATCACGCTGAACCGGCCGAAAATGCTCAATGCGCTCTCGTTTGGCGTCTTCCGCGAGATCGCCGCCGCCGTCGACGACCTCGAGGCGGATGATGCGATCGGCTGCATTGTCATCACCGGCAGCGAGAAGGCCTTTGCCGCCGGCGCCGACATCAAGGAGATGCAGCCCAAGGGCTTCATCGACATGTTCTCCTCGGATTTCGCCGCTGTTGGCGGCGACCGCATCGCGCGCTGCCGCAAGCCGACCATTGCGGCGGTGAGCGGCTATGCGCTGGGCGGCGGCTGCGAGCTCGCCATGATGTGCGACGTGATCATCGCCGCCGACACCGCGAAGTTCGGCCAGCCCGAGATCACGCTCGGCACCATCCCCGGCATCGGCGGCACCCAGCGCCTCACCCGCGCTGTCGGAAAATCCAAGGCGATGGATCTCTGCCTCACCGGGCGGATGATGGACGCGGCCGAGGCGGAGCGCTCCGGCCTCGTCAGCCGCGTCGTGCCGGCCGACCAGCTGATGGGCGAGGTCATGACGGCAGCGGAAAAGATCGCCTCGATGTCGCGCCCTGCCGCCGCCATGGCCAAGGAAGCCGTCAACCGAGCCTTCGAGACCCCGCTGTCGGAGGGCCTCAATGTCGAGCGCAACCTGTTCCACGCGACCTTTGCGCTGGAAGACCGCTCCGAAGGCATGGCCGCCTTCATCGAGAAGCGCAAGCCCGTGAACAAGAATAGGTGACTGTTGTCCCGGCCAAGCTTCGTAGGGGGGGCAAAGCGAAGCGTGCCCACCTTAACGAGCGTGCGGCTGAAGGTGGGCACGGCGCTTGCGCGCCTTTGCCCACCCTACAAATCACTTCGTCCGCACCAGCGCCGCGCTGACCAGCGCGCGATAGAGGCGCTCGGCGAACGTCTTGGGCCGATCGAGGCCGAGGCGCGCGAGGCATTCCTTGTCCGCAGCATCCGGTGTGCGCGTCAATCCTTCCCACAGGAGGCCCGGCAATTTCGCAGGCGTTCGCTGCGCCGCCTGCAGCAGTTGCAGCGCCGGCATCAGCCGCTGCTCGACCTCGGTAAAGTCGCAGCTGAACGGGAATGACGGCAATAGCCCCGCCTCGCGCGCCGGCTTCAGCGCCGCTGCGATGCGCTCGGGAAAATTCTCGCGATGCGCCGCCGGAATTTCAAAGCCCTTCGGCAGCTTGCCGGCTTCCTTGGCCTGCCGGGCCAGCTCATCCTGGAAACGGGAATCCGCAATCGCCAGCATCGAGGCGATGACGTCCTCGTCGGACTTTCCGCGCACGTCAGCGACGCCGTATTCAGTGACGAAGACGTCGCGCAGATGCCGCGGAATGGTCTCGTGCCCGTAACTCCAGCGCAGGTTGGACTGCGCCTTGCGTCCTGCAAGGCGCGTCGCCTCCAGCGCCAGCAGCGAGCGCGCACCGGCAAGCGCAAAGGCCTGCGCCACGAAATTATACTGGCCGCCGACGCCGCTGATCACCTGCCCGCCCTCGAGGCCGTCGGAGACCGCCGCGCCCATCAGCGTCGCCATCATCGCATTGTTGACGAAGCGTGCATCCACCCGCGCCCGCCTTTTAGCCTCCTCATCGCCATAGAGCGCATTGGTGAAGGAGACCGGCATCATGCAGATACGGGAAATCTCCTCGTCCTTCATCTCGCGCAGCGTGCGATAGAAGACCTTCGGTCCGAGGAAGAACGCACCGTGCAGGATCACGCCGTCGACTTCGCGCTTGAGGATGCCGGCTTCGATCAGGCCGAGAAACGCCTCGAACACCATCTCGCTGACGCCGTAGAGACCATTGTCGAACCTGCCGGTTTCGCGCGGCGCCGTTCCCGGCGCGAGCCGCGTCATCACTTCGAGAAATTGCGCATTGTTGCGATGGCGGACGATCAGCCCCTGCGCCAAGGCATCGCTGACCTGTCCGATGCCGATCTGCAGCGTGCCGCCGTCGCGCACCAGACTGGCTGCATGCAGGCCGATCGCGTATTTCGTATCGCTGACCGGCTCGGCCGGCGGGGCAAACAACGGGAAGTCAGTGGCCGCGCTATCAAGCACCGCGCTGAACGCCTGCGCCGGCAGATCGCCCGGCCCGGGCATGAACGGCAGCTCGGAATTGACCTGCCCGATCAGCTTGAACGCGGCGCGCCCTTCGGCACGCGCGCGCATGATGTCGAGGGTGATGTCGGTGTTGCAGCTCAGGCTGTAGCGGGTCTCGCCATCGACGACGCGTTTTGCCACCAGCTGCAACACGACATTGAGTCCGCGCTCCAGCAGATAGGAGGCGGCATGGGTGTAGTTCGCCGAAATATAGTGCTGCTGCGCGAACGGCACGCGCAGCCACCTGCCCGCCAGGAAGAAGAATTCCAGCACCTTGATGTTGGCAGGCAGCCGGCCGGCACGCAGCGGCGCGACATAGGCGAGATCGGGATAGCCGCCGAACAACCGCTCCACCACCGGGCCGCCGAATCGCGATTCCAATAGGCTTGCCGGCTTCGGCTTCTCCAGCGTCAGCGCCGAAAACAAGGTCAGGTTGATCGAGGGATCGGCCGCCGCCCGCGCATACAGCGCATTGACGATGTGGTTGGCCTTGCCGAGCCCGAGCGGCAAGCCGACTACGAGCCTCTTGCCGACGTCGCGGATGATCTCATCGACAACAGCCTCGGGTTCCGAAAACAGCTTTGGCATCAAGGGCAAAACCCGGGGCAAGATGAACGGGGCGGCTCACGGAATCGTGTGATCCGAAGGCGACTGGCTATAACTGATTTGGCGGGCAGATTCGTATGTGACGAACCGGCAACAGCCAAGCACTGATTTGCTGTGCAGATGTCGCGCGGCCCTTTGTCAGTGGCGGCCCTTCCACGTAAGCAGTAGACGTGACGAAGCCGTCGGCGGGGGCGGACGGCTTTGTGGGGTTGGTTGCGGGATCAGATGATAAGGCGTGACACAAGCGCTGGTCACGACATAGCAAGGCGTGTGCTTCGGTCGGGCATCTGCCTTGGCGTGATCGCTTGCGCCGGTTTTGCCACGCCAGCGGCTGCCGAGAGCCTGCCCGACGCCCTGGCGCGGGCCTACCAGACCAATCCGACGCTCAATGCCGATCGCGCGCGCCAGCGCGCAACAGACGAAAATGTTCCACAGGCGCTAGCGGGTTACCGGCCGCAGATCGTCGCAAGCCTGAGCGCCGGCCTGCAGCAGGTCCGCGATTTGCTGCCTGACAACACGGTTCAAACCGCCTCACTAAAGCCTTGGCAGATCGGCGTTACCGTCACGCAGGTGCTGTTCAACGGCTTCAAGACCGCCAACAGCGTGCGGGTCGCGGAATTGCAGGTCCGTTCCGGCCGCGAGGCGCTGCGCAATATCGGCCAGGGCGTGCTGCTCGACGCCGTGACCGCCTACACCAACGTCCTCGCCAACCAGTCGTTGGTCGAAGCCCAGCGTGCCAACGTCGCCTTCCTGCGCGAAACCCAGAGCATCACGCAGAAGCGACTCAACGCGGGCGACGTCACCCCGACCGATACCGCCCAGGCGGAGGCCCGGCTCAACCGCGGCCTTGCCGACCTCAACGCCGCCGAGGTCGCGCTGGCCATCAGCCAGGCGACCTATACCCAGGTAATCGGCAATCCGCCCTCGCACCTGCAGCCGGCCCAGACCGTGGACCGGTTTGGCCCGCGTAACCGGGAAGAAGCGACGCAACTCGCATTCAACCAGCACCCGGCGGTGATGGCGGCGGGCTACGACGTCGACGTCGCCGGCACCCAGATCCGCGTCGCCGAGGGCAGCCTGTTGCCGACCATCACGGTGCAAGGCAGCGCCAGCACGAGCCGCGACAATGACCCGACGCTCGGCACCCGCGGCACCGACCAAGCCTCGATTATCGGGCAGCTGAACCAGCCGATCTATGACGGCGGCACCGCGGCGTCGCAAACCCGGCAGGCCAAGGAAGTGGCCTCGCAAAGCCGGATGGTGCTGGAGCAGGTCCGCAACCAGGCCCGCACCGCGGCGATCAGCGCCTGGGTCGCCAACGAGGGCGCCAAGGTCGCCGTCTCCGCCGCCGAATCGGAGGTCCGCGCCGCGACCGTGGCACTGGCGGGCGTTCAAAAGGAAGCGGCCGGCGGCCAGCGCACCACCGTGGACGTCCTGAACTCGCAGCAGGATCTGATCCAGGCCAAGGCACGGCTGATCGGCGCGCAGCGCGACCGCGTCATCGCCTCCCACACCCTGCTCAGCGCCATCGGCCGGCTCGACGTCAAGACGCTCAATCTGAACACGCCGGACTATCTGCCGGAGGTGCACTACCACCAGGTCCGCGATGCCTGGCACGGCCTGCGTACGCCATCGGGGCAGTGATTTATTAACTGCGCCGCGATGCGGCATGCCGGATTTTCATCACCGGCGTTCCGGCGTTCGCTACAAGAGATGCGATTTGATTGATCGCGATTCGATTGTTGCGAGGCCAAAGTGATTTCCAGATTTGTGCGCTGGCCGGTCCGGATATTGCTCGTCCTGCTCGTGGTGGTGATCGCGGCCGTCGCCGGCTTGCGCATCGCCGCTGCCTTGCGCGAGACCGCCACGCGCGAAGCGCTGGCGCCATCGAGCGGCCGCCTGGTGCAAACCTCGTCCGGCGGCGTGTTCATCCAGGAACGTGGCCCGCCCGACGGCATTCCCGTGGTGTTGTTTCACGGCACGGCGGCGTGGAGCGAGTTGTGGTGGCGCACGTCGGATGCGCTGGCGGCCGCCAATTTTCGTGCCATCGCGCTCGACCTGCCGCCGTTCGGCTTCTCGGACCGCCCGGGCACCTACACGCGCGCCGATCAGGCCGCACGCGTCAACGACGTGCTCACCGCGCTGAAGGCTGCCCCCGCTCTCGTCGTCGGTCATTCCTTCGGGGCGGGTGCCGCGACCGAGCTTGTGATGCGTTATCCCGATCGCGCCCGCGCCCTCGTGCTGGTCGATGCGGCGCTGGGACTGACGGCCACCCCGTCCGATGCACCGGCGCTGGTTCAGCCGAAATGGATTCGCGAGCTGCTGGTGTCGCTCACCATCACCAATCCGCTGGCCACCAAATTCCTGCTGCAGTCGCTGATCGCCAAAAAGGAGCGCGCACTGCCCGAATATGTCGAGATCCTGCAGCGGCCGACGCACCGCACCGGCTCTACATCAGATATCGCCGACTGGCTCTACTACTTCCTCGGCTCCGATTCCGGCGCGCGAAGCGCCGACCGCGCCGCCTATGCGCGGATGAAACTGCCGGTCACGATCCTCTGGGGTGACAGGGACACGGTGACGCCGCTCGAACAGGCCAATGATCTCAAGCGTCTGCTGCCGCAGGCGACGCTGACAGTCCTGTCCGGCCTCGGCCATATTCCACAGATTGAAGATCCCGGCATGTTCAACGAGGCTCTGCTCAAGGCGTTTGGAAAGCTCTAGACTCCGGACAGATTCGAATGGGGCTGACAACATGGACATCATCAGACTGTGCGCCCTCGGCTATGCCGCCCTGCTCGGCTTCGTGATCCTGACCGGCTACGTCCCCGCTTTCATCGACCAGAACGACATGATCTTCGGCCTGTTCCGGCGCACCTGGTATGCCGACGGCCTGCATCTGGTCTCCGCGCTGTGGGCGGCGACCGCGGCCTTCACCTCGCGCCGCGCGTCCGAATTGTTCTTCCAGCTGTTCGGCGTGTTCTATTTTGCCGACGGCGTGCTCGGGCTGCTCACGGGCAGCGGCTATCTCGATTTCGGCATCCTCATCAACGGCGTCCTCAATCTGCCGCTGTCGACACGCATCTTCGCCAACGCCCCGCATCTCGGGCTCGGCGGCGTCGCGATCCTGATCGGCTATGTGCTGGCGCCGCGGACGCGCGCGGCTGCCCATGCTTAGGTGCCTGCGGCGCTTGCTGTGGGCGCTTGTCATCTTCATCGCGTTCATCGCGCTCACCGTCGCCCTGCCGCTCGCCTATATCGAGGCGACCTGCCGCCCCACTGAGACGGTCGCGACGGCCGCCGCCCCTGCGCCGGCCCTGCCCGCGATCGACGAGAACGGCTATCGCCGCAAGCTCGACAACACCTTCTTCACCTTCCCCGAGTGGTACATCGTCTACTCCTTCGAGGATTTCGGACGTTTCCTCGACCGTTCAAGCGAAAGTCGCTTCAACTATCTCGGCCATATCCTCGGCTTCTGGCGCAGCTTCTGCACCATCAACCGGGCCTTGCCTGCCGCAACCGAGCCTCGCACCGAAGTGAAGACGATGATCTACGTCATCGGCATCAGCTATTCGATCGAATACGCCATCAAGGGCGTCTACGAGAACACGGTCGGCCGCGTCTTCGAATGGATCAGAGGCGAGCAGCGCACGCCGCAGGATGACTATGCCCGCACCGTGCTGCAGGACTACGCCGCCTTTCTCTACACCGTCCCCTGGTTCAAGTATCCGTTCCGCGAAAAGCTCGACGGGTTGATGGCGATTTCCGCGCCGACACCGAGCCAGGCGCGCAGCTGGGAGCGCGACTTCGCGCTGGGCAGCGAATATCTCGTCAAGATCGGCTACGCCTGGCTGATCCAAAAAGCGCTCGATGCCTCCGGTGACGACGAGCCGCGCGACATCATGTTCGTGGTTGCGACCTTGCCCTCGGAGGTGCTGGCGGCCGAGCCGCGCATCAAACCGGTCCGCGCGCTCTCGCCGCAATGGCAGCTCGTGCAGACGCCGCGCTACAAGGATTTCACCGAGATCGTGCTCGCCCTGCTCGGCCGCGGCATTCCCATGGCCGAGATCGCAGGGAACCGCGAGATCATGGTCACCGTGATCGCGCCGAAAGCGGCGAGCCTCGACGTGAAGGACGCTTTGGAGCTTTTTTCGCTCGATCTCGACGCCAAACCCGGCTTCCGCCGGGCGGGCCTCAAGGTTAGGATCGACCGGATGGTCGACATCGTCAGAGAGCTGAAAGCGCGGGGCGCCGCCATTGAGCACTTCTACGACTATTAGCCGACGGCTGCACCGGCCGCTGCGTATCGCAGGCAGCGCTGCGCTGGTGGTATGCGGCTGGCTGACGCTGGTGATTGGTCTTGCCTTCGCCGCAGGCCCCGGCAAATCCATCGCCATCATCGGCCCGCAGGCCCAGGCGATCGCCGCCGTGGTGCAAGCCAAAGGCCATATCCTCGTGGCCTACGACTACGTCACCATCGCCCGTTCCGAGGAAGCAGGCTTCGTCGGCCGCCTCTACGCCGCCGGCGCGCTGCTGGTGCTCGATGCCGACCAGGCCGGCGGCTGCACCGGCCTGCCGCCCAAGCGCGCGGTGGCGAAGCTGTAGCACATTCGTAGTTTCGTAGGACACACCGCCCCTCACGCCCCGTACCTCTGATAGAACGTGTTCGTGAACAGCCCGTGCGGATCGTACTTCCGCTTCGCGGCAAAGAACGCATCGATCTGCGGATAGGATCGCTTCAGCTGCTCGCGCGAATAGTAGAGCTGATACGGCAGGAAGAAGCGGCCCTTGTGGGCGATGGTGAGATCGATCAACTGCTCCGTCGTCTTCTTCATCTGCCGATTGCCCTCCTCGTCCGTGGCCTGGTTGATGTACAGCACCAGCGAGAAGGCCGGCTCGGGCGAATAGGTCAGGAAATTTTCTTCCTGATGCACTACGCGCACCGAGGCATTCAGCAGATTGGTCTTGTTGTCGGTCATGATCTTGCGCATGCCGTCGACAAAGGAGACGAATTGGCTGCGCGGAATGAAATATTCGTGCAGGATGTCGGTGTCGTCGGGCAGCGAGTTGCGCAAGTAAGGCACGGAATCGTGCATGGGATCGTTGCGGTTGACGAGGCACGCTTCCGCCGAGCCGATCGCCTGCGCCCGCGTCACCGTGCAGTTCTCCATGCGGTGCTCGATATGCTTTTCGGAGAACCACTTCATTTCCTGAAACAGCGGACCCTGCTTGGAGAGATTGACGGTGAGCCGGCGCAGCTTGACGCCACTGACCTCACCGAGCGGCTGGCGGTTGAAGTCGCTGCCATCGACCGTGGTGTAGGTATAGAGCAGCATTTCCTTCAGAAAGCTGCTCGGCGCGGTCGATAGGTGGCCATACATCAGGCCGATATTCCTGTCCTTCTCGATCTCGCCGGCGAACAACGCGGGAAATTCCTTGTAGTCAAGCATGCGTCGGCCGGTCTGATAGACCAGGTTGTCGGCGATATCGAGCTCGGCCTCGACGATGATGCCGAACAGGCCGTAGCCGCCGACCACGAGATCGAACAGCTCCTTGTTCTCGCTGGATGAGACCGTCTTCACCGTGCCATCGGCCAGCATCACCTTCATCGACTTGATCGATTTGGCGAGCGCACCGGCCTGATGGTCCATGCCGTGGGCATTGACCGAGATCGAGCCGCCAACAGAGAAAATATCGGTCGACTGCATGGCGCGAACGGCAAAGCGCGGATGCAGCGCGTTCTGGATGTCGTGCCAGGTGGCTCCGGGCTGCACCGTCACGGAGCGCGAGGCCTCGTTCAGCACGATGCGGTTGAAAGTACGCATGTCGAGCACGATGCCGCCCTTGCGGAACGCCTGCCCGCCCATGCTGTGGCGGACGCCGGCTGATGTCACCGACAGCTTGTTGTCGCGGGCAAAGGCGAGCGTCCTGGCGATATCGTCGACGCTGTGCACCTCCACGATGCCGTAGATTTCGGTCTTGTTCAGGCAGCTCGCATCGTTGATGGCGCCACCGAGCTGCGACCACTTCACGCCCGCAAGCGGTGCGATCGCCTTGATCTTGTCCAGATCCGCCTTGCCCTGCTCCTCGCCGTTGGCGGTCCGGCAGTTCTTCTCGCCATCGGGATCGGCGGCGAGTGCCTGCAGCTTGCGAATGCCGTAGACGCCGAACAACACGCCGAGGACAGCGACCGCCGAAACGCCCGCTTTGAATTTCGTGGAAAATTTCTGCATAAATCGATTCCAGGTGAAAGCCGGATCATCCGGGGGCGTATGCCATTAGTCAAATCCGCGCGCCAGCGGTTCGACAGAAGCGTAAACGCGGAGTTTCTTCCATGTTGCAAGCCTGCCTCAATGGCGGTCGCACCCGGGACTTTCACCCCGCGCTTCCGCTGTCGGCCGATGAACTCGCCGCCGATGCCAACGCTGTCGTCGCGGCAGGCGCGGAGCAAATCCACCTCCATGTTCGACGCAGCGACGGCAAGGAGAGCCTGCACCCGGACGATGTCGCGCGCACGCTCGACGCCGTGCGGGGCGCCGTGCCGGGCGTGCCGCTCGGGCTTTCCACCGGCTGGTGGATTCCGCCAAAAGGCCGCGCACGGCAGGATCACATCCGGGCGTGGCGGGCCGTGCCGGACTATGTCTCGATCAACCTGATCGAGGAAGATTCCATTGAAGTGATCGAGCTTGCGCTGTCGAAGGGCATCGGCGTCGAGGCCGGCATCTGGTCGCCGGCCGACGCCTCGAAATTCATCGCCCATCCCGCCGCCAGCCGCTGTCTGCGCGTGCTGATCGAGATCAAGGAACAGGACCTTGCGACGGGACTGGAAGCCTATCACGGCGTCATGGCCATGCTCGACAGTGCTGGCAACCGCCTGCCGCGCCTGCTGCACGGGCTCGATGCCACGATGTGGGACTTCTACCGGGAAGCACTGCAACAGGGCCTCGATGCGCGGATCGGGCTCGAGGACGGCAAGCTCCTTCCCGACGGAACAGTCGCCGGGGGCAATGCAGCATTGATACGCGCGGCGCGTGCACTGGCCGCGTAACCTGCTATTCTCCTGCCCAAGCGTGCACGAAGAAGCGCGCGACGAACCAATCAGGGAGAGAACCCATGCTGACGCGACGCACCATGCTTCTCGCCTCTATCGCCGCCGGGGCCCTCATGCAGAAGCAAGATGTTTTTGCAAAGGCGGCGCAGCCGTCGACTCCAGTCAATTTTGATATCCCCGAACACGCCTGCGACTGTCACACCCACATCCACGGCGATGCCGAGAAATTCCCGTTCTTCGCCGGCCGCGTCTACACGCCAGAGCCCGCCTCGCCTGAGGAGATGAGCGCGCTGCACAAGGCGCTGCGCATCGAGCGCGTGGTGATCGTGACGCCGAGCGTCTACGGCACCGACAATTCCGCCACCCAGTTCGGAATGATGGCCCGCGGCGCCACCGCCCGGGGCGTTGCCGTGATCGACGACAAGACGTCAGAGAGCGATCTCGACGCCATGCACAAGGCCGGCTTCCGCGGCATCCGCCTTAACCTCGCAACCGGCGGCATCAACGATCCCAACGTCGGCCGCGCGCGCTTCACCGCTGCCGTCGAGCGCATGAAGGCACGCGGCTGGCACGTCCAGCTCTATACCAACCTGCCCATGATAACGGCGATCAAGGATCTGGTCCTGAGCGCGCCGGTGCCGGTCGTGTTCGATCATTTCGGCGGCGCGCAGGCCGCGCTCGGTGTCGAGCAGCCGGGCTTCTCCGACCTCGTCGAGCTGGTGAAATCCGGCAAGGCCTATGTGAAGATATCCGGTGCCTATCGTGCCTCGCAACAGGGGCCGGATTACCAGGACTGCGTCCCCCTCGCGAAGATGCTGATCGCGGCCAACTCTGACCGCATTGTCTGGGGCACCGACTGGCCGCATCCGGATTCGGTGACCCCACCCGGCCGCAAGCCGACCGAGGTAACGCCGCTGTTCCAGATCGACGACGGGCGGCTGCTCAACCAGCTCCCGGTATGGGCGCCGGATGCGGCGGCGCGCAAGAAGATCCTCGCCGACAATCCGGCACGGCTCTACGGCTTCTGAGCGGCACCTTGTGGCGCCGCTCGCGGCGGCGCCGCTAGCGTGCCGTGCGCCGCGAGAAATAGAAGATCAGCACCGGCAGCGTCACCAGGATCACCAGCGGCGCCAGCATCATGCCGGTGACCACGACGACGGCGAGCGGCTTTTGCACCTGCGAGCCGATGCCTTCCGACAGTGCGGCGGGCAAAAGTCCGACGCCGGCGACGACGCAGGTCATCAGCACGGGCCGCATCTGCAATTGGCCGGTGCGGATCACGGCCTGCATCCGCTCCATGCCCTCCTCGATCAGCTGGTTGTACTGCGACAGGATGATGATGCCGTCCATCACGGCGATGCCGAACAGCGCGATGAAGCCGATCGCGGCCGACACGCTGAACGGCGTGCCCGTGATGAGCAGGCCGACCACACCTCCGAAGATTGCCATCGGGATCACGCTCATCGCCAAGAGCGTATCGACCAGCGAGCTGAAGTTGAACCAGAGCAACACGCCAATCAGCGCCAGGCTGATCGGCACCACCACCGAAAGCCGCCTGATGGCGTCCTGCAGATTGCCGAACTCGCCGACCCATTCGAGCCGCGATCCCGACGGCAGCTGCACCTGGGCTGCGATCTTTTCCTGTGCTTCCTGGATCGCGCTGCCGAGGTCGCGCTCGCGCACCGAAAACTTGATCGGCAGATAGCGCTCCTGCTGCTCGCGATAGATATAGGCTGCGCCCGACACCAGGTTGATCGAAGCCACTTCGCTGAGCGGAATCTGCATGATCGAGCCCCCCTGCCCGGCGACGCCGATGCGCAAATTCTGGATCGCCTCCGCGCTCTTGCGATATTCGGGCGCCAGCCGCACGATGATCGGGAAATGGCGATCGCTGCCGGGCTCGTAAAGGTCACCGGCTGAATCGCCGCCGATCGCGACCTTGATGGTGGCGTTGATGTCGCCCGGCGTCAGCCCATAACGCGCGGCGCGGGCACGGTCGATGTCGATCTGGATGGTCGGCTGGCCGAGCGAGGTGAATACCGCAAGATCCGTCACGCCCTGCACGGTCGAGAGCACCTGCTTGATCTGGTTGGCGGTGTCGGTCAGCGCGCGCAGGTCGTTGCCGAACAGCTTGATCGAGTTCTCGCCCTTCACGCCGGATACCGCCTCGGAAACGTTGTCCTGCAGATATTGCGAGAAGTTGAATTCGACGCCGGGAAATTTCTCCTGCAGCTGCGCCAGCAACTGCCCCGTCAGTTCCTCCTTGTCCCGGGTGCCGGGCCACTGGCTCGCCGGCTTCAGCGGGGCGAAGAATTCGGCGTTGAACTGGCCTGCTGCGTCGGTGCCGTCGTCCGGACGGCCGTGCTGCGAGACCACCGATTCCACCTCAGGGCGCGCGCGGATGAGCCGGCGCATCTCATTGACGTAGGCGTTGCCCTCCTGCAGCGAGATGGTCGGCGGCAGCGTGGCGCGGATCCAGAGATTGCCCTCTTCCAGCTTGGGCAGAAATTCCAGGCCCAGCATCCGCACGAATACGATGGTCAGCAGCAGCAGTCCCGCCGCGGCCGTCATCACGATCTTGCGGTTGACGATCGCCCAGTGCAGCCCCGGTACATAGATCCGTTCGAGCCATCTCACGATCCACGTCTCGGTCTCGCGGATGTGCACGGGCAGGATCATCGCGCTCAGCGCCGGCGTCACCGTGAAGGTTGCGAGCAGGCCGCCGGCGAGCGCATAGGCGTAGGTGCGCGCCATCGGTCCGAAGATGTTGCCCTCGACGCCGCTCAGCGTGAACAGCGGCAGGAACGCCGCGATGATGATGGCGGCGGCAAAGAAGATCGAGCGCGACACGTCGGAGGCGGCCGACAGAATGGCGTGGTTCTTCATGCCCATCGCCGTCTCCGGCGATATGTGGCTCTCCTCGGCCGGTGACAATTCGGTGGTTTGCGACAGGCGCCGGAAGATCGCCTCCACCATGACCACGGTGGCATCGACGATCAGGCCGAAATCGATCGCACCGACCGACAGAAGGTTGGCGGACTCGCCGCGCATCACCAGGATGATCACCGCGAAGAACAGCGCGAACGGAATCGTGGCGCCGACGATCAGCGCGCTGCGCAGATCGCCGAGGAACAGCCATTGCAGCAACACGATCAGCAGAATGCCGACCACCATGTTGTGCAGCACGGTGTGGGTGGTGAGATCGATCAGGTCCTTGCGGTCGTAGATGCGTTCAATCCGCACGCCCGGCGGCAGGATCGATGAATTGTTGATCTGGTTGACCAGCGTTTCGACCCGCGCGATGGTCGGCGAGGACTGCTCGCCGCGCCGCATCAAAACGATGCCCTGCACGATGTCGTCGGCATCGTCCATGCCGGCAATGCCGAGCCGCGGTTTTTCGCCGACGGTCACGGTCGCGATGTCCTTGACCAGCACGGGATTGCCGCCGCTCTGCGACACCATGGTATTGGAGAGGTCCTCGATGGAGCGGATCAGCCCGACGCCACGCACCACGGCGGATTGCGGACCGATATTGACGGTGTTGCCGCCGACATTGATGTTGGAATTGCCGACGGCCTGCAGCACCTGCGGCAACGTCAGCCCGTTCGCGACCAGCTTGTTGAAGTCGACCTGCAGCTCGTAGGTCTTGGTCTTGCCGCCCCAGCCGACGACGTCGATCACGCCGGGCACGGCGCGGAAGCGCCGCTGCAGCACCCAGTCCTGCAAGGTCTTGAGGTCCAGAACGCTGTAGTTCGGCGGACCCGCGAGGCGGTAGCGGAAGATTTCGCCGATCGGGCTGAGCGGCGAGATGGTCGGTTGCACATTACCCGGCAGCGGCGGCAGCTGCGCCAGGCGGTTCAGCACCTGCTGCAGTGCCTCCTCATAGGTGTAGTCGAAGGAGAACTGCAGCTTGACGTCGGACAGGCCGTACAGGGAGATGGTGCGGATGGTGCGCAGGTTCTTGATGCCGGAGACCCCGGCCTCGATCGGGATCGTGATGTAGCGCTCGATCTCTTCCGCCGACAGTCCCGGGCTTTGCGTCACGATGTCGACCATCGGTGGGGTCGGATCGGGATAGGCCTCGATGTTGAGCTGCCTGAACGCGAGCAGGCCGCCGACGAAGACGACGACGAACATGCCGACCATCAGGAAGCGGCGGTGGACGGCTAGGGCGACAAGGCGATCCATTCAGACCGAGGCTCTCAAATTTTTCGTTTGAGCATGATCTCTTCCGAAAACCGGTGCCCACTTTTCGGGATCATGCTCTATGGATTAGCTGCCGGAGGCGGCTCGGTCGATGAACAGGCTGCCCTTGGTGACGATCTTCTCGCCGGGCTTGAGATTGCCGAGCACCTCGACGAGATCGCCATTGGTGAGGCCGGGCTTGACCTGGCGCAGTTCGATCGACTTGTCGTCGAGCGCGACCCAGACCCGGACCTGGTCGGCTTCGTAGATCAGGGCGCTCTTCGGCACGCCCACGGCGGCATGATCGCTCGGCGAATAGATCGTGACGTTGGCGAACATCTCGGGCTTCAGGAGCCCCTCCTTGTTGTCGATGGTCGCACGCACCAGCAGGCGGCGCGTCACCGGATCGATCGCGGCGGCAACGTAGTTGATGCGGGCAAACAGCGGCCGCCCCGGCAGCGCCAGCACGGTGAAGGCGATCTCCTGCCCGACCGCGACGGCTGCAGCATCGCTCTCGCGCACGAAGGCGGTGAGCCAGACGGTGGAGAGATCCCCGATCACATAGACCGGATCGCTGGAGCCGGCGGCGACATACTGGCCGGGACCGATCTTGCGCTGGACCACGGTGCCCGCGATCGGCGCGAAGATGGTGATCTCCGGATTGATGCTGCCCTTCTGGCGGAAGTTGTCGATATCCCCCTCGCTGAAACCGAGGATCTTGAGCTTGTTGCGCGCGGCTTCCAGCGCCGTCTGCGACGAGCGCATGTCGTTTTGCGCCTGGACCAGGTTGGCCTCCGCCTGCTGGAAATCCTTCAGCGGCACCGCCCTGCCCTCGAACAGGTCGCTGGCGCGCTTGTTCTGGATTTCGGCGAGGGAGAGCGCGGACTTCGCCTTGTTCATCGTGGTCATCGCAGCGATGAAATCGTTCTGCGCCTGCACGGTGTCGGCCGCCTCGATCGTGAACAGCGGCTGGCCCTTGGTGACGGCATCCCCCGCCCGCACCAAAAGCTTGGTAACGCGGCCGGCATAGGGCGAGAACACCGGCGTCGAGCGATCCTCGTCGATGGCGATCTTGCCTTCGGTAACGTGCTCGGCGCGGAACGGCTTTTCGACCACGGGCTGGATGGTCATGGCCGCCCATTCGGCAGGGGTCGGCACGTAGCGGGCAAGGCCTTTGCGCGACTGGCTGGAGACGTCGGAATGTACGCGCGAGGGGCCGCTGAAATGGAGGAACCCATAGACGCCAACCGCGCCGAGCACGACCAATAGCCCGCTGGCGACCTGCTGCCGCCTGCTAACCAGTTGTGTTTTCTTGGTAATTTCGTCGCGCATGCAATCCGGTCATCTCCTCGATGATTCCGGCTGCTGGCCTGCCTCACCGACGCGCTAATAGTGCCCTTTTGTTGTTTCAGACAAACGAAAAAAGCGAAGACCCTTAGCGTTTGCAGTTAAAATTTGCCCACCCGGGATCGGCCCGTTCAGGTCAAGTTAATCAGGCTTTTGGTCCACCTTGGGCCAGTTCGGCGGATGGCTGCCGAGCGGCATCGACGGACGCGCCCAGAAGGCCGGCGTCCTTGACAGTATTGCCGACGGTTTGACCGCGCGCAGAACACCGAAGCCGGAAACAATCTCTTCGATAAAGGGCCTGACTGCATCTCCGGGAAAATCCGGGGTTTTCAACCCATCGGGAAGCCGGCCGAGGTTCCACAGCCAGCGCCCGGTCTGCGCCAGCGACACCCTGACGTGCCAGCTGCCGCCCTCACGCGCCTGGCGTGCTTTGGCCATCATGGCGCCGAACGCCATGAAGTAGCCGGTGGCGTGATCGAGCATCTGGGCCGGCAGTTCCTTTGGCCCGCTCACTCCCGCCGCCTCGCCCTCGGCATGGTTGAAACCGGTGGCGGTCTGCACCAGCGAGTCAAAGCCGCGCCGCTCCGCCCACGGGCCGGCGTGGCCGTAGGCCGACAGCGTGACATAGACGATGCCGGGATTGATCCTTGCGGCATCCTCGGGCGAAAAGCCGAGGGCGGCCAGGGCGCGCGGCCGGTAGCCCTGTGAAAAGATGTCGGCCTGCGCCAGCAGCTCGCGCATGGTGGCGCGCCCCTCTTCGCTCTTCAGTTCGACGAAACTAGAGAGCTTGCCGCGGCCATTGTCGATGGAAAGCCACGGGATCGCCGGAAGGCTGGGTCCGGAAATCAGCATCACATCGGCGCCGTGTGCGGCAAGGGTGCGGCCGGCAACGGGACCGGCGATGACGCGCGACAGGTCGAGCACGCGGATGCCGGCGAGCGGTCGATCACCCGGGGGCCAGGGTTTTGGCGCGGCATCGCCGATCTTTTCGATTGAGATCAGCGGCAACTGCGCCAGCGCTTTGGCGTGCGCCGTCGCCGACCATTCGCCATATGAGCGCATCATCGCGACCACGCCGCCGGCGGCATAGGCGGCCGTCTCGAAAGCTTCGGCTTCCCATTTCATGAGCGCGGCTTGAACGTCGTCGCGCTCGGCCTTGCAGTCGAGCACCTTGCAGACCGCGGCGCGGTGATGCGGGAAATTGGTGTGCAATCGCACGAAACGGCCATCGCCGGTTCGGTAGATGCCCGCGATGGCATCCCAGGCCGGCGGCGGCGGTTTGTCGTCGACGCGCAGGTACCGCTCGGAACGGCACTCGACCGTGGCGTGGCGCATGTCGACGGCAACATTCTGCGCTTCGCCGCTGCGCAGCTTCCAGATTTCGGCGGCAGCAAGGCCCGATGCGGCGATGCTGACTTGCGCCGCGGCGGCAACACGGAATGACGACGGAAGTTGGGGTTCCTCGCCGGTTAACGTCACCGCGTCGAGCGCGGCAGCGTCACCGCCGGCGGAATTCCAGACATCAACGAGAATTTCGCGGGGACTTTGCATGGCAATGAACCCTCGCTGAATTTTGACCGCATGCTTTTGTTTTGGGCATGATCTTGTCCGAAAACCGGTTCTCACTCTTCGCGAGCATGCCTAAAATTTTCCGAACGATGTTCCACTGACCAAGGAGTTGCAATGGCGTCGATCAATCCCCTGACCGCAGGCGGCGTGCTGCTCGCGACCGCCCTCACCGACGCGGTCTATGTCATGTTTACGGCGTCCGTGGTGGCGAAGAAGCGCGTGCCGGCGGCGACCTGGAGCAGCATATGGTATGTGCTGTCCTCCTATGCAGTGATCAGCTACACCGAGAACTGGATCTATGTGGCGTTCGCGGCGGTGGGCTCGTGGGTGGGCGCCTATTTCACCATCACCTTCCTGCACCGACCGCCCGGCGGCCCGCCGGTGGGGGCTGCGGTGGAGTGAGAGAAGCGACGGGCGTAGGACGGACTGCGTCACAAGTGGCCTTATCTCCTCATCCTGAGGAGCCGCGTAAGCGGCGTCTCGAAGGATGAGGCCGATATCGTGGCTCAAGTTCGAGACGGCGCGTGCGCGCCTCCTCACCATGAGGGTTGTGACGCAGTAGGACTAATCCGCCCTACGATTCTTGCCCTAATGAAAATCCCGCGACGGCGGCAGGATGCGGACGTTGCGGGGGTGGCGGATTTTCTGCGCGGGATTGTCCGGGTGCTGGCGGCGGTCGTCGTGCAGCGGCTCGACCAAAGCGGGGCCTGAAGGCAACGCGGGCTTGCGTGACAGCGAGTCGTTGGCAAGGCCGATGAGATCGTGCGAGCGGTCGGTGAGACGTTGGGCCACCAGATGCGTGACTTCCTCGGGGCTGCTCTGGATGTAGCCCTCGACCAGGATCAGCCGCGCGCCCATCACCTCTTTCCGGTACTTCTCCATCACCTTCGGCCACACCACGATGTTGGCAATCCCGGTCTCGTCCTCCAGCGTCATGAACACCACGCCCTTGGCACTGCCCGGGCGCTGGCGCACCAGCACCACGCCGGCGCAGCGCACTGTGCGCTTGTCATTGCCATGATTGACGTCCCTGCAGGGGACGATCCGCTCGCGCGAAAATTTCTCGCGCAAAAACTCCATCGGGTGGCCCTTCAGCGACAGGCGGATGGTCTGGTAATCGGCGACGACCTGTTCCGGCAACGGCATCAGCGGCAAGGGTTTTGCATTCTCGTCGGGCTGCTCGCGTGCGATGGCGGCTTCGAATAGCGGCAACGGCACGTCGTCCGGCAGCCGCCGCACCGCCCAGAGCGCGGCGCGGCGGTCGAGGCCGATGGAGCGGAAGGCATCGGCATCCGCCAGCAGGATCAGCGCCCGTTTGGGTAAGGCCGTGTCGCGGGCGAAGTCTTCGAGCGAGGTGAAGGGACGGCGTGTTCGAGCGGCGACGATGCGGGCGGCCCAGTCGTCTATCTCCACATCGTCATTCCGGGGCGCGCCACTTGGCGCGAGCCCGGAATCCATAACCACCATCGGGAGTATGGATTCCGGGCCTGCGCCTGACGGCGCATCCCGGAATGACGACTGAATTTGCTTCAATCGCTCCTCATCCGGATCGAGCCAGTGGAAGCCGTCGATCTGGCGGAAGCCGAGGCGCACCGCGCAATGTTTCCCTTTCCCCTGCTCCAGCGTGTTCTGGGCGAAGCTGTGGGACACGTCGATCTCGCGCACCTCAACGCCGTTCTTGCGCGCGTCGCCGACGATTTGCGCCGGCGCATAAAACCCCATCGGCTGGGAATTCAACAGCCCGCAGCAGAAGGCGTCGGGGTGATAGTGCTTCAGCCATGAGGAGACATAGACAAGCTGGGCAAAGCTTGCGGCATGGCTCTCCGGGAAGCCGTAGGAACCAAAACCCTTGATCTGTTCGAAGCAATTTTTGGCGAATTGCGGATCGTAACCACGCCTAATCATGTTTCCGATCATTTTCTCTTCAAAATTTCCGATCGTTCCGACGTTGCGAAACGTTGCCATCGCACGGCGCAATCCATTCGCTTCCTCGGAGGTAAATCCTGCCGCCTCGATCGCAATACGCATTGCCTGTTCCTGGAACAGGGGCACGCCAAGCGTCTTGTGCAAGACCTTGTAGAGCTCGTCCGGCGGGCCGTGCTCGGGCGACGGCGAGGGATAGTGTTCCTTCTCGATGCCGTTCCGCCGGCGCAGATAAGGATGCACCATGTCACCCTGGATTGGTCCGGGACGAACGATCGCGACCTCGATGACGAGATCATAAAATTTGCGCGGTCTTAAGCGCGGCAGCATGTTCATCTGCGCTCGGCTTTCAACCTGAAACACGCCGAGCGATTCACCGCGGCAGAGCATGTCGTAGACAGACTCTCTTTCGGCAGGAACAGTCGCCAGTTCATAACGCGTGCCCTTGTGATCCTCGATCAGATCAAAGCACTTGCGAATGCAGGTCAGCATGCCCAGCGCGAGCACGTCGACCTTCATCATGTTGAGCGCGTCGACGTCGTCCTTGTCCCACTCGATGAAGGTGCGGTCGTCCATCGCGGCATTGCCGATCGGAACGTAGGTGTCCAGCCGGTCCTGCGTCAGCACATAGCCGCCGACATGTTGCGACAGATGCCGTGGGAATTCGATCAGCTCGGAGGCAAGCTCCACCGCGAGCCCAATCATCGCATTCTGCGGATCGAGCCCGGCCTGGCGCACCTGCATGTCGTTGAGGCCCTTGCCCCAGCTGCCCCACACGGTGTCAGCGAGCGCTGCCGTGACGTCCTCGGTCAGCCCCAGCGCCTTGCCGACGTCGCGGATGGCGCTGCGGGGACGATAGTGGATGACGGTTGCGATGATCGCGGCGCGGTGGCGGCCGTAGCGGCGGTAGACATATTGCATCACCTCCTCGCGCCGCGAGTGCTCGAAATCGACGTCGATGTCGGGCGGCTCCAGCCGCTCCTTGGAGATGAAGCGTTCGAACAACAGATCCACCTTGGTCGGGTCGACCGAGGTGACGTCCAGCACATAACAAACAGCCGAATTTGCTGCCGATCCCCTGCCCTGACAGAGAATTTTTTGACTGCGCGCAAAGCGAACGATGTCGTGCACGGTGAGGAAGTAGTGCGCGTATTTCAACTTACGGATCAGCCGCAATTCCTTGTGAAGGGTCTTTTTTATTCTTGGTGGAATCCGAACAGGAAATCTTCGGTGAGCACCAGCCCAAGTCAGATCCTCCAAATGACGCTGCGCCGTCTTGCCCGGCGGCACAGGCTCGTCCGGATACTGATATTTGAGCTGGTCGAGCGAGAAGGAGATGCGGCCGGCAAAACGCGTGGTCTCCGCGATCGCCTCGGGCAGATCGCGGAACAGCCGCGCCATTTCATGCGCAGGCTTCAGATAACGCTCGGCATTGGCCTCGAGCTTCCTGCCGATGGCTTCGATGGTGGTCTTCTCGCGGATGCAGGTCAGCACATCCTGCAGCGGACGCCGCGCGGGATGGTGATAGAGCACCTCGTTGGTGGCGAGCAACGGTACATTCGCCGACGCCGCGAGGCGATGCAGCCGCGCCAGACGGCGCCTGTCGTCGCCGCGATAGAGCAGGCTTGCCGCCAGCCATACGCCATCGGCGCGGCTGTCGCCGAGTATCTCCAAAATCTTTTGGGCATGCCCGGCATCGAAGCGATGCGGCAGCGCGAGAATGAGCAGCTGGCCTTCGGCGAAGTCGAGAAGATCGGATAGTTTCAGGTGGCACTCGCCCTTCTCGATCCGCTCGATGTCGTTGCCGCGCTTGCCGCGGGTGAGCAGCTGACACAGCCGACCATAGGCGGCGCGGTCGCGCGGATAGACCAGGATGTCCGGCGTACCGTCGATGAAGACGATGCGGGAGCCGATCAAAAGCTTTGGTTTGTGCGTGATCTTTGGATTGTCGAGTTCCTTGTAAGCCCGCACCACGCCGGCCAGCGTGTTGTGATCGGCGATGCCTATGACGGGAATGCGCAGTTCGCTCGCTTGATGCACATAGGCGCGCGGATCCGAGCCGCCGCGCAGAAAGGAGAAATTGGTGGTGATGCCGATCTCGGCATAATCCGAAGCGTTCATGCGAATAGCCCATGCAGATACCAGCTGGCGGGAATGGGCCTGCCGTCCTCTCCGGCAAGCTCGTGCTCATACAGCCCGTCGCGAAAAATCCAGAATCGCCGGCCCTCCTCGTCCTCGATGCGGAAATAATCGCGGGTCAGGGCGTGGCCTTCCTGCTTCCACCATTCCATGGCGATGCGCTCGGGGCCTTCGACACGCACCACCGCATGGGTGACGCGCCGCCAGGTGAAATGATGTGGCGGGCCGTCGGGAACGGTCGCGAACGGCACTTTTATCGGCTCGGGCTTTTCGAATAGCCGGAGCGGCCGCAGCGGCGGCTCGCCTGCTGCGCGCGCGGGCCAGGCGGCCTGCGCGCTGGCGGCGAGATGATGCTGCGCGGGCGCGGCCAGTGCGGCGCGCTCGGGAATATGCGTATCCTGCGGCAGATGCACGACGACGCGCTTGCCGCCGATGCGCGCGGCGATGCGGTCGATCAGCGCTGACAGTTCGTCATTGTCGTGCACGGTGGCGTCGAGATCGCGCTGCTCCTGCACCACGATCTCGGTGCGGCCGGCGGACAGGCGAATGAGGTCGAAACCGAAACCGGGATCGAGGGGATCGCTCAAGGCCTCCAGCCGCTCGCGGAACAGGCGGTCGACCATTTCAGGCCGCGTCACCGGCCGCCCCGTGTCGACCGCGATGACGCGCACCGCGCCGTCGGTGCGGAAGAACGCCGCTTCCAGCCGCCGCGCGCCTTTGCCCTGCTTGTCCATGGCGGACACCAGCATGGCAGCGAGGCTCGACAGCGTGATCGAGATGGTGCTCTCGGTCGCAATCGGTTCGGCAAAGCGCTTTTCGACGATGTAATCCGGCGGCAGCTTGCGCGGGCTGATCGGCGCATCGCCCTCGCCCAGCGCATGCGCGAGCAGCGTGGTGAAGCGCGCGCCGAACCGGGCGGAGATTTCGTGACGCCCGCGCGCGGCGACATCGCCGATGGTTTTCAGGCCGGCGCGGCGCAGGCCGCGGGTGATGGCATCATCGGCGCCGAGCGCGGCCACCTGTAACAGCGCGACGGCCTCGGCCTCCCCGCCATCGGCGACGATGCGGCCGGGAGCTGCGCGCGTCAGCGTGCGGGCGCAGATCGAGGTGCCGGCAATCGCCGCGCTGACGCCAAAGCCTTGCCGCGCCAGCGCGCCAGTAAGCGTGCGCAGCAGCGCCGCCTCGCCGCCGAACAGATGGGCGCAGCCGGTGATGTCGAGGAACAGCCCATGCGGGGGATCGAGCGCCACCAGTGGCGTGAAGCGGTCGCACCAGTCGGCGATATCCTCCAACGTCTTGCGGTCGGCGGCTTCGTCGGCGTCATACACCGTGAGCTCGGGGCAAATGGCGCGGGCATTGGAGAGCGGCAGGCCAATGGTGAGACCTGCGCGGATGGCGGCCTCGTCGATGGAATAGAGCAACAACGCGTTGTGCTCTTTGGTAACGACGACGCTGGGGAAGTCGTCACCCACGAACTCCGGTGCCTGGGGCTTAGCCCTCTCTCCAACTCTCCCCCGCAAGGGGGGAGAGAGCCCTGTCAGCGTGCCCGCCTCACTTGAAAGCCCATCCAACTCGTATGCAACAAGCTCAACTTGCGAGACGGTGTTTTGCGCGCGCTGCCGCTGGATGCGGTCGATGGGCAGGTGTGGCAGCCACAGGCTGAGGATACGACGACGGTTCACTGAATTGGCACTCATCACATTTCCATTCCATGATCCACCGCCCGACCGGGCCATGACGATTGCGAACAAGATGGGCGTCGAACACCGGCGCGCCCCACGCACTGAAGGCGGCCGCCGGCGGCGAATGCGCCGCGCGCACGATCCAGCGCGTCTCCGCGGTGGAAGGTGCAGGGCTCGCTCCTACCCGCAGCAACAATGCGGTGACCCCGGAGGATTGCGCCGCCAATGTGAGCTTGCGGCTGGCGACGAGGTCGAACTGCCGCGCCTCGCCAAAGGTCTCCAGCACCACCGCGCCCAGCGCATCGCAGGCGAGCGCATCGGCCGTGGCGCGCAGTGCGGCCTCGACATCGGCGGCGCGCACAGTGACGAGAAGACGCGGATCAAGGCCAAGCTCGGCAAGGCCGTTCGGCGACAACGCCCCGGTTTCAATTTCGGCAAAATCCTGCCGCACCCAGACCAGCGGTTTTCGCGGCGCAATTTTTCCCACCATACCCGCGATGAAACCGGTCGCGGCTGCGCCCTGGTGCCCCTCGGCGAACACCTCATGCACGGCGGCAAGCGCCAGCCCGCCGCGCAGCATGGCATCCGCCCCCCTGTGGCCGAGCGCGACCTTGTTCAGCCCGTGTACATCGCCAGGCGTCTCGATGCGCTCGATGCTGCCGCGCAGGGACGCAAGCGTGCTCATGCGTGCGCCGTTCATGCGTCGCCGCTCCTCAAGAAGTGGGGCCAGTTGCTTCTCGGAGGAGAACCAATGGCTGGCTCATTTGTTCATGGTATGTTCTAATATAAAGCCAACAGGACCTGCGGAGTCAAATGAATTGGCGCGGCAGGAGATTCATGAATAGAATCAATTGGATATAACGATGGACGTACAACGCAAGCTGGAAATCCTGGCGGATGCCGCCAAGTACGATGCCTCCTGCGCTTCCAGCGGCACCGAGAAGCGGGATTCCAGCGACGGCAAGGGCCTCGGCTCGACCGCACCCGGCATGGGCATCTGCCATTCCTACGCACCGGACGGACGGTGCATCTCGCTCCTGAAAGTGCTGCTCACCAATGCCTGCACTTACGATTGCCTCTATTGCGTCAACCGAACCTCCAGCAACGTGCCGCGGGCGCGCTTCACCGTCGATGAGGTGGTAAGGCTCACGATCGACTTCTATCGCCGCAATTACATCGAGGGCCTGTTCCTCTCCTCCGGCATCATCCGCAGCCCCGATTACACCATGGAGCAGGTGGTAAGCGTCGCGCGCAAGCTGCGCGAGGAGCATCATTTTCGCGGCTATATCCATCTGAAAACGATTCCGGAAACCGACGACGCGCTGATCGCGGAAGCCGGCAAATATGCCGACCGCCTCTCCATCAACATCGAGATGCCTTCGGAAAACAGCCTCGCCAAATTCGCGCCGGAAAAGGACGTGCGTGCGATCCGCCGCACCATGGGCCGGCTACGGCTGAGGCTCGACGAGGTGGAGGAAGCAAGCGAGCACCCCGACAAGGCAAAGCCGCCGCGCTTTGCGCCGGCCGGCCAGAGCACGCAGATGATCGTCGGTGCCGACAGCGCGGATG
>Ga0187815_10000192_pt1 | contig 30984 bp, 26 predicted proteins | sample NC_S_5_FD_132962 | JGI IMG/M metagenome (GOLD analysis project Ga0187815, IMG submission 132962) | Wetland sediment microbial communities from Neuse River Estuary, North Carolina, USA - ASW-S_5 | ecosystem: Environmental > Aquatic > Freshwater > Wetlands > Sediment | place: USA: North Carolina... | reverse complement strand
CGCGAGGGAGCCGTGACGCTGTTCATCCGCCACACCTCGGCTTCGCTCACGATCCAGGAAAATGCCGATCCATCGGTGTTGCGGGATCTCACAACGGCGCTCAGCCGGCTCGCGCCCGAGGATGGCGGATGGGTGCACGACACCGAGGGCCCCGACGACATGCCGGCGCACATCAAGACCATGCTAACGTCGGTCTCGCTGCAGATACCGGTGCTGAATGGCGAGATGGCGCTCGGCTCCTGGCAGGGGATTTACGTGGCCGAGCATCGCGCGCGGCCCCACCGGCGCGAGATCGTGCTGCAGTTCATGGGATCGATCGGCTGACAAGGAAAAACCGGCCGCGGATCGCTCCGCGGCCGGTTGTCAGCTCTTTCCGTTTCCGACGGCGCCGGATTACTTGCTGATGTCGACGTCCTTGGTTTCCGGCAGGAAGATGAAGCCGACGACCGCAGTGATCGATGCGAAGATGATCGGGTACCAGAGACCGGCATAGATATCGCCGGTCGCGGCCACGATCGCGAACGAGGTCGCCGGCAGCAATCCGCCAAACCAGCCGTTGCCGATGTGATACGGCAGCGACATCGAGGTGTAGCGGATCCTGGTCGGGAACAGTTCGACCAGCATCGCGGCGATCGGCCCGTACACCATGGTGACGTAGATCACCAGGATGAACAGAAGTCCTATCACGGCTGCGACGTTCGGTTTGAAGATGTCAAACGGGTGGTTCATCTTCACGAGCGACGGGTTGGCGCCGCGCTTCGGATAACCGGCCTCCTGCAATGCTGCCGTCGCCGCTGCGTTGGAGTCCGCAGGCTTGGTATACGGGACCTCCTTGTCGTTGATCTTGATCTTAACGCCGGAGCCGGCCGGTCCTGCGACGGTGTCGTACTTGACCGAGGACTTCGCGAGGAAGTCGCGGGCCAGATCGCAAGGTGCGCTGAATACGCGGGTGCCGACCGGGTTGAACAAGTCGCCGCAGCCCTTCGGGTCGGAGACGACGGACACCTTCACCGTTTCGATGGCCCTTTCCAGTGTCGGGTTGGCGCTGGTGGAGATCATCTTGAAGATCGGGATGAAGGTCAGCGCGGCGATCGCGCAGCCCGCCAGGATGATCGGCTTGCGGCCGATCTTGTCGGACAGTGCGCCGAACACGATGAAGAAGCCGGTGCCGAGCAGCAGCGACCAGGCGATCAGCAGGTTGGCGGTGTAGCCGTCGACCTGAAGAATCGATTGCAGGAAGAACAGCGCGTAGAACTGGCCCGTGTACCAGACCACGCCCTGGCCCATCACGCCGCCGAACAGGGCGATCAGCACGATCTTGGCGTTGCTCCAGTTGGCGAAGGCTTCGGTCAGCGGAGCCTTCGAGGCCTTGCCCTCGTCCTTCATCCTCTGGAACACCGGCGACTCATTCAGGCGCAACCGGATCCAGACCGAAATGCCGAGCAGGAACACCGAGAGCAGGAACGGAACGCGCCAACCCCACTTGGCAAACTCCTCTTCGCCGGTCGCGGTGCGGGTGAACAGGATGATCAGCAGCGACAGGAACAGGCCCAGCGTTGCCGTCGTCTGGATGAACGAGGTGTAGTACCCGCGCTTGCCCATCGGCGCATGTTCGGCGACGTAGGTTGCCGCACCGCCATATTCGCCGCCGAGCGCGAGGCCCTGCAGCAGGCGGAGCGCGATCAGGATGATCGGAGCCGCGATGCCGATGGTGGCCGCGTTTGGCAGGAGGCCGACGATGAAGGTCGACAGGCCCATGATGAGAATGGTGACGAGGAAGGTGTATTTGCGGCCGACGATGTCGCCGATGCGGCCGAATACGATGGCGCCGAACGGACGCACGAGGAAGCCGGCGGCGAACGCGAGCAGCGCGAAAATGTCACGCGTGGCAGGCGGGTAGGCCGAGAAGAACTGTGCGCCGATGACGCTCGCAAGCGAGCCGTAAAGGTAGAAGTCGTACCATTCGAAGACGGTGCCGAGCGACGAGGCGATGATGACGAAACGTTCGTCCTTCGTCATACCTCGCTGCTTGGCCGATGTGGCAGTCATAGTGGACATTCGATCGCTCCCCGAAAATCGTTGTGCTAAGTTCGCCCCTCTGCCGAACTTGGCCGAATTATGTGGGCTCGACCTAAAGTAACATCGGCGTGAAACTCGCCCCAATAAGACTTTTGGCCCTTTGCACGGCGGCGCCGGCAAGCCCGGCAACGACCCCGTGGCGACACCACCGGTATATGTCCGTGCTGGGGCGGCCTATTGCAGCGCAAAAAGCCGGTTAACCGCCTTGGTACGTGGTATAATTCGCCTCTTGCACCTGAATGCTGCCCGAGGGACAAAGCCGAACGGGCTTCGCGCGAGACCTAAATGACCACCCCTGCCAGCACCCGCCTTGTCATTGCCGACGACCATCCGCTGTTCCGCGACGCGCTGCGCCAGGCGGTCGCCAGCGTGCTCGCGTCGGCCAAGATCGACGAAGCGGGATCTTTTGACGATCTCACCGCGCTGCTCGAGCAGGATTCCGACGTCGACCTGATCCTGCTCGACCTGACCATGCCGGGGATTTCCGGCTTTTCGGGCCTGATCTATCTGCGCGCCCAGTATCCGGCGATCCCCGTGGTGGTGGTCTCCGCCAGCGACGACAACGGCACCATCCGCCGTTCGCTGGATTTCGGCGCCTCCGGCTTCATCCCGAAACGGTTCGGCGTCGAGACCCTGCGCGATGCCATCACCAAGGTAATGGATGGCGACGTCTTCATCCCGCCGGATACCGATCTTTCCTCCGCCGCCGATCCCGACATGACGCGGCTGCGCGACCGCCTGGTGACGCTGACGCCGCAGCAGGTGCGGGTGCTGATGATGCTGTCGGAAGGGCTGCTCAACAAGCAGATCGCCTACGAACTCGGCGTCTCCGAGGCGACCATCAAGGCGCATGTCTCGGCGATCCTGCAGAAGCTCGGCGTCGAAAGCCGCACTCAAGCCGTGATCGCCGCCGCAAAGATCGCCGGCGGCCAATGGAAGCAGGGCACGCCGACGGCGTAGCCGACACCGTCATTCCAGGTTCGCTTCGCGCCCCGGAATGACAACCAAATTATTCCGCCGCCACCATCTGCTGCGTGCGCCACTGCCCGAGCACCGCGCGCAGCGAAGCCGGCTTCACCGGCTTGTTCAGGATCGCGATGTTTTCCTCGCGCGCGGCGGCGCGGACATTCGGGCTGCGGTCGGCCGTGATCAGCGTTGCCGGAATATTGTCGCCGAAGCGGCGGCGAATCTCGCGGATCGCCGCGACACCATTGCCGCGGTCGAGGTGATAATCGACCAGGAGCCCCGTGACCCTGCCGCCGGCAGCTTCCATCGCAGTCATCGCCGCGTCCGGATCGGTGGCCGCAATGACCTCGGCATCCCAGGCGGTCAGAAGCGTCTTCATGCCGTCGAGGATGGCCGGGTCGTTCTCGATGCAGACAATCAGGGCGCCGCTCATCGGCGTTCGCGAGGGCGTCGTGCTGATGACCGCCGCGGTGTGGTTGATCGCCTTGGCGACCGGCACCGTCACCAGGAACACCGAGCCGCCGGTCGCCACGGAATCGATGGCGATGCCGTGGTTGAGCACCCGCGCCAGCCGCTCGACGATCGACAGCCCAAGGCCGAGGCCGCGCGCGATCCGCGCGCCCTGCTCGAGACGGTGAAATTCCTTGAAGATTTCGCCGCGCTTGAGCGCGGGAATGCCGACGCCGGTATCGTAGACTCCGATCTGCAGCGACTGGCCGCGGCGGCGGCAGCCGACCAGCACGCGGCCGCGCGGCGTGTATTTGATGGCGTTGGAGATGAAGTTCTGCAACAGCCGCCTGAGCAGCGCGCGGTCGGATTGCACCGGCAGCGAGCAGGGCACGACGACCAGCTGCAGCCCCTTGGCGTGTGCGATCGGCGTGAACTCGATTTCCAGCGAGCGCATCAGGTCGGCCATCTTGAAGCTAGAGATCGACGGCGTCATGGCGCCGGCATCCAGCCGCGAAATGTCGAGCAGGGCGCCGAGGATTTCCTCGATCGCCTCCAGCGAGTCGTCGATGTTCTCGGCAAGCTTGCCGTCGTCGCCGCCGCTCTGCTTCTCGACCAGGCTCGTGACATAAAGCCGCGCCGCATTCAGCGGCTGGAGGATGTCGTGGCTGGCGGCGGCGAGGAATCGCGTCTTGGAATTGTTGGCGTCCTCGGCGGCGCTCTTGGCCAACGCCAGTTCGGAATTGAGGCGCGTCAGCTCCTCGGTGCGGTCGCGGACGCGCTTCTCCAGCGTCGCGTTGGCGCGCTCCAGCGCTTCGGCGGCCTCGAAGCTCGGCGTGACGTCGGAGAAGGTGATGACGAGGCCGCTGCCGGGCATGCGGTTGGTGCGCACCTCGATCACCATGTGACGTTCGGGAAAACGCTCCAGATAAGGCTCGCCCTCGCGGGTATAGGCGGCAAGCCGCTTCTCCAGCAGTGCATCGCCATCGCCGCTCTCCGGCGGGAAGACCGCGCCCATGTATTCGAGGATTTCCGTCAGGGGAATGCCGAGCTGCACCAGGTGCGGCGGCAGCGCCAGGATCTCACCGAAGTGGCGGTTGGAGCAGATCAGCTGCAAGTCGGCATCGAACACGGCGATGCCCTGGCGCACATGGTTGAGTGCGGTCTGCAGGATCTCGCGGTTGAAATGCGCCGCCGCATGGGAGTCGTCGAGCAGCTTCAGCGCGGCTTTGGCGGAAACGGCCCGCTTGCGCAGCAGCAGCGACATCACCAGCCGCGACGATGCGGCGCCGATCGAGGAGGCGATCAGTCGTTCGGCGTGCTGCAGCAACTCGAAATCGGCCGGCGCCGAAGGCTCGAGACTGCCGGAATGGCGCGCAGCGAAGGCCTCAAAAGCCTGGCGCGCGCGCTCCTGCCCGAGATATTGCGCGACGGTGCTCTGAATGTCCTGCACCGTGACCGTCGAGCGCCAGCGCCGGAAGGTCGGCGTAATCGGGGCGAGCGTCTGCGGCACGAAGAGGTCCGCCTGCAGATGCTCGATCGCCGACGGCCGCCGCGCCAGCGACAGCAACACATAGGCAAGGACGTTGAGCGACAGGCTCCAGAGCACGCCGTGCAGCAGCGGCGGCAAATCGGCGCCGAACAGCGCCTGCGGCCGCAGCGCCTCGATGTCGAACGGTCCATGCTGCAGCAGCATCAGGCCGACAGGATTGCCGTCAAGGAAGCTTGGAAGGAACAGCGTGTACGCCCAGACGGCGAAACCGACCAGCATGCCGCCCATGGCGCCGCGCGCCGTCGCCTGGCGCCAGAACAGGCCGCCGAAGAAGGCGGGCGCGAGCTGCGCGACGGCGGCAAAAGACAATAGGCCGATTGCCGCGAGCTGGGCGTTGCCGAGCGCGCGGTAGTAGCAGTAGGCCATCACCATGATGGCGAAGATGGCGAAGCGCCGCACGCGCAGCAGGAAGTCCGTGAAGTCCTTGCCTTCGGTGCGGGACTTGCCGGCGCGCGGCAGCACCATCGGCAGCACGATATCGTTCGACACCATGATCGACAGCGCGACGCATTCCACGATCACCATCGCGGTCGCCGCCGACAGGCCGCCGACGAAGACGATGACGCTGAGCGAGGGCGAATTGCCCTCGATCGGCAGCGCCAGCACGAACATGTCGGGCTCGACGGCGCCGAACGGGAAGATGACGAGGCCGGCGATCGCGATCGGGATCACGAACAGGTTGATGGCGACAAGGTAGAGCGGGAACAGCCAGCGCGCGCGGCCGACCTCGGCATCGGTCGAGTTCTCCACCACGCTGACATGGAACTGGCGCGGGAGCAGCATGACCGCACAGAACGACAGCAGGGTCATGGTGAGGAAGGTGCCGAGCGAGGGCGTGTACTCGATGGCGCGCACTGCCTCCGGCGTCTTCATTGCGCGGTCGAGCAGTTCATGCGGCGAGAACATCCAGAAGGTCACGAAGATGCCGGCTGCGAGGAAGGCCACCAGCTTGACGATGGATTCGGTGGCGATCGCCAGCATCAGGCCGTGCTGGTGCTCGGTGGCATCGGCCTGGCGGGTGCCGAACAGCACCGCGAACACCGCCATCGCCAGCATCACCACCAGTGCGATGTCGCCGATGATGGGGATCGTGGAGAACAGCTTGTCCTCGCTCAGGATGGTTTCGAGCGAGGAGGCCATCGCCTTGAGCTGCAGCGCAATATAGGGCACCGAGCCCACGATCGCGATCAGAGCCACGGTGGCGGCCACGGCCTGGCTCTTGCCGTAGCGCGCGGCGATGAAGTCGGCGATGGAAGTGATGTTCTGGGTCTTGGCGAGCTGGATCACGCGGCGGAGCAGCGGCGTGCAGATGCCGATCATCAGGATCGGGCCGATGTAGATCGCAAGGAAGTCGATGCTGGTGCGGCTGGCGAAGCCGACAGAGCCGAAGAAGGTCCAGGACGTGCAGTAGATCGCCAGCGACAGCGGGTAGATCAGCCCAGTGGCCCGGCCGCGCTTGAGCGGCGACAGCCGGTCGCCATGGCTGGCGATCAGGAACAAGAGGCCGATGTAGCCGAAGGCGGCTACGATCACCCCCCAGTCGTGCAACATTCGATCGTCTCCCTCAGGCGGCCAGCGTCAGGCGGCCGCCGTAAAGGAGACAGTATAGACGGAACGGGCCGGCGGCGCATCGCGCGGCCGGCCCGTTTTCGGCTTTTCGAGCCGAGTTAAGGTTATTCCGCCGCCAGCGATTTCCGGTTCAGCGGCAGGCCGAGGCGCTCCCAGACCTGCAGCAGCGCTTCGGCCAGCTGATCGATCAGGCCATCCTCATGGTAGGGCGAGGGCGTGATGCGCAGTCGCTCGGTTCCCTTGGCCACCGTGGGATAGTTGATCGGCTGGATGTAGATGCCGTGCTCCTCCAGCAGCAGGTCGGAAGCCTGCTTGCACTTCTCGGGATCGCCGACGAACAGCGGCACGATGTGGGTGTCGCTGGACATCACGGGCAGGCCCGCGGCGATCAGGATCGCCTTGACGCGGGCGGCGCGCTCCTGGTGTCGCTCGCGCTCCCAGTTCGAGGTCTTCAGGTGCCGGATCGCAGCCGTCGCGGCCGAGCAGATCGCCGGCGGCAGCGCCGTCGTGAAGATGAAGCCCGCCGCGTAGGAACGCACGGCGTCGATCACCTCGGCCTTGCCCGCGATATAGCCGCCGAGGCAGCCGAACGCCTTGGCGAGCGTGCCTTCCAGCACGTCGATGCGGTGCATGACGCCGTCGCGCTCGGCGATGCCGCCGCCGCGCGGGCCGTACATGCCGACCGCGTGCACTTCATCGACATAGGTCATGGCGCCGTATTTCTCGGCGAGGTCGCAGATCTTGGCGAGCGGCGCCACGTCGCCGTCCATGGAATAAAGGCTCTCGCAGACGATCAGCTTCGGGCGGTCGCCCGCGGCGATCAGCAATTCCTCGAGATGGGCGACGTCGTTGTGGCGGAAAATCTGACGGTGGCAGCGCGCCTCGCGAACGCCCTCGATCATCGAATTGTGGTTGAGCGCGTCCGACAGGATCAGGACATCAGGAATGAGCTTTGCGATGGTCGAGATGCCGGTGTGGTTCGAGACATAACCGGAAGTAAACAGCAGCGAAGCTTCCTTGCCGTGGAGATCGGCCAGTTCTTCCTCGAGCTGCACCAGCGGATGGTGTGTGCCGGCGATATTGCGGGTGCCCCCTGCGCCGGTGCCGACGCGGGTTGCGGTCTCGACCATGGCGCCGACCACCTTCGGGTGCTGGCCCATGCCGAGATAGTCGTTGGAGCACCAGATCACGACGTTGCGCCGGCCCTGTGGCGAGTGCCAGACCGCATGCGGGAACCGGCCGGCGATCCGCTCGAGATCGGCAAAAACCCGATAGCGCCGCTCGTCATGCAAGCGGTTGAGAGCGTTCTGGAAATATTGCGTGTAATCCATCGTCAAACCTGGGCGGAACTGGCCGGAGCGGCGCGGTCTTTTTAGAGCTTTTCCAGCTTTGATGTCGAGCCGGAATCATGCACCGAGGCGGGGGGCCGGAATGCACCGGGGACACGGCAAAACTTGATCCCGCTCAATGCGCTAGGCCGGGCTTTCGGGCAACCGCTTCACGCCGAAATCATGTCGTCCTGAAGTGCAGCACGCCGCCGACTTCTTCGGCCGTCAGCCGGCCCTCCACCAGCATGTAGTTGACGTGGGCAATCAGCTCGCCCGCCGCAAATCCCATCTGGTGCGGGTCGAGCGTATGCTTGTGGAAGACCACGGGCACGAGATCCTTGGAGGTCTGCGGCACCTCCCGGCACGCTTCCGCGATCAGCCGGCAGCGCTCCTCGTGATGATCGGCGAGCTGCTTGATCCTTGTCTTCAGCCCGTAGAACGGCACGCCATGGCCGGGCAGCACCATCACGTCATAGGGCAGCGTGGTGGTGAGGCTGGCGAGCGAGAACAGATATTCGCCGAGCGAGTTCTGCTCGGGCTCGACCGCCCAGACGCTGACATTGGGCGAGATCTTGCTCAGCACCTGGTCGGCGGAGAGGAACAGCTTGTCGTCGGCACAGTACAGCATCACCTGGTCGAGGGCGTGGCCGCCGCCGGTGATCACCTTGAAGCGGCGCTCGCCGATCACGACCTCGTCGCCATGCGAGATGCGGTGGTAGGCCGGCGGCAGGATCGACACCCGCTTCAGATAATCCTGGCCGCGGCCAAGCAGCTTGTCGGTCAGGCTCTCGTCCATGCCGTGGCGCAGGAAGAACAGCCGCTGCGCATTCCGGCGTTCCTCGGTGCCGCGGTTCTGGTGATAGACCGACTGCAGATATTCCACCTGCGACATGTAGAGCGGGCATTTGAAGCGCTCGGTGATCCATCCCGCGAGGCCCACGTGGTCGGGGTGCGAATGGGTCACGATCAGGCGGTTGACCTTCACGCCTTTGAGCGGCCCCTCGAACAGCGTGGTCCAGGCTGCGATGGACTCTTCATTACCGAAGCCGGAATCGACCATGGTCCAGCCGTCGCCGTCGGCGAGCAGGTAGATGTTCACGTGGTTGAGGCGGAACGGCAGTTGCAGCCGCGCCCACAGCACACCCGGCATCACCTCGACGACCTGGTCGTGGCCGGGGTGGTTTTCCCAGGGGTATCGCAAGGCCTCGGCGGAGGACTGAATGCTGACGGCTTTCGTATGCATGCTTACGGCTTAGCGGGACCTGCGTCCGGGCGCTAGCCGAAAAAGCACATAGGCCTTGTCATTCCGGGATGGTCCGAAGGACCAGACCTCAGGGGCGCAATTGCGCCCCCGGGGAAGCTCGAGATTCTGGGTTCGATGCTGTCGCATCGCCCGGAACGACGGGATGCAGCTTTAGGCCGCCCGGATGTTCGACAGGAACGCGTCGATCTCCGCGCGCAGCACGTCGGCTTCCCGGCGCAGCGCGTCGGAAGCGCTGAGCACTTCGGCCGCCGCGGTGCCGGCCTCGTTGGAGGCGTTGCTGACGCCGACGATGTTGGAGGAAACCTCGCTGGTGCCGCCGGCGGCGTGCTGGATGTTGCGGGCGATCTCGCGCGTCGCCGCGCCCTGTTCCTCGACGGCCGCCGCGATCGCGGTGGTGACGTTGTTGATCTCGCTGATGGTGGCGGAGATGTTGCGGATGGCCGTGACCGCCGACGTCGTCACATTCTGCATGCTGGAGATCTGCTGGCGGATCTCGTCGGTCGCCTTCGCGGTCTGGCTGGCGAGGTTCTTCACTTCGGAAGCAACCACCGCGAAGCCGCGGCCCGCTTCGCCGGCGCGCGCCGCCTCGATGGTGGCGTTGAGCGCTAGCAGGTTGGTCTGCGAGGCGATGGTCTGGATCAGGTCGACCACGACGCTGATGCGCGCGGCGTTGTCGGCAAGACCCTGCATGGTGGCATCGGTGGCGCCGGCCTCGTCGACCGCCTTGCGGGCGATCTCGGCCGACGTCACGACCTGGCGGCCGATCTCGGTGATCGAGGACGACAGTTGCTCGGTGCCGGCGGAGACGGTCTGCACATTGACCGAGGTTTCCTCGGCGGCGGACGCGACGGCGCTGACCAGCGCGCTCGACTGGTCGGCCGTCGTCGACATGCTCTGCGCGGTGGATTGCATCGAACTGGCTGATGTCTGCAGGCTGTCGAGGGTGCTGCGCACGGTGGCCTCGAACTCGACGATGCGGCTCTCCATGCGGGAAGCGCGCTCGACCTTGGCGGTGCGGTCCTTGTCCTGCTCGGCCGACATCGTGCGTGCGGCAATCATGCTCTCGCGGAACACCTGCAGCGAATCCGACATTTCCGCGATCTCGTCGCTCTGGCCGGAATGGTAGATTTCCGATTCGAGATCGCCGCTCGACAGGATCTTCATCGAGCTCTGCAGGGCGCGAATGCGGCGCAGGATACTGCGGCCGACATAGAGCCAGACGAACAGCACCGAGCCGATCAGGGTGGCGACGCCAAGCACCAGCATCACCATGGTTGCCAGCGATATCTCCCGGCGCGCCACCGCGGTCGCATCATCCGTTTCCTTGCGCACGCCGTCGACCAGCTGTTGCACGCTGATGCCGAGCCCGACATTGAGCTTGCGGGTTTCCTCCAAAACGGCCTCACCGTAGTCCGCGGCATCGAGCTCCTTCTGGCGGATCTTGAAGATGCGCTCCTTGCCCTCGCCGAGCGCTTGCAGTTTTGCTACGGCCTCGCCCATCGTCTTGCCGCCGGCGTTCTTCGGCAGCATCTCGAGGTTGGTCTTGGCACGCTCGATCGTGTCCTTGAAGTCCCTTTCGATCGCTTCCAGCGTCTCGCTGTTGTTGGCCGACAGCGCGGTGGCGAGGTTCGAGGCCATCAAATTGCCGCTGGCGATCACATTGCCGAGCTGCTCGACGATGCGCGCCGCCGCGGTGGCGTCGTCGATGGAGGGATCAACGCCGGTGAGAACGGCGTTGAGCCCGCTCTGGGCGTTCACCATTTCGGGAATGGAGGCGGCGACGAACTCCGTCTGCGCCTTGCGCAGCGCCTCGTACTTCCGGTCGTGCTGGGCAGCCGCCTCGAGCCGTTCGCGCGCCGCCGACCCCAGGCTCTTGGTCATGTCGTCGATGTTCTTGACCGTCTCGGTGAGCGCCGCTGCGATCGTCTTGTCAGCGCCGAGCTGAATGACCTCGTTCAGCGTCTGCACGGCTGCCGCCTGCGTCTCGTTGATCTTCTTCGTGCGTTCGTTCAGCGACTCCTCGGAGCGCGCGGCGAGCAGCGCCGGCCCCTGGCTTGCGAGCGCCGCGCTCTGCGCTGATAGTTGCAGGCTGGCGGCCAGCCGCGGAATGTCCTTGCCGCTGAGATCGACCATGACGCCGCCGAGATGGCCGAGCACCAGGCCCGCTCCGGCGGAGATCACAATGGCCATGCCGGCGATGACTGCGAAGGCGGAGAAAAGGTTGCCCCTGACGCCGAGTTTGGGAAGGCGGAATTTAAGGAATCCGAATTTGCCGATCTTGAATCGCAAAGCCATCTGCCCCGAGCCCCATACGTAAGGTGAGGGCGGCAGTATCGCGGTACCCGGTTAACAGATCAGGAAGAGACATGAGGCAGCACGCCGGGTTTTCGGGCGCGAAGCCCGAAAAAAAGGCCGGCTGGACGCCGGCCTTTTCCGCAGAGCGAAACCCGCAATCTTTGGTTAGTACTTCGCAACCACCGGGCCGGGGCCGCCAAAGTTGAAGCGGTAGTTGATACCGGCCTTCACCGTGTGCTCGTCGTTGCGGAAGCTGCCGAACGGCGCGAGCGCCACCGGCGTCACGAACCGGCTGTCGCCGAAGTTGTAGTACTGGTACTCGACCTTGCCCGACCAGTTCTGGGCGAACATGTACTCGAAGCCAGCGCCGACCGTCCAGCCATCCTTATGGTTGCCGTCGAGGCTGAAGGCCACAGGAGCGCCGAGGACAACGAGGCGCTCGTTGTTGTCGGCGAAGGCATAACCGCCCTTCACGTAGAGCAGGCCCGGACCCCAGGTGTAGCCGAGGCGGCCGGTCACCGAGCCGATGCCGCGCCGGTCGTTGGTGAAGACAGCGCCGTTCGGGAACGCGACGTTGACGGCGTCGCCGCCGAGCCAGGAGTACTGAGCTTCGATACCGAGCACCCAGGTCGGTGCGAACTGGTAGTCGAAGCCGCCCTGCACGCCGCCGAGGAAGCGTGCGTCGTTGTTGCTGCCGACAACGAGGCCGTTGAAGTTGTTGTCATTGCCGAACGCGACGCCGAGGTGACCGCCGAGGTAGAAGCCGGTCCAGTTGTAGATCGGTGCTGCGATCGGCGGCGGCGCCTTGGTGTAGGGGCGTGCCGCGAGGTCAGCTGCGAGCGCTGGCGCAGTGGCCCCGAGTGCGGCGAGCGCCACAGTAGCAAGAAGAAGTTTCTTCATTTCGTCTTGGTCTCCAACAGATCAATCGTAAGACGCCGCTTGCAGCGCCCATCCGAGGGCGCGCTGATTAGCGGCGTTCGACGCAAATTGCTGTCACTGATAGGTCACAGTGACTGACACTCAATGCAGCCTGGAACAAGTCGGAAAGCTGCCGCAATTGGGATGCGTTTTCCGCGAAACTTCGCACGGAAATGGCAAAATGAGGTCGTCGAAACGTGCCGCCTTTCAAAAAGTCTTGATCGCAGTTCCCGCACGCAGCGACAGGCCAAAGCGAGGTCTGCGGCGGCGAAGGGAGTTCGCTCAGGGACGGCTGATGCGCCGAATCTTGCGCGTGCTTCGATCGCGCCGGCGGTGCAATCAGTAACGGTCGAGAACCTCGGCAACTTCATAGAGGTGCGGATCGATCTGGTCGGTCAACGCGTCGAATTCGCGCCAGGCCTTGCGGAAGGCCGGCGATTGATGGGCGCTGTGCAGCAGTTCGCGGCTTTCCCATTGGATATAGTTCACGATGCGCCGCCCATCGAGGCTCCGGTGCAGGCTGATTGAAACAAAGCCTGGTTGCTCGGCCATCAGACGCGCCCGCGTTGTCATCATGGCCAGCGCCTCGTCCTGCTTGTCCGGCTCGGCGTCGATGATGGTGATCTGCGTCACCGGCTGGTTGTCGGTATGAATGTTCGGCATGGAAATGCCTCCTCTCCTCGAGCCCCGCGGAAGTGCCGACCAAACGTCAGCCTGCAGCATCGGTTCCTCCCAGTTCCGGGAAACCTTCCCGGCCGTCGGGATTTGGCCTTCATCCTCGGGACTGCGCTTGCGATCCTCGGCAATCATCCCGAGGAACGAAATGCATGACGGTGAGCTTTAATCTGCGATGACCCGAGCAGGTGGCCGCACTCCGTCGCCGCATCCGGCCGGGAAGGCTCGTGGCGGAGAGATCATTTTGCGCACGCCGCGGCGCGGCGCGATCTCTTTCGGAGCATTGGCGTGCGCAATCGTATTGGCGCTGCCGGCGGCAATTGTCCGATGAGCGGCGACGCGCGGCAAGGAAGGCATCCGCATGGCAATGATCGGTCCATATTCGCGTGCGGTTCGCGGCGGCGCGGCTGCTGCTGCTGCCGCCCGTTCGGCCGGCGTTGATGACCGCTTCCTGCGCGAAGTGAATCACGAAATGTCCGACAAGGGTTTTTTGGTTACGACCGCGGAGGAGCTGATCACCTGGGCGCGCTCGGGCTCGCTGATGTGGATGACCTTCGGTCTTGCATGCTGCGCGATCGAGATGATGCAGATGGCGATGCCGCGCTATGACGCCGAACGTTTCGGCTTTGCGCCGCGGGCCTCGCCGCGCCAGGCCGACGTGATGATCGTCGCCGGCACGCTGTGCAACAAGATGGCGCCGGCCTTGCGCAAGGTCTACGACCAGATGCCGGAGCCGCGTTACGTGATCTCGATGGGATCCTGCGCCAATGGCGGCGGCTACTACCACTATTCCTATTCCGTGGTTCGTGGGTGCGACCGGATTGTTCCCGTCGATATCTATGTGCCGGGATGCCCACCGACTGCCGAGGCACTGCTTTATGGCGTGATGCTCCTGCAGCGGAAGATCCGTCGGACTGGCACAATCGAAAGATGAGGATGGCGCCGGTCCATCCCGACTGCGCAGGAGCGGCTGCATGAACGACCAGCCACACGCGACCAGAACGCGCCACACCTTTCTCGCGGCAGGGACGGTTGCGACCGGAATGATCGCGATCGGAATAGCCGCGTGGCTCGCCGCATCGCCCGGTGCGAACTGGAAGGACTTGCGCAGCTGGTACGACCCGGCGGTTGGGTTTCATTCTGCGGCCCCGCCGGTCGGCTTCGAGGATCTCGTGGATCGCATCAAGCCTGCCGTCGTGGGCGTGCGGGCGAAGGTGGAGCAGGACGAGGACGAAGAGAGCACGCGCCCCGGACGCGGCCTATCTCCGAGCGGGCGCGCTTCTCCGCAGCGCCGCATCGCCACCAGTCAAGGGTCCGGCTTCTTCATATCGTCGGATGGACTTGCGATGACCACCTATCATGTCATCGCGCGCAACAAGAAGATTGAAGTCATCACCGACAACGGCAGAACCTACACCGCGAAACTGGTCGGCGCCGATCCGAAGACGGATCTCGCCTTGCTCAAGGTGGAGGGCGGCAATGAATTCCCCGTCGTCCGGATGGCGGACAGGGCGCCGCGGATCGGCGAATGGGTCCTGGCCATAGGCAACCCGTTCGGACTCGGGGGAACGGTGACGGCGGGAATCGTTTCGGCCGGGGCGCGCGGGATTCTCAGCCCCTATAGCGATTTCATTCAGATCGATGCGCCCATCAATCAAGGCAATTCGGGTGGACCGACCTTCGATGCAGCCGGCAGGGTGATTGGCGTCAACAGCGCCATCTTCTCGCCGAGCGGCGGCTCGGTCGGCGTCGGCTTCGCCATTCCTGCCGACACCGTGAAGGCGATTGCGGACAGGTTGAAGGCAAAGGGCGCCGTGTCCCGTGGCTGGATCGGTATCGAGGTTCAATCCATCAGTCCGGAAATTGCCGAGGGACTTGGCCTCGACAAGCCCACGCAGGGCGTCGTGGTCACCGAAATCCAACCGGACAGCCCGGCAACCAAGGCCGGCATCGAGCCGGGCGACGTCGTCACATCGCTGGCCGGTCGGCCCGCCAGCGACGAACGCGACTTGATACGAAGGGTGGGCGACATGCCGCCCGGCACGACAGTCGAACTTCGCCTGATCCACCGGAATCAGGAGAAGTCGATCACCGTTGCGCTCGGCGAGCTTCCGGTCGAGCGAACCGAGGCCGGGTCCGATACCGAAGGCTCTGAGCCGGCGCGTGGTGGCGACAAGTCAAAAATGGGGCTGATGCTGATGCCGGCTGACAAACTCGGCCTTGGCGACGGAGGCGTCGTCATCGCCGGCCTCACTCCCTCCGGTACAGCCGCGGAGGCCGGTCTGTCGGTTGGAGACATCATCCTCGATGTGAGCGGCAACGGCATGAAAGCGCCGGACGATTTTTTCAAGGCGCTGGCGGGTGTCCAGACGCAAGGCAAGCGAATCGCGCTGGCACGCATCAGGTCGAACGAGGCAACGCGGTTCGTTGCGATCCCCGTCAACTGACTGCCCGTCTTTCAAGACAGCGTGCGCTGGCGAGTGCGGCCGGCGCCGTTACCGGCGCGCCGCACGCGCGTCTTCCCGCATCGACCGCAGATAGTGCTCGGCATGCTGGAAATAATTCTCCGCAGCGATCCGGTCGCCGCTCAGGGCCTGGGCGCGGCCGAGCGCAAGGTAGCGCTCGTAGTTTTGCTGTGCGTTCTGGGTCGGGCTCGCTTTGGGAAGGCGGAGTCCGGGAGCCTTGCTCCTTCGCATATTGGTTTTTCTCGACATGGGATTGGCTGCAAGTTTCATCGTTGAACAGCGGCTTCTTCGCCGCCACCTGCGGAACTATCGCAAGTTCGCAAGGTTCCACCTTGGCCTGGCCCGCCGCGTGGGCATCCGTTCAAGATCGATTGGAATGGTTGCCGGAGTTGCCCGGCGATCAAGCCTCGAACGCTGCCCCTATCGGCGGCGCATGAACCAAGGCGAGGCGAGCAGCCGGCGGAAAGCTCGCGCCGAAATGCTCGACCACACTCTTTAATGTAGAAAGCAAGCCGCTTGTTTCAAGCTTGTCCGGCCGACGGAACTAATAGCGCGAGACGACCGGGCTTGCGAAGTTGAAGCGGTAGTTCACGCCGGCCTTCACCGCATGCTCGTCATTATTGAACGAGCCGAACGGCACCAGCGGCGCCGGTGCAACGAAGCGGCTGTCGCCGAAACCGTAATATTGGTACTCGGCCTTCACCGACCAGCTTGGCGCGAACATGTATTCGACGCCGCCGCCGAGGGTCCAACCATGATTGTGGTTGCCGTCGAGCATGAAGGGGATGGGAATGCCGCCAAAGGTCACGGCCTCGCGGTTGTCGGCATAGGCGTAGCCGCCCTTCACATAGACCAGCGCCGGACCGAAGGAGTAGCCGAGCCGGGCGGTGATGGAGCCAAGCCCGCGCTGGTCGTTGCTGTAGACGAGGCCGCCGGGAAACACGGCACTGGAGTTGTTGCGGCTGAGCCAGCTGTACTGCCCCTCCGCGCCGATCACCCAGTTGCCGGCGAACTGCCAGTCGATGCCGGCCTGCACGCCGCCCATGAAGCGCGCGTTGTTGTCGCCGAGTGCAAGTCCGCCGAAATTGTTGCTGCTGCTGAAGACGCCGCCGAGATGTGCGCCAAGATAGAAGCCGGTCCAGGTGTAGATCGGCACGGCATAGGCCGGCGCGCTGTTATAGCGTGGGCCGAGATCAGCGGCGGCGGCAGGCACGGCGGCGTTGAGTGCTGCGGCCACAGCGGCGAACAGAATCTTCTTCATTGCAAAGCCCTCGGGCAGGTCATTCCAGGCGCGCTCTGCGCGCACATCCATGCCGGAGAGTTAGATGGCCTTTGACTAAAATGCCGTGACCGTCGGCCCATCGCAGACGGAAACCCAACGCATTGGCCGGTAAACTGTTTGTTGTGCTTAAGGAAACCTTAACAAGGCCCGGGCCTGCTGCGCTCGAGCTAGTCGAGCCGCTCCAGCACTTCCTCCCGCATCTTGTTGCGGAATTCCGCGCGCCGCGCCGGCCGCTCCTTCTCGTCGATGTCGTGGCGATCGAACACGTTGAATTTTTCCAGGATCGGATAGCGCTCGCTCGCCATGGCCAGCACGCGCAGCCGCTCGGCCACCGGCCCAGCCGGCCCCTTGACCTCCCAGCGCCGGACGGTGTCGACGCCGCCGGCCTGCGGCAGGCCGCACAGCTTTGCCATGTCGGCCGCCGTCAGTGGCCGGCCGATCGCTTCTCCCAGATCGATCCGCAGCTGCTTGAATTCCGGTCCGGTCACGATCGCTGGTCCCCCAATATCTCAAAGTGTGAAGCGCATCACACACACCCGGACTTCTACGGGCTATACCGCACCCATATCCATCAGGAGGCATTCATGCGCCGATTGATTGAAAGCCTGACGCCTGCCGAGCGCCCGATCTCCTGGACCTGGATCGGCACCGTGCTCGCTTTCTACGCCCTGGTAATGGCCGTGGCGGTCAATCTCTATGTCGCTCACCAAACAAGCGCGAGTCTCGCCCAAAAAGCGGGCGCGACTGTGACGGTCGGCCCGACTCTCTCTTCGATCGGTCAATCGTCGATACGCAGCCTTGGACAGTTCGTGCGAAACGATTGAGGTGCTTGCGAAAGACGTCGGCATCGGTGCGGGGGACGTTCGCCGGCAGGACGGCGCTGGCTTGTTGCTCGATGCTGCAGCCATGTGGGCGGATGCTGAGCTGCTCGATATCACCCAGTGCGAGGCGCTGACGGGATCCAATGGGGACGATCAGAACTCGTCATCGCTGTTCTTCTGCATCCGAAGATTGAATGGGTCGAGTCGATCCGCATTGATGTGCAAGTGCTCGGCACCCAGTGCGAGGTGCTGACGAAATCCAATGGGTACGATCAGAACTTGTCATCGCGGTTCTTCTGCACCCGAGGATTGCGAATAAGTCGTGTCGAGCCGCATTGATATGCGCGTGTTGAGCATCTGATACGCAAGCAAACGAAACTCGCTCGGTTCCCGCTGACGCAAAACGTCGCAGAACGTCGTAGGTAGATTGCGCATCGAGTCGGGTCGTGGTCAGTCTCGCGCCGGCTGCGACTGCTCTACAATTTCGAATAAGCGCGGGATGCGCGGAGCTGTCGGGGCCTCGGTAAAATCGGCGGGCGACGGACGCAATATTGGCCGGCCGATCCAATATAGTCGAGCGAGGCAATGTTAAATCCGGGGGTTGACGTAAGAGGCTGGACCTTTTGGCCGGGGCGAGACGACGAGCAGGGAATCGAATTCGCGCGACTATTGGCGTCTACACAGGATGGCGGGGCTACTATTGCGGAGTGCTTCCAGGCTGCCAGCCGTATCGTCGAAGGAGACGAGACTTCCTGGCATCGGGAATGGCAGCGATTGGCCAATGCAAGCGCGCAGCGCGCCGAGCAGGCGCTTGCCGCCGGCAGCCCGGTGACGGCGGCTAAAAACTGGCTGCGGGCGATCAACTACTATCTTGCCTCGATCCGTTTGTTCGATGCGCCGGATCGCCGTTGCGCGGTCGCAATCGAGTCGATGCGAAAATCGGCGGAGAGCTATCTTCGTCACGCGCCGCAAGGCGGCGAGATTGTCTCTATCCCCCGGCCGAGGGGCCAATCGCTGCAAGGCTATTTGCTGCGACCCGACGGGCGGCGAAGCGCATCGCCCGTCGTCATCTGCATGGGCGAGCCCGGACACCGCAAGGAAGAGTACCTCTTCAAGCTCGCGCGCCACGCCGGTGATCGCGGTTTGGCATTGCTGGCTCTGGATTTCTGGGGCGAAGGCAGTGAGGATTGCCTCGGAGAAGTGATCGGAGATCCGGACGTCGAAAGCGTGTTGTCGCTGGTGCTGGATCATCTTTCGAACCGGGACGATATTGATGTATCGCGTACGGCCGTCCTCGCTGACGGCTGGGGATCGTCATTTGTCGCGCGCGCCGTTGCGGCCGAACCTCGCATTGCGACCGCCGTTTGCGACGGCGGACTCTGGGACTTCCACGAGCGCTGGTTTCTTGCCGGGCGTGCGGCCGGGGCCGGTGTCGACGCCGCTCCTGATCCCTTCATCAGTCATGTCGCCCGAAACATCGAATGCCCGCTGCTGATTACCCTGGGCGAGCGAGGCTGGCTCAAGGCCGACCGGGCAAGTGAATTCGTGAATCGGCTGCGGTCCAGCGGTCGCGACGTCACTTTCAAGGTGTTCACATCGGCGGAAACTGCGGCTGAACAGGGACACTCCGACAACCCGACACTCGCCAACGAATTCATCTTCGATTGGCTGTCAACTCGACTAGGGTCGACGACTTGTGCGAGCCGGGCCTCCACAGCGCCACAGCATGATCCGGAAAAGCGCCTGGCAGGCTTCCGAAGAGATCATGCTCAAGCGACAACCTGAAACGCGATGATGCCTCGTCTCATTGCGCTCTAGAGTTCGAGGGCGATCTTCAAACGTGCCTTCTCCACGCGAGTCTTCAGCGCAGCAAGCTTGCTCGTGAAGTCGGCGAGATCGCGATGGTCGAATTCCTGGAAGATGAATTCGTTGAGGGCGTCCTGCTTTTCGGCGAGTTCGGCAAGGTGCTTGCGCGTCTTGTCCGTAAGCGACATCTGGACGACGCGGGCGTCGCTGGCGGAGGTCTTGCGGCGCAAGAAGCCCTTCTTTTCGAGAAGCTTCGACTGGGTAGTGACGAACGACGGATCAACGTGGAGTAGTTTGGAGACCGCGTTGACGGGAACGCCGTCATCCTTGTCCAGATCGGACAAGGCCATCAGAATCATCCATTGCGGGCCGCTGATGCCAAGGGCTCTCGCCCAGAACTGGCGCAGCTCCTCAAGGTGCACGTTGATGGATGCAATCTCCCACATGAAGCTTCGGACATGGTCCTGATTCTTCGGGGAAAGACTGTCCGCTCTCTTTTCTCGGCGATCACCCGCGGCCATCGGTGTTGCTGCCCTGCAAATGCTCAAATGATCGAACGGAGCCATTATGGCTGGCCGCGCAGACGCGGGAAAGCCAATTATATCCTTGATCTGAAATACGTTATTCGGTCCGCCTCCCCGATGTAGCGGGTCGCACGAGGTGTTGCCGGGGGAACACAGGGCGTCGCCAATCCTATTGCTGAGTAGATAAACTATTTTGATTAATCAAATTGCACATGCATAGTCGGTTCCGACGGCGGGGGGTTCCTGATCGTCCCGTTGCAGGTGGTTCGCTTAAGTCCCTCGCGTTGATGCGGGTGTGTCCGAAGACGCGAAACGACTGAGCGGTTTTCGAGAGGCGGAGGAAGGGGCCCTTCTGGGGATCAGTTATCGGCCCTGACTCTTCCGATAGAGCAACTTGGAGGTTTAAACATGAAGATGGTTAAGAGCCTTATCCTCGGCTCAGCGGCGGGTCTCCTCGCCATGGGTGGGGCACAGGCAGCCGATCTTCCCGTGAAGGCCAAAGCGGTCGAATACGTGAAGGTCTGCTCGCTGTATGGTGCGGGATTCTTCTACATCCCGGGCACCGACACCTGCATCAAGCTGGGTGGTTATCTGCGCATTGACACCACGTTCAACGGCGGCACCTACGATGCTCCGTTCTGGAGCGGTGACAACGGCCAGGGCAACCGTTACCGCAACTACTTCAACAGCCGCTCCCGTATGGCGCTGACTGTTGATACCCGCACTGCCACCGAATACGGCGTGGTCCGCACCTTCGGTCAGGGCGACTTCCAGTTCACGATGTTCGGTTCGCAGAACCCGACCACCCTGGCGACCAACCTGGGCAACAACACGAACCTGCTTGACGGCCCCGGCGGCGGCTATGTCGCGGTTGAAATGGCGTTCATTCAGTTCGCCGGTTTCACCTTCGGTAAGTCGGCTTCCGCCTTCGCCACGCCGTGGCATGGCTATCCGGGCAACAACTCGTCGTTCCTGATGGGCGGTCATGACACCGTCACCGGTGTGAACAACATCCAGTACACTGCCCAGTTCGGCAACGGCGTGTCGGCCACCATCGGTTTGGATGACCCGACCGTGTTCCATCGCACGACCATTCTGAACGCGTCCCTTCCGTCGACCTCCAACGCGGTCGGTGCAGGCGCCTATGGCGGTGCGTGGGCTCCGACCATTGTCGGCAACATCCGCGTCGACCAGGCTTGGGGTCTGTTCCAGATTTCGGCCGCTGGTCACCAGCTGAACGCTTCCTACGACATCCTGGGCGCTGGTGGCGCTCCGAATGCTCTGTCGGAAATCGGCGGTCACCCCGAGACCAAGTGGGGTGGTTCGGTGATGGCTGCGTTGCAGATCAAGAACCTCCCGACCGGTCCCGGCGACGACATCAAGATCGACGCGACCTACGCCACGGGTCACACCAAGCAGGTGATCTCGACCTCCGGCGCCTCGCCGAGCTTCGCGATGTTCTCGGGCACCGGCCGCGCTGGCGCCTACCAGAGCATCGGCTTTGGCCAGACGGCTGACGCGGTCTTCCTGCCGACGTTCCTCGGCGGCGACGGCCAGCTGAAGCTGGTGGACGCTTGGGGTATCCGTGGTGCGTTCAACCACAACTGGGATCCCTACTGGTCGACCAGCCTCTTCGGCAGCGCGACCGCTGTCCGCTACGGCGGCTCGGTGGGCGATCTGACCACCGCGAAGGGCATCTACTGCGCCAACTACGTGACGGGCAAGGCGGTGTCGGCAGACTTCACCTGCAACCCCGACTTCAACACCTACCAGTTGGGCCTCGTGACCCGTTGGACCCCCGTCAAGAACTTGACGTTCTCGGCGGAAGTCATGTGGTTCCGCCTCGATCAGAAGATGACGGGTGCTGCGACTCTGACTCCGGCGGCTCCGAAGCCGACCGCGCAGTACGAGTTCAAGGACCAGGACACCGTTTCGTTCAACGTCCGCGTTCAGCGCAACTTCTGATCCTGATAGGATAACTCTCTAAAGGACCCCCGGCAGGCAACTGCCGGGGGTTTTTCTTTGCGCGAAAGAGAGTGGCGAATAGCGAATGGCGAGTAGGGGGAAGTGGTGGAGTGGAGATCCACTCGCCACTCCCGATTCGCTATTCGCCACTCGCTATTCGCCACTTCGCATTACAGAAGCAGGATGCGGACGAGCCCCGCGCTGTGTGCAAACATCTTGTGATCAAAAACATGATTTACTCAGCTAATTTTCTCATGTATTGATATCTGCGTCGGCACATAAAGCCGCCGATAAGGTCTCGCGGCGACGCGACGAGCTTTTTGCTAAACCTCCGAAGCCTCCGGCAATGCCCTGCCGGAGGCTTTTCGGTTTAGTGGCCTTCCACGCGGTGCCTGCTGCGGACTGAAGCCGCGCTCACTCGCAATTCTGGGCGCAGTCACGATCAACGTGACAATTACACAGCACAATCGGCCAGATGATCCCTTATACCCCATTTGGGAGATGCGACGTCTCTCCTTCCGAATAGGCTACATCATCTTGGAAGAGCGGGCCGAAAAAGCTCGCTCGGAGAGGCAAAACTGATTCTAGGACATTCTGCGGACGTTCCGGGAAGCTATGGAAATTTGGTCTGAAACGATATTTCGAAACGTTCGAAACGACATCCGCGTCGCAACAACAGACGACGAAGTCACCAAAATTGGTAAACTCCGGTTCAGCCTGTACGTTGATCGGGATCACAAACTTTATGAGCACGCTGATCATCGGCACCGGACGCTGATAGAACCGCTTGATCCGAAAAGCCTCAATTTCTATGCGGCTGGTCAATCCGGCGTGCGAGCGGCAGTCAGGTTGTCGCGAGCGTCAGACTCTCTCAGTGATCCCCTGCTGGCTCCAATGATGGCCGGAATAGCGGCAAGAAATCTCAAGCAGACGTTGATATGCTCGCGCTTCGTTGTCGAACCGACGTTCGCGGCCCGAAAAGCGATCGTGCCGCTATTCCAAGAAGTTTATCGCGCAGGCTTAACGGCTGGCGCGACGAAATGCGTTCTGTCGATTGGGGCGAGCCTGATAGGCATGGTCGAGAGGTTTGGTTTTAAGGAAAGCGGCATCCGCTTCGTCGACACGGTGGCTGGCCAGCTCCACACGTGCGTGCTTGACTTGTACGACTACGAATTCCTGACGGCGATTGCATCTCCCCTGATTGATGTCGCAAATGAACAATTTGCTCCACCGATCAGCCCGTCCCTAAAGGCCGCTCTGCAGGGCTTGACTGCACCAGCAGGTTGACGATCGACAAAAACTGGGCACTGAGATGGCGATCCTGCTTGCCATTGGTTTTGTTGAAGTTTTCGATCAAGCCACCGGCGTGGCACGCTCAACCATGCGCCCGTATTTGCGCGCCCGAGAGCAGCCCGACGAGTTCGGACTGTCTATTGGTGCCGGTCTTTGTCAGTACTGCTCTCAGCTGCTTTCGGATCGTCTCGCGGGACAGACCGTTGGCGGTCGCGATCTCTTCAATTGTCCGGCCTTCAAAAAGATTCTGCGCCACCCTGGCTTCAGCCGGGCTCAGATCGAACAGTCCATGAAGGATGTGAGCGGGAGGAGCCGAGGGAGTAGTGATCGACGTGACAACGAGTAGATTGGCCGCCCCGTTGAAGATGTCCCTTGCTTGCCGCCGAAGGGGCACCAAATGAGCGACGCAGGGCTGGAGATCGTCGAGGGCGGGTACTGGTATTGAGTATGTCTGGCGGACTGAATCACTGACGTCGCTACTGGCTAGAGCCGCCTTGAACAGCGCATTTGCAGGGCGATACGAAATTACAAGCTGTCCACCCGCCCCACAGATGAACCGCGCTTGCATCCCGTCGAGCAGCGCATTGGTTGATAGAACCTGGCCTTTGGCGGTTAGCACGGCCGCGGGAAGGTTCAGCCTACTCAAGGCCTCGGTCATTGCGCGTGCCCGCTCTAGCCCGAGTCGGACCGACAGCAACGCAGATCGCGCGAGGTGCGGGCGTAGCGCGTCCAGCTCGGTCAATACAGACCGTTCGATGAAGCCCCTTTTGTAGGAGCGCTCCATATTAAAGATAATAAGATCACCCGTGGGAGCCGGGATGACTGTTCCAGTCCCGACACCTCCGCCAAATTTTCGCAAGCAATCGACGTAAAATGGATCCGTTTCGGCCTCCTCAGGGGTAACGATGTCGAGGTCAACAACGAACCCCGAGTAGTTGAGAGGAGCCAGACGCGCCGCTCGGATGTTTTGATGCATCCAGCCTTCCTCGATAAAGGCCCGCAGCATCGGCGAGAGGCACTCGGATGAGACAGCGTGAACGTTCTTGCTTGGATCGGCGGCGATCAGAAGCCCGCCGTCGCAATGCGCGATGGCAGAGATTCGGTCCAACACTTCAACCCACAAGCTAGGGATGACGGAAGCTTCGTAAATCCGATCAACGAGTTCGTCCAAAGTCGGTCCTTGTCCAAAGTGCGGGGCAATCTCTAGATCAAATCGCGGATATCTAAAAACAAGATCAATGCCCCAAGTGGCGTATTGGCGATGGAGCGACCTTTATCGATGGCCTCCGCTGGCAAGGGAGTGTCCGGCATTTCGTCTTTTCGCGCTCCAATCGGAGAGTTTGCGGCGGCATACCCCAAATGGGGCGCGCGGGCACTTGGGACTGAACTTTCAATAAAATCAATGTTGCCAACGGCATGGATGGTGCTGCCGGACAGGATTGAACTGTCGACCTCTCCCTTACCAAGGGAGTGCTCTACCACTGAGCTACGGCAGCATATGCCCGAAACTGCAGAATCGGCTCCTTGAGCCGCAGCGGGCGGCCGGTTCTTGCCACAAGGACCCCCCTCGCGCAAGCATGAGGGAGCACGGAGGGGCCACGAAAATGGGCCAAAAACCTCCTCTTTTTGCGTGCCCATGGGCGGGCCATAGGCAGCCGCTCCGGGTTCCACTTTCTCGCCATCGTCAATTGCTTCCGGGGCGATCGGCGCGCCATATTCCCGGCGAGACCAGCGGCCATCGACCGAGAAGCAATGAAGCAGGACGACAAGGACAAGGGTGCCTCCCGGCAGGACCGGTTGAAGCTGGCGCTGCGCAAAAATCTCAAGCGGCGCAAGTCGCAGGCGCGCGGACGAAGCGAAGCCGGGACATCTTCCGCCAGCGACAAAGTCTCCCTAGATGACGCCAACGAGGAAGGGTCGGATTAGCGCGAGACGATGTTTCTTCGAATCGTCTTCTCACTCCGATTTTTATTCCAGCATGGTCTGCCGACTTCGCGGCCTCCGGGTCCGGATCATGCTCCAGGCAGGCGAGTAGCGACATGGCAGACCTCAGCACTGTGAACCTACCGCGCGGCGCCGCTTCCTTCACACGCTACGAGCAGACCTTTCCGACGCTGACGCCCCATGAAATCGAGCGCATGCGCCGCTTTGGCGAAGTGCGCCGCTTCAGGCCCGGCGAAGCGCTGTTCGAGACCGGCAAGCCGGGCCCGGGCATGTTCCTGGTGCTGTCGGGCAACGTCGTCATCAGCCACCGCGACGGGTTCGGCCATGTCTCGCATATCATCGATCAGGGCCCCGGGCAGTTCATGGCCGAGATCGGCCAGCTCTCCGGCCGCATCGCATTGGTCGACGGCCATGCCGAGGGCGCGGTCGAGACGCTGCTGATTCCGCCGGAGAATCTGCGCGCGCTACTGGTCGCCGAGGCTGATCTCGGCGAGCGCATCATGCGTGCGCTGATCCTGCGCCGCGTCAACCTCATTCAAGGTGGTGTCGGCGGGCCCGTGCTGATCGGCTCGGAAGCGCTCGGCGACATGGCGCGGCTGCAGAATTTCCTGGCTCGCAACGGCCAGCCGCACCATCTGCTCGATCCTGCCACCGACAAGGACGCCGCCGATCTCGTCGCGCGCTATGTCACTTCGCGCGCCGACCTGCCGCTGGTGGTCTGTCCCGACGGCACTGTGCTGAAGAATCCGTCGGAGACGCAGCTTGCGCTGGCGCTCGGCATGATCGGCACGCATGCGCATGACAAGCTCTACGACGTCGCCGTGGTCGGCGGCGGTCCGGCAGGGCTCGCCACCGCCGTGTACGCGGCGTCCGAAGGGCTGTCGGTCGCGGTGCTGGACCAGCGCGCCTTCGGCGGGCAGGCCGGCGCCAGCATGCGGATCGAAAATTATCTGGGCTTCCCCACCGGTATTTCCGGACAGGCGCTGGCCGGCCGCGCCTTCACGCAGGCGCAGAAATTCGGCGCGGAGATCTTGATTCCGGTGGCGGCCAAGTCGCTCGATTGCGGCTATGGCAATGGCCTGTTCGCGCTTGCCACCGAATGCGGACAATTGCTGCGGGCGCGTTCGATCGTGGTAGCGAGCGGAGCACGCTACCGCCGGCCGGAGATCGAGAACCTCGCCGCCTTCGAGGGCAAGGGCGTCTGGTACTGGGCCTCGCCGATCGAGGCAAAGCTGTGCACCGGTCAGGATGTCGTGCTGGTCGGCGGCGGCAATTCCGCCGGACAGGCCGCGGTCTTCCTCTCCGGCCACGTGCGCAAGATCTACATGATCATCCGCGGCGGGGGCTTGGGCGCCAGCATGTCGCGCTACCTGATCGAGCGCATCGAGGCGACGTCGAACATCGAGCCGATCTTCAACGCCGAGGTGGTCGGGCTCGACGGCAAGGGCGATGGCGGCCTCGAGCAGGTGCGCTGGCGCAGCCGGCTGGCCCCCGTGGTGGAGACGTTGGAGGCGCGCAATCTCTTCCTGTTCGTCGGCGCTGATCCCGCAACCGGCTGGCTCGACGGCTGCGGGGTCAAGACGGACCGTGCGGGCTTTGTGCTCACCGGCGTGCCGTCGGAGGGTGGCGGCATCAGGCCCGCCGCGCCCCTCGAGACCACGGTGCCGGGCGTGTTCGCGGTCGGCGACGTGCGCTCCGGCTCGGTCAAGCGGGTTGGCGGGGCGATCGGCGAGGGTGCGCAGGTGGTGGCGGCGCTGCACGGATATCTGGCGGTTGCGGGGTCGAGATGAGTTGCTTCCGAATCAGGCGAGGTGCGATGCGGTGGTGAAAGGATGCAGCCACATTGCCGGCATCAGGGACGTCACGCCGAGCGCGCTCGGCTGCGAGGAGTGCTTGAAGAGCGGCAGCCGCTGGCTGCACCTGCGCATCTGCCGCACCTGCGGCCATGTCGGCTGCTGCGACGATTCCCCCAACAAGCATGCGACGGCGCATTTTCACGCCACCGGCCATCCCGTGATCGAGGGTTACGATCCGCCGGAAGGCTGGGGCTGGTGCTACATCGACCAGGTACTGTTCGATCTGTCGAAACGGCAGACGCCGCAGAAGGGGCCGATCCCGCGCTATTATTGAAGCTTCACGCACTCTTTGTGACGGGGATGCCGCAAATTCCGGTGCTGCCGAGGGTGTCTATCATACCATCGGGCAGGGCAATTACCGAAAACGACATATGGAAATTCATTTCGACCCATCGTAGCCTGAACTCCGGATCTCAACCGGGGAGCAAGCCACATGAGTGCGCTGGTTCTAATCCATGTGGTGATCAGCCTGATCGCCATCGTCGTGGGTCTGGTCGTGATGTTCAAAATGCTCGGCTCCGAGCGCGCACCTGGCCTGACCGCCGTCTTCCTGCTCACCACGATCCTCACCAGCGCCACGGGCTTCATCATCCCGCCCTTCCTGCAGGACAAATTTTTGCCCTCGCACGCGATCGGCATCCTGTCGCTGGTGCTGCTCGCGATCGCGTGCCTGGCGCTGTACAGCCAGAATCTTTCCGGCAAATGGCGCTGGATCTATGTGGTGACCGCGCTGGTCTCGCTCTACCTCAACACATTCGTGCTGGTGATCCAGTCGTTCCTGAAGGTGCCGGTGCTGAGCGCGCTTGCGCCCGGCAATCCGCCATCGGGACCGGTATTCGGCGTCGTGCAGCTCATTGTGCTGGCCGTCTTCGCCTTCATGACCTTCCGCGCCGTCCGGCAATTCCACCCGGCCTGATCCGCCTTCACCACCCCAATGAGGCGGGCGGCGTGTCGTCGCTTCGGCTTGCCACATTCAACGAGGAGAAAATCCCATGCCCATCGTCACGACCAAGGACGGTGTCGACATCTTCTACAAGGACTGGGGCAAGGGACAGCCGATCGTGTTCAGCCATGGCTGGCCGCTGTCGTCGGACGATTGGGACGCCCAGATGCTGTTCTTCCTGGGCAACGGTTTTCGCGTCATTGCCCATGACCGCCGCGGCCACGGCCGCTCGAGCCAGGTCGCCGACGGCCACGACATGGATCACTATGCCGACGACCTTGCGGCGCTCACCGCCCATCTCGATCTGAAGGATGCTGTGCATGTCGGCCATTCCACCGGCGGCGGCGAGGTGGTGCACTACATCGCCCGCCACGGCGAGAGCCGGGTGGCGAAGGCGGCGATCCTCAGTGCAGTGCCGCCTTTGATGGTGCAGACGCCGGCCAATCCCGGCGGCCTGTCCAAGTCGGTGTTCGACGATCTGCAGGCCCAGCTCGCCGCCAACCGCTCCGAGTTCTATCGCGCGCTGCCGTCCGGCCCGTTCTACGGCTACAACCGGCCAGGCGCGAAACCCTCGGAAGCGGTGATCGCGAACTGGTGGCGTCAGGGCATGATGGGCGGGGCGAAAGCGCATTACGACGGCATCGTCGCCTTCTCGCAGACCGACTTCACCGAGGACCTCAAGAAGATCAACGTGCCGGTGCTGGTCATGCATGGCGACGACGACCAGATCGTGCCCTATGCCGATTCCGCGCCGCTGTCAGCGAAACTTCTGAAGAACGGAACGCTGAAGACCTACAAGGGCTTTCCCCACGGCATGCCGACCACGCAGGCGCCCACCATCAACGCCGACCTGCTGGCCTTCATCAAATCATGAAGGTCATCCTGTTCGGCGGCAGCGGAATGGTCGGGCAGGGCGTGTTGCGCGAATGCCTGATCGATCCCGGTGTCGAGTCTGTGCTGTCGGTCGGGCGCAACCCGCTCGGCGTGCAGCATCCCAAGCTCCGGGAAATCCTGCACAAGGACTTCACCGATTTTTCTGATATCGAGCCGCAGCTTGCAGGCTATGACGCCTGTTTCTTTTGTCTGGGCGTCTCCTCGATCGGCATGGACGCCGAGCGCTACCGGCATCTGACCTATGACATCACCATGGCGGCGGCGCGGGCGCTGGTGCGGCTCTCCCCTGCCATGGTCTTCACCTATGTCACCGGCCGGGGCACGGATTCGACCGAGCAGGGCTCGCTGATGTGGGCGCGCGTCAAGGGCAAGACCGAGAACGACCTGCTCAAGCTGCCGTTCAAAGCTGCCTATATGTTCCGCCCGGCCGGCATCCAGCCGCTGCACGGTGTGCGCTCGAAGACCGGCTGGATCAACGCGGTCTACGCGGTCACCGCACCGCTGCTGGCTGTCATGGTTCGCGCAACGCCGGACTACATGACGACCAGCGAGCGGCTCGGCCGCGCCATGATCGGCGTCGCCAGGGACGGCTATCCGATGCCGATCCTGGAGAGCGCCGACATCAACCGGTTCTGAAGGCGGGTTCCCGCCGGCCTGAACCTGGCGGGCCGTTGCACTGCCCGGAGCGCCCCCTATATCTCGCCCATGCTGACCGCGATATCCGGGGATCATGTGTTGCACGCTCCGCTCAAACTGATCGCGCTCGATGCCGACGACCTCGCGGTGGTCTCGGCCCATGTGCAGGACGCCCGCGTCCAGACGGGTGACATCATCTGGCGCCAAGGCGAGAAGCGGCTGGTGATCGGCCTGCACCGGCTAGACTGGGAGCAGACTTTTGCCGGCGAAACCTCGCCGCGCCGGCTGATCGCGGCGCTCCGGTTCGACCGGGTGCTGGCCTGCAAGTCGCGCAACATCGATCCGGCCGCGACGGAGGCCCTGCTCGAACTGGTCGGCATCGAGTTCTGTCCGGGCGAAGCCCCCGGCGGCTGCGCGCTGCTGCTGTTCAGCCATGGCGGCGCTCTCAGGCTCGATGTCGAATGCCTGGAATGCGAGCTGACCGACCTCGGTCCGGATGACCTGGAGACGGTCAATGGGTACGGCCGGGCGGCATCCTAGCCGTCGCCCCGGCAAAAACCGGGGACCATACCGCGTGATCTCCCGATTTAAGGCGGTGGCCGACGCCTTATCAAATAACCAAAACCTGCGGTTATGGGCCCCGGCCTTCGCCGGGGCGAGGTGGGATTGCCCACCCCCAAGGGTTGACGGCACCACCCCCGCCGCGCCATTGAGCAGTAGGCCGTAAATCCCCCTGGAAAGCCAGAATGCCCGTCCGCCTCGACCGCAACAGCGCCGATTTCGACCAGCGATTCGCCGCCTTCCTGGCCGCCAAGCGCGAGGTATCGGCCGACGTCGAAAGGGCGACGCGCGCCATCGTCGACGACGTCGCCGCGCGCGGCGATACGGCCTTGATCGAGGCGACGAAAAAGTTCGACCGGCTCGACATCGGCGCCGCTGGCTTGCGCGTCACCGCGGCCGAGATCGACGCCGCCGTCAGGGCATGCGATCCCGACACCGTCGCGGCGCTGGCGCTGGCGCGCGACCGCATCGAGACCTTTCACATCAGGCAGATGCCGAAAGACGAGCGCTTCGTCGACCCGCTCGGCGTCGAGCTCGGCTGGCGCTGGAGCGCGGTCGATGCCGTCGGCCTCTACGTGCCCGGCGGCACCGCGGCCTATCCGTCCTCCGTGCTGATGAATGCGGTGCCGGCCAAGGTCGCCGGCGTGCCGCGTGTGGTGATGGTGGTGCCTGCCCCCGACGGTAAGCTCAATCCGCTGGTGCTGGCGGCCGCGCATCTCGGCGGCGTGGCCGAGATCTACCGCGTCGGCGGCGCGCAGGCGGTGGCCGCACTCGCCTATGGCACCGCGACCATCGCGCCGGTGGCAAAAATCGTCGGCCCCGGCAATGCCTATGTCGCCGCGGCCAAGCGCCTGGTGTTCGGCAAGGTCGGCATCGACATGATCGCCGGTCCTTCCGAAGT
>Ga0187815_10000191_pt1 | contig 31085 bp, 32 predicted proteins | sample NC_S_5_FD_132962 | JGI IMG/M metagenome (GOLD analysis project Ga0187815, IMG submission 132962) | Wetland sediment microbial communities from Neuse River Estuary, North Carolina, USA - ASW-S_5 | ecosystem: Environmental > Aquatic > Freshwater > Wetlands > Sediment | place: USA: North Carolina... | reverse complement strand
GGTGCCGATCCACTTGTTGCCGCCCTGGTGGCGGCCCTTCTGCTCCTCGAGGCGCTTCTTCAGGGTCTCCATGAGCTTGTCCCAGCCCATGGCCTCGATCTGCTTCTTCTCTTCCTCGGTGAGATATTTCTCGGCGAGCTTCTTCAGCCACTCCTCGGGGATCTCGGCCTTGCCCATGGCATCGAGCAAACTCTCGAGCCCCTTGAACACCGTGCCGAACACGCGGTCGAACTTGTCGAGATTGCGCTCGTCCTTCACCAGCGCCGCGCGCGACAGGTAATAGAAGTTCTCCACCGACTGATCGGCGAGATCCGCGTCGAGCGCCTCCATCAGCGTCAGATATTCGCGCAAGGTCACAGGGACCTGCGCGTCGCGGAGCGATGTGAAGAATTGCAGGAACATGCCTGACAGATTGCCCGCCGGTGGCCGAACGTCAAGGGTATGGAGCGCATGGCAGGCCCTAGACCGGGCCGGTTTTTCAACTAGAATTGCCACCCGACGGAGCATTCCAGCGGGGGGTCTCATGGGTAGTCTGATTGCGGCGCTGATCATCGGCGCGGTTGCCGGCTGGCTGGCCGGGAAGATCGTGCACGGCGCCGGTTTCGGCCTGATCGGCAACATCGTGATCGGCATCATCGGCGCGCTAGTGGCAAGCTACCTGCTGCCCGCGCTGGGCGTGAGCCTCGGCGCCAGCTGGGTCCGCGACATTATCAACGCCACCATCGGCGCGGTGGTCGTGCTGGTCATTCTGTCGCTGGTCAGGCGCGCCTGACGCATCCCTCCATTCCCGCAGCGAATGCTGTTTTGAGCGGCATTTCCTGTTAAGCCAGAGGCGCGCCCGGATGCGCTCCCACAACGGATATCCCATTCGATGAAATTTACCGGTACCAAGGACTACGTCGCGACCGATGACCTCAAGGTCGCGGTGAACGCCTCGATCGTGCTGGAGCGCCCGCTGCTGGTGAAGGGCGAGCCCGGCACCGGCAAGACCGTGCTGGCCGAGGAAGTCGCGAAGGCGATCAACGCGCCACTGCTCACCTGGCACATCAAGTCCACCACCAAGGCGCAGCAGGGCCTCTACGAGTATGACGCGGTGTCGCGCCTGCGCGACAGCCAGCTCGGCGACGCGCGCGTGTCCGACATCAAGAACTACATCAAGCGCGGCAAGCTGTGGGACGCCTTCACGTCCGAGCAGCGCCCGGTGCTGCTGATCGACGAGATCGACAAGGCCGACATCGAATTCCCCAACGACCTCCTGCTCGAGCTCGATCGCATGGAGTTCTTCGTCTACGAGACCGGCGAGAACATCAAGGCGAAGCTGCGCCCAATCGTGATGATCACCTCGAACAACGAGAAGGAGCTGCCGGACGCCTTCCTGCGCCGCTGCTTCTTCCACTACATCAAGTTCCCCGACGCCGACACCATGGGCAGGATCGTCGACGTGCACTTCCCGGGCATCAAGAAGCGCCTGGTGGAAGAAGCGTTGCGCATCTTCTTCGAGGTGCGCGAGGTGCCGGGTTTGAAGAAGAAGCCGTCGACTTCCGAGCTGCTCGACTGGCTGAAGCTGCTGCTCAACGAAGACATCACGCCCGAGATGCTGAGGGAGCGCGACCCGCGCAAACTGATTCCGCCGCTGCACGGCGCGCTGCTCAAGAACGAGCAGGACGTGCATCTGTTCGAGCGGCTGGCGTTTCTGAGCCGAAGGGAAGTCTAGCCTCCACGCGATACGACAGTGAGCAGGGCGCCTCTGGGCGCCCTCTTTCTTTGCATCTTACAGGAGGCTGACGTCGCTTCTCGCGACGAGAGGCATAGTGATAATCCTCCGAATCGAGCACATTGCGCGAACCCTGACGCTACTTTGGGCATCCAATGGCGTTCTTAGAATATCGTCCAACTGAAACGCTGTATCAATACAGCTCTGTCGAGGGATTCAAGGGTATCGTTGCGTCGAAAGCTCTTTGGTGTTCCGACCTTGCCAGCGCTAACGACCCGCGAGAACTTTCGCTCGGTTTCGAGCACTTTGTAAACGCGCTGATACAATTTCGCGTGGCCGAGTATCCCGATCAATTAATGGGCACCAACTTTCTAGACACCTTGGCACAATTCCTTATTCACTATCATCGCAACCAGCAAACTTTCTGCGCCTGCTTCTCGCCTCTCAAAGACTCCCTTCCAATGTGGCGAGAGTACGGAGCGAACTACTCCGGCGTATCCATTGGATTTCGACCGACCGCCATTACTTCAATGCCGGGGCGAATTCAAAAAGTGAAGTATCTCGATCCGAACACAGAAGAAGACTTTAAACGCCTTGTGCGTGATATCGCAGGCAGCTTTGACCCTCAGCACAGTCAAAACGATGCCAACTACTGGATAGTTGCCGGAACGAGCGCCTTTGCCGCAATTACCGCGCTCAAGCACAATTCGTGGTCATACGAGCAAGAAGTGAGGTTCATTCATGCTCAAGTAAGGCAAGAGCAATCGGCGGGGACTCAGATCGCTGAATATTCTGACGAGATGCCAGTGTTTTGGAGCCGGCCGCTTAGCCGCGTACGAGAGAATACCAACATAGAATACAAGTCCTTTCCCTTTGGTAGAAGACAAGAGGGCTCGTCTGACCACCGCAAGGCAATAGAACGAATAGTTCTTGGGCCGCGCTGCACCTTAACAGAAGAACAGGCCCGCACGCTGCTTCAACAGAATGGCTATTCAGATTTTTCGATCGAGGCTTCAGACTGCCAAATTAGATAAATCCTCACCCCGAGAAGTGATAACGGCCTGCTGTTCTGGGCGGTGCCGTGCGCGATTTCTTGGCGTTGACAGCACGGACACCGAACGCGTCACGCATACCCCGCCAGCTTCACCGCTTCCGGCGCGGTCTTGCCGCGGATCAGATCGCTGGCCTTGTCGGCGATCATCAGCGTGGAGGCGTTGAGGTTGGCGGAGATCATGCGCGGCATGATCGAGGCGTCGATCACGCGCAGGCCTTGCAGGCCGTGGACACGAAGCTGGTCGTCGACCACAGCCCATGGCGAACTCGCCGGGCCCATCCGGCAGGTGCAGCCGGGGTGGAAGGTGGTGGTGCCGCGCTCGGTCGCGGCGGCCAGAAACTCGTCGTCGCTCTGCACCTTCGGGCCCGGGAAATCCTCGTAGGCGTAGTACGGCTTGAGAGGTTCGGAGGCGAGCAGTCGCCGCGCCAGCTTCATGCCGGCGACGACGACGCGGCGGTCGACCTCCTCGACGAGATAGTTGGTCTGGATGATCGGCGGCTCGAACGGATCGGACGAGCGGGCGCGGACATAACCGCGGCTTTCGGGGCGCTGCTGCCAGGAGGCGACCGTCATGCCGGGCTCGTCCTCGAGCTGGCCCTGCACGCCCTCCTTGTAGCTGGCGGGCGTGAAGGTGAGCTGCAAATCGGAGCTTTCGGCGGTCTCGCCGGAATGCCAGAAGCAATAGACCATGGTCGGCGACAGCGACAGCAGGCCGCGCCGCGTGGTGGCCCATTTCAGCGCCTCGACCCACAGGCTCAAGCCGCGGCGGAGCTCATTGATGGTCCTGATGTTCTTCACCCGCGCCACCGAGCGCGGCGCGTAGTGGTCCTGCAGGCCCTCGCCGACGCCGGGGAGCGCGTGACGCACCTCGATGCCGAGCGATTGCAACAGATCGGGCGAACCGACGCCGGAGAGCTGCAGCACCTGCGGTGAATTGTAGGCGCCGCCGGAGAGGATGACTTCCTTGGTCGCGCGCACCTCGACCGGCGTGCCGCCGCGCCCGCCCTTGAGGTAGCGTACGCCGACCGCGCGCTTGCCCTCGAAGATGATGTTGGTGACATGGGCATGCGTGCGCACATCGACATTGCCGCGCTTCCTCGCCGGATGCAGGAAGGCTTTCGCCGCGCTCATGCGCAGGCCACCCTCGATGGTGCGCTGGCAGTAGGACACGCCTTCCTGGATCGCGCCGTTGTAGTCGGGGTTTTTGGGGATGCCGAGGCTGACGGCGCCTTCCATGAAGGCCTCGCAGAGCGGATCCTTCCAGTCCATGGTGGTGACGGTGAGCGGCCCCTGGCGGCTGCGATAGGTGTCCTCGCCCTCGCCGATGCGCCGCTCCATCCGCCTGAAATAGGGCAGCACATCCGGATAGCCCCAGCCGCGATTGCCCATCTGCGCCCAGGTGTCGAAATCCTGGCGCTGGCCGCGGTTGTAGATGTGGCCGTTGATCGAGGAGGAGCCGCCGAGCGTCTTGCCGCGCGGCGCATAGATGCTGCGCCCGCCGGTCCAGGGGCCCACCTCCTGCTGATAGGCCCAGTTGATGCTGCGCATGTGGAACGTCTTGATGAAACCGGCCGGCAGGTGGATGTAGGGATGCCAGTCGCTCGGCCCCGCCTCCAGCACGCAGATCCTGATGCCGAGGTCCTCGCCCAGCCGGCTCGCGAGCACGCTCCCCGCAGAACCGGCGCCGATGATCACATAATCGAACGTTTCCATCTCGCCTTTTCTTTTTTGAGCATGATCTTCCCGGAAAGCGGGTATCCACTTTGCCCTGACGTGGCCCTCCGGATCCGGCTCATGCTCGGGGCGCTACCGCGCCTTCTCGTTCAACTGATAGTTCAGGTGCGCCTTCACCGTCGGCCATTCCGAGGCGATGATGCTGTAGACCACAGTGTCGCGCAACGTGCCGTTCGGCGCAATCTGGTGGCTGCGCAAAATGCCGTCCTGCTTGGCCCCCAGCCGCTCTATGCCGCGCCGGCTCTGGTGGTTGAAGAAATGGGTGCGGAATTCTACCGCAATGCAATCAAGCTTCTCGAAGGCATGGGCAAGCATCAGAAGCTTGCACTGCGTGTTGAGCGCGGTGCGCTGCACGCGTTTGGCATACCAGGTGGAGCCGATCTCGACGCGGCGGTTCGGCGTGTCGACGTTCATGTAGGTCGTCATGCCCGCGACCTTGCCGTCGGCGTCGAACACCGTGAACGGCAGCATCGAGCCGGCCGCCTGCAGGCCGAGCCGGCGGTCGATTTCCGTTCGCATGTCCTCGGCCTTCGGGATGAAGGTGTACCAGAGCTTCCAGAGTTCGCCGTCCTTCACGGCTTCGAGGAGACCATCGTAGTGGTCGGGTGACAGCGGCTCCAGCCGCGCGTGCGCGCCGCGTAGCGTTACCGGTTCAAGCCAAGGCATTTCGTACACTCCCTCTCCTCATCCTGAGGAACGCTTCGCGGTCCTCACCATGAGGGTCCTATTTCTCTCTTCGTCGTCATTCCGGGGCGATGCGAAGCATCGAACCCGGAATCTCGAGATTCTCAGGTGCGCAACTGCACACCATAGTTCGGCTCTGCGAGCCCCCCGGAATGACGCCTGCGCGCCAGCGCGCAATCGTCACTTGTTCAAGAAGTTCAGCGGCAATCCCGGCCGCGGCCAGTCCATGGCGATCAGCTCGCCCTTGCCTGACAGCGTGATGTAGGCGGTCTTCAGCTCGCTTCCGCCGAAGGCGATGTTGGTGGTGACGCGGTCGCCGGTCGGCACCTGCTCCACCAGCTTGCCGTCGGGCGCGATCACGGAGATGCAGCCCGAGATCAGCGTGGCGACGCAGACATTGCCGTTCGCTTCAACGGCGAGCGAGTCGAACATCTGGTACCCGCCAAGGCCCGCGATCGGCTTGCCGCGCTCGCCGCGATAAATGACGTCGCGCGGCTTCAAGGTGCCGGGCTCGGAAATCTCGTAGGCCCACAGCCGCGCCGTCGGCGTCTCCGCGATGTAGACGGTGTTCTCGTCCGGCGACAGGCCGATGCCGTTGGCCGGCAGCACGCCGTGCACGACCTCGACGATGTCAGTCATTCCGGGCTTGAGATAGTACATCCCGCCGACATCCATCTCGCGGGCGCGGCGCTTGCCGAGATCGGAGAACCACAGGCCGCCATGCCTGTCGAAGACGAGGTCGTTCGGTCCGCGCAAGCCATGCTCGCCGCATTTGGAGACGACGGTCTCGACCTCGCCGCTCTGCAAATCCACGCGCTGGATCGAGCCGCCGAGATAATCGTCGGGCTGCGGCCCCGGCATGATCATGTTGCGGGTCGGGATCCAGGAAAAGCCGCCGTTGTTGCAGATGTACATCTTGCCGTCGGGACCCAGCGCCGCGCCGTTCGGCCCGCCCGGAATTTTCGCGACCACTTCCTTGCGGCCGTCGGGATAGACCCGGGTCAGCCGCTGACCGCGGATTTCGACCAGCACCACCGAGCCGTCGGGCATCACCACCGGGCCTTCCGGAAATTCGAGGTCAGTGGCGAGAACGCGGATATTGGCCATCAAAATCCCTCCCGGCTCTTTTGGCTGCAGGCGGATTTTGGCTAGCCCCCGCGCACGCAACATCTTGGTTGCAGCTTTTATGGCAAAGTCGCGTTGGGTTGCCAAGCAAGCGCGGGCGATCCGATGACGCAGGGCAGCGTTGCGCGGCGGTGCAATCGATACAATCGGTCGTGGTCGTCGTGTTCGTAGGATGGGTAGAGCCACCGGGTCCGCGCGTAGCGCGGCCCGATGACAGGCTCCGCGAAACCCATCCTACGGAATACGGTTGGCTAATCCTTCACCGGCACCCAGATCTCGAGGCCGCCGTTGCCGGTGGCGGGATCGAACTTTTCGTCATAGCGCTCGAAGTTCGGCGCGTCGGCGACCTTCAGGCCGGACTGCGGCAGCCACTGATTCCAGATTGCGCTCACCGTGCGACGGATGGTCGAGATGTGGTCGGTATGGCTGAAAACGGCGTAGCGCTGTTCGGGGATGCGCACGCGCGAGAATTCGCGCGGCAGGTCGGAGAAATCGGAAACCTCGACGCCGGCGATGTAATCGAAATTGCCGGAATCATCGCCGTTGCAGCAGACGCCATAGGCGACATTGCCGACGCGGTCGGGAATGTCGCCAAGCTTCTGGTGAAAGAGCTGCCACTGGTTGGGGATGTTGGCGCCGCCACTGTCGCAAAAGCTATAGCGCTCGCCGACGCCGGCGACGAGCATGGCCTTGGCGCTGGCAAAGCGCAGCGGTTGAAGATTGGTCGCGGGAGTGGAGTCCATCATGATCGGTTCCTGCAGCTTGAGCTTGTCGAGGCACGTTGCGGCGCGCACCTCTTCCGGCGTGATGCCGAAATGGTCGCGGAACGCGCGGGTGAATGCCTCGTGGGAGCCGTAGTCCGCCTCCAGCGCCAGGGTGAGAATATCGCGCGCGCCCCTGGCGAGCGCGCGCGCCGCCTTGGTGAGACGGCGGGCGCGCACATAGCGCATGACCGACATGCCTGTGGCTTCGCCGAATGCCCGCACCATGTGAAAGCGCGAGACACCGCCGACGGACGCGATCTCATCGAGCGTCAGGCTGTCTGCAAGGTGGCTTTCGACATACCACAGCGCCTTCTGGGCCGGATTCATCAACCAACTGCTCTCCTTCGAAGCGCGGCCATCATGCCTGCTGCCCGGCTGGCGCGTTTGACAGTCCTTGCTCCCGCCCGGTGGAAACATGCATCATCGAGGTGCAAAAAGCATCCGCGGAGGAGCGGAACCATGAAGATCAGCGACGTCAGGGGGCATCACATCCGCATTCCCTATGATGCCGGTGTCGCAAGCTTCAGGCAGGGCGCATCATCGATTGCCGCCGTCGACATCGTAATGGTCGAGGTTGTGACCGACAGCGGCCTGACCGGCTGGGGCGATGCCTTCAGCTATGTCTGCCCGCGCACGACCTATGCCGCCATCAACGAGATGATCGCGCCGCAGGCCCGCGGGCAGGAGGTGCCGGATGCTGCCGGCATCCCTGCCTTCATGGAGCAGATCCAGCGCAATTTGCATCTGTTCGGCCGCTACGGCATCACCATGTTCGCGATCTCGGGACTCGACATCGCGCTGTGGGATCTTGCGGCGCGCGCGAAGGACGTGCCGCTGCACAGGCTGCTCGGCGCGCAGAAGCGGGCGAAGATTCCGGCCTATGCGAGCCTGCTGCGGATCGGCGCGCCGGAGCTTGTCGCCGGCGAATGCAGGACGGCGCGGGCCCAAGGCTATTCCGCAATCAAGCTGCATGAGACGACCACCGCGCCGGTGCACGCCGCGCGGCAGGCGATCGGCGAAAAAATTCCGCTGATGGTGGACCTGAACTGCCCGCTGGATGGCGCGGCCGCGATTGCGTTCGCGCATGCCTGCCGTGAGGCCAATCCGCTGTTCCTGGAGGAGCCGGTGTGGCCGCCGGAGGATTTTGCAACGTTGGCCGAAGTGCGCAAGCAGGGCGGGCTCGGCGTTGCGGCCGGCGAGAACGCCTGCACGGTGCATCAATTCCGCCAGATGATGGATGCCGGCGCGGTGAGCCATGCACAGCCCTCGGTGACCAAGGTCGGCGGCATCACCGAATATCTGAAGGTCGTGGCGCTTGCCGACGAGCGCGGCGTGCGGCTCGCGCCGCATTCGCCCTATTTCGGTCCGGGATTGCTGGCGACGCTGCAGCTGTTGTCGCTGCGCGATGACGCAACCTTCGTCGAAATGTTCTACATGAAGCGTGCGGCCTGCCTGTGGCGCGGCCGCACGGACGCCGACAGAAACGGCGATGTCGCGGTGCCCGACGGCCCGGGTCTCGGCTATGAGCCGGACCGCGACGCCATGGAGCGCTATCGCGTGCCGTGATCGCGCGAAGGACGCCGCCTATTTTGCGCTCTCTTTCGCTGCCGGCGCCGCGTCCTTTGCCGGCGACGCGCTCGCTTTCCTGATCTCCTCGATCGCCTTCTTCTGCTCCTCGACGAGCTTCTCGAGCGATGCCACCGCCGCCTTCAGGCCGTCGATCTGGCGATTGGCCGCGTCGATCCTGCGCTGATTGTCGAGCGAAAGTTTTGCGATGGTCTTCTGCAGGAAATCGACATTGCTCTGCAGGCAGGAAGTGCGCCGCTCCATGGTCTTTTCCACGGTGCAGATCTCGATGCCGGGGACATCCTGGGCATGCCCTGGTTGCGGCAACAAGAGGGATGCCGCGCAAGCTGCAGCAATAACGACCCGGCCGATCATGAAACGCCTCATTTCAAAAATTGCCGATCACGCCAATTTGCACGCAGGACGCATGCACCGCCACAGATACCACACTCGTACCGCATTCATCGCCTGTGCTTGTGGGTGGGTGATCCGGGGGACGGGTCGGGAACCCGGGCTGGGTGGTCGTCCGCCATTTTGCGAAGAGTAGATAGGATGACAAATGACAACGCGGGAAAAGCGGCTGGCTCAATTCGATGGATTTGGCGCACCTCCGCCGGACCTTCCGGTCGAAGTGCTCTGCGAAGATCACAGCGGAACGTATCAATTGCCGTTCGCCTGTCGTTTTTTCGACGGCCGCTGGCACAATGACGAATCCGGCGATGCGGTCGAGGCAACGGTGATCGGCTGGAGACGGCCGCGCGTCAGACAGTCTGGCGCGGCATGAAAAACCACGCGCCTGTGTCAAAACGCGACGCAGGCGCGTGGTTTTCTTAATGTTTAGAACGCGCTTCGAACAAACCGCGCCCGAATCAGCGATCGGGCGCCGTACTCACTTGTTCACGGCTAGATGTCGGCGCCGCCTTGAAGCGGCGCACTAGATGCAGGACGGCCACGATGGGCCGCAGCCAGCGGCCGACGACAAGGGTTAACTCCTCCGGGGACGACATGGCGACCACCTCCATGGTTCTCGCTCGTGAGCGCAAAGCGTCCAAATTTTCGGCAGCGGCGCATCGTTGCGGTCACAGCTAGCCATTGTCATGCGAAAATCGCGCCAGAGTGGCTGCATGGCTTCATGCCGTCCGTCCAGGACGCAAAGTCAATCGGTTGCACACGAATCCGAGCGGCCGCCCCCAGCGGGACCGGAGGCGCCGGCTGCGAATGGCACGCGCTCTACGCAAACCGTGCCCGCCGCGCGCGCTGATCAAACGGGCAAGGCGCGAGCAGACCTGCCTAACATTCCACCCTCGAGCTCCTCGATGTCGGCGGGCTCGGCGCGCGCGGCGTCGATCCATTCCTCCATTTCCGCCATGGTCATGATGGTCTTCGCATAGGCCGCAAGTTTCGGCTCCAGCTTGACGTCATAGGTCACAAAGCGCGTCACGACCGGCGCATACATCGCGTCCGCCATGGTACGCCGCTCGCCGAACAGGAACGGCCCGCCGGATTTGGCGATGCAGTCGCGCCAGATCGTGCAGACGCGATCGATATCGGCCTGCGCGCGCGACCAGATCTTGAAAGCGGGGAAATGGCCCTTGAGATTGACCGGCAGCGAGGCGCGCAGCGTGGTGAAGCCGGAATGGATTTCGCCGCAGATCGAACGGCAATGCGCACGCTGCACGCGATCATCGGGCAACAGTCCCGCGCCGGGATAAACCTCGTTGAGATATTCGGCGATCGCCAGCGTGTCCCAGACGATGGCGCCCTCATGGCGCAGGCAAGGCACCAGGATCGACGACGACAGCAACAGGATTTCGGCGCGGGCCGAGGGATCGTCGGGCGCGACCACGATCTCCTCGAAATCGAGCCCGGCGAATTTGGCGAGCAGCCAGCCGCGCAGCGACCATGATGAGTAATTCCTGCTGCTGATGGTCAGTGTGGTCTTCGCCATCGGCATTCCCCTCACGCGACAGGGCCCGCCCGGACGGCAAGCTACGATGCGGCAGGTGGGCGCGCACGCGCTCAACTGGACTAGCCCGGATTCCGGCAAATTTGCAGCAAGTGACGTGCCAGTTTGGCTGGACCGCGGGTTCCGCCTTGGCTCCGATGTTGCGTAGCCACGATGGCGGAGGCGGAAGTGAATGATGTCAATGATGTATCAGGCGTCTCAGAACCACATGGGCCAGCGACACGACGACGGCGATTGCCGGCACGGTGGTCGTGCTCTTGAAGGAACGCCAGCGTCAGTGCTTGGCGAGAAACGCCAGAACAGCGTCGTCGTAAGCCTTGGGCTGCTCCGAAGGCACGGTATGCGAGCTTCCGGCGATCGCGATCCTTTGCCGGTTCGGCAAGCAATTCTCCAGCTGGTCCACAATTCGATGAAAGAACTGCGGGCTGTGCTCACCGCTTGTCAGCAGCGTGGGCGCGACAATGGCTTTCGCCATGTCGCATGTGAAGACGGGTCGCGGTCGTTTCGTCGTCGCGTCGGCCTGAAACGAGGCAGCATTATCGAAGTTCATTTTCTTGTCGTGTTCGGAACGACGATCAAAGGCGCCCGGCCCGCCAACGGCGTTCACGAACAAGGGGATGCCGTCCTTGAGGTTTCCGGCCGTCACCGCATCCCTTGCCGGCGCCTGGCCGCTCGCCCAATCCTTCAACATGTCCGCGGTATTCGGAACGCCCCTCAACAGGCCCGTCGCCGGCGGTTCATTTAGCGCGAGGCTGACGACAATTTCAGGATTGGCCGCTGCAAAGAACAGCGCCGCGTGCGCTCCCGACGAATGCGCCACGATCCGCACCTTCGAGAGCCCGAGCGCGCGGACAAAGGCGGCGAGATCTTCGCCATGTGCATCGGCCGCACCGTCAGGCATTCCCTCCGGACTGACGTCATTCGGAGCGTGATTGCGGCGGCTATAGGCGATCGCGCGATAGCGGGTCGCGAACCTTGGAAGATGCTCCGTCCACATCCGGTAATCCTGAAGCCCACCGTGAACGAATATCACGGGGTCGCCCTGGCCCATTTCCACGTAGGAAAGCTCGGTGTCGTTGGCGCGAATCCGCTTGATATCCTCGGCCACGGCCGCGGTGCTCACCGCGCTACCCGCGATCAAGGCGCCCATGATTGCGCGAACGAGACGCGCTATGCCGGCCCTCATGTCAGCCTCCGGTTCATAGAACAATCAGAGATGTTATCCGTCGCGAACCACAATCATGCGGCAGCCGGACATATCCGTCCAATGCTGTTTCATGATGGTTGGATAACCGATTTGATAAGGTTCTGGCCGTTGAGCGGGCCGCAGTTTCGCCCGCCGGCCGATTGCACAGAAAGTCAAATTCGAAAGGCCATTTCATAGGCAGCGTTGGTCGACGCCAGGAGCCGCCCTCCGCGCGTCAGCCCTGCCCTCATCCACGGAGTAAATATTTACGAAGAAGCCCGCTCGTAACGGCGCCACGTTTGCGCCGCACCGTCGCAATCAACCAGGCTCCATCCCCATCTTGCGGATAGCTGGCGCGCTTTCCTGAGACTTCAGCGCCTTCAGCAAGGCTGCGGCAGCATCCGGAGCGGTCGACATGGCATGCTGGGCAGCCGAATAGACGGTGAAATTCTGAATGGCGGCAGGGACCGGTCCAAGGTTCTGAATTCCTGCAACGCCCAGAAACTCGCTCGCCTGTGCAAAGGCGAGGTCAGCCTCCCCACGCGCAAGTATCTGCGCAACTTCGGCGCCCGATGACGGCTGCTTGATCCTGCCGGCGACCTGATCGCTGATGCCCCACCGCTTGAGCAAGCCGCTGACATAGGCGCCGCTAGGCCCTGCTGAGTACGCGATTGAGTTGGAGGACAGGACGGCGGCCTTGATCGCATCGGGTGTCGAGACATCCGGCTTCGGGAGCCCGGCACGAATGGCAAGCGCAATTCCGGTCTTCGCGACATCGATACGGCTTCCTTTCGACAGCTTTCCATCATTGATCAGTCTGTCGATGGCATCGGACCCAACCAGCACGATGTCGAATACGTCTCCGGCGCTCACGCGCTTTTCGGTGGCAACCGTCCCTGCCCAGGTGGTGACGACCTTGTGACCGCTGGATTTCTCGAACGCCGCCACGATATCGGCGTAGCCCTCCTTCACGGCATTTGCCGCAATGACCTTCACCTCAGCGGCGTGCCCCGCTGTAGCCATCAGAGCGAGCGAAATGATCACGGCGCGGATCAAGAACTTGAGCATTGCCAATCCCCCCTCGAAATCTATCCCCGCCGGCAAAGACGGAATGCTCCGCCGCTTCCCTCCGCGCAATGACGCCGTTCGCTATCGCTAGCGCGGCAACGTCCTACTTCGCCTGCGTCCGGATCGGCCGGTCCTTCAGACCGTTGTTGTCATAGGCCTTGCGCAGCGTGCCGTTGCTCGCGGCGTCCGTCATGAACTTTACCACGAAGGCCAGCGCCTGCGGATGGTTCGGCGGCACGGCAACCGCCGTCACCGTCTGCTTGAAGGTCTCGTCCAGCACGCGCGTGCCGGGAATCTTCGCCGCCATGGCATTGAGCTGGTCGCGCGACAGCGCAAACGCGTCGACCTCGCCGTTCTTGAGCAGGTTGAAGATCTCGTCATAGGTCTGATAACCGGTGACCTTCGCGTTCTTCAGATGCGCGATGGCGCCGCGCATGGTCGTGGTGTTGTTGACCGCGGCGACCTTGACGCCCAGCTGGTCCAGCGTCGCAAAATCCTTGATCGCCGAACCCGCCTTCACGATGTAGGTGGCGTCGGCCACCTCATAGATCGGGCCGAACGACATCCGCCCCTCGCGCTCGGGGTCCTTCGGCAGGAAAGTAACGTCCCAGGTGCCCTTGCCGACGGCGTCGACGATCTGGCCGGAATTGTTGTGCACGACATATTCGACGGGCACGCCGAGCTGCGCGGCCATCTCGCGGCCGAGATCGACGGGGACGCCCGCATAGCCCTTCTCGGTCTTGGTCGACCAGAACGCGCCGCCCGCGGGGCTGATCGCGATCGCCACGCGGAGCTTGCCGGTCGGCGCGATTTCATCTTTCAGCGCATCGGCGCCGGCGGAGCTGCTGGTCATGACGAAGATTCCAAGAATGAGGCCGGCGAAACGCGGCATGGATCGGCTGGACATGGGACATCCTCCGGGCGGCTCTTGTTGGAGCGAGCCTTTGCAAAGGCCATTGTGGTCGAACGGACGACGGCAGAAAACCCAAAAATCTGTCTGGGCGCATGAATTTGCCGGAAATAGCGTCCGCTGCACGCCGCAGCACGTCGGCGAAGGCCGGGACCGCTCAAGAAAATGCAAGGCTGAAGCGCGAGCTCGGCGAGGCGCTGGAACGGCTATGAGCCTGCGCTGGTAGCGGCCACCAGAAACCTCGGCGACCGCGTCGAAATCAGCATCCGCGACAATGGCAACGGTATTCCACCCGACGTGAAGGCAAAGATGTTCAACCCGTTCTTCACCACCAAGCCGCCCGGCGAAGGCACCGGTCTCGGCCTGTCGCTCAGCCACGACATCGTGGTCAAGCAGCATGCCGGCGCAATCGAGGTCGACACAAAACCCGGCGAATTCACCGAATTCCGCGTGGTGTTGCCGCGAATCGCGGCGACGGGAAGGTAACCGGAAATCAGCACGCGGCTTGCGGTCTTCAGCGCGAAAGCGCGATGCCAGTGCCGTTTCCTGGTGCTTACCTGACCGTGATCGTGATCTTCTCCGACACGACCGGCGGATTGAACGGATAGTGATCGGCATCGCCCAGCACCAGCTGCAGGGTATGCTTGCCGGGCGGCAGCTCGATGCGCGCCTCGGTCTGGCCCGCGCCAAAGTGCACGTGGGACTTGTCCGAAGGGATCGGCTCCTTGGGATTGAGCGGCTCGTTGACGTCGATCAAGAGGTGATGATGGCCGGCGTTCGGATAATTGTCGCCGGCGTGGGTCACGCCCATGTTGCGCAGGCCGAAGCGGGCCCAGAAGCCGCCCCGGATGACCGTGCCGTTCTGCGGCCACACGAAATAGAGCACCGCATCCTTTGGCGCCGGCTTGTTCTGCGCGCTGGCGGGTCCGGCGAACAGCAACAGCAGAAGCAGGGTCGTGCGGGCGATCTTCATAAGTCCTCCGGGATGTCAGGGTGACAGCGCGACCCGGAAGCCGTGGGTCGGGTAACGGACATTGGTGTCGTAACTGTCCCGGTTGGCCGGCCGCACATAGCGCGCATCGTTCTTCCAGGAGCCGGAGCGGATCACGTGCGAGGTGCAGTCTCCGCCAATCCAGGCCGAGCCGTCGGCCGGGGCGCCCTGATAGGTCCTGCGCCAGCAATCCTCGACCCACTGATCGACCCCGCCGCCCATGTCGTAGAGGCCAAACGGGTTGGGCTTGTAGCTGCCGACCTTCACTGGCTGATCGGTCGCGGCGTCGCCGCAGTCCTTGCAGTGGGCCATGCCCGATTGCATCTGCTCGCCCCACCAGTACCTGGTCTGGGTGCCGCCGCGCGCGGCGAATTCCCATTCGGCTTCACTGGGAAGCCGGTAGGGCTTCTTGCTGGCGTCCGCGAGCCAGGCCACATATTGCTTGGCGTCACTCCAGCTCACATTGGTAACCGGCGCGGCATCCTGTCCGCTCGCTTTGAAGCCACACGCCTTGGCATCCGCGCATGCATTCCATTCGCGCACGGTGACCGGATATTTTCCGATGGCGAATGGCTTGATCGTCACCCGGTGGATCGGCCGTTCCGACGCATCGTCATTGCTGCCCATGGAAAAGCTGCCGCCCTGCAGGGAGACCATTTCCGGCTCCTGCACCGAAGCCGCCGGCTGCGGCGCGGTTGGCACGGCGGCTGACTTGGCTGCGGGCGCCGGTTGGGCCTGCGGCGCGCCTTGCGGCTGCGGTGCAGCTTGTTGCCCAGTGGGCGCAGGAGACGGCGCGGGCGCCGCCTGTTTCACGGCGGGCGCGGATTGGGCCGGCTTGGGCGCTGCAGGTGCCGGAGCCGAAGTTGGCGCGGCCGCCTGCTCAACCCTCCGGCCCCATTGTTGCTGCAGCATGTACCAAAGCGCGCCGCCGGCGATGATCAGGACGGAGATTCCGAGCAGGAAGATCAGAATGTTCTCGCGCCGCCTGTTGCGCGCCCGGTTGAACGCCGAGGCATCCGGCAGCACGCGGTAGACCCGGACGGGATCGGTGATGTTCTTGACCTTGCGGTCGCCGAGCGACTCATATCCGCAGACGAGCTTGTTCTTGATCTGCTCATAGATGCCGCCGGAGATGAAAACCTGGCCCGGCTCGGCGATCCCTTCAAGGCGCGAGGCAACGTTGACGCCGTCGCCATAGATGTCGTCTATTTCAATGATGACGTCGCCGAGGTTGACGCCGATGCGGTACTCGATCCAGTAGTGCTGCGGAATCGCGGCGTTGCGGCCCACCAGATTCTGCTGGATCACGATGCTGCATCGCACGGCTTCGACGGGACTGTCGAACATCGCGATAAAGCCGTCGCCGGTGGTCTTGACCAGCTTGCCATGGTGCTCGGCAATGGTCGGCTCGACGAGTTCGCGCTCGATCCGCTTGACGCGGAGATGCGTGCCCTCTTCGTCGAGCTGCATGAGCCGGCTGTAGCCGGCGATATCGCCTGCAACGATGGCGGCAAGGCGCCGCGGCGTCCCATCACTGGGCGGCCTGCCCGGCTTGCCGGATCTGAAATCGCGTATTTCGCCCATGGTCGGGGTGGGCTCCAAAACCGCACAAAGCAATGTCGAGACGCAATCGGCGCCTCAGCCCCCTAAACCAGCTCTGTGAAAGTACCACACTTCCGAGGCGGAACAAGTTGACCGAGGTCACACAGGCGTGTGGAACCCGGCCGCCATCGGCACGGCTTTCAAGGCATTCCGCAAAACAGCGGCGCGCCACAGCCGAAGGCGCGCAAAAAGGTCACCGCGACCGGTTCGCCTCACCGGCCGCCATCGACGGTGTAGATGGTGTCCCGCGGGCAGCGCAGGCCGTCGGTCGCGGCCTTGACGAATTTTGCGTTCCTTTGATCGATCTTCCAGGCGGAAAGCACCGGCAGCGCTTCACCCGCGGCCTCGCCGTTCAGCACCCCGATGAAGACATCAGGCAGATCGCGGCCGCCTGCCTGGCATGTACCGGAGAAGGCGGGCGACTTCCTCGAATGCGGAGGAAAGGCGATGACGTCGCGGACAAGACCCGGACGATCCACGAGCAGGACGAATTCGGCGCCGCAAATGAGATAATTGATCGACGACAGCCGGTCGGAGATTTCATCCGCGCCGAGATGCTTCAGGCCCAATGCACGGTATTTCGCTTCGGTCTTTACGATCTTCTCGTTGGACGAACGCTGCCCGATGAGGGCCTTGGGAATATCGGCGCCACACTTCACGTTCTTGAATTCATCCGCAGTCGCGGCCTGTGCGCCTGCAAGCCACATCGACGCCAGCAGCCACGCCGTCTTCTTCATGTCAGCTCCCGCCTGCTCAGCCGGCCGGCTTTGGTGCGCGCTCCCGCGGCAGGATGATGGCGGCGACAATCACGAACAGGCACAGCCCGGCAAAGGCCTGCAGCATCGTGACGAAGCCGCCGCGTTCATAGAGCCATGCGACGAGACCGACGGAGGCGCCCGCCGCGGTGAAGCCGACGAAATAGCGCACGGCATAGGCGCGCGAGCGCCATTCCTCCGGCGTGTATTTGCCGACCAGGGCGTCGTTCACTGTCACTTGCCCGAACGCACCCATGATGATGCCGATCGAGACGACGATCAGCGGCAGGTTCGCCAACGTAGCGGCGAGATACAGTAATGGCGCCAGAAGGAAGGACAGCGGCAGCATCACTGTCTTCAGCGAATGGCGGTCGAGAAGCTTGCCGATAGTGTATTGCGTCATCGCGCCGAACACGTACACGCCGGCCGCGATCACACCGAGCAGCGCCGGACTTTTGGTGAGATCGGCGAGCCTTTCAGCGAACAGCTTCGGCAGCGCGACCGTCACGGCGTTGAACGTCGTGGAGATCGCGACCACCACGATCAGCAGCGCCAGGATCAACCGCCACGCGTCTTCCTTGGCGATTCGCGCCTGCGCCGCCGCCTGCTTTGTTCCCTTGCGGTCCTCGTGCACCACCATCATTGCGAAGGCGATGCCGAGCAGCACGGTGAGTGCGCCGGGGATGAAGAACGCAAAGCGCCAGCCGAGATATTGGCCGATCACGCCGGTGACCAGCGCCGAGGAGGCAACGCCCAGATTGCCCCACACGCCGTTGATCCCCATCTCGCGGCCGAGCCGGTCGGCATAGGAGACGATCATCGCGGTGCCGACGGGATGATAGATCGAGGCGAAGATGCCGATTGCGAGCAGCGCCGCGCCGAGCTGCAGCGGCGTCTGCACAAAGCCCACCGAGATCATCGCCAGCCCGATGCCGACGAAGAAGATCACCATCATGTGCCGCCGGCTCCAGCGGTCGCCGAGCCAGCCCGTGACCAGCGAACCCGCGCCGAACGCCACGAATCCGGGCGTCGCATAGGGCAAGAGTTCCGAATAGGCCATGCCGAGCGCCGGCCCCATGATGATCACGGCGGCGGCGAAGATCAGCATCGCATAATGGTCGATGAAATGGGCGGCGTTGACGAAGGTGATGACCCGGCTGGGGTTGTTCATGGACAGTCCTTGGGCGATTCCTGCATTTCCCGAAATAGGTTATATGTTCTTGCGCTGACGGGATGCAGCCAATGAATGTCGTAGAAAAGCCAATCGCTGCCATCGAGGGACGCCATCGCTCAACCGGCGACGGCGTGCACATGGTGGCGCGTCGCGAAAGCAAGGGCACAAGGCTCGATGCGCATATGCACCGCGAGGCGCAGCTGGTCTATGCCGCCGCCGGCACCATGCAGGTGACGACCCCCAAAGGCCGCTGGCTGGTGCCGCCGGACCGTGCGGTGTGGGTCCCTGCCCGCCTTGTTCATGCCATCGACGTGCTCGCCGACATCGAAATGCGCATGCTCTATTTCGATCTCGCGTGGCTCAAGCGCGAGGGCCATGGCAAGAGGCTCGCCAAGGAGTTCGTGGTGCGGGTGTCGCCGCTGTTACACCAGACCATCCTTGCGCTGTTCGACGACCGCAACGATCCCGAGCGTACCGGCCTGCTGGTCCGGCTTGCGATGCTGGAGCTGGAGCGCGCCGAGGACTCCGCAACCTTCATCCCGGTGCCGCAGGAGCCGCGCTGCCGCCGCGCCGCCGATATCGTGCTGGGCGACCCCACTGTTGACCACGAGATCGAGACGCTGGCGCGCGCGGTCGGCACCTCGGCACGGACCTTGTCGCGGCTGTTCGCCGCAGAGACGCAACTTTCCTTCAAGAGCTGGTGTCAGCGCGCCCGCATTGCGGCGGCGATCCAGCGGCTGTCGGTCGACGCCAGCCTTTCGGTGAAGCAGCTTGCCTCTGATCTGGGCTACGCCAGCGTGCCGGCGTTTTCCCATGCGTTCCGGCAGGTCACGGGGAAGACGCCGACGGAGTTTGCCGGGAAGGAGTGAGCTAATACCTTCGCGGGGCGTGACATATTTCCGTACCGGAAATACGCTTGATTCCGGTTTGAACCGCCCTAAATCCTGATGGCGATTCGGACTCGTTGGATTCCCATGGCTAACGCCTTCTTCTCCGATCTGCTCTCGACGATTTCCGAACGCAGCCGCACGCTGCTACGCCGGCGCGAGCCTGCCAACGGCAAGGATGACGCCACCGAACTGCTCGAACGCTGCGAAGCATTGCTGTCGGGCCGCGGCGAAGCGTCCGGCACCGCGATGGCCCGCGAAGTGCTCGACGGCTATCACGACCTCGACGCCAACGGCCGGCTCGCCTTCTTCCAGGAGCTGGCGCGCCATTTCGGCCCGGACCATGAACGGCTGAAGCAGGCGATCGAGTCCTGGCGCGATGAGCCGTCGGACGCGGATGCCAGCAACTTGCATTTTGCATCGGAGCCGCGGCGGCAGGAGCTGTTTCGGCGGCTCAACCGCACGCCGGGCGGCACCGGCGAGCTGGTGCGGATGCGCGCCGACCTGCTCGGCCTGATGAAGAGCCGCGGCGAATTCGCGAGCCTCGACCGCGACATCGCGCATCTGCTCTCTTCTTGGTTCAACAGGGGATTTCTTGTGCTGCGCAGGATCGACTGGTCAACGCCAGCAAACATTCTGGAACAGATCATCCGCTACGAGGCGGTGCACGAGATCCGCGACTGGAACGACCTGCGCCGCCGCATCGATCCCGTCGACCGGCGCTGCTACGCCTTCTTCCATCCGGCCATGCCGGACGCGCCGCTGATCTTCGTCGAGGTGGCGCTGACCGAAACCATTGCCGGCGCGATTGCGCCGCTGCTCGCCGAACAGCGCCAACCGGTGCCGATCGAGCGCGCCCGCACCGCGGTGTTCTATTCGATCTCCAACACCCAGCGCGGACTCGGCGGCATTTCCTTCGGCAGCTTTCTGATCAAGCAGGTGGTCGAGGAGCTGCGCCGCGAACTGCCCAAGCTCGACAGCTTCGTCACGCTGTCGCCGGTCCCGGGATTCATGCAGTGGGTGAACAAGGAATTTCCGCTCTCCGACGACGAGCGAAAGCTCCTGCAAAATCTCGACAAGCCCGACTGGTTCGAGGATGTGGAGCTGACCGCGCAGCTCCGCGCCCTGCTCGAGCCGCTCGCCGCATACTATTTCCTGAAGGCCCGCACGACCAAAGGCCGCCTGATCGACTCCGTCGCGCGCTTCCATCTCGGCAACGGCGCGCGGCTGGAGCGCATCAACTGGCTCGGCGATCTCTCGCCCAAGGGCCTGCGCGAGTCGGCAGGGATCATGGTCAACTATCTCTATCGCCTCGAGGACATCGAGAAGAACCACGAAGCCTATGCCAACCAGGGCGAGGTGATCGCGGCCAGCGCGGTGAAGAAGCTGCTGAAGGGTGAGCGGCGGCTGCTGGATAAGAAGCTGTCGTAGTTGTAGCGCAACCTGGGGGATGCACGTATCGGAGCCGATTCGAACGCGTCCTCGCGCCAGGGGCACGACGGGGCATAATCGGCGCTGCGGGAAGCAGGTAAGCCAGCCTGTCATAAAGATCCTGGCGACGTTGCGTCGAGAAGCGTCAATTCATCCGTACGAACGCCAGGCAATGTGGTGTAGTCTCTAAGCCGTTTCGGACAGGCCGGTTTCTCGAGGCGCGGCATGAGATGTCCATGGTAAGCCCTTCCGCTGTCAATTCACTTGCTCTGTAGGCGCCGGAATTCAAGACCGCCGCTTACGCCCTTGTGCGCCCACGCTTCAAAGGGAGGAACGCGATGAAAACGACGCGAGCGACGCTGGTCGTGGCCCTCATCCTGACCGTCCTGAACTGCAAGGCATTCGGCCAACAAGATGAACGGCTGGGAAAATTGAGCTTCCCGACCTCCTGTGACCAAAAAGTCCAGGGCGACTTCGAACGTGGCGTCGCGATGATCCACTCCTACTGGTTCCTGATCGCACGCCGTACATTCGAAGGCGTGCTGGCCAAGGACCCAAACTGCGCAATGGCGTATTGGGGGATCGCGCTGGATTACCTCGGCAATTCATTGGCGACGACGCCGACGCGAGCCGACGCGGATTCTGCTTGGCAAGCGCTGGAAAAAGCGCGTGCGATCAACACCACGACGGAACGGGAGCGCGGCTGGATCGAGGCCCTGAGTGCCTATTACCGCGGCCATGAGACGACTCCGGTTGATGCCCGATTGGCCGCCTACAACAGCGCAATGGAGCGTCTGGCGCAGCGGTATCCCGACGATTACGAAGCCCAGGTATTTTATGCGCTCACCTTGCAGGCGTCGGCATCACCTGGCGATACCACCTATGCCAACCAACTCAAGTCGGCTGCAATCCTGGAAAAGCTGTACGATCAGAACCCGCAGCATCCGGGAGTAACGCACTTTCTGATCCACGCCTATGACTATGCTCCGTTGGCTGACCAGGGCATTCCGGCCGCGAGGCGCTATGCTGGCATTGCACCGGCGGTACCGCACGCACGGCACATGCCTTCGCATATCTACTCCATGGTCGGACTATGGGAAGAATCCATTGCATCCAACGCGTCCGCGCTCGAAATCCAGCCCGACTATTATCATGCAGCTGACTTTTCAGTGTATGCGTACTTGCAACTGGCGCAGGACGACAAGGCGAAGGCACTCACCGACAAATCGCTTGCCACTGCAGATCGTGGCGATCGGCCTATCAACTTCGTGAACTTCACAGCGAAGAACTCCATGCCTGCCCGCTACATGTTGGAGCGGGCCGATTGGGCGGGTGCAGCATCGCTGCCACTCAAGCCGAGCCAATATCCCCAGGCGGACTCGCTCACCCATTTCGCGCGCGGTCTCGGGATGGCTCGGACCGGCAATCTCGATGGAGCAAAGAACGAGATCGAATCCATCAAGGCGAATCGTGCCGCGCTTGAAAAGTCCAACCAGTCTTACTGGGCGGACCGGTCGGAAGAGCAAATCCTTGCTATCTCGGCGTGGATCGCCCTCAAGGAAGGTTTGGGCGAGAAGGCCGAGAAGTTCATGCGTGCGGCTGCAGACGGCGAGGATGCCAGCGTCAAGCATGTGGCGATGGAGAACCGTCTCTATCCGCTTCGCGAATTGCTGGCTGAGTTGCTGCTTGAGATGGGTCGGCCTACCGCGGCCCTGACGGAGTTCGAAACTGCCTTGCGGCAGACCCCAAATCGTTATCGCGCGCTGCTTGGTACTGCGCGGGCCGCCAGCGCGACGGGCGATCGCCAGAAGGCGTCGGAATTCTACGGCAAGCTGGTCCTTCTAACGAAAAATACCGACGCCGAGAGGTCCGAGACTCAAGAGGCCAAATCATTTCTCGCGAAATGATGCCGCTGCGTTGCAGCGACTGCTTTCTTAAGGCGAGCGCATGCCCTGCGGTCGATGACATTCGAGAAGCCCGATGATTCGCTCCATTGCATTCGCAGGACTACTGGGCGCGCTGACCGCCGGCGGGCTGCTGTACGCAGCCAACACAGCGGTAGAGCCAGGCGGGATTGCAAGCTGGATCGGGCGGCCCGGAAACTCCACTGGCGCGAGTGTGGCGACAGAGTACGGGCAAATTTGTAGCACAATGGCTTCGATGGGATCAGAAAGCGACTGGAAGCAACTTGACCCGGACTTTAGAGCAGGCAAGAAGGCGCTTGCTGCCGAAGATTGGAGCGGCGCTATCGCTGCGCTCAAGCTCGCGGCATTGCGCGATCCGCGCAACGCCGACATCCAGAACTACATCGGCTATGCCTATCGGCGGCTGCATCAGCTGGGCCCTGCAATGGGCTTCTATCAGAAAGCGCTTGAGTCCAATTCCCGCCATCGCAGCGCCCATGAGCATCTGGGCGAACTCTTTCTCGTGCTTGGCGAGCCGAACAAAGCGCAGGAGCATTTCGAAGCTCTCACGCGAATATGCCTCATTCCATGCGACGAGCTGGCAGACCTTGAACGTCTCATGGCGTCCTACAGAAAATCTGCTGCAGCGCGCTGAACGACTGATGGCGCGACGAACTAGGAGGCCAGCGCCTTCATCTCCTTGTAGAGATCGCTCTTCCCCTCAAATCCGATGCCGGGCAAATCCGGCATGGTGATGTGCCCGTTCTCAACGCGCACGCCATCGGGGAAACCGCCATAGGGCTGGAACAGGTCGGGATAGCTCTCATTGCCGCCGAGGCCGAGGCCCGCCGCGATGTTCAGCGACATCTGGTGGCCGCCATGCGGGATGCAGCGGCTCGGCGACCAGCCGTGGGTGTGCAGCACCTTGAGCGTGCGCTGATATTCGCAGAGGCCGTAAGACAGCGCGCAATCGAATTGCAGCCAGTCGCGGTCGGACCGCATGCCGCCATAGCGGATCAGGTTTTGCGCGTCCTGGTGGCTGAACAGGTTTTCGCCGGTCGCCATCGGCGCGGGATAGAATTCGGCGAGCGCGGCCTGCAGCGCGTAGTCGAGGGGATCGCCCGCCTCCTCGTACCAGAACAGCGGATATTCCCGCAGCATTTTGGCGTAGGCGATCGCGGTCTCAAGATCGAAGCGGCCGTTGGCGTCGACCGCAAGCTGCGCGTCCTTGCCGATCTCCTTCAGCACCGCCTCAATGCGCGCGCGATCCTCCGCGATCGGCGCGCCGCCGATCTTCATCTTCACCACGCTGTAGCCGCGGTCGAGATAGCCGCGCATCTCGCCGCGCAGCATCGAAAGATCCTTGCCGGGATAGTAGTAGCCCCCGGCCGCATAGACGAACACGCGCGGGTTGGCCGTGCGCTTGTGGCGTTCGGCGAGCAGGCGGAACAGCGGCTTGCCTGCGATCTTGGCGACTGCATCCCACACCGCCATGTCGATGGTGCCGACCGCGACCGATCGCTCGCCATGGCCGCCCGGCTTCTCGTTCGCCATCATCGCGGACCAGACCTTGTCGGGATCGAGATTGTCACCCGAGGCGTCCAGCAGCGATTTCGGATCGGCCTCGAGCAATCGCGGCGCAAAGCGCTCGCGGATCAGCCCGCCCTGCCCGTAGCGTCCGTTGGAATTGAAGCCGTAACCAACCACGCGCCTGCCGTCGCGCACCACGTCGGTGACGACGGCGACCAGGCTGGTCGTCATCTTCGTGAAGTCGATATAGGCGTTGCGGATCGGCGAAGAGATCGGTTTTGTCACTTCGCGGACGTCGGTGATGCGGACGGACATGGGAGAGTCCTTGAAAGAGGTTCTATCCACGCGTCATGGCCGGGCCCGTCCCGGCCATCCACGTCCTTGTCTCTCGCAGAAAGAAAGACGTGGATGCCCGGGACAGGCCTGGGCATGACGCACAGTGCCTGGCTTACGCCTTGTCGCGGAAATACGGCTCGACCGGGCCGTGGATCTTGATGGTCAGCGGATTGCCGTGGCGGTCCTTGGCAGTTCCTGCGGGGACGCGTACCCAACCCTCGCTGACGCAATATTCCTCGACATTGGTCTTCTCGACGCCCTTGAAGCGGATGCCGATGTCGCGCGCCAGCACATCCGCGTTGTAGTAAGGGCTGCGCGGATCGACCGACAGACGGTCGGGCAGCTGGTCATCTACGGGCTTGTCGTTGTCGCTCACAATAGTGCCTCTATTTCGTTTGTCAGGTTTTCCGGCCGCACCGTCGGCGCGTAGCGGCCCACCACCTTGCCCGTGCGATCCACCAGAAATTTGGTGAAATTCCATTTGATGGAGGAACCGAGCAGGCCCGATTTCTCACGCTTCAGATAGTCGTACAATGGGTGCACATGGCTGCCATTGACGTCGATCTTGGCGAACATCGGAAAGGTGACGGCATAGTTGCTTTCGCAGAATTGCTCAATCTGCCTGGCATCGCCCGGTTCCTGCCCGCCGAACTGGTTGCACGGAAAGCCCAGCACCGCAAGGCCGCGCGGCGAGAGCCTTTGATGCAGTTCCTGCAAGCCCCGATATTGCGGCGTGAACCCGCAGGCGCTGGCGGTGTTGACGATCAGCAGCACCTTCCCCTCGAACCGCTTCAACGGCACGGGTTCGCCCGCAAGCGAGTTGGCGGTGACATCGTAGATCGCCGACATCGTCAGCTCACGGGATCGATCGGCGAGGCCGGCACACCGCCTGCCTCGATCGCCTCGCCCGCCGCGAGGCAAAGGTCCTCGCGGTAGCGGCCCGACACCACCTGCACGCCGACCGGCACGCGGCCGGACAGCCCCGTACTGACGGTCAATCCGGGCAATCCCACGAAGGGAATCGCGATCTGCGGCAGTTGCGCCTTCCACACCCGCGCAAAGGACGCTTCGTCCTTGCGGTCGAGATGATCAGGGAACGGCAATTCGCCGGACACCGGCAAGACAAGCACGGCGTACTTCTCCAGGAACAGCAGCCATTCGCGCGCCAGCGTGGCGCGGCGGACCAGCGCCTTGGAGAAGGCTGCCGCATCGAACGGAAACACTTTCGACTTGTTGCCGCGAAGGCACGCCAGCGCACCGGGATCGCCCTCGCGCTCGGCTGCCGCCAATTGCGCTTCATAGGCGTCGCCGAGCCAGAGCTTCGTTTGCCAGTCCGCAGCCTCGCGCAACGGCGGAATGCTCGTCACTTCCTCGACCGTCCAGCCCGCACGCTCCAGCCGCTTGCCGGCATCGGCCACCGCAGCCTTCACTTCCGGCACAGCGTCGAGCCCGGCGGGATCGAGGCAGAGTGCGGCGCGCATTTCCCGCTTCACGCCCTCCAGCGGCGCCGGCACCCACCAGGGATCGCGGGGATCGAAGCCCGACATCGCGGCAAGCGAAATACGAAGATCGGCGATGGTACGCGCCAGCGGCCCGGAGACCGCGCTGATTTGCGCACCGATGGTGCGCTCCGGCAGCGCGGCGTTGAACGCCGCGACGCGCCCGACCGTCGGGCGCAAACCGTGCACGCCGTTGGCATAGGCAGGATAACGGATCGAGCCCGCGATATCGGTGCCGTGCGCGATGTGACCAATGCCGGCAGCCACGGCCGAACCGGCGCCGCCCGACGAGCCGCCCGGCGTGATACCAGGATCGCGCGGGTTCTTGGTCTCGCCATGCACGAGATTGGTGGTGAACCAGCGATAGGAGAAGGCCGGGCAATTGGTGCGGCCGAGAATGACGGCGCCGGATTTGCGAAGGTTGTCGACGACGGGACTGTTGTCCCTGGCGATCGCATCCTTCTGGATCTTCAGCCCGTTGGTGGTGGCAAAGCCCGCCTGGTCGATATTGACCTTCACCGTCACGGGCACGCCGGCGAGCACGCCCGGATCCTCGCCGCGCGCGATCTTCGCGTCGACGCCCGCTGCTTCCGCCAGCACCTCGGCCGGCCTGTGATCGACCACCGCATTGAGCTTGGGGTTGACCGCATCGAGCCGCGCCAGGGCAGCCGTTGCCGCTTCCTTGGCCGACACTTTCTTCGACCTGATCAGGCCCGCCAAATCCGTGGCCGACAGACGCCAGAGGTCCTGCATTTACCTGCTCCGTTTCCTTTCGTCTTGTAGCGCCGGATGGATGGCAAGGCCACATTGTTTGACGCGTTTTCTTCACGCGAACCTATGCCCACCCTGCATCAAGTGCGGGCAGGCTTTCGCTGGAAAACGCTGCGGGCAAAACTGTCAGCGGACGCGGGCGATATAATGAGCGAGATCGGCGATCTGCTCCGGCGTGACCGGCGCCATCACGTCCGCCATCGAGGCATCGTAGCCCGGACGCGTGTTGCTCTTGTACTCAGCCAGCGTTTTGGCGAGGTAATCTTCGCGCTGGTTGGCGATGCGGGGCACGTTCTCTTTGCCCGAATAATCCGGGTTGTGACAGGTGTTGCAGCGATGCTGGGACGCCGCGGCTTGCCCGCGCTGGATCCGCGCGGGATCGCCGGCGTCCGCAGGCGGCGCAGGCTTGGGCAGCCTGGCGATGAAATCGGCGAAGGTTCGAAGGTCATCGTCGTTCAGCGGCTTCGCCATCTCGTTCATGATTTCGTTCGTGCGCAGCTTTTCGCGGAACATGTAGAGCTGGATCAGCGCATAGGGCGCCTGCTGGCCGCCGAGCGAAGGCGTGCTCTCGTTCTCGGATTGTCCCTTCTCGCCGTGACAGGCAAGACACGGCGCGATGCGTTCCTCGAATTTCTGCGCGCTGGCGGACGAGGCGATCAAGGCGAGCGTCAGCATTGTCACTGTGTTACGCATGAACCCACCCCGTCGTCATTGCGAGGAGCAAAGCGACGAAGCAATCCACGGCGCCGCAAGCGGACAAGTGGATTGCTTCGCTTCGCTCGCAATGACGGTCAGTAACTACTTCTTGTCTGCCACTTTCTGCTTGCCGTAGGTGATGCGGTAGACGGCGCCATTGTAGTCGTCCGAGACAAGCAACGACCCGTCCTTCATCTGCATCACGTCGACTGGCCGGCCGATATACTTGTTGTCCTCGACAAAGCCGGTGATGAACGGCTCGGTGGACTTCACCGTGCCGTCCTTGTTCAGCTTGACGAGGAGCACGTCGCCGCCGACCTTTTTGGTTCTGTTCCACGAACCGTGGCGCGCCACGATGATGGCGTTCTTGTAGGCGGCGGGGAACATCTTGCCGGTGTAGAAGCGCATGCCCAGCGCCGCGGAATGCGGGCCGAGCAGGCCGACCGGCGCGGTGTAATCACTGCAGGATTTGCCCCAGCCGAATTCGGGATCGACGATGTTGCCCTGCAGGCAGTACGGCGCGCCAAAATGCTCACCGACCTTGGTGATGCGGTTCAGCTCGTCCTCCGGCACGTCCTCCGACATCCAGTCGCGGCCGTTGTCGGTGAAGTAGAGCTGCTTGTTCTCGGGATTCCAGTCGAAGCCGACCGTGTTACGGACGCCACGCGCGATCACCTCGTTGCCGCTGCCGTCGAGATTGATGCGGCGGATCAGGCCATGCTCGTCGCTGTGCAGCACGTTGTTGCCGGGCTGGCCGACCGGAATATAGAGCTTGTTGTCCGGTCCGATGGCGATGAACTTCCAGCCATGGGCTTCGTCCTTCGGCAGCTTGTCGAAGATCGTCGTCAGCTTGACGGGACTGTCGAGATTGTCTTCGGCCTTCTCGACCTTTGAGATCTTGGAAAGTTCGGCGACATACAACGTGCCGTTCTTGAAGGCGACGCCGTTCGGCCGGTGAAGACCGGACGCGATGGTCTTGACCGTGCGTTTGCCGTCCTTGTTGGTGATGGCATAGAGGTTGCCGACCAGACGCGAGCCGACGAACACCGTGCCCTTGTCGCCCTCGACGAGCGAACGGGCGTTGGCGATACCGGAGGCATAGACCTCGATGTTGAAGCCGGGCGGCACCTTGAGTTTTGCGGTGGGCAGCTTGTCGGCGGCGGCCGGAATCGGCGGCGGCGCGATCGGCGCGAGTTTTGCCGCGGCCTCGTTGTCGGCGGGACGACCGATCAGGGGCGAGCCCGGCGGCAGCGGCGCGGCCGCAGGCGGTGCGGCCGATGGCGACGGGCTCGCGGCGGGTTGCTGGGCTGCTGCACCAAGTGTGAATGCACCGAGAAAAGCGCCGGCCAGCCAGAGGCTGCGCGGCGCGAACAAGTCGCTCTTCATGGATGTTCTCCCCTAGAGGGAAGCTCGTTTCCTACGCAGGCTCGCTGCGCCCGGCCGGCTTCCTGGACGGGAGTTTTCGATATTTTTCCGGCTGATGGCAATCGGAAACAATCGCGATGGTTGCGGCGCGTCACGGAATAGATTCAAACGCGCGGTGTATCGCAGCGCACCGAATGATTGCGATCATTTTTGAAACGGTCAGAGCAGCGCCGCACGAGGCGACGGCCGATGCCGGACCAAATCGCGCGACCGACTAGTGCTTCGTCGCCGCCGCATCGCCGCCAACGAGCAGCGCCTCGGCAAAGGGAAACTCCAGCACGACCTCGCCATCGTCGTCGGTCACCTCAACGGTGGCGTTGAGCAGCCGCTCGTCGGCGCCCTCGCTGCGCAACAATTCCAGGATCATGGCGCGCGCCATCTCCCAGGCGCGATCGGGATTACGCAACTCTTCGCCTTCGGGGTCGGCAATCAGCTCATCGCCGATCCGCGTATGGAAGTAATATCTGGGCATGAACGGAAGCTGACCTTCAACTGGAACATTCGACGGAGGCACGCAAATTCAGGCGGCCGTTATTTGACGATGGGTGCCACCCCATAGCCTCTGTGCTTCGACATCACCATTCTTTCTTCTCGCGGCAACGGCGAAGCGCTTGATCTCACGCCATTTTGAGCCCGGGGGCCCGCGGTTGCCCACAAATTCCTTTCGCACCGCAGCATGATGACGCCGGGGTTCATGACACAAAGATTCCACTGGCGAACTTTTGTTTCCACGGTACCTTACTAATCAGGGCGCAAGTCGTCCGGTTCAAGAAGGAGAGCCAAATGGCCTGGAAAGCACCCAAGATCGTAGAAGTGCCGGTCGGCATGGAAATTAACATGTATGCGTGCGCCGCCCGCAAGTAAGCGGAGCCGGCCCTTTCACGTTTTGACGCAGGTGGATCTCCCGGCGTGACACGTTCCCGAATCGTGGGGCGTGCCCAACACCGGGAATCCACCTCGAAACGTTTCTAGAGCCAAGTTCTAGAGACAAGTTCTAGAGACAAGTTCTCAAGACCAGGAGACGGATCATGCTTCGCATCGTCGTCCTGGGCGCGGCGGCGGGCGGCGGCGTTCCGCAGTGGAATTGCGGCTGCGAGGTGTGCCGCAAGGCGCGAAGCGAAAGTCCTGATCTCGTCAGCACGCAGGCTTCGATCGCGTTCAGCCGCGACGGTGCGCACTGGTTTCTCGTCAACGCCTCGCCCGATCTGCGCCAGCAGTTGATCGCAACGCCGCAGCTGCACCCGGCCAAAGGAAAGCTGCGCCACAGCCCGATTGCGGGAGTGATCCTGACCAACGGCGAGATCGACGCCGTGGCCGGCCTTTTGTCGATGCGCGAGGGCTCGCCGTTTTCGATCTACGCCCATCCGCGCGTGCTGGCGATCCTGGCGGCCAACAGCATCTTCAACGTGCTCACCGAGAAGAACGTGGCGCGCCGGCCGATCGAGGTGGAAAAACCGTTCGAGCCCGCCCTGCCCGACGGCTCGCCTTCGGGCCTCGAGGTCGTGCCGTTCGAGGTTCCCGGCAAGGGCGCCTGGTATCTCGAAGGCAAGGCGCATCCGGCGGGCGCTGGCGGCGCCGGCGACACGCTCGGGCTTCGCATTGCGGACAAGGCGAGCGGACAATATTTCTACTTCATCGCGGCCTGCGCCCGTGTCACCGATGAGCTCAAGGCCCGCATCAGAGGCGCGCCGCTGGTGTTCTTCGACGGCACGGTGTGGCGCGATGACGAGCTGATCGCGGCCGGGCTCGGCCAGAAGACCGGGCAATCGATGGGACACATATCGATGTCGGGGGGTCATGGCGCGATTGAGAGCTTTGCCGGTCTGGACATTGCGCGGAAGGTGTTCTTGCATATCAACAACTCCAATCCGGCCTGGCTGAAGGGTTGCGACGAGCGCAAGACCCTCGAGCGCGCCGGCTGGGAGATTCCCGCCGACGGAATGGAGATCACGCTGTGAACGTGGTGCCCACAACTGGAATGACCGCCCTCTCCATCGGCAAGGGCATCCGGCTCGATACGCCCGAGGATCTGGAAGCGACGCTGCGCCAGATCGGCGCGAGCCGCTATCACAGCCTGCACCCGTTCCATCGGCTGTTGCACGGCGGCAAGCTCAACAAGGGCCAGGTGCAGGCCTGGGCGCTGAATCGCTACTACTATCAGAGCACGATCCCGCTGAAGGATGCGGTCGTGATTTCGCGCTTCCGCGACCGCGCCATCCGCATGGAATGGCGGCATCGCATCGAGGACCATGATGGCGATGCCGGCAGCGAAGGCGGCATCGAGCGCTGGCTCAAGCTCACCGAAGGCCTCGG
>Ga0187815_10000190_pt1 | contig 31193 bp, 24 predicted proteins | sample NC_S_5_FD_132962 | JGI IMG/M metagenome (GOLD analysis project Ga0187815, IMG submission 132962) | Wetland sediment microbial communities from Neuse River Estuary, North Carolina, USA - ASW-S_5 | ecosystem: Environmental > Aquatic > Freshwater > Wetlands > Sediment | place: USA: North Carolina... | reverse complement strand
CGTGCTGACGCGGCTGCCGACCACGCTTGATCGCGACATCGGCACGCTGCTGCCGCATAGCTGGCAGCCCATCGCTTAAACCAAGCTAGGCCGCCGCGCGAGGTGTCGTTGGCGGACGCTTACCGCCTATCATGCACAGGCAGCCGATGACGGCGGCAGCGGAGCGCGATCTTGTTTGTACACGTCGAGACACGCCGACGCCGGCAATGGCAGTGGGCCACGCTGCTCATCGTCAGCGTGTGCGTGCTGTGCTTCGTGTGGCTGGCCCTGCTGCCGTTGTCGCAGCGGCTCGCCGTGTTGCAGGAATGGGGCACGGTGCCGGCGAACATCTTCAATGCGCACGAGCCGCTGTGGCCGCAGCTGACCGACCCCTCGCTGCTGCGCCTGTTCACGGCGTTGTTCATCCATGTCACCTGGTTGCACCTGCTGAGCAACCTGCTGTTCCTGGTGATCTTCGGCTTGCCGGGCGAACGTACGCTGGGTTCGCTGCGGTTTCTGCTGCTGTTCGTGATTGGCGGCATCGTGGCGAACCTGATTGGTGCGCTGTCGCTGGCAGGCGTGCGCCTGCCGATCATCGGCTGCAGCGGTGCGGTGTCGGCGGTGGTTGGAACCTACATGGCGTTGTTCCCGCGCGCGCGACTAGGCCTGGTGCTGCCGCTGGGCCTGTACCTGGAATTCGTGCGCGTGCCGGCCTTCCTGCTGATCGGCATCTGGGTGCTGCTGCAGCTGCTCTTCAGCTATGCCGGCCCCAGCTACGGCGCCTATGTGTGGTGGGCCCACATTGGCGGATTCGTGTTTGGCCTGGTGTTCGCGCTGTTCTCGCGCGATGCGATTGCGCGGCGACTGCGGCATTGATCCTCAGCGGTGGCGGCCGCCGTGCGACAACCCGTGATGTTGGGCGAAGCGCTGCAACAGCCCGCGCGCGACCGGGGTGGGTGCCACTTCGCGAAAGCTGCTTTGCGGATCGAACCCCTCGCGCCGCATGTCGGCGCGCTTGCGGCGGATGTAGGCGCGCATCACGTCGGCGCTGAATTCCGGATGGAACTGCGTACTGAGCGCTTGCGGGCCGTAGCGCAGCAGATGGTGGGGATCGCGTGCCGAACGCGCCAACACGACGGTGCCGGGCGGCGCCTCCAGCACGCTCTGCTCGTGCGTGGTGTGGGCGCGGAAACTCGCCGGCAGATTGGCGACCAGCGGGTCATGCGTGGCCTCTTGCAGCTTTTCGATCGACTGGGTGCCGATCTCGCGGCCGCCCGGAAGGTAGTCGACGCGGCCGCCCAGCGCGTGCGCCATCAGCTGGTGGCCGAAACAGACGCCGAACAGTGGCAGTTCCGCGTCCATCGCGGCGCGGATCCAGTCGGCCGTGCGTTCGCTCCATGCGGCGCGCTCGGTGACCATTGCCGCCGATCCGGTGATGATCGCGCCGGCTATCACAGTCGGTGACGGCAGCGCATCGCCGGCCGCCACGTCGACGACCTGCAGCCGTTGCGAAGGCAGTTGCGCGCCGAGCCGGAACCAGTGCGGGAAATCGCCATGCCGGGCACGAATGGCGTCCGGCGCACGGCCGGTGCGGATGATCAGGACGGGTTTCATGCGTTGCGGGACTGCTCGGGTTGGATGGGATCGTCGGGCGCCTCGATCGGCGGTAGCACGGCGAGTACTTCCTGCACCGTGGTGAGCCCGCGCGCCACCTGCTCGGCGGCGGAGATGCGCAGCGGCCGCATGCCTTCGGACAGTGCGGTCTGGCCGAAGTTGCCTAGTTCCAGCTGCGCCGAGATCAAGCCGCGCAGCCGCGGCGAGACCGGCATCATCTCGTAGATACCGGTGCGACCCATGAAGCCGGTGTTGCGGCATTCCAGGCAGCCGACCGGCGCGCACACCGTCGACGGCACGGGCAACGGCCAGCCGTGGGTGAGTGCGGCCCATTCATGCGGATCCTGCGCAGCTTCCCGCTTGCAGTAGGGGCACAGGGTGCGTACCAATCGCTGTGCCACCACGCCGCTGAGCGTGGACTGGATCAGGTAATGCGGTACGCCCAGATCGAGCAGACGAGTCACCGCGCTGGGCGCGTCGTTGGTGTGCAGGGTGGAGAGCACCAGATGCCCGGTGAGCGAGGCTTGCACCGCCATCTGCGCGGTTTCGAGATCGCGGATCTCACCCACCATGATGATGTCAGGATCCTGCCGCAGCAGGGTACGCACGCCGGCGGCGAAGTCGAGGTCGATCGAGGGCTGCACCTGCATCTGGTTGAACTCGGGCGAGACCATTTCGATCGGGTCTTCGACCGTGCACACGTTCATCGCCGGCGTGGCGAGGTGCTTGAGCGTGGAATACAGCGTGGTGGTCTTGCCCGAACCGGTGGGGCCGGTGACCAGCACGATGCCGTGCGGCCGCTCCACCATGTGCCGCCACTGCGCCGCCTCGCTCGCAGAGAAGCCGAGCTGGGCGAAGTCCTTCACCACCAGGTCGGGATCGAAGATGCGCAGCACCATCTTTTCGCCGAACGCGGTGGGCATGCTGGAGACACGCAGCTCCACTTCGCGTCCGGTCGACGAGCGGGTCTTGATGCGGCCGTCCTGCGGGCGGCGTTTCTCGGCCACGTCCATGCGCGCAAGGATCTTGATGCGCGCAGTCACCGCGCTCATCACCGGCGGCGGCAACTCGAACACTTTGTGCATCACGCCGTCGATGCGAAAACGCATCTGTCCGGCGTCGCGGCGCGGTTCCAGGTGGATGTCCGAGGCGCGCTGCTCGAAGGCGTACTGCAGCAGCCAGTCGACGATGTGCACCACGTGGCGGTCGTCGGCACCCACCTCGCCGCTCTTGCCCAACTCCACCAGCTGCTCGAAGTTGAGGATCGCCGAGGCGTCGTAGCCGCCGTTGTTCTTCGCGTCCTGCGCCAGCTGGATCGAGCGCTGGACACCGTAGAACTCCTGCAGGTAGCGGTTGATGTCCAGGGGACTGGACACTACGCGGTGCACGTCCCGGCGCAGCATGTGCGAGAGGTCGCTGGCCCAGGCCGCGTCGAACGGCTCGGCGGTGGCGAAGGTCACCTCGCCGGTTGTGGCCGCCACCGGCAGGATGCGGTGCCGCTGCGCGTAGGCGTGGCTCACCACCTGGGTGACCATGGCCACGTTGACCTTCATCGGGTCGATCTTGAGATAGGGCAGGCCGGCATGACCGGCCAGCCACTCGACCAGACCCTCCAGGCTCAGCGGGCGTCCGGGATCGCGCTGGTTCGCCAGCTTCGAATTGGCGATCACCACCAGCGGATGCAGCTCGACCGCGCTGCGGCCGGACCGCGAACCCATGCGGACCTGTTTGGCGTCCTCCGCAGAGACGTAGCCGTCGACCACCAGTGCGGCGAGCAGTTCGTCCAATTCCAGTCGGCCACGGCGGCCGAGCAGAGTTGCAATTTGCGGTGATGCGGCCATCCGGACAACTCCCCCGTGGCGCGGCGCAACGGTGGAAAGCCAGTGCGCAAGCGTGCTGCGGCTATACTAACGCGCTTTGTTCACGGTCACGGAAAGCCATGTCCGCACGTACGTTCCAGGATGTGATCCAGACCCTCAACCGCTATTGGGGGAGCCAGGGTTGCGTGCTGCTGCAGCCGCTCGACACCGAGGTCGGCGCCGGCACCTTCCACCCGGCCACCTTCCTGCGCTCGCTGGGTCCCGAACCCTGGGCGGCAGCCTACGTGCAACCCTCGCGCCGGCCCACCGACGGTCGCTATGGCGAGAATCCGAACCGGCTGCAGCATTACTACCAGTACCAGGTGGTGATGAAGCCGAACCCGGAAGACATCCTGGATCTCTACATAGGCTCGCTGAAGGAGCTGGGACTCGACCCGCTGGTGCACGACCTGCGCTTCGTCGAGGACAACTGGGAGTCGCCCACGCTGGGCGCCTGGGGCTTGGGCTGGGAAGTGTGGCTGAACGGCATGGAAGTCACCCAGTTCACCTACTTCCAGCAGGCCGGTGGCCTGGAGTGCAGGCCGGTGACCGGGGAGATCACCTACGGTCTCGAGCGTCTGGCGATGTACCTGCAGAACGTGGACAACGTCTACGACCTGGTATGGACCGAGGGCCCGCACGGGACCGTCACCTACGGCGACGTGTTCCACCAGAACGAAGTCGAGCAGAGCACCTACAACTTCGAGCACGCCAACGTGCCGGAGCTGCTGCACTGGTTCGATGTGTGCGAAGCCACCGCCAACCAGCTCATCGCGGCGAACCTGCCGCTGCCGGCCTACGAGCAGGTGATGAAGGCCAGCCACACCTTCAACCTACTCGACGCGCGCCGCGCGATCAGCGTCACCGAACGCCAGCGCTACATCCTGCGCGTGCGCACGTTGGCGCGCAGCGTGGCCGAAACCTATGTGGCGCAGCGAGAGAGGATCGGTTTCCCGGGCCTGAAGAAGAACGCAAAGGAGCAGGCCGCATGAGCGCCACCAAGTCGCTGCTGATCGAACTGGGCACCGAGGAGTTGCCGCCCAAGGCGCTGGACGAATTGTCCGCCGCCTTCCTGCGCGGCATTTGCGACGGTCTGGCCAGGCGCGGCGTCGAGGCCGCGCTGGACGAGGCGAAAGCCTACTGCTCGCCCCGGCGCCTGGCCGTCCATGTGCCGCGTGTGGCGGCGATCCAGCCGGCGCAATCCGTCGAGCGCCGTGGCCCGGCGGTCAATGCTGCGCTGGACGCGGAAGGCAAGCCTGGCAAGGCCTTGCTCGGCTTTGCGCAGTCCTGCGGCGTTGCGGTGGAACAGCTGGAAAAGCAGGAGACCGACAAGGGCGCGTGGTTCGTGTTTCGTGCGGTGAAGCCGGGCCAGACACTGGCGACGCTGCTGCCTGAAATCGTCGACGAAGCGCTCAAGGACCTGCCGATTCCGCGTCCGATGCGCTGGGCCGATCACGACTATGCCTTCGTGCGTCCCGCGCACTGGCTGGTGATGCTGCATGGCGCCGATATCGTCGACGGCGAGGTGCTGGGCCTCAAGAGCGGCCGCAAGTCGCGTGGCCATCGCTTCATGCATCCGCAGCCGGTGCACGTGGCCGATGCCGACGGCTGGCTGGACGCCATGCGCAGCGCCAAGGTGCTGGCCGACCCGGCCGAGCGGCGGTCGCGCATCCGCGACGAAGTGGCGCGCGCGGCGAAGGAAACCGGCGGCGTGCCGCGGCTGGGTGACGCGCTATTGGACGAAATCGCGAACCTCACCGAGTGGCCGGCCGCGATCGCCTGCAGCTTCGAGCGTGGCTTTCTCGCCGTGCCGCAGGAAGCGCTGGTCACCACCATGGAAACCAACCAGAAGTTCGTGCCGGTGTTCGACGCGGACGGCAGGCTCTCCGAGCATTTCATCGGCATCGCCAACATCGAGTCGAAGCAGCCCGCCGAGATCCGCAAAGGCTACGAGCGGGTGATCCGCCCGCGCTTCGCCGACGCGAAATTCTTCTGGGACGAGGATCTGAAGACGCCGCTGGCGAGCTACCAGGAGCAGCTCAAGACCGTCACCTACCAGCAGGCGCTGGGCAGCCTGTGGGACAAGAGCGTGCGCGTGGCCGAGCTGGCGCGCATCATCGCCAGCCGCGTCGGCATCGACGCGGGCGCCGCTACCCGCGCGGCCTCCCTGAGCAAGTGCGATCTGCTCTCCCGCATGGTGGGCGAATTCCCCGAACTGCAGGGCGTGATGGGGCGCTACTACGCCAGCCATGACGGCGAGCCGGCCGCGGTGGCCGTGGCGCTGGACAGCTACTACCAGCCGCGTTTCGCCCGCGACGGCATCGCAGCCGACAAGCTGGGCCAGGTGCTGGCCGTGGCCGAGCGCCTCGACACGCTGGCCGGCATCTTCGCGGTAGGCATGAAGCCCAGCGGCAACAAGGACCCGTTCGCCTTGCGCCGTGCCGGGTTGGGTCTGGCGCGCACCCTGATCGAGGGAGGGTTGGAGCTGGATCTGCGGGGAGCATTCGTCGAAGCACTGGAACTGCTGCCCGAAACCGCCCTCGCGGCAGGCGTGAAGCCCGGCAAGGACGGCAAGAAACCCACGGTGGACATCGGTCAGCGGCGCGCTGCCTTGGCGGTCGAACTGGGCGACTTCGTCCTGGATCGCCTGCGCGGCTACTACGCGGAGCAGGGCTGCCCGGCGGAGGCATACGAGGCCGTGCTTGCCGTGCAGCCGGAAACCTTGCCCGACTTCGATCGCCGCCTGCACGCCGTGGTCGAGTTCGGTCGGTTGCCGGAAGCAAGCAGCCTGGCAGCCGCGAACAAACGCGTGGCGAACATCCTGCGCAAGCAAGTCGAGGAGACCGGTGCGCCGGTGCCGGATCAGGATGTGGATCCGGCGCATTTCGAGAGCGATGCCGAACGCGCCCTGGCCGTTGCGATCGAGGCGGCGGGCAGGGAGACCTCCGAGGCCATGCGAGGCGGCGATTACGCCAGCGTACTGAGGCGACTCGCGCAGCTGCAGGCGCCGGTGGACGCATTCTTCGAGCAGGTGCTGGTGAACGCCGAGAACCCGGCGGTGCGTCGCAATCGCCTCGCTCTGCTGGGACGGCTCAAGGCCGCGTTTGGCGCCGTGGCCGACATCGCACTGTTGCGCGAGTGATTTTTGCGATCGTCCCTGATCGCGATGAATCAAATGGGCGGCCATCCATGGCCGCACTCCTAAAAAACAAAAAACGCGGCGCCCTTGAGGGGCGCCGCGTTTTTGTTTGGTGCGCGTCGAGCAGACTCAGGCGGTTTCGCGTGCCTTGGACTGGCGGATGCGCTCCGCCAGCTGGCGATTGAACTTCAGCATGGCGGTGGCATTCACGCTGGAACCGTCGGCGCCCAGGAGCTCGTAGAGATTGGTGAGCATGTCGGTGTTCTCGGCCAGCGTGAGCGGGCTGTTCGCCAGCTCCAGCTCGGATTGCAGGATCTGCATTGCGGTATTCAGACGGTGCGGATCGACCGAGGTATCCGAGGGCGGAGCCAGGCGGTGGGCATGGCCGATGCGACCGCGCGCACGATGGGGCGAGACGGTTTCTGAGCTGTACTGCGAGTCGTCCGTGCCCGAGGAGCTTGGGTCGATCTGCAGAGCGCCCTCGCCGGCTACCAGCCAGACCAGCGAGATGCCCAGCGTGCGGGCCAGGGTGACGCAGCGCGCGCGCGAGGGATCGGTGTGGCCGTCGCGCCAGCTGCGCACCACGCCTTCGGAGAAGCCGCACATGCGTGCGATCTCGGTGGCGCTGCCTACGCGCTGAATGAGCAGCTTGATGCGGTCCGCGAAGGTCGACTGGTAAGGGTCGTGCGTGATTTTCTGCGTGTTCATGGCGATGGGTCGCAATTGGCAGGGGGATTGTCGCAAGATTACGCGCGGCCGTATCGAAAAGGCATGCTCACAGCGTGAAGGAACCGTCTTGCCGCGAAGGTTTCTGCGGTTACTGCCCGGCCTCCTGCCTCCCAGGGCCAAGCGCCTTTACTTTACTTGGCCCGGGACGAAATCTCCCACGGGGATCATAAGACGCGGCAAGATCCTCCACTCGATAGGTATTACGTGGTCGTTTCGTATACGTTCACGCAAGAATGCGGGTAGACCGGCTTGACTTTCCCGCGGTCATGCTTTTTGGGCTATGCTCGGAATTTCCCCCGCGATGAAACCGTGGCGTTTCCGTGTCTGCCGGTTTCCGTGTCCGATCCAATTCAGTAACGAGGTTTACCCCATGCGCAAGATGGTTTTGTCGGTGATGTCGATGGCCGTACTGGCCTTGGCCGGTTGTGGTTCGTCGACGTCCTCGCAGACGGAGGACGGCGCCGCCAGCGCCAGTTCGACAGCGCCTGCCACCGCCGGTTCCGTGAGCGGCACGATCACGGTGCGCGGTCCGATCCAGCCGTCACCGAACGCTCAGCTGGTGATCAACTTGGTCGACGTGTCGTCCGCCCAGGCCGGTGCGGCGCCGATCGCCAGCAAGACCGTGCCCTCGGGCGCCACCTTCCCCTACTCGTTCGAGCTGAACTTCAAGCCGAGCGAGATCAATCCGGCCGACCTGTACGTGGTGAAGGCCATCCTCACCGACGGTGCCCGCCATTACAACATGCCGATCTCGGCGCCGGTGCTGACCAAGGGCAACAAGAACCAGGCCACGATCGAGCTGGTAGCCGAGCCGACCCCGGCCGAGAAGGATCTGACCGACTTCAACGCGCTGATCAAGCAGATCGGCGGCATGAAGGTGAGCAGCGGCACCAAGCTGGAGCCGAACGCCTCGCGCGGCTGGCAGGTGTTCCGCCAGAACGGCGAGACGAAGGTGATCCGCGAGCTGGTGGACTACGGCGACAAGGGCTTCACCAGCACCGACTTCGCTTACAAGAACGGTTCGCCGTGGGTGGCCGTGCAGCAGAAGAAGGCGAACAAGGATGCCAAGCCCAGCTCGATCGAGCGCGCCAGCTGGACCGAGAACGGCATGCTGGTGATGCACGACCAGCAGTCGGGCGACAAGAGCGGCGACCTGGGGTCCGACGATGCCGGCAGCCTGCGCCAGCAGGCACTGGCCATCTACAACCTTGCCGGCGGCAACAAGAAGAAGTAAGTCGCACCGGCGACCAGGGTTCACGAAAAAGGCCGGCATTGCCGGCCTTTTTCGTGGGGTGGCCCGAGCGGCGGTTTCGCCCGGGCCGGTGGGTTAGAAGGCGTACTTCAGGCCCAGGTTGACGCTGTCGTACTTCTGGCTGTTGTCGCTGAAGCGGCCGCTGTAGCCCACCCAGCCGCTGAACTGCGCATTGAACTGCGCGGACAGGCCGACATCGGCGGTGCCCCAGGTCTTGTCCGGCATGTAGCCGGAGAGCGCGAAGCTGCCGTTCATGCTGTTGAGGCCGGCGGTGATGTCGCGCGTGTCCGCCTTGCTGTCATGGTTCCAGGCGATCTCAGCGTACGGCGCCAGCACGGTGCCGCCGGCCTGCCAATGGCCCTGCACGCGCCAGCCCAGGGTGCCGATCAGCGCGTCGCGCTGCTGGCGGCCGAACCACATCGCGGTGCTGTCGTTGCCGCCCTCGTTGTAGCCGTTGACCTTGATCGTCTGCCACTCGAGGTTCGCGAACGGGCCGGTGCGCAGGCTGCCGAGGTCGAACCACCAGCCGCCGGTGAGGCCGCCGCCCAGATGCGAACCGTCAGCCTTGCCGCTCTCGCTGCGCGAGGCGGTGCCGATCGCAATGCGGCGGTCGATGTTGCTGAAATTGGACTGGCCGAAGTCCGCATAACCGCCCACATAGCCGCCACCCTGGTGATAGGTGACATAACCCAGGCCGCTCACGTCCTGCAGCTTGTAGCCGCCACCGCCGCTGAAGTCGGCGTTGTGCTGGCCCACACCCAGCGCAATGCCGGCGGAGATGTTGTCGCTGGCGCGCATATCCACGCCCAGCGTCAGGTTGACGTTGTCGCTGGTGGTCTTCGGCGAGCTGGCCTGTCCATCGAAGCGCTGGTAGGCGTAGTCCACGTTGACGAAGGCGCGGGTATTGCTGCCGTTGCCGTCGGCCAGCATCTCGTTGCGGATCGCGCGGGTCTGCGCGGTGCTGGCGGCCAACGGCGCTTCGCCCAGCAGCGAGATCTGACCGGGTGCGGCGATCTCGGATAGCACGATCTGCGCGAGCATCGCGTGCGCCGCGGTGGTGGGATGCACGCCGTCGGCGAACAGGTAGCTCTGGTCGGTCCCCGGGGCGTAGGAGTACGGCAGGCCCGAGCCCTGCGGGCCGCACTGCACCGAGCTGCCGTTGCAGGCTGGCGTGGTGACGTTGCTGAACCCGTAGAGCGAGGGGTTGGCGATCACCTCGTTGATCAGGCCGTAGGTGTTCACCGGAATCACGTTGAGGCCCTGGCCGCTGAGCTGCCCCAGGCCCGAGTTCAAGGTGCCGTTGAACAGCACCGACAACTGGGTAGCGCCGGCCGAGGCGGCCGCACCGCCGGCCAAGGCCTCAGGGGTCCTGCCGATGTTCGGCAGGTTGTAGACCACCACGTAGCGGGCGCCGCTTGCCTGCATCTGGCCGAGCAGGCCGAGTTCGGTCTTCGCCGCGTTGATCGTGCCGGCGGCGAGTGCATTTGCATCGGTGGTGGTGCTGGTCAGGTAGAAGATGTCGTTGGCGCCGCCCCAGACCTGGTAAAGAGTGCCCGAGTCGGCATGTCCGCCGTTGGCGGCCAGATACATCTGGAACTGCTGCGGCAGCGTCGGTACGGGGGCCACGCCCTGCACCACGCCCGCACCGCCAAAGGCGTAATCGGTACCGCCCAGCAGCGATGCCTGGATCGGGCTGCCCAGCCCGGCGGCAACCAGTTCCGCCGCGGTCTTGCCCGGGTTGGTGGTGAAACGCAGCGGTGTCGGCGAGCCCAGCGAAAGCGACAGGTTGCCGGCGTCGCTGAGGCTGTCGCCGAACACGACGACCTTGCTGAAATCGGTGGCGGCGGCGGCCGTGCTGAACAGCAGGGCGGCGGTGATGGCGCCCACCAAATGACGGGTACGAAGCATGCGAACACTCCTCGGCCGGGATGGCCTTGTTAGCTGGGCGTTACGGTACGGCATTCCATACGGAACCGCATGCTGCAGCGCATCGCTGCCGCATGCGTTCCGGAGGCCGGGGATTCAGCGCTTGATGGCGCGCGCTAGCGCGTCGGCGAAAGCGCTGTTGGCCGGCGCGGGTGCCGGCTTGGCTGCGCCGCCCTGGCGCGGGCCGCGGCCGTCGCGCTGGCTGGGGCGTGCATCGCCGCCCGCGGGCTTGCCGCGCGCCTGGCCCGGTTCGTCGTCGAGGCGCATGGACAGGCCGATGCGCTGGCGCGGCAGGTCCACCTCCATCACCTTCACCTTGACGATGTCGCCCGCCTTGACCGCATCGCGCGGGTCCTTGACGAAGGTATGCGACAGCGCCGAGACATGGACGAGGCCGTCCTGGTGCACGCCGATGTCGACGAAGGCGCCGAACGCGGCCACGTTGGTGACGCGGCCTTCGAGGATCATGCCGGGCCTGAGGTCCTTCACGTCCTCCACGCCCTCGGCGAAGCTCGGCGCCACGAATTCAGGGCGCGGATCGCGGCCGGGCTTTTCCAGCTCCTTCAGGATATCGCGCACGGTGGGCAGGCCGAACTTCTCGTCGGTGTACTGCTCGGGCTTCAGGCCACGCAGGAAGCTCGTGTCGCCGATGACGTTGCGCACCTCGCGGCCGCACTGGGCGATGATGCGCTCCACCACCGGATAGGCTTCGGGATGCACTGCGCTGGCGTCCAGCGGGTTGTCGCCGCTCGGCACGCGCAGGAAGCCGGCGCACTGCTCGAACGCCTTGTCGCCCAGGCGCGTCACCTTGAGCAGCGCCTTGCGGTTGGCGAACGGGCCGTTGGCGTCGCGGTGCTTCACCACGTTTTCGGCGACGCTGGCGGAAAGGCCAGCCACGCGCGAGAGCAACGCGGCGGAGGCGGTGTTGACGTCCACGCCCACGGCGTTCACGCAGTCTTCGACCTTCGCGTCCAGTGCGCGCGCCAGCTTCACCTGGTTCACGTCGTGCTGGTACTGGCCCACGCCGATCGCCTTGGGCTCGATCTTCACCAGCTCGGCCAGCGGGTCTTGCAGGCGGCGCGCGATGGAGACGGCGCCGCGCAGGCTCACGTCGAGGTCGGGGAATTCCTTCGCGGCGGTTTCCGAGGCGGAATACACCGAGGCGCCCGCCTCGCTCACCACGATCTTCGACAGCTTGTGCTCCGGGTGGCTCTTGGCGAGGCCCTTGATCAGCTCGCCGGCGAGCTTGTCGGTTTCGCGCGAGGCGGTGCCGTTGCCGATCGCGATCAGGTCCACGCCGTGCTTCTGGCACAGCCGCGCCAGCGCGGCCAGCGATTCGTTCCACTGCCGCCGGGGTTCGTGCGGGTAGATGGTGTCGGTGGCGAGCAGCTTGCCGGTGGGATCGACCACGGCCACCTTGCAGCCGGTGCGGATGCCGGGGTCGAGACCCATCACGGTCTTCGCGCCGGCGGGTGCGGCCAGCATCAGGTCCTTGAGGTTGTCGCCGAACACGCGGATCGCCTCGTCCTCGGCGCCCTCACGCACGCGGCCGAACAGGTCCAGCGTCAGGTGCAGGTGCAGCTTCACGCGCCAGGTCAGGCGCACCGTTTCGCGCAGCCAGGCGTCGGCGGGCCGGCCGCGGTCACGGATGGCGGCGTGCGCGGCCACGCGGCCCTCGCCTTCCAGATGGCCCTGCTCGGCGTCCAGCGCGGGCTGCAGGTCCAGCTCGATCACGCCTTCGTTGCGCGCGCGCATCAGCGCCAGCAGGCGATGCGAGGGAATCTTGGCGATGGCTTCCGCATGGTCGAAATAGTCGCGGAACTTCGCGCCTTCGTTCTCCTTGCCTGCGACGACTTTCGCGCGTATCTGGCCCTTCTCCCACAGCCAGTCGCGCAGCTCGCCGACGAGGTGGGCGTCCTCGGCGATGGACTCCATCAGGATCGCGCGCGCGCCGTCCAGCGCGGCGCGCACGTCGGCGACGCCTTTTTCCGCATCGACGAATGTTTCGGCGAACGCTTCCGGCGAGCGCGTGGGGTCTTCGCGCAGGCCCAGCGCCAGCGGCTCCAGCCCGGCCTCGCGGGCAATCTGTGCCTTGGTGCGGCGCTTGGGCTTGTACGGCAGGTAAAGATCCTCCAAGCGCGCCTTGGTGTCGGCGGCGAGGAGGTCGTTCTTCAGCTCATCGCTCAGCTTGCCCTGTTCCTCGACGCTGGCGAGGATCGCCGCACGGCGTTCTTCCAGCTCGCGCAGGTAGCGCAGGCGCTCTTCCAGCAGGCGCAGCTGGGTGTCGTCGAGGCCGCCGGTGACTTCCTTGCGGTAGCGCGCGATGAACGGCACGGTGGCGCCGCCGTCAAGCAGGTCGACTGCCGCGCGCACCTGTTCGGTCTTGGCGGCGATGTCTTGGGCAATGCGTTGTTCGATGCTGAGCATGGGGCGATCGGATTCCTTGCGGTGAAACGGGCCGGCGCCTGCGGCCGGGCTGGCGATGATAGCAAGCGGACTCGCGGCCAACGGCAACGAAAACGGCGCCGGAGTCGCCTCCGGCGCCGTGGGTCCTGAGCAACGAATCAGGCGCTGAACGAGCCGTTCGTCGACTTAGCCGGCGCGTCCTTGAATTCGCCGGCGCGGCCGTTCAGCACCAGGGTGCCCGCGATCAGGTCGTGCAGGCCCTGCTTGCGGCGGGTGAAGGCGACCATGATGAAGCCGATGCAGAAGATGATGGCGCTGAGGTATTTCGCAAGATAGCGGCCCAGCGCTCGCGGGAAGCTGATGCGCGCGCCCTGCATGTCGGTGACCCGGATGCCCAGCGCCAGCTTGCCCACGGTGGCCTGCCAGGCCGAGCTTTCGCAGCTGGCGAAGTACAGCCAGGTCAACACCGTGGTCAACAGGGTGTAGGGCCAGAGGCCGCTGTAGAAATGTTCGTAGGCCTGCATGAGCGACGACGTGCCGCTGAGCATCTCCTGTTTCATCGCCTCCTGGGCTGCCGAGACGCCGAAGAAAATGCCGATCACCCGGAATACGATGTACAGCACGATCGCGTCGAGGATGTAGGCGGCCACGCGCTTCCAGAAGCCGGCGTGATCCTCCAGCGCCGCAGCGGTGGTCTGCGGCAGGTTCTGCATCGGCGCGGCGGGTGCCGAGTAGGGGTTGTCGGCGGCGGGGGCGGCGTCGCGCGTCACGTCGGGGAACAACGTCGACAGTGGCTGCCAGTCGGCAAGGCCTTCGCGCCAGGCGAGATCGCTGCCGCTCACCTGACCGCTGCGCAGCCATTGCCGCACGTCTTCTTCCTTGTAGGGGCCGTGGCGCTCGCCGTCCCGTCCAATCCAGATTTCCATCGTGCACACTCCTCGCGCTGGTGAATGGCAGGCATCATGCCACGGGTGCGGGCAGGGGAGAGTGCCGGGCGCTAGGCGGCGTGGCGCTTCAGGTGCACCAGCAGAAGCGAGATCGCGGCAGGCGTGACGCCGCTGATGCGCGCGGCCTGACCGAGGGTGGCCGGCTGCGTGCGCTTGAGTTTCAGCAGTACTTCGGCGGAGAGGCCGCGCACCTTGTCGTAATCGAAGCTGGGGGGGATTGCGGTCTGTTCGTGGCGGCGCTGGCGGGCGATTTCCTCGCGCTGGCGTTCCAGGTAGCCCGCGTACTTGGTCTGCACTTCGACCTGGGCGGCCACGTCCTCGCGCGCCACGGCGGGGCCGAGTTCGGCGACCGCGGCAAGTTTCGCGTAGTCCAGTTCCGGGCGGCGCAGCAGATCCAGCGCGTTGGTCTCCCGGCTCAGCGTGATGCCGAGCTGGCGTTCGATCGCCGCACCCAATGCATTGTTCGGCGCGGCCCACAGCGCGCCGAGGCGCTGCGTCTCGCGCGCCACCGCATCGCGTTTTTCGCGCAGCGCATCGAAGCGCGCCTGCGGTACCACGCCGAGTTCGAAGCCCTTCTCGGTAAGGCGCAGGTCGGCATTGTCCTCGCGCAGGTGCAGCCGGTATTCGGCGCGCGAGGTGAACATCCGGTAGGGCTCGATCGTGCCGTTGCTGGTGAGGTCGTCGATCAGTACGCCGATGTAGGCCTCGTCGCGGCGCGGATACCACGGCGCCTTGCCCTGCGCGCCGAGCGCCGCGTTGAGGCCCGCGATCAGGCCCTGCGCGCCGGCCTCTTCGTAGCCGGTGGTGCCGTTGATCTGGCCGGCAAAGTACAGGCCGGGGATCGCCTTGGTCTCCAGCCACGGCTGGAGGCCGCGCGGATCGAAGTAGTCGTACTCGATGGCGTAGCCGGGCCGGGTGATGTGCGCGTGCTCGAAACCCTTGATCGAATGCACCAGCGCCAGCTGCACGTCGAACGGCAGCGAGGTGGAGATACCGTTCGGATAGATCTCGAAGGTATCCAGCCCCTCCGGCTCGATGAAGATCTGGTGCGAGGTCTTCTCGGCGAAGCGCACCACCTTGTCTTCGATGGACGGGCAGTAGCGCGGGCCCACGCCCTCGATCTGGCCGGTGTAGAGCGGCGAGCGGTCCAGTGCGCCGCGGATCAGCTCGTGGGTGCGTTCGGTGGTGTGGGTGATCCAGCAGCTGACCTGGCGCGGGTGCTCGTCGCGCGAACCCAGGCAGGAGAACACCGGTGCCGGATCGTCGCCGCGCTGCTCCTCCAGGCCGCTGAAATCGATGCTGCGCCGATCGATGCGCGGCGGCGTGCCGGTCTTCAGGCGGTCGGCCGCCAGCGGCAGTTCGCGCAGCTTCAGCGCCAGTGCGCTGGCCGGCGGATCGCCCGCGCGGCCGCCCGCGTATTGCGCCGGGCCGATATGGATCTTGCCGGCGAGGAAGGTGCCCGCCGTGAGCACTATGGACCTGGCACGGAAGGAAACGCCCATTTGCGTCACCACGCCTACGGCGCGACCGTCTTCCAGGATCAGATCGTCCACCGCCTGCTGGAACAGGTGCAGGTTCGGCTGGCTTTCCACGATGTGACGTATCGCGGCACGGTACAGCGCGCGGTCGGCCTGGCAGCGGGTGGCGCGCACCGCGGGGCCCTTTGAGGCATTGAGCGTGCGCCACTGGATGCCGGCCAGATCCGCCGCATGCGCCATCGCGCCGCCCAGCGCGTCGATCTCCTTCACCAAGTGGCCCTTGCCGATGCCGCCGATCGCCGGGTTGCAGCTCATCGCGCCCACCGTCTCGATGCTGTGGGTGAGCAGCAAGGTGCGCACGCCGGTGCGCGCGGCTGCCAGCGCGGCCTCGGTGCCGGCATGGCCGCCGCCGATCACGATCACGTCGTAGTGGGTGGGGTGAAGCATCGTTCCGAACTGGCTGAAAACCGAAGGTGGTTATGGTACTGCGCCAGCCTCAGTCAGGTGCTTGGCATGCAAACTGCTTTATCCCTGTCGCACTTTCATGGGCAGCGGCAGTGCGGGAACGCACGCCGGGATCGGGAGGACAGGGGCCTGATCGCGTGCCGTGGAAGGAAGCAGGACGGCGCCCCTTGGGGCGCCGTCGTTTTTTTAGCCTGCCGGTTTTTACCCGCCGAAAGCACGAAACCCCGCACGAATGCGGGGTCTCGTCGTTCAGATCTGGCGCCCGGCGGTCTCAGGAACAGGGGGAATCCAGGATGACCGTATTGCCGGGCGCCAGAAACCGTGAAACTCGTGGGTGCTTGGCCGTCTTTGCCGCCAGACCGTGGATCGATATTCGCCGCCAACACGTGAACCCGCGGTGACTGAAATGGAACTTTCTGCCGAGGCATGGCAGCTGCTGACGCCCCGCGTCAGTTTCGATTTGTAGCCCGGATGCGTGATGTGATGAATTTCACGTTTTGGCATGGCCGATGCATTGCCTCGGGCAACAAGAAACCCGGGAGGTGGCGTCATGGGCATCAGCATCGACTTCGAGAAGTTCTTTCCGCATCACGACCTGCTGATCGAGATCGGCCGGATCGAAATGGCGATGGAAACCCTGCAGGAGCGTGCCGAGAATGAGCGCGCGATGCTGCAGCCGCGGCTGGAGTCGCGCATGGTCCGGCTGCGCACCGCGCTGAAGAGCCTGCCGGTGTGAGCTGAGCTTCGGTCGAAGCGGATATCCCGCCCGCTTCGACACGCCGAGTCCGGCACAGATCCGGATTCGGCCACGGTGGATCGACCGCAAGAGCGCCTGATTCGCCGCCGATCCATCGCTGGATCGCCTTTCGGCCATCGGCCGGTCCGGCACTTCAGGCCTTGAGCATGTTGCCCACGATTTCCGCGAGGTTGCGCGACAGCTTGTCGTGGGCAGCCAGTGCGGCAAGCGAGGCATGGGCCGCTTCGCAGCGTTGCGGTTCCAGCCGCTGCCAGCCGTTGAATGCGGTGGCCAGTCGCGCGGCGATCTGCGGGTTCAAGGCATCGAGCGCGAGTAGGCGTTCGGCGTACAGCCGATAGCCTGCGCCGTCCACGCGATGGAAGCCCGTGGGGTTGCCGTTGGCGAACGTGCCCAGCAGGGCGCGGGCGCGGTTCGGATTCTTCAGGGTGAAGGCAGGGTCGGCTTCCAGCGCCTGCACGCGGGCCAGCGCGCCCTCGCCAGGCAACTGCGCCTGCAGCGCGAACCATTTGTCCAGCGCCAGCGGGTCGTTCGCGTAGCGGGCGCGGAAGTGCGCCAGCGGCTGCGCGCTGCGCGCGGTGTCGTTGCGTGCCAGCACGGCAAGCGCACCGAGGCGGTCGGTCATGCCGGGCGCGTCGCGGTACTGCGCGTCAGCATAGTTGCACGCCTTGGCTGGATCGAGCAGCGCCAGCAGTTGCAGCACGCGCTGTTTCAGGCGGCGGCCGGCCTGGCTGGCCGCGTCGAGCGCGGCCGTGGACTGCGCAGCCAGCGCGCGATAGCGCGCCACCAGTCTGTCGGGGCCGATGTGCGCGGCGAGGCGTTGTTGCAGCTGCTGGCGCAGCGAATGGATGCGGGTCGGGTCGACCATCGACTCGCGTTCGGCCAGTTCGATCTCGCCGGGAGGGGTGAGCAGGTCGGCGAGCAGGGCGGCATCAAGCCGCTCGTCGTCGAGCAGGGCGGCCAGTGCGGCGCACCAGGCCTCGATGGCCCGCGGGCCGGTGCCGTCGCGCAACGCATCGTGCGCGCGCAGCGCCAGTTGCTGGCCGGCTTCCCAGCGGTTGAAGCCGTCGGGATCGTGGGTCAGCAGCAGCGCGAGTTCGGCCGGCGTGTAGTCGCATTCCAGCACCACCGGCGCGGAGAAGCCGCGCAGCAGCGAGGGCACCGGGCGTTCGGCCACGTCGCGGAACACGTAGCGCTGTTCGGCGCGGTCGAGCACCACCACGAGTTCAGTGTCGATGCCGGACGTCTGGACGTCCATATGCAAGGCCAGCATGCGGCCGTCGGCGCCGAACAAGGCCAGCTTCACCGGGATCGGCAGCGGCGGCTTGTGCGGCTGGCCGTGATCGGGCGTGGTGTGCTGCGACAGCGTGAGCGCGTATTCCCGGCGCGCGGCATCGTATTCGCCGTGCGCCTTGAGTCGCGGCGTGCCGGCCTGGCCGTACCAGGCGAGGTAGGGCGTGAGGTCGATGCCGTTGGCCTCACCCAGCGCGTCGAGGAAATCCTCGATGGTGGCGGCGCGGCCGTCGTTGCGCGCGAAGTACAGATCGGTGCCGCGGCGGAAGCCAGCGGCGCCCAGCCGTCCGGCCAGCATGCGCACCAGCTCGGCGCCTTTCTCGTACACCGTGGCGGTGTAGAAGTTGTTGATCTCGCGGTATTCGGCGGGGCGCACCGGATGCGCTAGCGGGCCCGCGTCCTCGGGGAACTGGGCGCGGCGCAGCAGGGCCACGTCCTCGATGCGCTTCAGCGGCGCCGAGTTCATGTCCGCCGAGAAGCTCTGCTCGCGGAACACGGTGAAGCCTTCCTTGAGGCTCAGCTGGAACCAGTCGCGGCAGGTGACGCGGTTGCCGCTCCAGTTGTGGAAATATTCGTGCGCGATCACCGCCTCCACACGGCGGTACTCGTCGTCGGTGCTGGAGTCGGGGTCGGCGAGCAGGCACTTGGCGTTGAAGATGTTGAGGCCCTTGTTCTCCATCGCGCCCATGTTGAAATCATGGGTGGCGACGACGTGGAACACGTCGAGGTCGTAGTTGCGGCCGTAGGCCTGTTCGTCCCAGCGCATCGAGCGTTCCAGTGCATCCATCGCGTAGTAGCAGCGATCGATCGCGTCGGCCTCGGCCCAGATTTTCAGCTGCACGTCGCGGCCGTCGGCAGTGCGGTAGCCACGCTCGATCTCCTCCAGCCGGCCCGCGACCAGGGCGAACAGATAGCTGGGCCGGGGATGCGGATCGACGAAGCGCGCCCAGTGGCGGCCACCGTCGAGTTCGCCGGCGCCGTCCGGGTTGCCGCCGGCCAGCAGCACCGGGAAGCGCGTGCGGTCGGCGCGCAGGGTGACGGTGTACTTCGACTGCACGTCGGGGCGGTCGGGGAAGTATGTGATGTGGCGGAAGCCCTGCGCCTCGCACTGGGTGAGCAGGAAGCCGGATTCGCGCGACCCGGAAAGGTACAGGCCTTCCAGCGCGGTGTTCGCGGCGGGATGCACGCGCACCCGCGTCTCCAGCACGCTGCCGTCGCGGGCGCCGTCCACTTCGAGGCCGCCGTCGATCAGGCGATACGCATCGGTGGGCAGCGGCTGGCCATCCAGCGCGATGGACAGCAGCTCCAACTGCTCGCCATCGAGGCGCAACGGCTCGTCCTGCACAGGATCGCGGCGCAACAGCAGTCGCGCAGCCACCTCGGTGGTGTCGATGCCCAGTTCGAAGTCCAGCTCCACCCGTTCCACCCGCCAGGCCGGCGCCCGGTAGTCGGCGAGGCGGATCGGCAGGCTGGCGGCTTCGGGGCGTGCGTTCATGCGGGCGGGACATTGGGTGGGGATGGATCAGGCTAACATGCGGGGTCTCTTTCCCGCCTTCAACTGGAGCTTGCGATGACGTGTTTCCACGCCGCCGAGGCCATGCTGGGCGCGCAGCCCGTGGTACTGCTGGAGGATGTCGCCGGCGGACGCCGCGTGCGCATCGCGCGCTGCGGCGCCGCGCTGCTGAACTTCGAGGCGAACGAGGGCGGTGCGTGGCACGACTACGCCGACGGCTACCGCGACGATGCCGAGATCGCCGCGCACTCCGGCTCGCGCTTCGCGATCATGGTGCCGTTCGCCGGCCGCATCGCCGACGCGCGCTACACCTACGACGGCCGGGCGCAGGACCTGCAGCCCGGCGCGGTGGGCGACGCGCGCGCCAGCCGCCACGGTTTCGTGCGCGGCACCACGTTCGATCTCGTAGCGCTCGCTGCCGACGAGCAGAAAGCGCAGGCGACGCTGGCCACCCGCGCGATTCGCCCGCAGCCAGGCTATCCGCACGCGATCGACCTGACGGTGATCTTCACGCTGGACGCGGCCGGGCTGACGCTGGAGGTCGCGATGCGCAACGTGGGCGACAGCGTGGCGCCGTGCTTCTTCGGCTGGCATCCGTACTTCCGTCTGGCCGATGCGCTGGTGGATGGCTGGGAGATGCAGATTCCCGCCGAAGGCCTGGTCCGCACCGGCGCCGACCTGATCGCGCTGCCGGGCGCCGCTGCCTACGTGGCGCTGGACGACGCGCCCGCGCTGGATTTCCGCGAGCCGAGCGTGATCGGCGACCGGATCCTCGACCAGAGCTACACCGACCTGCAGGCCGATGCCGATGGCCGCATCCGCACGCATCTGCGCGACCCGGCCAGCGGCCGCGCCCTGGTGGTGTGGCAGGAGCACGGCCTGATGCACGCCTTCACCTCCGATACGATCAGCCGCGACGTACGCCGCGCGATCGCGCTGGAACCGATGGAGTGCATGGCGAATGCCTTCAACCGGCCGGAATGCGCGGATGCGATCCGGCTGGAACCTGGCGCCGAACGACGCTATCGCTGCGGCGTGGAGATCGTGGCGGCATGAGCGCGCTACCCGACATCGACGCCATCCGCGATGCCGCCGCACGCATCGCGCCGTATGCAGCAGTGACGCCGGTGCTGCGCAGCGCGGCACTGGATGCGCTGGCCGGCGCCGAACTGCATTTCAAGTGCGAAAACCTGCAGCGCGGCGGTGCGTTCAAGTTCCGCGGCGCCTGCAATGCGGTGTGGTCGCTCGCCGATGACGATGCCGCGCGCGGCGTGGTTACGCATTCCTCCGGCAACCACGGCAATGCCCTGGCGCTGGCCGCCGCCACGCGCGGCATCGAGGCGCACGTGGTGGTGCCCGAAGGCGCGGTGCAGGCCAAGCTCGACGCGATCGCGCGCGCGGGCGGCACGCTGCATCGCTGCGCGTCCAACCAGGCGGCGCGCGAGGCGATGTGCGCCGAGGTGCAGGCGCGGACGGGCGCCGCGCTGGTGCATCCCTATGTCGATGTGCGGGTGATGGCGGGGCAAGGCACGATCGTGCTGGAGCTGCTGCGGCAGGTGCCGCAGCTGGATGCGCTGATCAAGCCGGTCGGCGGCGGCGGACTGGCCGCCGGCGTGGCGATTGCCGCGCATGCGCTCAGGCCGGAGCTCGCGCTGTTCGGCGCCGAGCCGGCCGGTGCCGACGACGCGCTGCGCTCGCTGGATGCCGGTCGGCGCGTTACCAGCGTGGTGCCGGAGACGGTTTGCGACGGCCTGCGTGCGCTGGTGGGCGAGCCCAACCTCGACGCGTTGCGCGTGCATCGCGTCAAAGTGGTTGCAGTGAGCGACGCGGAAACCGTAGCCGCGATGCGCCTGCTGTGGTCCGAGTTGAAACAGGTGGTGGAAGTGTCCAGCGCCACCGTGCTCGCCGCGATCCTCAAGCAGCCGCGGCGTTTTGCAGGCAGGCGTGTGGGTGTGGTGCTCACCGGCGGCAACGTCGATCTCGACGCGCTGCCGTGGTGAGTCCGATTCAGGCCGCCGCGGATTCCTCGATGGCGTCGCCGTCCGTCGCCGTGCTGGCCGCAGGCGTGGTGGCGGCGCCGGGGAGATGGTGCGCCAGCGCGTGCAGGTCGAGCTGGCTGACCGGGACAGGGCGGTAAGTGGCCGGGTCGAACGCCACCTCGCCCGGCTTCCAGCCGTCCAGCCGGCGCACCACGGCGAGGAAGCGCTTCGTCGAAGCCCAGTGCAGGCCGAGCAGGCCGTAGTTGTTGTCCGCATCCACCACCGGGTCGCCTACGCCGGTGGGGCGCGCCGGCTCGCCGTACAGTGCGGTGCCGAAGATCACGTCCCAGATCGAGAGCACCTGGCCGTAGTTGCAGTTGTGCAGTCCCGGACGCTCGGGGTCCACCAGCATGTGGTGCAGGCGGTGGAATTTCGGATCCACGAACACGCGCTCGAACAGGCGGCCGAAACCCAGCCGCGTGTTGGTGTGCGAGAGGTTCTGCACCAGTTCGCCCAGCAGCATCAGCCAGGCGAACTCGTCGGGGTCGACGCCCATCACCAGGCCCACCACGGCGAGGATCATCGACTGGATGAAGCCGTCGATCAGGTTGCCGCGATCGTTGGTCCAGCAGCTCATCTGCCGCGTGCTGTGGTGCATGCTGTGCAGCGCCCACCACCACGGCAGCGCGTGCTGGGTGCGGTGCATCCAGTAGTACGTGAAGTCGTACAGCACGTAGTACACGCCGAACAGCACGTAGGGATGGCCGTCGAACCACGGCACCAGGGCCGTCAGCGCCAGCGGCGAGCCGGTGCTGGAACTGGCCGCGTCGGCGCCGCCGAACAGGTGGCTGAACGGCATCAGGATCAGGTAGGTGAACAGCGGGAAGATGCCCATCAGCATCATCACCGTGTAGTTGCGGTCCACCAGGGTGAGCTTGCGGTCGCTCCACTTTTCCGCGGGGAAGAAGGCTTCCAGCGGGCGAAAGATGAAGCCGATGATGCTGATCTGCAGCGCGGCGATCAGCAGCGAGGCGGCGATGTCGCGCGGGTCGCCGGAAAGCTTGCCCAGATGCAGCAGATCGAGCGCGGGCGCCACGGCATGGCTGCTCAGCCAATCGACGAGATGGGACCACAGTTGAGGCAGGGAGAGCATCGGCATATCGGCAGGGGATGGCACGCGAATGATATCGCCGCGGCCGCGTTGGCACGCTGAATGCCGTCGCGTGAATTTGCGCAACGTTCAACGCCGCAGGCGCACCCCGCTCACCGCGCACAGGCCCAGCAGCACGAAAGCCATGCCCACCCATTCCATCGTGCGCGGCCGCTCGTCGAGGATCAGCCACGCCAGCAGCACGCTCGCCATGGGCACGCCCAGGCTGCTCACGCTGGCGACCGTGGTGGGCAGCCGGCGCAGCACGATCGACCACAGCCACCATGCCAGGCTGGAGGCCATCAGCACGCTGTAGGCCAGGCCGATCACGAAGGCGCCACTCCAGGCGATGTTCCGTTGCGGCACCGCCATCGCCACGATGCCCAGTGCCGCGCCGCCGGCCAGCATCTGCCATGCGGTAAGGTTGAGCGCGGACACGGCATGGTGCCGGAACAGCCGTTTGCTCAGTACGGTGCCGCCTGCCCAGGCCATGCCGCCTGCGATCGCCAGCGCGGTGCTCTGCGCATTGCCCAGCCCGCGCCATGGCTCGATGATGCAGACGAGGCCTGTTGCCGCCAGCGCCAGTCCCAGCCAATGCCGCGCGGTGGGCCGTTCGCGCAGGATCAGCCACGCCAGCAGCACCGCCCAGAACGGCATGGTGTAGGCCAGTAGCGCCACGTGACCTGCGCCGCCACTCGTCAGCGCCCACTGTTCCAGCCCCTGGAACGCCGCGGTCTGGCACAGGCCGATCAGGATGGTGGGCAGGAGTGGCGGCGGCCGCAGCGGCTGCCGCGCCAGCAGCATCGCGGCGAACAGCACCGCCGCACCCAGCAGGTAGCGCATCGCCGCGAAATCGAACGGCCCCGCATAGGCCAGCACCTGCTTCATCACCACCCAGCTGTAGGCCCACAAACCGATCGTGGCGAGCAGCGCCAGCACGGCGCCGCGTTGGGCAGGAGAGGAAGGCATGGGCAGCAGGCGTGTGGAAAGGCGCGAGTGTAGCGGCAGCTTGCGGACACCGGGCCGGGCGGGGTTCACTACGTCTCTTCGCGCCGAGGGCGCCCGACCGGAATCGCCGCATGCACCGCTGCCACTGGGCGCGCGCCGACGATGCGCTGATGTGCGCCTACCACGACACCGAATGGGGCGTGCCGCTGCACGACGACAACGCGCTGTTCGAATTCCTGTGCCTGGAAGGCGCACAGGCGGGCCTGTCGTGGCGCACCGTGCTGGCCAAGCGCGACAACTACCGCAAGGCCTTCCACGGCTTCGACATCGCCCGCGTGGCGGCGATGAAGGAGCGCGAGCTGGAGAAGCTGCTGCTCGACCCCGGCATCATCCGCAACCGGCTCAAGGTGACGGCGGCGCGCGACAACGCCGTCGCCACGCTGCAGGTCATCGACGAGTTCGGCAGTCTGGACGGCTATCTATGGTCCTTCGTCGACGGCAAGCCGCTGCGCAACCGCTGGAAGGACAAGGGCGAGGTACCCGCGAGCACGCCGCTCTCCGACCGCATGAGCAAGGAATTGAAGAAGCGTGGCTTCCGCTTCGTCGGTACCACCATCTGCTACTCGCTGATGCAGGCCACCGGCATGGTCAACGATCACCTGGTCACTTGTTTTCGCCACCGCCAGTCGTGAGTGCGCGGTGAATGGCGTGTAGAAAACGTGATGCGTCGCACACCATTTTCCGCATCCTGAACGCACGGCATATTTTCCCCGGAATCCGTGCTGAATTCGCCGATTAACGGTACTTGCAGCTTCAGGACATCTGCGAAATGCTGTCGTCCGCTGCTAGGCGACGGGCCGCCCTCCTGCTTGCACGGGGAGCGGATCCAGCGATAGGAAAGGGAAGCTGCTCGCGGCACGCACGAATGGAAATCAGGGGGATACGCCAACCAAATTGTTCCGGGAGACTTCCATGAAAACGCGTCAATTCACGCTTGCGCTGCTGGCCGCCAGCGTCGTTACGGCCCTGGCTATCACGCCGGCGCTGGCGCAGACCGCCAGCACCACGACGACCACGAGCCATGAGTCGACCCGGTTGACCACCGAGTTCACGACGTTTGCCGGCTCCAACACCAACGCGCAGGCACTGGTGAATGGCCTTAGCAGTGGCAGTTCGATCACCCTGACCGAAACCGTCGCCGGCACGAATGGCGCACCCAGCACCACGACCACCACCACCTTCACGCCGGACACCGGCAAGATGGGCTACGGCAACGTGAGGATTGCGCTGTCGCTGGCCGAGGCCAGCCTGACCAAGGCCGGCATCACCGATCCCACCTCGGCCGAACTCGAGGCGGCGCTCAACGGCGGCACGCTGGTGCTGGCCGACGGCACCAGCATCGACCTCAAGGGTGTGCTGGCCTTGCGCGCTGCGGGCGAGGGCTGGGGCCAGATCGCCAACAGCATGGGCTTCAAGCTCGGCGAGGTGATGCGTTCGCCGAAGGCCGCCGGTCACGCCGCCGCCGGGGCGCGTGCCAGCGCTTCGGTCGCGAGGGTCGATTTCGGCAAGAGCCACATGACCAGTCACCCTGACGCGACCAGTCATTCGGGGCGCCCCGACTTCGCGAACAAGCCGGATTTCGCGGGCAAGCCCACCGTGCCGGATCGTCCGCAGATCCCGGACCACCCCGGCCATGCTGGTCGTCCGGGCGGTTGATAGATCCGCGTTTCCGGACATACAGGGTTGAGCGGGCCCGACGCGATGCGCCGGGCCCGCTTCATAGTTTTCTTGCTAAGGAAGATCTCGCATGCGTAATCAACACTATTGGATGGCGGTCGGCGCGTTGCTCGTGGCCGGCCTGCCGGCTGCCCATGCAGCCACCACCGACAGCGATCAGTTCAGCGTCTCCGCCGGCGCCAACTACAGCAGCGGCAAGTACGGCACCGACACCACTACCGACATCTGGTCGGTGCCGTTCACGGCGGAGTACCAGACCAGCAACTGGACCTTCAAGCTGGTGGTCCCTTATATCAACGTCAGCGGACCCGGCAACGTGATCCCCGGTGTGGGCCGGGTGAAGAACAACAACCCGCTCTGCCGCGGCCTCGGCCGCGCGGTCGGCGGTGCGCTCCACGCGTGCGGCAGCGGTACGTCCACCGGCGGCACGGCCACGACCACGAGCAGCGGCTCGGCCTCGGGCCTGGGCGACATCGTGGCCTCGGCCGGCTACCAGCTGTTCACCAGCGATGACCAGACGTTCGGCGTCGACCTTACCGGCAAGGTGAAGTTCGGCACTGCCGACGCCGACAAGGGCCTGGGCACCGGCCAGAACGACTACGGCCTTTCGCTGGATACCTACAAGGTGGTCGGCAACTGGACCGCGTTCGGCGGCGTGGGCTGGATGAAGTACGGCAGCTCGCAGTACATCCGGCTCAAGAACGGCTTCAACGCCAACGTCGGCGCCCAGTACAAGCTCGGCGGCAGCGACAGCATCGGCGCCTACTACTACTACCACGAGCGCATCGCCGTGGGCGGCGCCCCGCAGAGCGAACTCACCGGGTTCTGGAACCACCAGCTCGGCAAGAGCTGGCGGCTGCAGGCCTACGTGCTGGGCGGCTTCGCCAACGGCAGCCCGGACTATGGCGCGGGCGGCACGTTGAAGTACACGTTCTGAGTGGGCCACGGCGCCGCGCATGGCGCCGGTGTGCAAAGAAAGCGGCCGGTATTTCCGGCCGCTTTCTTTTTACGGCTTGCCGCCCATCATCTGCACGCGGCGCGCGCGGAACTCACTGTCCTTCGACCATTGCGGCCAGGCGTCGCCGTCGGCGAGCTGGCGACCCACGCCGTACAGTGCCTGCAGGTCATCGGCCACGCCGCGGAAATCCCAGTGCGGGTCGTAAACGTCCCTGGTGGTGTGGTAGCGGTGTGCGGTGTAGTCGGCCAGCGCCGCATTGCCCGCCACGGTGCCGCCGTGCACCAGGTCGTTGCCGGTGAGCGTGTCCATCGCCGGCACACCGGCCTTGGCGAAGCTGAAGTGGTCGGAGCGGAAGTAGAAGCCGTTCTCGGGCGTGGTCTCCGGTGTTGCCACGCGGTCCTGTTTCGCCAGCACACCCTTGAGGATGTCCTCCAGCTGCGACTGGCCGTAGCCCACCACGATCATGTTCTTCGTGGGGCCGATGATGTCCAGAGCATCCATGTTGATGTCGGCCACTGTCTTGTCCAGCGGGAAGGCCGGATGCGTCACGTAGTACTGCGAGCCGAGCAGGCCGGCTTCTTCCAGCGTCACCGCGGCGAACAGCACTGAGCGCTGCGGCTTCGGCTGCTGCTGCGCGAAGGCACCGGCGATGCTGAGCAGGCCGGCGATGCCGGTGCCGTTGTCGATCGCGCCGTTGTAGATCTGGTGGCCCTTGAGCTTGGGGTCGCGGCCGAAGTGGTCCCAGTGCGCGCTGTAGACGATGGCTTCATCCGGCTGCGTGCTGCCCTTGAGCAGGCCCAGCACGTTGTGGGTGACGCCGTGGGTGATCGTGCTGTCCAGCGCGATCGACGCCTTGGCGGGTAGCGTCACCGGCTTGAAGCCGCGATGCGACGCCGCGGCCTTCAGCCGATCGAAGTCGAGCCCCGCCTTGGCGAACAGCCGGCGCGCGGCATCGGTGGTGAGCCAGCCCGCCACCGGCAGGCGCGGCGCGGGATCCTCGCTGGCCGGCAGGCTGAGCTGCGGGCCGGCGCCGCTGTTCACCAGCACCGTCCACGGGTAGCCCGCCGCGCCGGTGTCGTGCACGATGAAGCAGGCGGCGGCGCCTTCGCGCGCCGCCTCTTCGTACTTGTAGGTCCAGCGGCCGTAGTAGGTCATGGTGCGGCCCTTGAACAGCTTCGGGTCGCCGGTGGCGTAGCCGGGATCGTTGACCAGCACGATCACCGTCTTGCCCTTCACGTCCAGCCCCGCGTAGTCGTTCCACTGCCAAGCCGGCGCGTCGATGCCGTAACCCACGAAGACGATGTCCGAATTCTTCAACGCCACCTGCGGCTTCGCCTGCAGGGTGCCGGCCAGCATCTCGGTGCGATTGGCGAAGTGCTGCGTGCCGCCGCCCTCGGCCACGTCGAGCATCACGTCTTTGTTGTCCAGCGTGGTGGACACGTAGGGCACGTTCTGGAACCAGGAGCCGTGGTTGCCGGGTGCGAGGCCCAGCTTCTTGAACTGCGCCACGATGTAGGCGGTGGCGCGCTGCTCGCCCACGGTGCCGGGCTTGCGGCCGTCCATCGCGTCCGAGGAGATCGCCTTCTCGTAGGCGGCGAAATGCGCGGGCGTGATCGCGGGCGAGAACATGTCCGTGGTGGAGCCGGCCGCGGCCGGCCCGTCGGCCCAGGCGGGCGCGGCGGCGAAAACGGCGAGCAGGGCGAAGAGGGCGGTGCGGCGCATGATGGTTTCCACATGGAGGTGCGACGGGTCAGTCTAGATCGCTGGCGCGGCCTTGCACCAGCCGATCGCCGCCAGGGGAATGCGGTCGCTTCATCGCGGCGCAGGCACGGTTCGTCGCAGCATGCTGGCGCGTTTGCCGTGGCGCCGTGTGCAATGAGCCCGCCCATCCACTGCACCGGAGTCCCCATGAAGAAAACCGGATTGTTCGCGTGGCCGCTGCTGGCCGTCTTCACCGTCGCGGCGCAGGTCGCCACCGTGCCGTCGCCGGATGCGCATGCGCAGATCGAGCAAGTGGTCGCAAAGTTCCAGACGGCGCTGGTCGCCAAGGACAGGGCGGGCCTGGAAAGCCTGTTCATGCCCGCGGGCGGCTCCTGGTTCGAGGTGCTGGGCGACAACGCCTATCGCAAGCTCAGCGCGCGGCATCCGCAGGTGCCGCGCTTCCATGGCGACAGCTACCGGCACTTCATCGACTTCGTCGTCGGCAGCCACGGCCGCATGGAGGAGAAGTTCTCCAACGTGCACATCGAGACCGATGGCGCAATCGCCTCGGTGTATTTCAACTTCGTGTTCCTTGCCGATGGCAAGCTCAACAACCGCGGGAGCGAGACCTGGCAGCTGGTGAACACCGGCGCGGACTGGAAGATCAGCGCGATGGCGTATTCCAGCGATCCGGTGGACCTGCGTTAAGGTGGCAGGGCGGCAGGCGGCCTGCCTGCCGCCGCTGCCGGAAGCCCTGCATGACCCACGCCGTGCCGTTTGCCGCCCGCCGCGGCGCCGATGTTCCGTTCTGGCTGCCGCTGCTGGCAGGCACGCCGCTGGTGCTGTGCATGGCGGTGATGGCGTTGCCCGAACTCGGGCATGGGCGTGCGGTGGATTTCCGCGCGCTGTATGCGCTTACCTACCTGCTGTGGATCGTGCCGATGGCGGCGGCGCAGCGCTGGCTGCGGCGGCGCGGCGTGGCGTGGCTGGTGGCGATCCCGGCGCTGCTGGCGCTGAGCTATGCGATGTCGCTGGCCAACAACGCGCTGGGCGAAGGGCTCGCGATCCGCCTCGGCGCGCTGCCGAACTTCCAGTGGAAGTTCCTGTTCGAGCAGTTGGACAGTTGCTGGCTGGCGCTGATCGCATTCGCCGCGGTGCACGCGGTGGTGGATCACTATGCCGCGCTGCAGGCGGAGCGCGAGCGCGTGCGCGAGATCGCCGCGCAGGCGCGCGATGCCGAGCTGCGCGCGCTGCGCTACCAGCTGCAGCCGCATTTCCTGTTCAACACGCTCAACGCGATCTCCACCCTGGTGGCCGAGCACCGCAATCCGGAAGCGAACCGCATGCTGGCCCGGCTGGGCGATCTGCTGCGCGCCACGCTGGACAGCGGCGAGGCGCACGAGGTGACGCTGGCCGAGGAGCTGGCGCTGGCCGGGCATTACCTCGACATCGAGAAGGTGCGCCTGGGCGAGCGGCTGCTGCTGGACGTGCGCATCGGTCCCGAGATATTGCAATCGGCCGTGCCGCCCCTGCTGCTGCAGCCGCTGCTTGAGAACGCGATCCGCCACGGCATCGCGCCGCGTCTCGCGCCCGGCCGCGTGGCGCTGGCGGTCGCGCGCGACGGCGGCATGCTGCGATTGTCGCTGCGCAACGACGGCGTTCCGGCTATGCCCGATGCAACGGGCGACGAGGCGCGCCCGGCCGCGATCGGCCTGCGCAACGTGCGCGAGCGGCTGGCGCGGCTGTACGGCGAGGCGCAGCGCTTCGAGTTCGCGCTGGCCGACGACGGCGGCTGCGCCATCGACATCATGCTGCCCTGCCGCACCATCGCGGCGTCCGTGCCGGAGCCGGCATGACGCTGCGCGTGCTGGTGGTGGACGACGAGCCGCTGGCGCGCGGCGGCGTGCGCGCGCGGCTGGCGACGCAGCCGGACGTGAGCGTGATCGGCGAATGCGCCGACGGCGAGGCGGCGCTGTCCGCGATGCGCACGCAGCGGCCCGACCTGGTGTTCATCGATGTGCAGATGCCGGGAATCGACGGCCTGGACGCGCTGGAACGCCTGCCGCCGCCGGAGCGGCCGCTGGCGATCCTGCTCACCGCGCATGCGCAGTTCGCGCTGCGCGCCTTCGCCGTGCATGCGCTCGACTACCTGCTCAAGCCCGTCGACGAGGATCGCTTCGCCGATGCGCTCGACCGCGCGCGGCAGGTGCTGGCGTTGCGCCGACTCGACCCGGCTGCACCCCGCGCGACGCCGGCCTGGGCCAGCCGCTTCGAAGTGCGGGTGGGCCAGCGCGTGCGACTGGTGGATGCGGTGCAGATCGACTGGATCGAGGCGCAGGGCGACTACGCCGGCCTGCACGCAGGCGGGCACATTCACCTGCTGCGCGAGCCGCTGCATCGTCTCGCCGCGCGGCTGGACCCGGCACAGTTCGCGCGTATCCACCGCTCGGCCATCGTGCGGCTGGATCGTGTGGCCGAGCTGCAGGCGCTGTCCAACCGCGACAGCCTGCTGCGCCTGCACGACGGTACGCCGCTGCGCGCCAGCCGCACCTACGTGGACGCGCTGCGCGCGGCGCTGCTGGCGGTCGGCACCGCCGCCTGAGCGGCCGCCCCGCGGCGGCGGCATGCATACGTATTCAAGGGGACGGCGCGACCACGGCGCGGCAAGAATCGGAGCCTTGCAGGCGGATACGCCGTGGGGAGAACACGATGAGCGCAGTGGGCAGCGTGGAAGGCGCGAGCGGGCAGCGCGCGACGGTACGGGTGGTGCTGATCGCGGCGGCGGCGGCGCTGGGCGGGTTCCTGTTCGGCATGGACACGGCGGTGATCAACGGCGCCGTGGACGCGGTGCGCGCGGGCTTCGGGCTCAATGCGGGGCAGATCGGCTTCGCGGTGTCCTGCGCACTGCTGGGTTCGGCGCTGGGCGCGTGGTACGCGGGCCCGTTGGCGGACCGCTACGGCCGCGTGCGCAGCATGCAGGTGGCGGCGGCGTTGCTGGCGGTGAGCGCGCTAGGCTCGGGCCTGGTGCACGGCGTGTGGGACCTGGTGCTGTGGCGGCTGATCGGCGGCACCGGCGTGGGCATGGCTTCGGTGATCGCGCCCGCCTACATCGCCGAGGTGTCGCCGGCGGCGATCCGCGGCCGGCTGGGTTCGATGCAGCAACTGGCGATCGTGCTCGGCATCTTCGCCGCCCTGCTCAGCGATGCCTGGCTGGCCGGCACGGCGGGCGGCGCGGAGAAAACCCTGTGGCTGGGACTCGAAGCCTGGCGCTGGATGTTCCTCGCCGCGGTGGTGCCCGCGCTGGTCTACGGCACGGTGGTGCTGGGCGTGCCGGAATCGCCGCGCTACCTGGTGGCGCGCGGCCGG
>Ga0187815_10000189_pt1 | contig 31465 bp, 29 predicted proteins | sample NC_S_5_FD_132962 | JGI IMG/M metagenome (GOLD analysis project Ga0187815, IMG submission 132962) | Wetland sediment microbial communities from Neuse River Estuary, North Carolina, USA - ASW-S_5 | ecosystem: Environmental > Aquatic > Freshwater > Wetlands > Sediment | place: USA: North Carolina... | reverse complement strand
GGCCTCGCGCCCGACGAAGGGGTGGTCGAGCTCGACGAATCGGTCCTGCCCCGCCTCGAGCGGGGTCCGGTCCTCGTGGAAGTCCTGGCCCGAGAGGAGGTACCCCTTCTCGAGCCGCAGGGTGTCCCGAGCGCCGAGACCGCACGGTCGCACTCCGGCCTCGACGAGACGTTCGGCCACCTCGTCGGCCATCGTCCCCCGTACGAAGAGCTCGAACCCGAGCTCGCCTGTGTAGCCCGTCCGGGACACGAGCGCGTGATCGGCGAGGGGGTGGGGAAACGGATCGTCCCGAAGCGACCCGCTCGCCGCTCCGGGCGACGCCGGGGTCCAGGGAAAGTAGGCCCCGTGGAACGGCGACAGGCTCCGTACCGCCCATCCGAAGAGGCGTTCGAGCGTCGCCCGAGATTCCGGCCCCTGTACTGCCAGGATGGCCACCTCGTCGTTGTGGCGGTCGACCTCGGTGTCGGGTCGACGGTGCTCGTGGAGCAGGTCCCGGACCTTCCCCGCCCGAGCGGCATTCGGCACGACGACGAAGGCGGGCGGCGCCTCCCCGCGCCCCTCATCGACCCGCGTGAGGATGAGGTCGTCCACGATCTCACCGGCCGCATCGAGGAGGAAAGTGTACCGGCACTGGCCCGGGGCGATCTTGGAGGCGTTCGCGGTCGTTCGGCGGGAGAGCAACGACGGCGCGGTGCCGCCCCGCACCGACAGTATTCCCATGTGGGAAACGTCGAACAGGCCCGCCGACGATCGCACCGCCCGGTGCTCGTCCACGATGCTCCCGTAATGGAGCGGCATCTCCCACCCGGCGAACGGGACCATGAGACCATGGTGCCGCAGATGGAAGGCGTAGAGCGGCGTCCGACGTAGCGCGACGGTCGGTGCTTCGGGGGTGACCAGGACGCCCGGGGCCTCCGTCATGTGACGATCTCCGCCAGCCGATCATCGGCGAGCGCCCGCCGGATCTCGATGGCGATCCGATGGCCCGAGCTCATCGGGGTCCGCCAGAGGGCGTTCCCGTAGGGATGCCCCAGGGCGAGGTGGATGTTCGTCCCGCCTCCGATCCGGGCCGCCACGTCGAAGACCGACGGCTTGCCGTCCCGGTCGATGCAGGTCTGAAGGGTGAACGGCCCGAGGATCCCCGGGGGCATGCGGGCGCGGGTGACGTCCACGAAACGCTCCCCGAAGGCGAATATCTCCTCCAGGAGCGACTCGCGGACCGTCAGCGTGCCGTGACCCACGACCGTGTAGTGCGGGATCGCATGGGCGCCCCGTATCTCGAGCTGTTGGGCGGCCGGGAGTCGGACGAGGCCGTCGAGGGAGCTCTCGCGCCGTTCGTCGACGCCCAGCAGTTCGAGCCCGTCCTCACGGGGGACGAGGGGCGAGAAGAAGAAGTTGAAATTGAACACCGGTCCCAGGATGTACTGCTCGATCCGGGCGGCGGCCAGGTCCGCCGGAGTGATCGTCCCGTTCGCGATGAGCACCTCGCTCTTGCGCTGGAACTCCTCGAAGCTGGCGGCCGTGAAGAAACCCCGCTCGAGCCGGCGCGTGGCATGGGGCAGCTTCACGATCGCCAGTCCCTCGATCTCCTGAGGGGTCGGGATGCGCGCCGGGGCCGGGATATCCGCCGCGGCGAGAAGAGCGTAGTAGTTCTCGCGTTCGGTCCGCTCCTCGATCCGGAGCAGGCTCCGGGACCCCACCATCGGGACGCGGAACGACGACTCGAGGGTGTCGAGCGGGACGTAGGAGCTCAGCGCCCGGTTCGGGACCAGGAGGACCCCGTGATTGCGAAGGCGCACTTGCGCCTCGGGCGCCGCCGCGTCCGCGAACTTGGGGAAGGACCAAACCTCGTCGACACACCCCCGGGTGACCTGGCCTTCGGCGTCCCGGTGGGCCCGGTAGTAGCGAGCGTAGGTCAGTTCGCGTCCCTTCTGCGCCAGAACGAGGGTGTGGAAGCCCTCCGCCACCGCCCCGTCGGCGATGTCGAGCGCGGAGTGGGAGCCGATCGCCCCGATCACCGGAGGGCGGGGATACCCCGACAGGAGCGCCTGGATCTCGGTCCGCGGGAGAACCATCGACCGTGGGGACCCTACAGGAGCTTAAGCGCTCGCGCCACGCGTTCGGGCGTCAGCGGTAGCTCGAACACGCGCGTTCCCGTCGCGTCGGCCACCGCATTCGCGACCGCCGCGGGGACGGGAATGATCGGCGGCTCGCCGATTCCCTTCGCCCCGAACGGGCCGGCACCGGCGAATCCTTCGATGAGCTCCACCTGGATCGGCGGCACGTCCTGCAGCCGAGGCACCCGGTAGTCGAGGAGCCCGGGGTTGGCGAGACGCGCGTCGGGCGTCCATAGCATCTCCTCCGACAAGGCGGTTCCGAGGCCCATCACCACACCGCCCTCCACCTGTCCCGCGACATCCGCCGGGTCGACGGCCGTCCCCACGTCCTGGAAGGCCGCATAGCGCACGACCCGAACGTGGCCGGTCTCCCGGTCCACTTCCACCTCGACCAGATGCACGGAGGCGACGAAGTCCTGGTAGGGATAGACGGTCCCGGCCACGACCCGGGATTCGTCGACCTTGCGTTCGGGACCGTAGTACTTCCCGGCCGCTTCGATTCCCCCCGCGGCCCGTTCCTTCGGCGTCAGCAGATCGACGAGTTTCTGTCGGCGACGTCCGGCGACGACGACGACCTGACCACCCTTCGTCTCGAGTCGGACCTCCTTCGCCTCCACCCGGGTCGCGAGGGTGCTCGCGATCGACCGGGCGGCCTTCTCGACGGCCTGACCCAGGGCGCCGAGGGTCCGGCTACCGAACACGCCGGAGTCGAACGGGGCGGTGGCGGTGTCGCCGTACTCGACGCGAATCGATTCGATGGGCAGACCGAGCACGCGTCCTGCGACGACCGCGAGTCCGTGGACCACGCTGCCGTTCCCGATCTCGCGTTCCCCTTCCAGGATGACGAGTCCGTCCGGTTGGAGGCGGAGGCGAGCCTCTCCGCCCGCGCCGACGCCGGTCGACCAGAAACCGCACGCCACTCCAATGCCGTGGCCCGCTGGCAGTCCGGTCCGCCAGACGCCGGCGGTCCTCGCCGCCGCTTGGAGACCGGCTTCGAGGCCGAACGGACCGACCGGTTGGTCGTACGCGGTCCGGTCCCCGGCGTGCCAGGCATGTCGCTGTCGGAACGCGATCGGGTCTTCGCTCAATCGCCGGGCGAGGCCATCGAGGTGAGATTCGAGCGCGAAGACCGATTGGGGCGCGAACGGGGCACGGTGGGGTCCGAAGGGGGGTTTGTTCGTCTGCACGGCGAACCCCTCGATCTCGTAGGTTTCGGTCCGGTAAGGTCCGAGAAGGAAACCGATGGAGTACCCCACGGCGAAGTCCCGACCGGGCAACGACGCACCGCTGTCGAGCAGCAGCCGGACCCGGCGGCCAACGATCCGGCCTCCCTGAACGGCCGTGTCGAGACGGATGATCGAAGGCAGGGTGGTCCGGCCCAGCTCGAACTCTTCGGCGTAGGTGAGAGATAGCTTGACCGGACGCCCGCTCGCCAACGCGAGGAGCAACGCGAACGGCTCCAGTAGCATAGCGCCCTTGCCTCCAAATCCGCCTCCGACCCAAGTGCCCTCGACGATCACGCGGGACTCCGGAATCCCGAGGATGGAGGCGAGGTCCTCGCGAAGACCGAACGGCGTTTGGGTCGAGGTGCGAACCCGGAAGGTTCCCTCGTGCACCTCGGCGAGGCAGGCATGGGGTTCGAGAGCCATTTGATGAACCCCCGGCGTGCGATACGTCTCGGAATGGACGAGCTCCGCGTTCCGGAACTTCGCCTCGACGTCCCCGTGCCGGGCGTGCACATGGCCGACCACGCGGGGATCCTTGGCCGCCGCTTCCGATGGCCACTCGGGGAACACGTCCTCGATCCGGGCATCGACGCGGAGGGATTCGACCTCCGGCACGACGGCCGCCGCCGCGCGGCGCGCCTGCTCGAGCGTTTCCGCCGCGACCGCGGCGATCGGTTCCCCGCGGTACCGGATCTCATCGAGGGGGAAGATTGGCTGGTCGGCCTCGAGCGCTCCCTTCGGCAGCAGCGTGCGCAGCTCGTCTGGGCCTACCACGGCGACCACTCCGGGCAACTTCCGCGCCGCGCTCAGGTCCATTCGAACGATCCGGCCGTGAGGGATGGGAGAACGGACGAGCGCCGCCCAAAGCATCCCGGGCGCCTCGAGGTCCGTGCCGTACCCGAGGGCGCCCCGCGCCTTGGGTTCGGCGTCGCTCCGCGTCATCGGGTCGCCTCTCGCGCGGTTTCCACGGCCTTCCGGATCGCGCAGTACCCCGTGCACCGGCACAAGTTTCCCTCCAGTCCTTCGAGGAGAGTTTCCACGGAGGGAGGGGGAGTTCCGCTCCCCAACTGTGCCGCCAATGCCACCACGAACCCGGGGGTGCAATACCCGCACTGCACGGCGCCGGCCTCCGCGAAGGCCTCGATCACCCGACGGCCGACCTTCTCCGTTGAGAGACCCTCGATGGTCGTGACTTTCTCCTGAGCTACCTCGTGGGAGAGGACGAGGCACGAAAGCGTCGGCTCGCCGTTGACGAGCACCGTACAGGCACCGCAGCCGCCGGTGCGGCACCCTTCCTTCGTCCCCTTGAGGCCCGCGCGCCACCGGAGAGTGTCGAGGAGACGCTCGGCATCGGGAACGCGCTCGAATCGTCGGGGCTTCCCGTTGAGCGTGAAGGCCAGCGGGCCTTCGTTCATGGGGCCCCCTTCCGGGGGGGCCAAGCCTTCGGCATCCGTTCGAGGGTTGTTTGGATCGCCCGGCGGACGAGGACGGTGACCAGTCGACGGCGATACGCTTCCGTCGCGCGCTTATCGGTGACGAACTCCGCCCGGCGCGCCGCCTCTTGCGCCGCGAGTTCCACCTCGAAATGGCTCGGACGGACGGACCGGAGCATGGCCTCTGCTTCGCTGAGTCGCCGCGCCCGCGGTTGGACGCCGCCCAACGCGATCCGCCAGTGCGGTCCCTCCGGAACGACGGCGGTGGCGACGCCGACCTGGGAGATGTCGTTGACCGGCTGAACGCGTTGCCACAGGTAGCTCGAGGGGGCCGAGACCGGTAGGATCACCGATTCGATCAACTCGGCCGGACCGAGAGTGGTCCGACGCGACTCCTGGAGCAGCATGTCGACCGGAAGCTCCCGCACGCCGCTCGGGCCCACGATCCGGGCCCGCGCGTCGAGCGCCAACAGGATCGGGATGAGGTCCGACGCCGGAGAGCCGTGCCCTAGATTGCCCCCCAAGGTCGCCCGGTTCCGGAGAGCCGGACCGCCCACGTCTCGAACGGCTTCCCACAGACCCGGCAATCGAGTCCGCACCTTCTCATCGCGTTCGAGCGCGCCCAGCGGTAGCGTGCTCCCGATGACGAGCGCCTTGGCCTCCCACCGGAGGTACCGCCACGGAAGCTTCCGGAGCGAGAGCACTCGTTTCGGGGCGATCCGGGCCATGTCGAGGTCGAACAGGAGGTCGGTGCCGCCCCCCAGCACCGCCACCTCGCCGGCCGGGGAGCGGGCGAGCAGGCCCACGGCTTCCTCCGGAGTCGTTGGATGGACCAGCTGGAAGCCCACGCTACGCTCGACGAGCCGTCGATTGATAGCCTTTCGGTCCGCGAGCCCCGCCGGCCTGCACTTTTATCCCTCCGACCGGCTTCGCTCCCGTTCGTCATGCCGTTCGAGCTGACTCTTCGCTACAGTACCCCGCTCACTCCCCTTCCCGATGTGGACGAGGTCTTGCAAGAATTCCTGCGCATGATCGGCTACCTGCCCGAGAGCTACGATACGCGAGGGGGCACGGGACCGGTCGAGAGCCGGGTCGCCTATCGGCTGGTCCGGGACTGCCTCATCCGGGCGCCCTCTCGTCCCTGGTACATCGACGAGATCGTCGCCGTACTGAAAACGTCCAAGCCGACGGTCTATCGGCACATCAACAAACTGAAGTCGCTCGACCTGCTCGAAGAAGTCGGCGGATCCACCGATGGGAAGGGCCGCAAGGGCTATCGTCTACGTTACGGCAACCTCGCCCGCGCCTGGGACTTCACCGAGGCGAACGCGCAGAACGCGCTCAAGCGGTACCGGGAAACGGTGAATCACCTCCAGACATTGCTCGAACACATCGAAAGCCCGGCGCCCGTCCCCTCCCGGGCGACCGCACGGACCAAGGGAATCCTTCAATAATCCCGACGCCCGAGTCTAGTCACGATTTCCATGGGCGCCACTCCTTCCGCCGGCGGGGCCAAGAAGACCATGATCGCACTGACCGTCGGCTCCAAGATCCGGGTCCGGTCGGCGAGCAGCGAGAACGAGTCCCTCGTGTCGAACGGGATCTTCCGTGGCCTCGTCTCCATCGGCGGGGATAGTTCTCTCGCCGTCGAGCTGGACGGGACCGTGGCGGAGGAGAAGGGAAGGACCCGCCTCATCCCGCTGAACGCGGTACTGGCCCTCGATGTCCTCGAAGCGGCGAAGCCCGAAGAGGAGAAGCGCGTCGACCCGACTAGCCCGGGCTACTTCGGCTGACGGCGCGGCCCTCGGCCGAGCCGGCAGGACGGGCTTGCTGGGAGTTTCGCCGCCCCGACCCCCGTGGCGGGCGGATTCGAACCCAGGTCTTCGGCTTCGAAGGCCGAAAGGATAGTCCAGACTACCCTACAAGCCCGCGAGAGGCCCGACGCGCGGCCGCCTATATGGGCGTTCCCGGCCAACGAAGGGGGCACGGGACGTCAGGGATCGTCCAGGGGTTCCTCGACCGCCGTCATTCCCTGGAACGACTCGAGGGTCGTCTGCGCGAGGCTGCCCGGGAAGAGGGTCGCGAGCGACGTTTCCAGCAATTGGATCCGTTGACGGAGGTAAGGGGGCACCCCGCTCGTAGTGGCGAGCCGCTGGGAGAGCCCGAGGTACTTTCGGACCGACGCTTCGAAGACCGTGGGTTGAAGGGCGCCGTCGCAGGGCTTGGCGCCGCGGACGCTCGCCGTGCATCGCCCGGAGAGCGGCGGCCGTCGGTACGAGGTTCCGCAGACCTTGCACCGGAATTTCTGCGTCGCGTAGCTCTTGAGGTTCCCCATGAGGTCCGGCAAGAAGTGGGCATTGAGCACCAGCGACACCGCCTCGCCCACATCGACGGCCCGGATCTGGGAAGCCACCACCAAGGATTGCTCTACGATCCGGTCCATCGAAGGCGCTTCACGGTACGCCGACCGGACCGGACCGCCGGCGATGTCCGTCGTGTCGTGGGTGAATCCGTAGCCCGACATCGCGCCGTCCGTCCCCACCCGTTGGCCGACGGTCTCGATGAGGGACTGGACCTCCTTGGCGGCGCCGCCCCGGGCCGCCGCCCGATAGAATTCGACGGGATACCGCAGCGCGATGTCGACGTTGTGGGCCTCGGTGTCGACCTCGGTGGCATTGAGCCGCGTCGTCAGGACGAGTGGTTTGTCCATGAGGCCGCCCCGGCTGTCCGGCAGGTAGGCCCGGGAAAAGTTGAGCAATGCATCGAGAAGCAACGTGACCGAGTCCTCGTCCCCGTCGCAGTTCCGTCGTTTGGCCGCATGGAACACCGGGTGGGCGAAGCACCCTTCCGCGGCGGTGTACCCGATGAGGCGACCGGCCACCGCGCCGGAGGTGTGGGGTGCCAGAGCCGTGACGAGATGCCCCAGAAGGTCCTCCGGTCGATTCGCGCGGTAGAACGGGTCCTGACCGTAGAGCCGGACCAGCTCGTCATCGACGAACTGGGCCAAGTGCATCAGGTAGAGGCCGCACGAATGAGAGACGATGAGGTCCTGGGGCTGCAGTTCCACCAGCTGGTCGATGTCCGTCAGCGGGGCCCCGACCCAATCCCGGGCGTACCCGAGTTGGTGGGCGGCCTCGATCGATAGGCCGATCTCCCGCAGCCGGAAATGGGTGAGCGGGAGGTCGGTGAGGTCGAACCGGGCCGTTCCGTCCTGGTAGACCGAGATTCCGTGAGAGGCGCGAAGGAGGCCTTTCTCGATGGCCTCCGGAACCTTCCCGGCGGACAGGAGCCCTTTGACGCCCTTGACGTTCGGTGGATCCCGGCGGAGGTGGAGTCTCTCTACGGCCTGGGCCCAGATCGGCGCTACCGACAGGTCCTGCGTCGTCACGTGGCCCGTCGCGCGCGTGTGTCCGCCGCAACTGCATCGGGGCCATACCGAGGAGCGATGACAGGCCGGACACTCCCGGACCCCGAGCTGCGTTGGGAGACCGTGCCCCTGGCTGCGACGCGCCGCTTCCGGGATGGATCGTTGGTTTCCCCCGGCCTCGCCGACGGGGAACAACACATGCACGTTGGGGCTCATCTTCCGCTGGCGGGCCTTCTCCGGCCGGCCCACACGGGCGCCGATCCGGGAGGGACCCCGCGCCGGGATCCGTACTCCCGCGAGACGTTCGACGTAGGTCAACGGCTCGATGTCCACCGGCTCGAGGGGGGCCATGCGCACGAGACCATGCTGTCCGGGGACCAGGCCGAGGCCCGCGACCAGCGCCTGAGAGAGCTCTTCCTCCCCCCGAAGCGTGGACTCGCCCCGAGGCGCATGCAAGAACCCCAATCGTACCAGAACCTCGCGTACCTCCGGGTCCCGGGGCAGTTCGAGCGCGTTCGATACCCAGCGTCCTTCGCGCTCGACGAAGTCGGAGAGGGCCCGGATCTCTCCGGAGGTCAGGTCATGCCAGAACAGCAAGAAACGCGGGTGGAGGGGAACCTTGGCCTCGCGCGCGGTTTCGACGGCCTCGGCGAACGTGGGATGAAAGGCCCGCTCATCGAGGGGAACGCCCGCGGCGCGGAGCTCCTCCAGGTGCCACTCGAGCGTGTACGCGCCGGGAACGAGGGGACGGTTGTTCTCCAGGAACTCCCCGAAAGGAACCAGCAAGCTCCCGAGGTCCACGATGCGTCGGATGTGGGGCAGCAGCTGCTCCGCGCGGTCGACGTCGTGGACCGCGGTGAGGGTCCCATCGTCCAGGTCGACGATCGGGCCCTCGACAGTGTCGCAGAGCGTCATGGCGGTCGCCTTCCCTGGATACTCCAACTTGACCTGAGTGCCCACCGCCACGAAGCTCCGAAGCACGACCATCGTCGCCGGATTGACCGCGCACGAAGCGAGGCCCGTGGTGCGAGCGCGGCCGTAGGTCAGTCGGAAGCCTCCGGGCCGGTGGGGGTACGCCAGCACGGGTCGGCCGCCCACCGCCTCGGCGAGGTACTTGGGACTTTGGGCGCTCCCGTTCTCCTCCGACCCGGCGTGGCGTCCGACCTGGTCGAGGAACTCCCATCCGTCGAGCCCCAACCGTTGTACGATCTTGCGTAACTTCGGTGCCTTCTGGCACAATCCCTCCGCGATGACGAGACAGGCACCTCCCCGCAGACCGTTCGTCGGAACCCGGGGAAGGTTCCGGAACGCGCTCACCTCGAGGTCGCCCTCGGTGGACTCTCCCGAGATGCACACCGGCACGTTCCGAACGACGGTGGCGACCTCCTCCGCCGACGGAACGTACTGGAGGTGCTGGGAGTGCTTGTAGAGCGGAATCTCCTCGACGTAGCGCTCCACCTCGCCGGAAAGCGGCCGGTACGCCGCGAGCCCGAGCTCCCGACGTGCGACATCCGCCAGCAATACGGACATCGCCTGGGCTGTGCCGCCGGCGGCTCGGATCGGGCCGGCGTAGAACAGCTCGATGTACGAAGAACCTCCGAAACTGCGCAGATGCACCTCCGCGAGCCCTTCGAGCGGAGCGACCAGAATACCCTCGGTGAGAATCGCGAGGCCCACCCGGAGAGCGGCGTCGAGGCGCGCTTCGACGGAAGCGCCGCGTCGAGGATCGCGTAGGATCGTCCGCACCATCTCCACCGCAACCTCGTCCCGCGGCAGGTCGCGCGCCAACGCCCGGATCTCCTCCGAGATTCCGTCGAGGGGCAGATGCGAGAGGAGTTTCTCGACCCGGGCCGCCATGTCCTGAGCTGGCGGAATCTCCGGATGGTCCTCCGGGTCGAGGCCCACCGCCCGGGCGGCGCGCGCCACGGTGTACGCGCGGTCGACCGCCTGATCGATCCTCTCGAAATATGTCGGCACGCCGCGCGGCGAGCTACGCACCGGAGCTTAAGTTCTCGCCGAACCGGGGCCTGGGAACGAGGGGCCGTGGCCCCCGGACCGCATCACGTCGGGGCGGAGAGCTGGGACACCGGGATGTCGACGACCGTGGCCTGAGGGGGACCGAGATAGACCAACTTGATGTAACAGTTGCTCGGCGGGTTCAACGAACCGGCCTTGGCAAAGCACCACGCGGGCATGCCGTGATAATCGTCGGTGTCCGGGAGCGTCGACCCCACATCGTGGGGCGACGTGGACGAGTGAATGTACATCACGATGCTGTCGCCGTCCTGGAGATAGGTCGCGTTGGGGTTCAACTGCCAGAAGAATCCGAGCCGGCTGAAGGGAATGCTGTAGCCGAACACCTGCGCGGGGTTGTACGTGCCGCACGTACCAAGGCAGTTGGCGTTCGGTCCCACGCAGTTGAAGTTGGCTCCGTGGTTGGTGGTCGGGATGTAGAGCATGTTAGGGAGCGTCGATTGGAAGTAAATGGTACCGTTGCAGATGAAGTAGAATTCGAGGTTCGCCACGGGCATGGTTCCCGGTGACTGGGTCGTGAAGATGATGTCGACCGCCGGTTGCTGGGAGCAGGTGGACGGGTCGTTGACGTTCGCGCAGTCGGTCAGGTCTCCCCATGTCGGGGCGGTCGTCCCGGTTTCCACGGTGTAGTAGACGGCGCTGGTCGCTTGGGGTACCGGCGGTTTGAAGGCGTAGAGCACGGACGCCGCCACGACGGTCATCGCGACGAGCAGCATGACGGCGATGATGTTCGAGACCGCGCGGAGATCCCGCCACCGGCGCGTCCGCATGTACACGTATCCCCCACCCGTACAGCGTGGACCCCCCCCTTTAGTCTTACGCTCCGTGGGACGGGTCCATTCGATCATTGCGAGCAGCCTCCGATCCGGGCGGAGCAATCCAGACGAGCCGATTCCCTCTTGCGGTGGCGGAGATACGGCGGGAACGTGAAGGTCCTCCTGTTCGGCGCGTCGGGCATGGTCGGGCAAGGGGTCCTCCGAGAATGTCTCCTCGACCCGCGAGTGGAATCGGTCCTTTCCGTCGGACGCAGCGCGACCGGGCAACGGGCCGAGAAACTCCAGGAGGTCCTCCAGAGGGACCTTGCCGATCTAGCAGGGCTCGAGGATCGATTGCGCGGCTACGATGCCTGTTTCTTCTGCCTGGGGGTCTCCTCGGCCGGTATGTCGGAGGCAGACTACCGACACGTGACGTATGACCTCACGGTGGCCGTGGGCCAGACCCTCGCTCGGCTCAACCCGGGCATGACCTTCGTCTATGTCTCCGGCGCCGGTACCGATAGCACGGAGCATGGACGGAGCATGTGGGCCCGCGTGAAGGGGCAGACCGAGAACGCGTTGCTGCGGATGCCGTTCAAAGGCGCGTACATGTTCCGGCCCGGTATCATCCAGCCGCTTCATGGCATCCGATCGAAGACGCGGGCGTACCGCGTAGGGTACGCCCTTGTGTGGCCCTTCATCCCCTTACTGAAGGCGATTTCTCCGAATTCCATCACCACCACGGTGCGGGTAGGTCGTGCCATGATTCGAGTCGCGGCCGAAGGCGCTTCATCGCATCTGCTCGGCACGCGAGAGATCAACGAACTAGGACGGTAGGCTCCACGGGGAGGGAACACGAAGCGGCGGTCGGGTCCCGACTCCCTACACGTCAGAGATTCTTCTACAACTGCTTCTGAAAACCAACGTTTAAGTAGCAAATCTCGGGATTCCTCGCCGAGCGTATGACGCTCGTCCGACAAACGCAACGGAGAATCAAACCATGAAATCGATCATCCAAGAAGCGATTGCCAAACACCAGGAAAGCCAGCAACTGGCGGAACAGAAGCCAGACGCGGCGCCTTCGTACGCGAACGCGGACGATGCGGAGCTCGCGAAGCTGGCCGAGACTCTGAGAGTCAACATCCGGATCATCGGATGCGGCGGCGGTGGATCGAACACGATCAACCGTTGCGTCGAGGAGGGCATTCAGGGCGCGGAGATGTGCGCCATCAACACCGATGCGAAGCACCTCTTGACCATCCACTCGCCCCGCAAGATCCTCATCGGCCGCCGGGCCACGAAGGGTCTCGGCGCCGGTGCCCGCCCCGAAGTCGGGGAAGAGGCGGCGCGCGAGAACGAGGAGGAGATTCGCACCTTCCTCACCGGCGCCCACATCGCGTTCATCACCGCCGGCATGGGCGGAGGGACGGGCACGGGCTCGGCCCACCTCGTCGCGCGCATCGCCAAGGAAGCAGGTGCGCTCACCATGGGCGTGGTTACGATTCCCTTCTCGGCGGAAGGCGCCGTGCGTCTCGAAGCCGCGAAGGACGGGCTCGAGCGGCTCCGCCGCGTCTGCGATACGACCATCGTCATCCAGAACGACAAGCTCCTCGAGCTCGTTCCGCGGATGCCGCTCGATGCGGCGTTCAAGCTGGCGGACGCGGTCCTCATGACCGCGATCAAGGGCATCACGGAGATCGTGACGAAGCCCGGACTGGTGAACCTCGACTACGCCGACATCATGACCGTCATGAAGGACGGCGGTGTCGCCCTCATCGGACTCGGCGAGAGCGAGAGCGCAACGGACCGGGTCACCGAGTCGGTCACCCAGGCCCTGACCTCCCCCTTGCTTGGCAACGTAGAGATGAAGGACGCCACCGGCGCGCTCGTGCGCGTCGTCGGTGGACCGACCATGACGGTGTCGGAGGCCGAGAAGGCCGCGGCGCTGGTCGGTGCGAAGGTTTCGAAGCGGGCTCGGATTATCTGGGGCTGCTCGGTCGAGAACTCGCCGGAGATGGAGAACACCATCAAGGTGCTCCTCATCATCACTGGAGTAAAGGCCACGAACCTCCTGGGTTCCCGCGGAGGCTACGCCGCCGGTGAATCCGAAGAGGTCATCGACTTCGTCCGCTAACTCTCTCCCCCGCCCCCGCTACCTCGGGATCGAGGTGGCGGGGGACCCCCCTTTTTCCCCCCGACTGCTCGAACGTTGGCTCTCCGACCGATTGGCCGGTGAGGACGGCCCCCCGAAGCTGAGAGTGGTGCGGCTCAATGGCCGCCGCGCGCTCGTGGACGTGCCCCATACGTGGGCCGGACGTGCCCGGGCCCGGTGGAACGGCCGTTGGTTGGTCGGAAATGGGGTCACCGTCGAAATCCGGACGCACCGGACCTGGGGTACGCTCCGACTCGGCAAGCGATGGCTGACGACTCCGGGTCGGGATTCTTAAATACCGGCGGCCGCCGTATTTAACCGGGCCCTCTGGACCCCTTTTATGCGTCGTACGTGGAGAACGATCCGTCAGCACTACGGACGGAGTCGCTCGGGCCAGGTCAGTGCCGTAGCTACGGTCCTGGCATTGATGCTGTTCGTCTCGTTTCTGTCCACGTTCGTCCTCGGTTCGCTGGGGAGCCAGATGACCCAGAAGGAGTTCCAGCATCAGCTCCAGGTCGAGAACCAGATGGCGGAGTTCCAGACCGCCCTCATGGAAGCAGCGGCCATTCCCGGCGGGTCCGTCGTTCTCTCGAGCCCGGTCACCCTCGGGTCGGGGGGCGCTCCCCCCTTCGGAACTCCCTCGTCGGGGTACGTTTCTGAGGAACCGACGAGCTCGGTCATATCGGCCGGCCTCGCCATCGCGAACATCACGCCATCCCCCCCGACGTGGAACACCGGTTCCGGCTGTTTCTCCCCAGGAGGGAACGGTACCTGTTCCGGCAATAACGGACCCATCCTCTACTGGAACTTCTCCGGCAGCCACGACACGGTGACGCCGGGCGTGAATGGCTGCGGCTCGTCCGGATGCACGATCGTCTACAACATCAGCGGAAACTTCGATACGATCGGCCTCACCCTCAAGGGCAACAACCTCGGCGACGTTTCTTTCGTCCTCTACGGAAACTGGGACAACATGACCCTGGCCTACCAAGGGTCCTGCAACAACCATCGAGTGGTCAACATCTTCATCGTCGGCACCAACGACACCTACGCTCTCGCCATCGGGGGGTGTGCTTCCGGCGTGGGCGCCTCCATCAGCACCACCTTCATCGGCTCCCTCGCGAACATTTGTCCGTACTCCAACCGGGTGACGACGGATCACTTCCTTGGGGCCACGTGGGGGTCCTCCAAGGGCGTCTACCAGAACCTCACGTGGCGCAACGCGGTGGGTTACGTTACTCCACCCCACACGATTCCGACCAACGGTGGGAATGACTTCCTCACCTATGCGAATACGACCGGATTCTCCCAGTGCCCGTTCACGAAGGCGGTGACGACCGGTCCGTACGACCTTGAGTTCCTGTCGGGTATCAAGACCCATCTGAACAACCGGTACATCGCCCCCTCGGACGTGGCGCTCGACGAGGGTGCCGAGATACTGGGAATCCAGAACGGAGGGTCCGTCATGTTGAGCCCTCCCCCAGTCAGCTACTTGGTCGAGCCTTGGGGTGTTTCGCTCTCCTTGGAACTCACCAGCATCACGGGTAATTCCGGCATCGCCACGGGGGTCTCCACGGCCGCGGTGCTTTCCCAAGTCCTGTCGGTGCAGACCTTCCACATCCGGAACGCGCAGGCCAGCACTTTCTTCCTCACCTATCTCGACCTCAACATTACGACGGCCTATCCTCAGGCCTGGGCCACCTTCTGGAACAAGCTCTCGACCGTTGTCCCGTCGGGAACGACCTGCGTGCCGGGGTCCGGTGTCCCGGCCAGCAAGTGTCTCACTCCCCCGTACGGGCATACCTCCACCATCGTCGTGCCGCTGGCCGTGAGCGAGCTCTACCTCACGACGATCGTCGCGCAGGTCAGCATTTACTAGGCGAACGGCGGCCGGCTCCGCTTCGCTCGCCGCGACACCCTTATGGCAGACGGTTCCTCCCCGTAGGGGAGCGAATCGGTGCCGACGGAGCCCGAAGGTCTCGTCCGCGTCCGGCGGGCTCTTTTCAGCGTATCGGATCCGCGAGGGTTGGTCCCCTTTGCACGCGGCCTCGCCGCCCTCGGCATCGAGCTCGTAGCGACGGAGGGGACCCGGCGGCGCCTCGCGGCCGACGGAATCACAGCCCGACCGGCCGAGGAGCTCACCGGGATCGGTAGCTGGTTCGGCGGCCGGCTCAAGACCCTTCACCCGGGCATCCTGGGCGGGATCCTGGCCCCCCGCACCCCCGAGGGCGACCAAGAGCTCGCCGAACGACACCTCCTTCCCATCGACCTCGTCGCCGTGAACTTCTACCCCTTCGAGAGTCGCGTCGGTTCGAACGCCGATGCGCCGGACCTCGCCGAGCATATCGACATTGGAGGCGTCACGCTCGCCCGGTCAGCGGCGAAGAACTTCGAGGCCGTGGTCGTCGCCAGCGATCCGGAGGATTACCCCGCGCTCCGCGAGGAGCTCGAGCGACAGGGGGGCCGCGTCAGCGCCCTCACTCGACGAGCGCTCGCCGCCCGCGCCTTCGCCCGGACCGAGCGGTACGACCGGGTCATCGGCACCGCGCTCGCCGCTGTGCGACCTCGCGACGCGGCTCCGTTCCCGTCCTCCCTGGAGTGGGTCCGATCCGACCTCACCCTCCGCTACGGGGAGAACCCTCACCAGAAGGCGGCCGCGTACGTTCCCCTCTCTTCGGCCACGATGCCGCTCGTTCCGGAACCGCTCGACGTGCTCCAGGGTGGAGGTCTCTCGTACACGAACCTCCTCGACCTCGATACGGCGCTTGCCACGGTCGCCGAGTTCTCGGAACCGGCCGCGGCGGTCGTGAAGCACGCGACGCCGTCCGGCGCCGCATCGGCCCCGACCCTCCGGGAAGCGATCGTCCACGCGGTCGCCACCGACCCTGTCGCCCGGTACGGGTGCGCGCTCGCCGTGAACCGACCCCTCGACGCGGGGGATCTCGAGCCCCTCCACGGCATCTTCGTGGACCTCCTGTCCGCGCCCCAAGTGACCGACGCCGCCCGCATGGCCGCCCGACACCGCACGAAGCTCAAGCTGGTGCGAACCCCGGTGCCCGAACTCGACCGGCCCGCCTGGGAGGCCAAGAGCGCCGTCGGCCGGCTCCTCGTGCAAGAGAGCGATCGCCGTCAGCTGGACCCCCACGAGCTTAGATGCGTGACCTCCCACACCGCCACGCCCGACGAGCTCGACGCACTCGCCTTCGGCTGGCGGGTCGTGCGTCACGCGAAGTCGAACGCCATCGTGCTGGCCCACGGTCATCAGACCGTCGGCATCGGGAGCGGACAGCCCACCCGGGTCAAGGCGGTCGAACTCGCCGTCGAGGTCGCCGGCCCCCGCGCCGTCGGTTCGGTCCTGGCCTCCGACGCGTTCTTCCCCTTCGCCGACGGGATCGAGGTCGCCGGCCGCGCCGGGGTTCGGGCGATCCTCCAGCCGGGGGGGAGTCTCCGCGACCCCGAAGTGATCGCCGCGGCCGAACGCGCCGGCATGGCGATGTATTTCACCGGTTGGCGGGTCTTCCGGCACTAAGGCGACCCGCGCGCGCCGGGGGGAGGGAGCCGACGCCGGGGTTCGAAGACGGGATTCACCGCGCCGAGCAGTAGCCGGCCCACGGCCCAGGCCCACGGAACCCGAACGACCGGTCGGGGATGTTCGAGGAGCCGGACCACGGCCCGCGCGACCACGTCGGGCTCGAGCACCGTCCGTGGATGCTCGCGCGCTCGCCGTTCGAGGGGGGCCTCCGTATCGTTCGGTCGACGGCCCAGCTCGGTCCTTACGAAGACCGGTTCGACGACCGAGACGCGGACACCTCGTCGCGCCAATTCCAAGTCGAGCGCGCGTCCGAACCCGCGGAGCCCGGATTTCGCCGCGGAATAGACGGCGAGGCGGGGAAGGGGCTCGTCCGCCGTAGCGCTCCCGACGAAGATCACGTGGCCTCTCCCCTGGCTCAGGAGTGTCGGCAGGAAGGCGTGCGTGAGGCGAAGTGGGGCGAGGAGGTCAGTGAGGAGTTCCGCTTCCCAGGCCTCCCGTGGTCGCCGGTCGAACCGCTGCGCGGTGGCGATGCCCGCGTTGTTGACGAGGAGATACGGGGCGGCGAGGTGCTCCCGTGCCGCCCGGACCACATTCTCGGCGGCGTCCGGCGCGGAGAGGTCCTGCACGAGATAGGAGGCCGTCCCGCCGGCGCCGGTGATCTCGGCCGTCACTGACGACAGGCGGTCCGGGTCGCGAGCGACCAACAGGAGCTGGAGCCCTTCTCGGGCCAGCGCCCGGGCGATCGCGGCGCCGATACCGCGGGAGGCTCCGGTCACGACGGCCCCCGCGCCCGCGAAGCGAGGGCCCGGACCGGGCCGGGGCAAGGCGTTCACCGGGTCACTCGAAGGAGAAGTGCTTCTGTAGGATCGCGCGGAGCTCGCGCGGCCCGACGATCCCGACCTCTCGCCCTTTCTCGCGCCCCTCGTCGACGAACAGGTACGTCGGGATCGTGTGGATGCCGAAGGAGTTCGCGACGGCGGAGGAGTCGTTCACGTTCACTTTGGCGAACTTGACCCGTCCGGTCAAGGATTCGGAGAGCGTCTCGAGCGAGAGCTCGGCGGCGCGGGACGGCACGCTCCAGTCGGCGTAGAAGTCGACGACGACCGGCAACGGCGACCGGATCACCTCCTCCTCGAAGGTGTCGTCGGTCACCAGTACGATCTCAGTCATCGAGAGTGTTCCATAGGACAGAGGACCGTGATTCGATTTCTACCCCGATTATAGCCTTGTGGTTCTTGTGGCAGCCCGGTGACCCGCCGTCCGCGCCTCGCCGGACCTGTCGCGATCAGGGGCTCCGACCCGCGCATCCTCGCCCTGCTCGCCTGGTTCCGTCGTCACCGACGGCCCCTGCCGTGGCGCCGACAGCGGACGCCGTACCGGATCTGGGTGGCGGAGGTGCTCCTCCAGCAGACCCGGGTCGCGCAGGCGGTTCCGTACTTCGAGCGGTTCGTGCGGAGGTTTCCGACCGTCTCGTCTCTCGCCCGCGCGTCGGAGGACCAGGTGCTGAAGGCCTGGGAAGGTGCCGGGTACTACGCTCGCGCCCGGCACTTGCACGCGGCGGCTCGTCAGCTCGTGCGGGAACGGAGAGGAGCGCTTCCCCACCGGTCGGAAGAGCTGCGTCAGCTACCAGGGGTCGGCCCGTACATCGCGGCGGCCGTCGCGAGCCTGGCCTTCCACGAACCCGTGGTGGCGCTCGACGCGAACGGACTCCGGGTGCTCGCGCGGTGGACCCTGGAGCGAGAAGATCCCCGTCGCGTCGTGGTACGCCGCCGGCTTCAGCGTTGGGCGATCGGTCGACAGCTCCCGCGACGTTCGGGCGAGTTCAACGAAGCGCTCATGGAGCTCGGGGAGACGCTGTGCCTTCCCGCCCGGCCTCTCTGCTCGGAGTGCCCCGTGGCCGCTCACTGTCGGGCCCGCCAGGAGCTGCCGGACCCGGGCGCCCTTCCTACCCGGGGGGCGAGACGTCCCCGGCCCTTCGTCGAGGCCGCGGTCGTCGCGGTGACGCGGGGAGGACGCTGGCTCGTCCTTCGTCGACCCTCGACGGGGTTACTCGGTGGATTGTGGGAGTTTCCCGGAGGCAAGCTCGGGCCGCGCGAACGGCCCATCACCGCCGCGCGCCGGGAGCTCCGGGAGGAGACCGGACTGACCGCGGGACCCTTGGAACGTCTCGGCTCTTTCCGCCACGAGTACAGTCACTTTCGGGTGGCTCTGCACCTGTTTCGCGCCCGGTCGGCTCGGGGAAGCATCCGGGTCCGGGGAAGACGACACCGCTGGGTCGGGCTCAGCGAGCTCCGCCGGTTGCCGTTGCCCCGGGCCACGCTCAAGATGCTCCCGTCCCTAGAGCGACCCCCGGAGGAGGGTATAACTTTCCCGGGTTCAGGATCCCGTCGGGGTCGAATCGCCGCTTGATCGCCTCGAGGACGGAGACCCCCACCTCGCCGTGCTCGAGGGCGAGGTACCGGGCCTTCAGCGAGCCCACCCCATGTTCCGCGCTGAGGGTCCCTCCGAGCCGCTTCGTCAGCAGCACCAGGTCCCTGCGAACGGCGTGGGCACGGTCCGACAGGGGGTCGAGCACGAAGCCGGGATGCAGGTTCCCGTCGCCGAGGTGCCCGAACAGTCGTACCGGCACGTCATGGCGGGCGGCCAGCGCCCGGGTCCCCTCGAAGAGCTCGTCCAGCCGGGACCACGGCACCGCCACGTCCTCGTGGATTCGCACTCCTTCGCCTTCGATGGCGTCCCCGCTCTGGCCGCGCAACGTCCAGAGCTGATCCGCGTCGGGATAGACGACCGGATCTCCGGAAAATCCGCTGTCGACCAGCCGTCGCGCGACGCGTTCGAGGTCTCTGTCCTCGTCCGCGCGGGCGCTCTCCAGCTCCAGCAGGAGGAGCGCGCTCTCCTCGGGCAGCCGTCCCGAAGCGAACCGGTTGAGCGCGGCCGCCGTGGCCCGGTCGAGGTACTCAATGGCGGAAAACGCCGGCGCCGGCGAGGCGAGCAAGCGCGGGATCGTCGCGCGGAACGATAGGTCCTCGGGCACGGGGAGTACAAGGCCGATCCGGCGTTCCGGTACCGGAGCGAGCGCCAAGCAAACCTCGGTGAACAGCCCCAGCGTACCCTCGCTTCCCACGAGGAAGCCGAGCAGATCCGGGCCGGTCGAGGCCTTCCGGGTCCGGTGGCCGACGTGCAAGAGTTCCCCGGTCCCCAGGACGACCTCGAGACCGCGCACCCAGGCCCGCGTGGACCCGTATCGGAACGAACGGGGACCCGAGGCGTTCGTCGCCGTGTTGCCACCGATCGTCGACGTCGTCCAGGAGCCGGGGTTCGGCGGAAAGAAGAGGCCGTGCGATGCCAGGGTCCGGTGGAGTTCCCGGTTGATGACGCCCGGGCCGACTCGGACCCATCGGTCCCCGTCGACGAGCTCCACGATCGCGTCCCACCCGGAGAAGTCCACCACCACCCCGCCGGGTGGGGGCACCGATTCTCCGTCGAGCGAGCTGCCTCCTCCACGACTGACGAGGGGCACCCGCCACCGACGCGCCCAAACGACCAGTCGTTGGACATCGTCCCGGTCCCGCGGCGCCACCGCGGCGGCCGGAAGCTGGACCAGGTGGGACGCGTCCGAAGCGAACCGGGTCAGCGCTTCAGGTTCCTCCGTAACGGTCCCGACGACCTCGGCCCGAAGGGCCTCGGAGGCATCCCGGGAAAGAGGCACGGTCGTCCTGGAGGACGTCGGTGAGATAGGTCTGACGCCTGTTCGGCGTTGGCGCACCCTAGGGGTTGTCCGGGTCCCCCGCCGCCGGCGAAGGCACCGGAGGGGCCGGGGGCGGGGGAGCGGATGGGGGCCCCACGGCGGTCAAGAGTTCCTGGATCGCGAACGGTCGTCGGACGAGGGCCGCCACCCCGAGCGACCGGGCTTGGCCGTCGAGCCGGGCGGACCGGCTGGGCGTCAACAGGACGATCCGTGTCGCCGGATTCGACTGCCGGGCATCGGGAACGACTTGGGTCCAGCTCGGCTCGGTCATGTCGACGTCGAGGAGCAACACCGGGTCGGTCAAGTGCGGGAGCTGGGCCAAGGCGGCGAGCACGGACAAGCCAGTGCCGACGACGCGGTGCTGGTGGAGCCGGAGCAGTCCGCGGAGAATGAGCTGGGCTTCCTCGGAACCGCCGACGATCACTACGTTAGCCATCGCTCACCGGCCCTCTCCTGCGGGTGTTCTCCGTACGGCCTCCGACTCCCAGGACCCTCCCGGAGGATCCGCACCGGAACCCCTGTCCCGGCGGCGTGGGCATCGGTCGTCGCCCCGCCCGGCGGGTCGACGGTCCGTATCCATAGAGATGCGGGGGCCCGCGTTTGAATGTTTCTGCGTGTGGCGGCGTACCACGGGTTCACGGAGCCGCTCGGTCGCGCTCGACCTCAGATCGGACCTTTCCGGCCCCGGAACCCGTTCTCGGTCACCTTCCGGAGCGTCCGGTAACTATATAGTCTCTCACGGTGTACGTAGCTTGGCCTCGGGTACCGGCGGAAAGCGTCTCTTGGTGGCACCGTCCAAGAGACCGAGAGCCTTTCCGCCGGGGCCCACTTTTGCCACCGAAGTTCCGTTAGAACGATAGTTTTTCTACCCATGGGAGGCCCAGCTCGTTCGGTGCGGCTTCCTTTCTGGTCCCGGCCGGCGCCGGACGAACGACAACACGCGATCGCGACGCTCCAGTCGCTCGGCACAACCTCGGTCCCGGGACTCGCGGCGGCGTTGTCGTGGTCCGTTCCCCGGACCGAGAAGGTCCTTCGGGAGCTCAGCCGACGGGGACCGCCGGGCCTCGTGTACGACAGCCGCACGGGAACGATTCGCTGGGGCAACGCGCCCTCCTCTCCCTCCCGTTCCCCCTCCCCTCCACCGGTGGCCGACCCGACGGCGGACAGGACCGGCTACACCGTCCGTCCTCCGGCCCGCTCCGGCCCGGTGACTCTTCCGACCACCACTTCCTCTCCGTCGCGCGCCGGCGCCTACCGGCCCACGGTCGTGCCCCCCGCGCCCACACCCCCAACTCGGATTCCGACGAGCGACCATGCCCTCCGAGAATGCAGTCGTTGTCACACACCACTCGTCCCGACCGGCGTAGCCGAAGTGTTCGCCTGTCCGATGTGCGGCCGTCGGATCTCGAGCGCCGGCACCCTGGTCTCGCCCTCCCCCTCGCGCACGGCGGCTTCCGTGGAACCGGACCCTCGCATCCAGCAGCTGATCGCCGCGTGGGCGACCGGGCAACCCGCTCCCTGTCCCCACTGCCGACAGCCCCTTCGCCACACCGTCAACGGGGAGTTCCGCTGCGGTTCCTGCGGCGCTCACATCGCCTACGAGCCCCCGTCGACGACCGCGCCCCCGGTCCCCGGGGGCCCGATGGTCGGGCCGAGCCGCTAGAACGGCACGACGGCCCGTACCGCGTGGACCAGACGGCCGTCGGCGATACCGGCGGCCACGCGCTCGATGTCCGCCGCCGGGGAACGGTCTTCGGTCCAGGCGGCGACGCGTTCCCGAAGAGCCCGCAGAGCGGCCTCGCTCCCCGCTCCTCCGGACCGGGGCCGACGGTACTCGAGCGCCTGTCCCGCGACGATCCACTCGATGGCGACGATGCGCTGGACGTTGGCGACCAGGCGCCGCAGCTTGGCCCCCGCCCAGGCGCCCATGCTGACGTAGTCTTCCTGGTCCGCCGACGTGGGCAGGCTGCCGGCGCTCGCCGGATGGACGAGCGTCTGGTTCTCGTTCACGAGCGCCGCGGCGACGTACTGCGGGATCATGAACCCGGACGACCGGCCCGGCGTGGGCGCCAGGAACGCCGGCAAGCCTCGGTTGAGGGCCGGATTCACCAACCGGGCCACCCGGCGCTCCGCGAACGCCCCCACGTAGTGGAGCGCGAGGGCGAGCGTGTCGAGCGCGAGGGCCAGCGTCTGACCGTGGAAGTTGCCCCCGTTCACGAACTCGTCGCCTTCGAATACCACCGGGTTGTCCGAGACGGCGTTGAGCTCGGGCGTCAGGACCCGTTCCGCGTACTCGACGCCTTGACGCACCGCGGCGAGGACCTGCGGAATGCACCGGAGGGTGTAGGGATCCTGCCCGTGCCACTCCGGGGTGACGACGGCGAGCTCGCTCCCGTGGATCAATCGGCGCACCGCTTCGGCCACGGCGCGCTGCTCGGGGAGGTTTCGGAGCATGCCGAGCCGGTCGTCCAGGCTCGACGGGTCCCCGCGCAGCGCGTCGAAGGAGAGCGCGGCCGCCACTTCCGATGCGGCGAGGAGCTCTCGGCCATCGGCTACCGAAAGGGCGAGATAGCTGGTCATGAGCGAGGTCCCGTTGATCAGCGCGACGCCTTCCTTCTCGACGAGCGTCATCGGGGCGAGGCCGGCGCTCTCGTGCACGTCCCCCGCGGGCACCCGGCGTCCCTCGGCCGTGACGAACTCGCCCTCTCCCAAGAGCGTGAGAGCGAGATGCGCCAGTGGCGCGAGGTCGCCCGAAGCGCCGACGGACCCTTGTTCGGGGACGAACGGAACGAGGTTTCGATTGAGGAAGTCGAGCAGGCGCTCCACGAGCTCGGGGCGGACCCCCGAATGCCCTCGGGACAGCGCGTTGGCCCGAAGGAGCAGCATTCCGCGGACGACGTCGACGGGGAGCGCCGGCCCCGTGCCGCTCGCATGGCTTCGCAGGAGCGAGAGTTGGAGCGCCCGGGCCTGGGCGGCCGGGATCACCTGGTCCGAGAGACTACCGAAGCCGGTCGTGACGCCGTAGGTCGGGCGGCCGGCCGCGACGGTCCGTTCGACGGCCCGGCGGCTTTCCTCGACGGCCGGCCGGGCCCCGGGGGCGAGGGCGACCGGACGCCCGGCGCGGGTGACGGCGAGGAACTGTTCGAGGGTCAGAGACCGGCCATCGACCGGCACGCTCTCGGTCATCGCCGACCGGAGGTGGAGATTCCGAAGGGAAAAAGGAAACCCCCGGGGGCTCCGGAGCCCCCGGGGAACGGGTCGGGCGACCCCCTCAAGCGCTCGGGTAGACGATCTCGCCGCCGGATTTCTGCATCGACGGCATCCGCTTGGTCTGGGCGCCCTTCGTCTTCCAGAACAGCTCGGCGAACTCCTGAACGGCCTTCACGAGCTCTTGGGCGTCCGCGAGAGCGGTGCCCTGCCGGGTCTTCGAGGCCTGCTTCATGATCTTCCAGACGGCTTCGTGGGCCTGCGGGTTCTGTTTCGCGTGGTCGGGCGTGAAGTAATCGCCCCAGATGACGCGGACCTCGTGCTTCACGCGCTCCGAGTGCTGCTCCTTCACCGCCGTGTACCGGGCCAGCTTGGAAACGTAGACGGCCCGGTCCTCGGGCTTGGCGTCCATCGCCGGGGCCGGCAGTTCCGCGATCAGCTGGTCCATGCGGAGAACGGTCAACGCGGCGATCTGCGCTTCGTGCGGGTCATAAATACCGCACGGAATGTCACAGTGGGCATAGACCGGGATCGGGGGCGAGAGGCGGTCCCGGGCAGCGGTCAGCCATTCACGAACTCGGTCGGAGGTCGACATGCGCGGCAGAACGTCGGGAGGGCCATAAAGATGCCGGACCGCACCGAGGATTCTCCCCCCGAACGACCGCGATGGAGAGGCCGGCGACGGGTCCTCGTGCACGACCGATCGATGGAGCCGTTCCTCTCCCAAGGGGACCGACTGTACGTGGACACGCGGGCGTACAAGACCCGGCGACCGGCCCGGGGGGACGTGGTCGTCTTCCGCGACCCCGAAAGCTCCGGGCGCCTGTTGATCAAGCGCGTGGCCGGAGTAGCGGGGGACGTCCCGGCCGGTGCGGTCACAGCGGTACCGCCGGACCACCTCTACGTGGTCGGAGACCGGCGCTCCGAGAGTCGCGATAGCCGAAGCTTCGGCCCCGTGGCCCAAACCCTGGTCCTCGGGCGCGTCCGCTTCCGCTATGCCCCGGCGGACCGGCGAGGGCCGCTCGACGACCGTAGCTTTAAGTGATGTGTGAATTCCACACATCGATGCGCCCGGTGCTGCGGAACCTCCTGGTAGAGGTCGTCGTTGTTCTCGCGGTGGTCGGCGGGTTCGTGGGGGGATGGTACGCCCGTCCCGCCGCCTCCTCCGGGAGCTCCTCCTCGGTTCCGCTCGCCGTCATCGCGGCCGGCAGCCTGGCCCCCATCCTCCCATCGTTCGTCTCCGCCTTTGCGAACGCGACGCCCGGCGTCCAGGCGACCGTCTCGGCCCAGCTCTACGAGGGAAGCACCGCGGCCGCGACGGCGCTGACCTCGGCGAACCAGCCGTACGACCTTTTCGTGTCGGCGGACTTTCGGGTGATCCCGCAACACCTCGAGCCTCCGACGGCCTCCGTCGCTCCCTGGGAGGTGGTCTTCGCGTCCGACCCGGTCGTCCTCGCCTACGAACCGGTCGCCGCGTTGTCCGGCCTCAACGCCACCAACTGGTACCAGAAGATCTCGCAGCCGGGGGTTCTCCTCGGCGCCCCCAATGCGAGCGCCGACCCGCTCGGGGCGAACCTGATCCTCACCCTCGAGCTCGAAGATGCCCTCGCCGGCCAGGCCGGTGCGTTCTACGGGCATTTCTTTTCGGGCGCTTCGGGCGCCCTGGCCACCCCCACGGGAGCGACGAAGTACGTCGCGGAGGACGCCGCGGCGACCGCGCTCATGACGGGAGAGGTCGACGTTACTCTGACCTATCGGTCCTACGCTCTCGCGGACCATCTACCGTACCTCAACCTGAGCCCCGAAGTGAACCTGGGGTCCTACGACCCCACCGACGTCGCGCACTACGGCACCGTCGCCACGACGGAGCTATCCGGTAGCTCCACGAAGGTCGTGGAAGGCGCTCCGGTACTGCTCGCCCTTACCGTGCCCTCGACGGCGCCGGACGCCGCGCTCGGCCTGGCCTTCGCGGGCTATCTGCTCTCGAACGCGACGAGCCCCCTCTGGATCGCCGACGGCTTCACCCCACTCGCGCCGGCCTGGGTCGACCATCCGGCCGAGCTTCCGGCGGCCCTCGGTGGATTTGCCCCGAGTGGCCTGCCGGCCCTTCCCCCCTACCTGCTGGCGCTCACCTGATCCGGGGCCCTTCGAAGGATCCCGTGACCGTCGCGAACCGCTTGCGATCGCTGCCCCGCGTCCTGGCCGGGCTGCTGTCGGCCTCGCTCATCGGGCTGTTCGTGCTTCCCATCGTGGCCCTGGTGGCGTTTGCCGGCGTCAGCGGGATCGGGTCCGCGGCCGCCGACGCCGGGTTCCGTATCTCGTTGGAGTTCACGCTCCTGGCCTCCGGTCTCGCCGTCGGTCTCGGCCTCCTCACGGGAGTCCCGTTGGGTTACGTACTGGCCCGGTACCGGTTCCCGGGGCGCTCTATCGTGGAGTCGCTCGTGCTGATCCCGGTGGTGATCCCCCATCTCGTCGTCGGGATCGGGCTCCTCCTCCTCTTCCGGCCTTCGACTCCTCTCGGGCATCTGACCCAGGCGCTCGGCCTTCCGATCTTTGACGCGATCTGGGGGGTGGTGCTCGTGATGCTCTACGTCGGCGCCTCGTACATCGTCCTGACGAGTCAGTTGGCCTTCCGGTCGATCGACGCGGAGGTCGTGGAGGCGGCCCGCTCCCTCGGGGCGTCGCCGACGGAGGCCTTCGTAACCGTCACGCTGCCCCAGGCGGTTCGGGGGGTGCTCACGGGGGCCCTGCTGATGTGGGCCCGGGGCGTGAGCGAGGTCGGCGGCTTTCTGATCCTCGCCTACGCGGTATCGCCCAGCGTGCCCTGGACGGGTCCGGTGACCAACACCGCGTCGATCTACATCTACAACCTATACTCGATCAACGGGCTACCGGGCGCCACGGGAGCGGCCTCGTTGCTCGTGCTGATCGCTCTCGGCATTTTCGTGGCGATCCGGTTCGTCGATCGGACCGGACTCGCCTGGGCCCAGGGCGCGTGGTTCTCATGACCGGGCTCGAGCTGCGCGATATGGCCGCGGAACGCGGAGGGTTCCGGCTCGGTCCGGTGCGCCTCGAGGTCCCGGCCGGCACCGCGACCGTGCTCCTCGGGCCGTCGGGCGCCGGCAAGACCACCCTCCTGCGGGCCGTCGCGGGATTCCTCCCTCTGTCCGCCGGCTCCGTCTGGTTCGACGGAACGGAGATGAGCGCCCGGCCACCGGAGCACCGTCACTTCGGTTTCGTGCCGCCCAACCTCGGCCTGCTTCCGCACCAGCGCGTGGGCTCGAACGTCCGCTACCCGCTCGACCTTCGGGGGGACCCGGACGCGCACCGGAAGGCCCTCGGCTGGATGGAGCGATTCGAGCTCGTCGAGCTGGCCCGACGGTACCCCTCGGAGCTGAGTTCGGGACAACGCCAGCGCGTGGCGATGGCCCGCGCGCTCGCCGCGGAGCCGCGGCTCCTCTTGTGGGACGAACCGCTGGCGGCCCTGGACGTGGAGAGCCGGGACGGGCTCATCCGGCTCCTGCGCGAGATCATCGAATCCGAGCAGTTGCCCCTCCTCCTCGTGACCCACGACCCCTCCACGGCGATGGCGCTGGCCTCCCGGCTCGTGGTGCTCGAACAGGGCCGCGTCCGGTTCGATGCGCCGCCCGACGCGCTGCCGCGGGGTCCCCTCGACCGGTTCACGGCTCGCTTCCTGGGCTACGAGAACCTGTATTCCCCCGCGGAGCTCTCCCGGGCCGGAGGAAGCTCGCTCGCGGCCACGCTCGTCGCGGCCGCCGGACCCGGGGGGATCGTCGTGCCGTCGAGCGCGGTCCGCTGGCGCGCCGGGGGCGGCGGGCCCCACACCGCCCGCGTCGGGGCCGCGCGACGGATCTCCTCCGGCTGGGTGCTTCTCCTCCAGCAGGGTTCCTTGACGTTCCATGCGGCGACCGAGAGAGATATTCCTCCGGTGCGGGTCGGAGATGCCGTGACGATCGAGCTCGACCCGGAAGGCCTCAAGCCGCTCCTGGCCTCCGCCCCCTCGGAGACCCCATGACCGCCGAACGGTGGCTGACCCCCCTCGACCTCCGGCTGCTCGGACGGCTTGCGACCGAACGCAACCTCGTGCGGACCGCCCGGGAGCTCGGCATCGGCCGGGACCGGGCCGTGTACCGGCTCGCCCGCCTCCACCGGCTGTTCGGCGGCCCCGTCACGCGGAGCCGCAAGGGAGGAGCGACGCCGGGCCGCACCGAACTGACCCCCCTCGGACGTCGGCTCCTGCGCCGGAGCTCGGGCGCGGCCTCCCGGACGAACCGGTGGCGCGGAACGTACCGGAGCCTTCCCTCGCCTCGGGTGCTGTTGGGCGAGGGGAACGCGCTCGAGGTGTCGTTCCGGTACCGGGATGACCGGCCGGTGACCGTCGAGGTCGACCCCCAGGCGTTCGTCGTGGGCCGCCGACCCGCCGAACTGAGCGCACGGAACGTCCTGCGGGCCACGGTGACCCGGGTCCGGCGGGAACGCTCCGGCACGGCGGAGCTGACGGCGCGCTGGGGGAATCGCTCGGTCCGGGTCGCGCTGACCGCCGGCTCCGTGGACCGCCTCAGGCTACGGCCCGGAACCCGCGCCTACCTGTTCCTGAAGGCGGTGGCGGTGCACCGGTCCCCTACTCCCGGATCCCCTCGGTCGTGAGGGAGAAGACGGCCTCCCCCTCGGGAAGGTTCGGAGAGTCGATCAGGCGGGCGATCCGCTTCGGCGGCTTCGACTTGCGGAGATAGACCCGGTAGGTCGCCGCGTGGGCGACGATGTTCCCGCCGATGGGTCGCGTCGGGTCCCCGAACAGGATGTCCGGGCGCGAGGAGACCTGGTTGGTCACCACGATCGCGGCGTTGTACATCGTCCCGAAGCGGAGGAGCTCGTGGAGGTGCCGGTTGAGGAGCTGCTGGCGCGGCGCGAGCTCGCCCCGGCCCATGTACTCGCTGCGGAAATGCGCCGTCAGGGAATCGACGACGAGGAGCCGGATCGGCCGCTCCCGCGCCAGTTCCTGGGCTTTGCCGACGAGGAGCATCTGGTGGTTCGAATTGAAGGCGCGTGCGATGTGGATCTTGGCGAGGGCCTCGGCGGGGTCGAGACCGACCGCCTTCGCCATGTCGACGATCCGCTCGGGCCGGAACGTGGACTCGGTATCGATGTAGACCGTCTCGGAGGCGAGCCCGCCTTGCTCGACGGGCTGCTGGATGTTCACCGCCACTTGGTGGGCGATCTGCGTCTTGCCGGTGCCGAACTCTCCGGAGAATTCCGTGATCGCCGCGGTCTCGACGCCGCCGCCGAGCAGGTCGTCGAGCGATTTGGCCCCCGTCGTGACGCGGCCCAGCTTCTGCCGGCGTTCGAGAAGGGTGACGCCGCTCTCGAACCCTCCGACGTCGGCCTGGCGCCGGGCTTCCGAGATGATCTTCTGGGCCGTCGCGGTGCCGATCTCGGCCGCCTCGGCCACGTCGGCCGGGGAAGCGACGGCGAGCTCCATCAGGTCGGTGTAGCCGGCCTCCCGGAGCTTGTCGGCGATCGCCCCGCCGACGCCCGGCAGGTCCTCGAGGGCGACCGCCGGCCGCTGCTCGGCGGCTCCGGGCTCATCGGCCTCGGCGGTGCGGGCACGGGGTTTCGCGGACACGATGGCCGCATCGGCGGCGGTGGGATAACCCCTGTGGAGAGGTCGTGAAACGCTGGAAGGTGCCCCCGCCTAGGAGGACTTCGGCGGGGAGCCCAGGGGCGTGAACGGGACCCCCGTGAGCCGCTGGAAGACCGTGGTGTAGAGCCGGCTGACCTCGTCGACGAGGAGGGGAGGCAGCGCCGGGATCGGGGGCTCCTCGCGCTGGGCGTTCCGGGCCGCCGTGAGCTGGTCGTAGTAGCCGATGGTCCGGTAGTGCTGGCGGACGAACTCCTTCGAGAAGTCGACGGTGCGGCCTCGTTCGTAGGCCCCTTTGTCCCAGAACCGGTCCTCGTCGGCGGTTCCGAAGGTGTCGACGAGCATGAGGCGGCCCTCGGCATCGATGGCGAACTCCTTCTTCCCGTCGACGTGGATGAGGCCCCGGGGCTCGATCTCCTCCGCGATGCCCTGGTCGACCTTGAGGCAGGTCTCCCGGATCTCGTCCAGCTGGCGGCGGTCGATCGCCGCGATCTCGAGCGCCTCCGCCTGGGTCAGCAGCCGGTCGACCGGTTCCAACTTCGTCGTGAGCTCGAAGAAAGGGTTCGGAAGTTTCGCGCCGTACTCGAGGGGCTTCGACCGGGGGAACCCCAGGTCCTCCGACCGGACGGAACCGGCCTTGATCCGGTCCCAGATCGACCCCGCGACGTAGTACCGGACGATCACCTCGAGCGGAACGAGGTAGTTCTTCGGGCGCGGGCCCAGAGTCTTGGGCTTGGGCACGACCTGGACGCGACGTACCCGCATCGAGGTCGGGGACGAAAGCCGGAGGAAGTGATGCGGGACGCCCCGGCGGGTGCAGAGCTCGAACCAGAAGGCGGCCGTGCGGGCCAGCGTCTCCCCCTTGTACGGGATCTCGCTCGGAATGTGCTTGTCGAAGACGGAGATGTCGTTGGTGAATCGGAACTCGAGCTCGGTCGGCGAGATCTCGTAGATCTCCTTCACCTTGCCCCGGCGCAGGTAGCGGGGTTCCGCGGAGGGCGCGGGCGGGGCGGGCTCAGTCCGGGATGCGCGCGGCATGGCGCTGCGTTCGACCCGGTCCGCCTACATAGGCTTCGCGGAGGCTACGTCGGAGGGAGGGGTGGGGCACCGGGCTCCGGAGGCGAGGTCGGAGGTCGGCGCAGGGCGCCTGGACGGTCGGTCGGCGGGGCCGGCGGCCCGGCCGCTAGAGGATTCGGGCGTGGAGCGCGGTGATCGGCCGGAAACCGCACTTGGCGTAGAAGCGGCCCGCGATCTCGTTCTGCGACGGGAACTCGACGGTCACGATGCCGGCGCCCCGCTCCTTGAGCTGGGCGATTGTGTGCTCGACCAGGTACTGCCCGGCGCCGTGGCGCCGATAGAGCGGGAGCAGGTAGATGTCAAGGATGACCCCCTCGACCTCCGGCATGTAGAACGGCCGCTCGCGGATCGCCGCGCGGACCACGCCGATGACCTTGTCCTTCTCGGGTCCGAGCCCCTCGGCGGCGATGACGAGCGACTTCGGGTTCTTGATCTCGGTCCGGAGGACGGCCGCGGCCTGCGCTTCGACGTCGACCCGGACCTTGAGCATCGGGTCGAACTCCTCGTTGAGCCGCTTCAGCCGAACGATGAGTGGCGTGAGCGCCGGAATGTCGGCCTCGTGGGCCGGCCGCGCGTGGATGGGGGCGGCCGCTGCTCGGCTGTCGGGTGGGCTCTCACTCACGGGGGGGTTGGTACGCTTCATCGGAGGTTCCTGGGAGGAATGGGTTCGTCCGGCATCGGGTCCGTCAGCCCGGAGTTCTGCAGCGCCTCGGCCAGCGCCGGAGGCCGGGCCATGAGCCGGCGGGCCCGTTCGTAGAACTCCTCGCGGGTGGCCCGCACCTGGGCGATGCCCAGACGGACCGTGCTCTCGGCGACCGCGGCGGCGACGTGGGGGAAGACCTCCCGCTCATCCATCGTCGGCAAGATGTGCTGGTCGGTGACCCCCTTCGTCGACGTGCAGCGCGCCAGCTCCTGGGCCGCGACGATCACGATGTCGTCGGGTATCGAGCGGGCCCGGGCGTCGAGGACGCCCCGGAACACGCAGGGGAAGATCAGCGAGTTGTTGACCTGGTTCGGGAAATCGCTGCGCCCGGTCGCCACCACCGCGGCTCCGGCGGCGCGGGCGTCGGCGGGCCAGATCTCGGGAAGCGGATTCGCCAGCGCGAAGACGATCGGATGGGGGGCCATCGAGCGGATCCATTCCGGCCGGATGGTGCC
>Ga0187815_10000188_pt1 | contig 31539 bp, 36 predicted proteins | sample NC_S_5_FD_132962 | JGI IMG/M metagenome (GOLD analysis project Ga0187815, IMG submission 132962) | Wetland sediment microbial communities from Neuse River Estuary, North Carolina, USA - ASW-S_5 | ecosystem: Environmental > Aquatic > Freshwater > Wetlands > Sediment | place: USA: North Carolina... | reverse complement strand
GGCGCTCGTCAGACACTGGCCGATGGAACGAACGACGCAGTGGCTGGCAAGACTGCAATCCTTGCCCGAGTCGGTGCTCGAACAGATGAGTGCGCCGACATGAATTCGTGGGGAAACCTCAGACCCTGGTGGCCGGGGCCTGAGCCGCGGCGCGGAACAGTTCCGGGATCTCCGTCATGCGAATCTTCTCCCACACCTGCTCCAACACCGAGATCGTCTGCGCGCTGGGTTGCGCGCCGATGCTGGTGGGCGTGGACGCGGATTCCGACTACCCGCCCGACGTGGTCGCCGGCTTGCCCAAGACGGGGCGCGACCTCGATCTCGACGTGGACGCGGTGCGCAGGATCGAGCCCGACCTGGTGCTGACCTCGCTCACCGTGCCCGGCCACGAACGCGTGGTGGCGGCGCTGCAGACGGCGGGACTGCGAACCCTGGTGTGCGATCCGCAATCGCTGGACGACGTGTACGGCGACATCCGCCGCATCGCCGACGCGCTGGACGTGCCCGCGCGCGGCGAGGCGCTGGTGGCGCAGATGGAGGCGGCGATGCCTTGCGTCGAACCGCACGAGCCGCGCCCCGCGGTGCTGGTGGAGTGGTGGCCCAAGCCAGTGATCGCCGCAGCGAAGCGCTCCTGGGTCAACGACCTCATCAAGCGTGCGGGCGGCCGCAATCCCTGGGGCGAGGTGGACGCCCGGAGCGTGCCCTTGACCCACGAGGCAGCGGCCGCCGCTGCGCCCGATGTCGTGGCGATGAGCTGGTGCGGAGTGAAGGTGGCGAACTACCGCGCCGAGGTGGTGTGCCGCCGCGAGGGTTGGGCCGGGGTGCCCGCCGTCGCCGCCGGCCGCATCCATGCGATCAGCGAGGCATTCCTCGGCCGCCCCGGTCCGCGGCTGGTGGAAGGCTACCGGCAGTTGCGACTGGCCATCGCCGCCGCTGCGGAATGAGTCGTGGAGATTGCACGAGGCATTGGCGCGTAGCACAGTGCCGCGCATGATCATTTCCTCGACCATGGATTACCGAGCGGCCGCCCAGCGCCGCCTGCCTCCCTTCCTGTTCCACTACATCGACGGTGGCGCCTACGACGAGCAGACCATGCGTCGCAATGTCGAGGACCTGCGCGGCCTCGCCCTGCGCCAGCGCGTGCTCAAGGAAGTCGGCGAGGTCGACCTCTCCACCGAGCTCTTCGGCGAACGGGTCAGCCTGCCGCTGGCGCTGGCGCCGGTGGGCCTCACTGGCATGTACGCGCGGCGCGGCGAGGTGCAGGCGGCACGCGCGGCGGCGAAGAAGGGCGTGCCGCTCACCCTGTCCACGGTATCGGTGTGCTCCATCGAGGAAGTACAACGCGAGCTGTCGCGGCCGATCTGGTTCCAGCTCTACGTGCTCAAGGATCGCGGCTTCATGAAGAACGCGCTGGATCGAGCATGGGCTGCCGGCGTGCGCACCCTGGTGTTCACCGTGGATATGCCGGTGCCCGGTGCACGCTACCGCGACAAGCACTCGGGCATGTCCGGCCCGCATGCCGCGCTGCGCCGCGTGTGGCAGGCCTGCCGGCACCCGCACTGGGCATGGCACGTGGGTGTGCGCGGCCGGCCGCACGACCTCGGCAATGTGTCGGCCTACCTCGGCCGCCGCATCGGGCTGGAGGATTACATCGGCTGGCTGGGCAAGAATTTCGATCCCGCGATCGGCTGGCACGACCTGCAGTGGATCCGCGACTCCTGGAAGGGTGCGATGGTGCTCAAGGGCATCCTCGACCCCGAGGATGCGCGCGAGGCGGTGCGTTTCGGCGCCGATGGCGTCGTGGTTTCCAACCACGGCGGGCGCCAGCTCGACGGCGTGCTGTCTTCGGCGCGCGCGCTGCCTGCCATCGCCGAGGCCGTGAAAGGCAAGCTCACCATCCTCGCCGACTCCGGCGTGCGCTCCGGACTCGACGTGGTGCGCATGCTGGCGCTGGGTGCCGACGGCGTGCTGCTGGGCCGGCCCTTCGTCTACGCGCTGGCGGCGGCCGGCGGGCAGGGCGTGGCACACCTGCTCGACCTCATCGCCGCCGAGATGCGCGTGGCGATGACGCTGACCGGGGCTAAGTCGATTGCCGAAATCACGCGGGACAGCCTGGCCATCGCGTAAAAGCCACACCGCGGCCCATCCGCAGCCCGCAGTCGCCCGCGCCAAGGCATCGCGGGCTGCTGTGATGCATGCTCCGAATCGAAGGAGTCGGGACATGGGCAAGTGGATGCAAACGGCGACGGCCAAGGTGCTTGGCATCGGAGTGCTGGCACTGCTGATGACGATACCGCTGATGCAGGTGAGTGGCCTGGTGGCCGAGCGCCAGGCCTTGCGCACGGAGGCGGTCAACCAGATCGCGCAGGGCTGGGGTGGCGATCAGGTGTTGGGCGGGCCGGTGCTGGTGGTGCCCACGCGCCGGCTGGCGACGCCGGACGGGCAGGCAGCGCAATGGCGCGCAGGCAGTGAAACGGTGTTGGCCGATACACTGCATTTCGATGTGGCACTCGCCACGTCCACGCGCCATTACGGCATTTACGCCGCGCCTGTCTTCGTGGCCACGGTGAAGCTGCAGGCCACATTCCGCGCCGAGGATATCGCGCAGTTCCGCGCGGCCAGTGACGCCGCATGGCAGGGTAACAAGGCCGAATTGCGCCTGCCGCTGGCCGACCTGCGCGGCTTGCAGCAGGTGGACGAACTGCGCGTCAACGGCAAGCCGATGCGTTTCGAGTCATCCGCCGAACGCTTTGGCCCGTGGCCCGTCGTGGCGGTGCCGGTCGACCTCGACGCGCTGGGCGGCCAACCCATCGACGTGGCGATCACCCTCAAGCTGGCCGGCACCGAGGCCATGCAACTGCTGCCGCTGGCGCGCAGCACCGAGGTGGCCATGCGCGCACCTTGGCGCGATCCCAGTTTCACCGGCGCAGCGTTACCGCTGGAACGCAGCATCGACGCGGGCGGCTTCAGTGCGCACTGGCACCTGCTCGACCTCAACCGCAGCTACGGCCAGCATTGGAACGAGCGCGACGACAGCGTGGCGAATGCCCTGCCATCCTCCACCTTCGGCGTGCAGCTGTACCAGCCAGTGGACGTCTACCAGCGCAATGTGCGCGCAGGCAAATACGGCCTGCTGTTCATCGCGATGACCTTCGTGGTGTTCTTCCTGTTCGAGGTGCTGAAGCGGTTGCGCGTGCATCCGGTGCAATACCTGCTGGTGGGCATAGCGCTGGCCACGTTCTACGTGGTGCTGCTGGCGCTCTCCGAACAGATCGGTTTCGACGCGGCCTATGCGATTGCCGCCGCGGCGGTGGTCCTGATCGTGGGCGGCTACGCGGCTGCGGTATTGCGCGCGCGGCGCGCCGGCTGGCTGTTGGGCGGTGTGCTGGCGCTCACCTACGCGATGCTCTATGGCCTGATCGCCGCCGAGCAATACGCCCTGCTGGTCGGCGCGCTGGTGCTGCTCGTCACCGTGGCGCTGCTGATGTACCTCACTCGCCGGATCGACTGGTATGCCTGCACGCCGACCTTGAGCGAAGCGCCAGCCGCTATCATGGAGCGGCCATGAACCTGCTCGCGATCGAAACCGCCACCGAAGCCTGCTCCGTCGCCCTGGTCCACGGCGACACCGTGATCGCGCGCAGCGAACTCGCGCCGCGCCGCCACGCCGAGCGCGTGCTGCCGATGGCCGACGAGCTGCTGGCCGAGGCCGGCCTGGGGCGCCACGCGCTGGATGCGATCGCGGTGGGCCGTGGCCCCGGCGCATTCACCGGCGTGCGCCTCGCGGTGTCGCTGGCGCAGGGCATGGCGCTGGCGCTGGACCTGCCCGTGGTCACCGTCTCTTCGCTCGCCGCACTGGCCCTGGAGGCGCCGGACGACGGCGATGCCGACACCGCCATCCTCGCGGTGATTGACGCACGCATGGGCGAGATCTACGCCGCTAGCTACCGCCGCGACGGCGCAGGTGGCCTGGTCGCGCTGGATCACGAACGTGTCTGCACCGCCGACGCGCTGCTGCTGCCGGAAGCAGCAGCATGGCAAGTCGTCGGTACCGGCTGGACCGCCTATGAATCCGTCTTGCGCGAGCGCCTGGGGCAGGAGCCGCACTTTGCGGATGGCGCTCGCTACCCGCAAGCCCTGCACGTCGCCGAACTCGCCGCGCGCGAGTTCAGGGCTGGCCGTGCGCAGCCGCCGGAGCTCGCGTTGCCGGTGTATCTGCGCGACAAGGTGGCGTTGACCCTGGCGGAGCAGGGGAAAGCCTAGGAGCCCGGACGGTTTCTGCCGTCCAGGCTCCTGGCTCGCGCATCCAGTCCGGTGACGGTCACAACTGCCCGATCACCAACTGCACCGCCAGACTGCTGATCGACACCGCCGCCCACACGCCCAGCCCCAGCAGGATCGGCCGCGCGCCGCTGGCGATCATCTTGCGCAGGTTGGCGGAAAGGCCGATCGCGGTGAGCGCCACGATGATCAGGAACTCGGCGGCATCGTGCAGTGCGGGCAGGATCGCGGCGGGGACCAGGCCGGCGGTGCGTGCCGCCGAGGCCACCAGGAACCACAGGATGAACCACGGGAAGATGCGGCGCAGGCTGAAGTCGGCGGCGCCGTTCTTCTTCTCGCGTGCAGCCACCGCGAAGGCGAGGATCAGGCAGATCGGGATGATCAGCGTGGCGCGGGTGAGCTTGACGATGGTGGCGTAGTCGCCCGCTGCGCTGCTGTAGCTGTAGCCGGCCGCCACCACCGAGGAGGTGTCGTTGATTGCGGTGCCGGCCCACAGGCCGAAGCCGAGGTCGCTGAGGTGCAGCAGGTGGCCGAGCAGCGGAAACAGCAGTACCGCCACCACGTTGAACAGGAAGATGGTGGAGATCGCGAAGGCGGTGTCGTGCTCGTCCGGCCTGATGATCGGCGTCACTGCGGCGATCGCCGAGCCGCCGCAGATCGCGGTGCCCACGCCGATCAGGATCTTCAGCTTGTCGTGCACGCCCAGCCAGCGGCCCAGCGCCCATGCGCTGAGGAAGGCCACGGTCAGCGTCACCAGGGTCACCGACAGCGATTCGAGGCCGGTCTTCGCCACCTGGGTGAGGCTGAGGCCGAAACCCAGCGCGATGATCGACCATTGCAGCACCTGCTTGCCGCCGAACGCGATGCCCGGCGTGAAGCGGGCGTCGGGCGAGAACAGGTTGCGCACCGCGATGCCGAGCAGGATGCCGAATACCGGCCCGCCGATCAGCGGCATCCGCCGGCCCAGCCACCAGGCGGCGAGCGCGATCGCGATGGCGAGCAGCAGACCGGGGGCGCGGCTGCGCAGCGTGGGGCGGGCGAGGGCGGTGGCGAGCGGTGTGTTCATGGGGCGATGCGCTGGGGGAATGCGCGCCATTGTCCTCGTCGCCATCGATCAGAAAAACTTGGAAAATCTGATTGTTCGTATAAAATCTAATGATGAACAACATCAGTCCGCGCCAGCTCGAGGTATTCGTGCAGATCGCGCTGCTGGGCAGCGTGCGGGCCGCCGCCGAGCGGCTGTACATGACCCAGCCGGCGGCGAGCATGGCGCTGGCTGAGCTGGAGCGGCAGCTCGATGCGCCGTTGTTCGCCCGCGAGCGCGGCAGGCTGCGGCTCAACCCGCGTGGCCGCGAACTGCTGCCGCTGGCGCAGGAACTGCTGGAGCGCCACGCCGAGTTCGGCCGCCGCGGCCGCGAAGACGGTGCCGCGCTCTCCGGCGAACTGCGTATCGGCGCCAGCAATACGGTGGGCAACTACCGCGTGGGCGAATTGCTGGGCGCGTTCGTGCGGGCGCAGCCGCAGGTGGCGATCCGCCTGCGCGTGGCGAACACCGACACGATCGCTGCGGCGATGCTCGACCACAGCCTCGATCTCGGCTGCGTGGAAGGGCCGGTGACGCATCCGCAACTGGAAGTGCGGCCGTGGCGCGACGACCTGCTGGTGGTATGCGCACCGCCCGACCATCCGCTGACGCGCAAGCGCGGCCTCAAGCCCGCCGATTTCGCTGGCGCGCGCTGGGTGATGCGCGAACCGGGCTCGGCCACCCGCGCCACCAGCGAACGCGTGCTGTCGCAGTTGCCACCCGGCGAGACCGTGCTGGAGCTGGACCAGATCGAGGCGATCAAGCAGGCGGTGATTGCGGGCCTCGGCATCGCCTGCCTGCCGCAGGTGGCGGTGACCGACGCGCTCGCCACCGGCCGGCTGAAGGCGCTGAAGACGCCGTTCCTCGACCTGCGCCGCAAGCTCTCCATGCTGATGCACCGCCAGAAGTACCGCGGCGCGCTGCTGGATGCATTCATCGCCCAGGCCGGGCCGGGCCGCTGAGCGGAGCGCGGGATCGGCCCGGCATCACATGCGGCTGGCGACCAGCTTGCCCGCTTGCTGCACCGCCGGCGGCGGCGTGGCCATGCCGCCCGGCAGGCCACCCATGTTGATCACCTTGCCGTCCTTTTCGATGAACAGGAAGCTCGAGTGCGCGTCGGATTGCCATAGCGCCTTGTCGCCGATGCCTGCCACGGGCGTGGCGCCCAAGTGCGCCGCCGCGTCGAACAGGCCGGGGTTGGACACGTCCAGGAACAGCTCCTCCTGCGTGGATGGCGAGTAGAAACTGCAGCGCGTGGTGATGCTGCCGAACTGCTTGAGCTCCCCGGGGCCGGTGCGCTTGCCCAGCGCGGCGGCGGCCTCGTCCTGGGTAAGCAGCTTGCAGGGATCGGCGATCGCCACGGCGGCCGGTGCGGCGGACGCCTGGGGTGGCGGCGTGCCGGCGCCGTCCGACGGATGCGATGACGAGCAGGCTGCCAGCAGTGCCACACCGGCGGCTACGGTCAGGGTCTGAACACGTGACATGGACACCCCCTCCCCACGAGGCGGACCGCAAGCTTGGGTCAAGGATTGTCATCGCGCGGTGATGACGAGCGCCCCGCCAGCATGTATCAGGCCCCGTTTGGGGTTTGCCCGGGCACGTCCGCCAGCAACACTTGCACCTCCTCGTGCGTGTGTGCGCGCAAGAGCCGGGTGGCGTAGCCGCGCAGCACACCGTGGTCGAGCGCGGCGAGGCGGTCGCGCACCTGCAGCAACTGGCTGGGGTGCATGCTGAATTCGCTGAGGCCGAGCGCGAGCAGCATCGCGGTGAAGTTCACGTCGCCGCCGATCTCACCGCACAGGCTCACCGGCTTCTTTGCGCGACGGCCTGCGCCGATCACGTGCGAAAGCAGGCGCAGCATGGCCGGCTGCAGCGGGGTGTAGATATTGTCCAGCGCGTCGTTGCCGCGGTCGGCGGCAAGCACGTACTGGGCGAGGTCGTTGGTGCCGATGGCGAGGAAGTCGGCGTGCTCAAGCAGGGCGCGCACGTTGATCGCGGCGGCGGGCACTTCGATCATCGCACCCAGCGGCAGCTTCTCCGGCAGATCGATGCTCTCGCGCTTCAGGTCCTGCCGCGCCAGCTTGAACAGCGTACGCACCGCGATCAGCTCGTCCGGCTGGGTCACCATCGGCACCAGCACGCGCACCGGGCCGTAGCAGGCGGCGCGCAGGATCGCGCGGATCTGCGTGGTGAACACCGCCGGGTAGCGCAGCGACAGCCGCACGCCGCGCACGCCCAGCGCGGGGTTGTCCTCGCCGCGCAGCACCAGGCCGGCGGCGTCGGCCTTGTCGGCGCCGAGATCGAGCGTACGGATGGTGACCGGCAAGCCGCCCATGCCCAGCACGAGGTCGCGGTAGGCGATGAACTGCTCGTCTTCCGACGGCAGGCCCTTGTGGCGCAGGAACAGGAATTCGGTGCGGTACAGGCCCACACCGTCGGCGCCACGGGTGCGCGCCAGCGCCACGTCGGTGGGAGTTTCTGCGTTCGCCAGCAGGCGGATTTCCACGCCGTCGTGGGTGCGGGTGGGCGCGTTCGCCAGCGTGGCGAGGCGGCGCCCTTCGGCGGCGGCTTCGCGCTGCCACGCGCGGTAGCGGGCGAGGTCCTGCGCGGTGGGATGCACGATCGCCTCGCCGTGTTCGGCGTCGAGCAGGATCAGGTCGTCGTCGTGCAGCAGCGACAGCGCGTCGCGCGCGCCCACCAGCATCGGCAGGCCGAGGCTGCGCGCAAGGATCGCGCTGTGCGAGTACGCGCTGCCGGAACTGGTGACCACGCCGAGCAGGCCGTTGCCGGCGAGCTGGGCCATGTCGGCCGGCGCAATCGTGTCGGCGACCAGGATCTCGCCCACGCGCGCGGCCAGCTTGCGCTCCTCGGCGCTGGTCTGACGCTGCAGCGCGGAGACCACGCGGCCGATCACCTGGTCGATGTCCTCTTTGCGGCTGCGCAGGTAGGGATCGTCCATCGCCTCGAACACCGCCGCGAGCCTGTCGCGCTGCTTTTTCAGCGCGGCGCCGGCGCGGTAGTGGCCGATCTTCACCAGGTCGTCGAGGCCGCGCAGGAGTTCGGCGTCGTCCAGCAGCAGGCTGTGCGCGTCGATGAATTCGTTGACCTCGCGCGCCAGCGCGCCGTGCAGCTTGCCGCGCAGCTCGTGCAGCTCCTGCCGCGCGGTGTTCAGTGCACGGTGCAGGTGCGCGAGCTCGCCTTCGATCTCGTCATCGGCCAGCGGCCGGGTGTCCACCGCGTAGCGGCTGGGCTGCACCAGTCGCGCACGCCCCAACGCCATGCCGTGCGATGCCTGGGTGCCGGGCAGGACATGCCTCATAGGCGATCTCCCTGGGAGGAAATGGAGAGCGGGGGACGGGGGACAGGAAAGCCCGGCAGCGTCGGGCGCGAAGCAAGTTCCGCACTCGCGCGCGCTTCGCCCTTCGCGATTTCCGATTGCCTATTCCCGATTCCCATACAACCTCACGCTCCCTCGTCGAACTTGCGCTCGAACAGCGCCACCACCGCCTCCAGCGCGGCCTGTTCGTCCGGACCGTCGGCACGGACCGTCAGCGGCGTGCCGATGCCGGCGGCGAGCATCATCACGCCCATGATGCTCTGCGCGTTCACCTCGCGGCCCTTGCTGGTCAGCCATACGGTGGATTTGAAACCCTGCACCAGCTGCACCAGCTTGGCCGAGGCGCGGGCGTGCAGGCCCAACTTGTTGGATACCACGATTTCTTGTTCAAGCATGTTCAGAATCAGGCATGGTCAATGAAGATTCCTCCGCGGCCGCCGCTTGCCGCGATCTCGGCCAGTTCGTCCAGTGGTTTTTCCGCGTAATTGAGCACGCGCAGCAGCATCGGCAGGTTGAGGCCGGAGACGCAGCGCAGGCGGACACCCAGCGAGCTCAGCGAGAGGCCGATGTTGCACGGCGTGGCGCCGTAGAGGTCGGCCAGCACCAGCACGCCCTCGCCCTGGTCGAGCGAGCGCGCATGGCGGGCGGTGAGCGTGCGCATCACGTCGGGGTCGGCCTGCGGCGGCACTTCCACCGCCTCCACCTGCAGCGGCAGCTTCGGCATCACATGATGCGCGGCGGAGATCAGCGCCTGGCCGACCGCCTCGTGGGTCATCAGCAACACGCCCACACTCATGACGGTGCGCCTGTCTGCATGCGTTGCGGTGCCATCGCCTCAGTCCAGCTCGCGGTGGAAGGTGAGCACGCCTTCGCGCGTTTCGCGGAAGTGCGCGGCGAGCTGCTCGACCAGGTACACCGAACGGTGGCGGCCGCCGGTGCAGCCGATCGCGATGGTGACGTAGCTGCGGTCGTCCTGCTCGAAGCGCGGCAGCCAGGTGTCCAGCCAGCGCGTGGTGTCGGCGAGGTATTCGGCCACCAGCGGCTCGCCGTCCAGATATTCGCGCACCGGCGTGTCCTTGCCGGAGAGCGGGCGCAGCTGCGGCAGCCAATGCGGGTTGGGCAGGCAGCGCGCATCGAACACGAAATCCGAGTCCAGCGGCAACCCGCGCTTGAACGCGAAGGACTGGAGCATCAGCGTCATGCCCTCGGTAGCCTGGGCGTAGCCGGTGGCGACCAGCCGGCGCAGCTGGTGCACGTTGAGCTCGCTGGAGTCGATCACTTTTTCGGCAATCGCCATCAAGGGGCGCAGCAGGCGGCGCTCCTCGGCGATCGCGTCGGCCAGCGACATGCCGCGTGTGGCCAGCGGGTGGCGGCGACGGGTTTCCGAATAGCGCTTGAGCAGCACTTCGTCGCGGCAGTCGAGGAAGATCAGGTGCAGCTGCACGCCGGCGGCGGCCAGTGCGGAAAGCACCGCGGGCAGGTGCTCGAAGTCGGTGCCGCGGTTGCGCACGTCCATGCCCACCGCGATGCGCCGCCGCCGGCTGACGCCGTGGCTCACCGCCTCCACCAGCTGTGGCAGCAGGGAGGGGGGCAGGTTGTCGACGCAGTAGAACTCCAGGTCCTCCAGTGCGCGCAGCGCCACCGTCTTGCCGCCGCCGGACACGCCGGTGAGCACGATCAGGTGGGTCTCGTGCGGGTCGGTGTAGGGGCTGGTCGGCGGCAACTGATCTTCGTTCACGGCATCACCATGGTGGCAGTCGGCGCAACTGGTGCGCCTGGCGGTCGATGAAGGTCTGCGCGGGGTCGATGCCTTTGCTCTTCAGCGCGTGGCTGCGCACTGCCGCTTCCACCAGCACGGCGATATTGCGGCCCGGCGCCACCGGGATCGTGATCATCGGCACCTTGACGTCGAATACCTCGCGGTGGCCGATGTCGCCGGTGAGGCGGGTCAGTGCGTCGATGTGCTCGCCGTCGCGCAACGGCTTCAGGTGGATCACCAGGCGCAGGTACTTGGACGGCTTCACCGACATGTGACCGAACATCTCGCGCACGTTGAGCACGCCGAGGCCGCGCACTTCCAGCAGGTCCTGCAGCAGTTCGGGGCAGCTGCCGTCGATCACGTCGGGCGCGATCAGGGTGAACTCGGTGGCATCGTCCGCGACCAGCCGGTGGCCGCGGCTGATCAGCTCCAGCGCCAGCTCGCTCTTGCCGGCGCCGGCCTCGCCGGTGATCAGCACGCCGATCGAGAACACCTCCAGGAACACGCCATGCAGGGTGGTCTTCGCCGCCAGCTTGCGCGCCAGGTGGTATTGCAGGAAGGTGAGCAGCTCGTGGCCGCGCTTGGAGCTGACCCACAACGGGGTGTCGGTTTCCTCGGCCACCTCGCGCAGGTCGGATGGGACCGGCTGGTCCCTGGTGACGATCAGCGCCACCGGCCGGCTGGCGGCAATCTTGTGGATCACTTCCCAGCGCTGGCGCGAATCCAGGCCGTCGAGGAAATTCAGCTCCTCCGAGCCGATGATCTGGATCTTGTTCGGGTAGATGACGTTGAGGTAGCCGATCAGCGAGGGGCGGCGCGCCTGCGCTGCGCCCGGTTCCAGCGCGCGCGATTCACCGCGTATGCCGGCCAGCCAGCGCAGTGCCATGCGTTCGTGGACGCCATCGTAGAGTTGTCGTGCGGTGAGCCGGTCCAAGCCGTCGGTCCCTTGGGTCGTACGCCGCCCGCGGAGTTCGCGGCGGCGGGGCCATTGTGCCAGCTTGGGCGGGGGGAGTGTTTCCTGTAAGAGCCGCGAAGCCGCCCGTGGCCGGGCGACCCCGCGGCAGGCGATCAGCCGTACTGGCGCTCCTCGCGCACGGCGCGCTGGTGCTTGTCGGCGATCTTCTCGCGATGGCGACGCAACTGGTTGACCAGCTTGTCGAACAGCATGTCGATGGAGGCATACATGTCGGCCTCGGCGGCCTCGGCATGCAGGGTGGCACCGGTGACGCCGAGTGTGGCATCCGCGCGGTGCTGCAGCTTGTCCACAGAGAGCACCACGGTGAGGCTGATCAGTTTGTCGTCGAGGCGATGGAGGCGGTCCAGCCTGGATTCGACGTGATTGCGCAGCGCGGGGGTGACTTCGATCTGCTGGCCGCTGAGTTGGAATTGCATGGTACGCCTCCTCTGGTGGTGCTTGCCGCATTTCGCGGCGGGATGGACGCGCGGCGGGCGGACCCGGCGCGGGTCGTCGATCATCCTTCGTTTTCAGACATGGGAGCGTTTTTTTTGCAGGCAAGTTCCCCGTTCAGCCGATGCGCTGGCGTTCGCTGGAGCTGGGAATGCGCAACCCCTCCCGGTACTTGGCCACGGTGCGGCGGGCGACCTGGATGCCCTTGCCTTTCAGCTCCTCGGCCAGCGCCTGGTCGGACAGCGGCTTGCGTGGGTCCTCCGCTTCGATCAGCTTGCGCAGCATCGCCTGGATCGCGGTGGCCGAGGCGCTGCCGCCGTCCTCGGTGGACACGCCGCTGGAGAAGAAATACTTCAGTTCGAAGGTGCCGCGCGGCGTGTGCAGGTACTTGCGCGTAGTGACGCGCGAAATAGTGGATTCATGCATGCCTACCTCCTCGGCCACTTCGCGCAGCACCAGCGGGTGCATCGCCTCGGGGCCATAGTCGAGGAAAGCGCTTTGCCGCCGCACGATGGCGCCGGCCACCTTGAGCAGGGTTTCGGCACGCGACTCCAGGCTCTTGAGCAGCCAGCGCGCCTCCTGCAGCTGGCCCTTCATCCAGCTGGCGTCCTCGCCGCGGGCGCGGGAGATCAGGTTGCAGTAGTGCTGGTTCAGGCCGAGCCGCGGCTGGGCGTCCGGATTCAGGCGCACCTGCCAGCGGCCACCCTGGCGTACCGCGTAGGCATCCGGCGCCACGTACTCCACCGGGGTAGTGTCCAGCGCCGCGCCGGGGCGCGGGTCGAGGCTGCGGATCAGCGCGGCGGCGGCGGTCACCTCGTCCTCGCCGGCACGCAGCTTGCGCGCCAGCTTTGCGACGTCGTTGCGCGCGAGCAGTTCCAGTTCGCCGTCGACGATGGCGAGCGCCAGTTCGCGCTGCGGAGTGGCGGGGTCGAATTGCTCCAACTGGCTGCGCAGGCAGTCGCGCAGGTCCAGGCTGGCCACGCCCAGCGGGTCGAAACCCTGCAGCCGGCGGCGCACCGCCTCGATCTCGTCGAGGCTGGCAGCGAGGTTGGCCGGCAGCGCCGCACGTACCGCCTCGATGCCGTCGGCGAGATAGCCGTCGGCGTTCAGCGCATCGATCATCACGGTGGCGATCGCGGTCTGGCGGGGGTTGAAGCCGGCGAGGTTGAGCTGCCACAGCAGGTGCTGCTGCAGGCTCTCGGGCGCGACGTTCTGCGGCTCGAAGTCTTCGTCTCCACGCGAGCTGCCGCTGCCGCTGCTGCCGCTGCCGCTGCCGTTGGAAAAGTCGATCGGGGTCTCGACGCTGCCGCCGCCGTCGTTGGCCCAGTCGGCGTCATCGGCGCCGTCGTCGCCGCTTTCGGTGGCGGCCTCGGCGGGGCCGGGCACCTGCACGTAATCTGGCTCCGGCGCGGCCTCGTCGTTGGTGACTTCGTCCTCGCTCTCGTCGGCGAATTCCAGCAGCGGATTGCCTTCGGCGAGCTGCCGCAACTCGGCCTCCAGCTCCAGTTGCGACAGCTGCAGCAGGCGGATGGCCAACTGCAGCTGCGGAGTGAGGGTGAGCTGTTGATGGAGGCGGAACTGCAGTGCGGGTTTCATGCCGGTCGGTTGCTTGGGCTGGACCCCATCCTACCCGCAGCCGACGGGGGCGGCCATAGCCGTGCGTGCCGGCGTGAAGCCGGCGTCACAGCCTGAATTCGCGGCCCAGGTAGACCTCGCGCACCTTTTCGTCGGCGAGGATGTGGGCGGGCGTGCCGCGCGACAGCACCTCGCCCTCGTTGAGGATGTAGGCGCGGTCGCAGATGCCCAGGGTCTCGCGCACGTTGTGGTCGGTGATCAGCACGCCGATGCCGCGCTCCTTGAGGTGGCGCACGATGCGCTGGATCTCGCCCACCGAGATCGGATCGACGCCGGCGAACGGTTCGTCGAGCAGCATATAGCGCGGGTTGGCGGCCAGCGCGCGGGCGATCTCCACGCGGCGGCGTTCGCCGCCGGAGAGGCTGATGCCCCGTTGGCCGGCGATATGAGCGATCTTCAGTTCGTCCAGCAGGCTTTCCAGCTCGGCGTCGCGCTGCTGCGCACTCAGACCCTCGCGCAGCTCCAGCACGGCCATGATGTTGTCCGCCACGCTGAGCCGGCGGAACACCGAGGCTTCCTGCGGCAGGTAGCCGATGCCCAGCCGCGCGCGCAGGTGCATCGGCAGGCCGGTGATTTCCTGCTTGTCCAGCTTGATCGTGCCAGCGTCGGCCTCGATCAGGCCCACCACCATGTAGAAGCAGGTGGTCTTGCCGGCGCCGTTGGGGCCGAGCAGGCCCACCACCTCGCCCTCGCGGATGGAGAAGCCGAAATCGCGCACCACCTGCCGCGACTTGAAGCTCTTCTGCAGACCTTCGGCAGAGAGCATGCTTATTTGCCGCCTGCGGCGGGCTGGGGAACCGCGGGCTTGGCGGCCGGCTTGGCCTTGGGCAGGATCACGCCGTGCACCAGACCGTCGCCGCCGGAGTCGCCGGTGATCTGGCTGGTGTCGGTGTTGTAGGTGAGCTTGTCGCCGTGAAACTCGCCGCGGTTCTGCTGCTTGACCGCCGCGTTGCCGGTGAGCACGGCGATACCGTTGATGTTGTCGTAGTCCAGCGTGGCGGCGTCGCCGGTCATCAGGTTGTTGGCCTCGTCCAGCTGCTGGATGTGCGCCGGCTTGCCGGTGACCACCACGCGCGAGATCTGCTGGTCGGCGTCCAGGTGGATCTTGGCCTCATCGCCGGTAATCAGCAGGGTGCCCTGGGTGATCTTCACGTTGCCGGTGAGCGTGGTCACAGTGTTTGGCGCGTTGTAGGCGTCGGTGTGCTTGGCCTGGTAGGCCATCGGCTGCTGGCGGTCGGATTTCTTCGCCAGCGCCAGCGCGGGCAGCAGCGCCAGCGCGGCCACGGTGAGCAGGCCGGCAGCGAACTTACGACTTGCGCTTGCGCGGCGGGAATGAGCCGTGGCTGTCATCGAGCAACTCCAGGTGATTGTCGTTGAGGTTGGCACGCATGCCGACCCCGTCCATTCTACTGTCGCCCTGCGTCATCTGCGCCGGGGCCGCGGTAACCATGCGGTTCTCCTTCGGCCATACGGTGACGTCCGAGGAGACCAGGTCCGCCGGGGCGTAGTCGGCATAGGCGGGGCGATGCATGGCCACCGGGCCCTGCAGCTTGATCAGGCTGCCGCTCTTGTCCACCCAGCCGTACAGCGACTGGCCGTGCCAGTCCGGCACGCCGGGCTTCCTGGAGGACAGGTCGAACACGGGCGAGTTGATGTACAGGGACTCGTCGCCTTCGCGGCGCTCCAGGTGCGGCGCCTGCATGTGGAAGGCGAGCTGTCCTTCCGGGTTGTAGGACCAGAGCTTGAAATTGGTGAGGGTGTAGCCCGAGCGCGGCGGGCCCACGAAGTCGTTCGGCTTCGGCGTCGGCCCCATCCACCACAGCAGCAGCTGGGCGAAGCCGGCGGCCAGACCCACCAGCACGATCGCGCTGACCAGCTTGCGGTCGCGCAGCCAGCGGCGCAGGCGTGCGATCACTTCCAGCGCTCCCGCTCCGCGGCATCCCGGCCCTGCGCGTGCAGAAGCAGGTCACAGACCTCGCGTGCCGCGCCCATGCCGCCGGACAGGCGGGTATGCCAGTGCGCGGCCTCGGCGACCCAGGGATGGGCGTTGGCCACCGCCACGGCGAGGCCAGCGATGCGCATGGGCGGCAGGTCGGGCAGGTCGTCGCCGACGAAGGCGGCCTGTTCGGGCGCGAGGTCGAGCGCCTCCAGCAGGGCCTCCAGGCAGGCGCGCTTGTCGCCCTGGCCCTGGTAGACATGGGCGATTTCCAGCTCCTCGGCGCGCAGCGCCACCGGATGGCTGATCCGCGCGGTGATCAGCGCCACCTGCACGCCGTTCGCCTGCAAGCGCTTCAGGCCCAGGCCGTCGTGCACGTGGAACACCTTGGTCTCGCGGCCATCTTCGCCGTACCACAGGCGGCCGTCGGTGAGCGTGCCGTCCACGTCGAAGGCGGCCACGCGGATCTTCGCGGCGCGGGTGAGGAGGTCGACGGGGAGCTTGGAGAGGTAGGGCATGGGTTTTGGGCTTGTTGCCAAGAGCGTCGAAGGGCGGGCTGGCCCGATTTGCCGATTCGCCAAGGCGAATCGGCGGGCGAATCAGACAACACGTGCCCGGAGCAGATCATGAATGTTCAATGCGCCGATTACCCGGCGGTCGGCGTCGACCACCAGCAGGGCGTGGATCTGGTGCTTCTCCATCAGCTGGGCCGCTTCGGAAGCCAGCTTGTCGGGGCCGATGGTCTTGGGGCCGTGGGTCATCAGCTCGGCCACGGTGGCGCCGCGCAGGTTCACCCCCTCGTCGTCCAGCGCGCGGCGCAGGTCGCCGTCGGTGAACACGCCCAGCAGGCGGTCTTCGGCGTCCACCACGGCGGTCATGCCCAGGTGCTTGCGGGTCATCTCCACCAGCGCGGCGGTGAGGCTGGCCTCGGGCGGCACGCGCGGCACGTCGTCGCCGTCGTGCATCACGTCGCTGATCCTGAGCAGCAGGCGCCGCCCCAGGCTGCCAGCCGGGTGCGAGCGGGCGAAGTCGTCCGAGGTGAAGCCGCGCGCTTCCAGTAGGGCGATCGCCAGCGCGTCGCCCAGCACCAGCGCCGCGGTGGTGCTGGTGGTGGGGGCCAGGCCCAGCGGGCAGGCCTCGTTCGTGATGCTGCCGTCCAGGTGCACGTCGGCCTGGCTCGCCAGCGAGGAGCCGGGCTTGCCGGTGAGCGCGATCAGCGGGATGCCCTGGCGCTTGATCATCGGCAGGATGAACAGCAGCTCGTCGGTCTCGCCGGAATAGGACAGCGCCAGCACCACGTCGTCGGGCTGGATCATGCCGAGGTCACCGTGGCTGGCCTCGCCCGGGTGCACGAAGAACGCCGGGGTGCCGGTGGAGGCCAGGGTGGCGGCGATCTTGCGCGCCACGTGGCCGGACTTGCCCATGCCGGTGACCACCACGCGGCCGTGGCAGGCCAGGATCAGCCGGCAGGCGTCAACGAAGGCGCTGCCGATGCGCGGCTCCAGCCCGGCGATCGCGGCCGCTTCGGTGGCGATCACCGCGCGGGCGCTGCGCACGATGGCGTCGGGCTGCGGTTCGATGGCGGCGTGCGGGGTGGGGCGAGGATTCATGGCGGCTCGGTGCGGGACGTCGGGGCGCCCGCGGCGGGGGCGCTGGCGGCCAGGTGGAGGGCGCTGTCGTTTCTGCGACAGGGGATTTCCATTACCATGGCATATTCGCATTTTAACGTCACACCTCGACGCAATGGCCGCTCCCGGCCGCGTCCGCCCCTTCCTGTGGAACACCGATGGACCCAGCACGCATCCAGACCCTGATCGAAACCGGCCTGCCCGGAGCGCAGGTCGAGGTCAGCGGCGACGATGGCGTGCACTTCGAGGCCACCGTGATCGCCGGCCAGTTCGCCGGCAAGCTGCCGCTGGCGCGGCACCGGCTGGTCTACGCCACGCTCGGCGAGCTGATGGGCGGCGCGATCCATGCGCTGGCGCTGAAGACGCTGACCCCCGAGGAAGCCGCGGCGCGCCAAGGGTGATGCCCGCTTGAATCGAAAAGTCCGGCAGTGATGCCGGTTCTTCTTTGCGCTCATGGAGGAGTGCATCAAATTTAGGACCACGAGATGGCCAAGATCCTGATCAATGGCGGCGTGCCGCTCCAGGGCGAGGTGGGCATTTCCGGCGCGAAGAACGCCGTACTGCCGATCCTCGCCGCCTGCCTGCTGGCCGACGCGCCGGTGAGCATCGGCAACGTGCCGCACCTGCACGACGTCACCACCTTCATCGAGCTGCTGGGCCAGATGGGCGTGCAGCTGGTGCTGGACGACCGCATGAAGATCCACGTCGACCCGCGAACCACCAGCACCTGCATCGCACCCTACGATCTGGTTCGCACGATGCGCGCTTCGATTCTGGTGCTGGGCCCGCTGGTGGCGCGCTTCGGCCAGGCCGAGGTGTCGCTGCCCGGCGGCTGCGCGATCGGCTCGCGCCCGGTCGACCAGCACATCCGCGGCCTGCAGGCGCTGGGCGCCGAGATCAGCGTGGAGAACGGCTATATCAAGGCGCGCGCCAAGCGGCTCAAGGGTGCGCGTATCGTGATGGACATGGTCACCGTCACCGGCACCGAGAACATCATGATGGCCGCCACCCTCGCCGAGGGCACCACGGTGATCGAGAACGCGGCGCAGGAGCCCGAGGTGGTGGACCTGGCGCATTGCCTGATCTCGATGGGCGCGAAGATCGAGGGCGTGGGCACCTCCACCCTGGTGATCCACGGCGTGGAGCGCCTGCACGGCACCGACTACAAGGTGCTGCCCGACCGCATCGAGACCGGCACCTTCCTGGTCGGCGCGGCGATGACCGGCGGCAAGGTGCGCGCTCGCGGCGCGCGCGCCAGCACGCTGGACGCGGTGCTGGCCAAGCTGGAGGATGCCGGCGCGCACATCTCCAGCGGTGAGGACTGGATCGAGCTGGACATGGGCGGGCGGCGGCCGAAGGCGGTCAACATCACCACCGCGCCTTACCCTGCGTTTCCCACCGACATGCAGGCCCAGTTCACCGCGCTCAACTGCGTGGCCGAAGGCACCGGCGTTATCACCGAGACGGTGTTCGAGAACCGCTTCATGCACGCCCACGAGCTGCAGCGCCTCGGCGCGGACATCCAGCTCGAAGGCAACACCGCGGTGATCAAGGGCGTCGCGCACATGAGCGGCGCGCCGATCATGGCCACCGACCTGCGCGCCTCGGCCTGCCTGGTGCTGGCCGGCCTGGTGGCGCAGGGCGACACCACGGTGGACCGCGTCTACCACATCGACCGCGGCTACGAGAACATCGAGGAAAAGCTCGGCGTGCTTGGCGCCAGGATCCGCCGCTTGCCGAACTGAGCGCTGCGCCGCAGACTGCCCTCCGTTGCGCAACGGAGGGCGGGGCATGGCGTACTACTGGCGTGCCACGAACATCCCAGAGCTGCAGGGAGTGCAGGTTGCGGATCGGGTCAGGTGGTGGCGGCTGGCGCGGGTGCGCGTCTGGAGCCGACACGCTTGGTGGATGGGCGCGGCCACCGGGCTGTTGATAGCCATCGTCGTGGATCGGGTCAGCGACCGACTGCACATGCATACCCTCGCAGGCTTTCTTGTGTTCCTGGCAGTCGCTGGCGTGTTGGACTGGCTCTTTGCTGCCTACTGGCTGCGGCCGCGCGCTCGCGCGTGGCTGCAGATCAATCTTGCGCAATGGCTGGCCAAGGAGCAGACAGTCAAGGAGCAAAAGCTCCGGCGCATCGAGGGGCTCGAAGCGTTTGACGTGCGCCGCGGAAAGCAGAATCAGGGCCGGCTGTAGCTCACCAGCTCCAGCACCAGATCGCCGCCGTCGCGCTGGGCCAGCTTCACCGGCAGCGGATAGCGGCCGGGCACGTACCAGGCACTGAACTCGCGGGCGGCGTCGCTGCGTTCCACCCGCTCGGCCTTGAAGCTGCCGGCCGGCACCTTGACGGTCTCGGTGCCTGCGACCTTGAAGTTTTCCGTCTCCACCCTCTGGCGTACCGCTACCGGCAGGCTGACCTGCTGCCGGCCTTTGTCCAGCGCCAGCCCGACCGCCAGCGGCAAGGTGTTGCGCTCGACCATGCCGGGCTGGGCGGTGTAGCTGTCGACGCCCTTGCCCTCGTCCACGCGCACCTGCCGCTTCGGCCAGTCCACGCGCAGGTGGCGCTGCTTGTCCTTGCCGGCGGCGACGAGGCGGTAGTCGTAGCTGATCGCCTCGGGCAGGGCGCCCTTCCAGCGGAAACTCGAGGTCTCCTGCGTGCTGGCACCGAGCAGGGCGGCGAGGCCGGCAGTGCCCTTCACGTCCTTGCGGTAGATCCAGCTGCCGTCCGGGCCGGTGCGCAGGGTCACGGTGGCTTCGCCCATCGGCTGGCCGTCCTGGCTCACCTTGTAGTGCGCGGTGAAGGCGGCCGGCACGGTGGCCGCGGTGGCGCTGCCGATGGCGAGCAGCAGGGCGAGGGTGCAGGCGAAGGCAGTGTGCAGGTTCATGGGCCGAGTCTGCCGGCGGTCGACTGAACCGCGCGTCACCGCAGGCCGTGGTCACCCAGCCGCAGCGGCGCGTGCAGCGGCTGGCCGTCCAGCAGCACGCCCGCCTCGCCCAGGGCGAGGCGGTGCGCAGCGATCAGCGCCACCACGGCCGGCAGCAGGCGGTGTTCCAGCGGCAGCAGGCGCCGGGCCAGCGTTTCCTCGTCGTCGCCGGCCTCAATGGCCAGCCGGGCCTGGGCGATCAGCGGGCCGCCGTCCAGTTCGGCGGTGACGAAGTGCACGCTGGCGCCATGCTCGGTGTCGCCGGCTTCCAGTGCACGGCGGTGCGTGTGCAGGCCGCGGTACTTGGGCAGCAGCGACGGATGGATGTTGACGATGTGGCCCACCCACGGCGCCAGCGCGGCGCCGTCGATCACCCGCATGAAGCCGGCCAGCACCAGCAGTTCGGCGCCGCTGGCCGCAATGCGGGCGAACAGCTCGCGGTCGAATGCCGGGCGGTCGGGATAGCTCTTCGGGTTCAGCGCCAGCGTGGGAATGCCCGCCGCTTCGGCCAGCCGCAGCGCGCCGGCGGAGGCCTTGTCGCTGCCCACCAGCACGAACTCCACCGGTAGCGTGCCGGTGTCGCGCGCGGCGATCAGCGCGGCGAGGTTGCTGCCGCGGCCGGAGGCGAGCACGGCGACCTTCAGTGGGATTTGCGTCACGGGCGACTCAACCGATGTGGACGCGCTCGTCGCCCGCTGCCTTGACCACTTCGCCGATTGCGCGGCTGGCGAGGCCGTGCCTGGCCAGCAGTGCCGAGGCCGCCGCCACCGCGCCCTGCGGCAGGATCACAGTGAAGCCCACGCCGCAGTTGAAGGTGCGCCACATTTCGTCGCGCGCCACCTTGCCTTCGCGCTGTAGCCAGTCGAACACCGGCGGCAGCGCGAGCGTGGCGGCGTCCAGAGCGAGGCCGAGGCCGTCGGGCACCACGCGGATGATGTTTTCCTTGAGGCCGCCGCCGGTGATGTGGGCCATGCCGTGGATTGCCTGGCCATGGGTGGCCAGCAGTTCCAGCATCGGCTTCACGTAGATCGTGGTGGGTGCCATCAGCGCGTCGACCAGCTTCGCGCCGCCCACGTCGAGTTCCAGCGGGCTGCCGGCGCGCTCGAGGATCTTGCGGACTAGCGAGTAGCCGTTGGAATGCGGGCCGCTGGAGGCCACGCCCAGCACCACGTCGCCGGCCACGATGCCGTCGCCCGAGAGCAGCTGCGACTTCTCCACCGCGCCCACAGTGAAGCCGGCGAGGTCGTATTCGCCGGGCGGATACATGTCGGGCATCTCGGCGGTCTCGCCGCCGATCAGGGCGCAACCGGCCAGTTCGCAGCCTTTGGCGATGCCGCCCACCACGGCCGCGGCGGTGTCCACGTCCAGCTTGCCGGTGGCGAAGTAGTCGAGGAAGAACAGCGGCTCGGCGCCCTGCACCAGCACGTCGTTCACGCACATGCCCACCAGGTCGATGCCGATGGTGTCGTGGCGGTTCAGCTGCTGGGCGAGCTTGAGCTTGGTGCCCACGCCGTCGGTGCCGGAAACCAGCACCGGCTCCTTGTACTTGCCACCCAGGTTGAACAGGCCGCCGAAGCCGCCCAGCCCGCCCATCACCTCGGGACGGCTGGTGCGCTTGACCAGCGGCTTGATGCGTTCGACCAGGGCGTTGCCGGCGTCGATATCGACCCCGGCGGCACGGTAGGTAAGGGCGTCGGACATGGCGGGAACCGGCGGTGGGAAACGCGCAATTCTACTGCATGCGGGTCGCCGCCGGTGGCCGGCCGGGCGCAGCGGCGGGCCGGTTCCGTGGCCCGCAGCATGGACGCCGGGTGGGCGATTGGGCAGACTTCCATGGAATTCCTCCGACTAGTGTCCCGCCGATGCGCCTGTCCCCGATGCGTCTGCTACGCCTGCTGTCCGTCGCCTTGCTGCTGGGCTTCGCCGCGCTGCCACCGCTGCACGCGCAGGGCGTCTCGCCGTATTCGGTGACGGTGCCGGTGCCCGACACCAGCGGCCCCCAGCGCAGCGATGCGTTCGCCGCCGCGCTCAGCCAGGTGCTGGCGCGGGTGGCCGGCGGGCAGGACCTGCGCAGCAAGGCCGGCTACGACGATGCGCTGAAGAACGCCGCCGCGCTGGTGCGCCACTTCCAGTATGCGCGCGCCGCCACCGGCATGAGCCTTACCGTGGACTTCGAGCCCGGCGCGGTACGCCATCTGGTGTCCACGCTGGGCGTGGTGGGCAGCGTGGGGGCCAGGCCGCCGGTGCTGCTGATGGTGCGCGGCAGCGACGGCCAGCTGCTGGACAAGGCGGCGCTGGCCAGCCTCGCCGGCGCGGCTGCCGCGCATGGCTACGGCGTGTCCTATGTAGATCCCGCGAACGCGCCGGATCCCGCCAAGGTGGATGCCGCGGATCCCGCCACGCTGGCGGCGATCAACCAGCAGTACCATACCGGCCTGGTGCTGCTGGGCAGCCTGCACGACGGCGGCGCCGACTGGACCCTGGTTTCCGGCGGCAAGGCGCAGCGCTGGACCGACAAGGCCGCCACCGAGGACACGCTGCTGGCCGACGCCGGCAACGGCATGGTCGAGCGCATCGGCAAGCAGCTCAACGTGATCGGCGCCACGGTCGGCGACGAGAAGCTGTGGGTGAGCGGGCTGGACAGCGCGATGGACTACGCCGGCCTGCTGAACGTGCTGCGTGCCGATCCCTCGGTGCGCAGCGTCGTCACGCTGGGCGCGGAGAACGACGGCATGTTGTTCGAGCTTAAATCGGCGATGCCGGCCGATGCGCTGGCCGCCAACCTCGCCGCCGGCGGGCGGTTGATCCGCGCCTCCGCCCACCCGGGCACGGACGCCAGCTTGCGCTGGCTGCACTGATCTGCATGATGACTCAGGAGAACCATCGCCGTTGGCAGCTGCTGGCGATCCTCGCGGTCATCAGCTTCCTGCTGTGGCGGCTGTCGCCGATGCTGATGCCGTTCGTGGTGGCGGCGATGCTGGCCTACCTCGGCGATCCGCTGGCCGACCGTCTGGAACGCCTGCACATGAGCCGCACCTTGGCGGTGAGCATCGTGTTCCTGGTGCTGACGCTGGTGCTGGGTGGCGCCTTGTTGCTGCTGATCCCGCTGATTTCGCATCAGGTCGAGAACCTGATCCAGAACGTGCCGCGCTACGTGGACTGGGCCGAGCACACCGCCTGGCCGTGGCTGCAGGCGAAGCTGCACCTCGATCCGCGCACCTTCGACAGCGATCAGCTGATCGCCACGATCAAGGAGCACATCGGTTCGGTGGGCGGCGTCGCCGGCCAGGTGTTGGGCAAGGTCTCGCGCTCGGGCCTTGGTTTCGTGCTGTGGCTCACCAACCTGGTGCTGATTCCGGTGGTGGCGTTCTACCTGCTGCGCGACTGGGACCGGCTGGTGGCTGCGGTCGACCGCATGCTGCCGCGCTCGATCCAGCCCACCGTCGCCCATCTCGCGCGCGAGTCGGACCTGGTGCTCGGCGCCTTCGTGCGAGGCCAGTTGCTGGTGATGCTGGCGCTGGGCGTGTACTACGGCGGCGCGCTCTCGCTGGTCGCGGGACTGTCGGTGGGCGCGCTGATCGGCATGGTCGCGGGCCTGCTGAGCTTCGTGCCCTATCTGGGCTTCATCACCGGCTTTGTCGCCGCGATCGTCGCCGCGCTGGTGCAGTATGGCGATTGGAAGCACGCGCTGATCGTCTGCGGCGTGTTCGTGGTGGGACAGTTGCTGGAAGGCTATGTGCTGGTGCCCAAGCTGGTCGGCGAGAAGATCGGCCTGCATCCGGTGGCGGTGATCTTCGCGGTGCTGGCCGGCGGCGAACTGTTCGGCTTCCTCGGCGTGCTGCTGGCGCTGCCGGCCGCTTCGGTAGTGATGGTGCTGCTGCGCTACCTGATGGAGCGCTACCGCCTCAGCGAGCTGTACACGGAGGAGGGCGAGGCCGATCCCGCCATCCACGACGCAGTCACCGAAGTGGAAGTCGCGGTGAGTACCGCCACCGGTACGGTGGAGACTGAGACGGTGATCGAAACACCGCCGCACGAGCCGTCCGCGAAGCCATGATTCCGCAACTGCCGCTCGCCCTGCGCTGGCCGCGCCGCCAGCGCTTCGAACATTTCCACACCGGAGCCAATGCCGCTGCGCTGGCCGCCGTCGAGGCGTTGGCGCGCGAGCCCGGCGCGCCGTGGCTGTACCTGCACGGTCCCGCGGGCAGCGGCAAGAGTCACCTGCTGATGGCCGCCTGCCAGGCCGCCGGCGAAGCCGGCCGCAGCGTGCAATACCTGCCGCTGTCACGGATCGGGGATCGCGGCGCCGCGATCCGCGGCGTGGCCGGCGGCGCGCTGCTGGCGCTGGATGACTTGGGCGCCATCGCCGGCGAACGCGAGGCCGAACACGCGCTGTTCGACCTGTACAACCGCGCCAAGGCCGAAGGCGCCGCCCTGCTGTTCGCCGCCGAGGCCGTGCCCCAGCAGCTCGGCCTGGTCCTGCCCGACCTGCGCTCGCGCCTAGGTGCCTGCACCCAGTTCGCGCTGAAGCCGCTGGATGACGCCGAGCGCCGCGAGGTGCTCAGGGCGCAGGCCGGCCTGCGCGGCATCGAGTTGGACGAAGGCGTGCTGGACTGGTTGTTCGCCCGCCACACCCGCGACCTCGGTGCGCTGCTTGACCTGCTGGATCGGCTGGACCAGGCCTCGTTGGCGGCACAGCGGCGGGTGACGATTCCGTTTTTGCGCGCCATGTTGCGCGAATCCGGTCGCGTCGGGCCCTGACCCATGCAGCTCGTCGCGCTTGCCTGGCTGTTTACCGCTGGCGTGCTGCTCCACAACCTTGAGGAGGCCCTGTGGTTGCCGGCTTGGTCGACGCAGGCGGCGCGCTGGTATCGACCGGTGCCGGCGCCGGCGTTCCGTTTCGCTGCCGGCGTGTTGTCGCTGGCATTCGTTGTGCTGACCCTGGCGGCCACCCTGTCGCAGGCCGGCAGCGTGGCGGCGTATCTGATGGCGGGCTATGTGCTTGCCATGCTGCTGAACGTGCTTGCGCCGCATGTGCTGGCCACTGTGGCGCTGCGCCGCTACATGCCGGGCACCGCCACCGCGGTGCTGTTGAACCTGCCGCTAGGCCTGCTGTACCTGCGGCGGGCGTTGGCGGAGCGCTTCGTCGAGCCGCAGGTATTCCGCTGGGCGGGACCGCTGGAGGTCGCCGGCCTGCTGGCCGTCTTGCCCCTGCTGTTCGCGCTGGGGCGCGGCGCGGGCCGGGCGAGGGCGGCCTCGCGGCGCGCGCGCTGAGTCAGGCCTTCAGCAACTCCGGCGTCGCGTGCGCCCCGATCGCATCGGTCATCGCCTTCGCCACGTTGAGGTTGCCGGCGATGAGGTTGCCGCTTTCGGGGATGCCGTCGCGGCCGGCGAAGTCGCCGTAGCGGCCGCCCGCCTCGTGCACCAGCAGCACGCCGGCGGCCATGTCCCAAGGCTTGAGGCCGATCTCGAAGTAGCCGTCGTAGCGGCCGGCGGCGGTGTAGGCGAGGTCCAGAGCAGCGGAGCCGGAGCGGCGGATGTCCTCGGCCTGGCCGAGCAGGGCGCGGGTCATCGCGAGCTGCGCGTCGAGGTGCTTGCGCTGGCGGTAGGGGAAGCCGGTGGCGATCATCGCGCCGCCCAGGTTCTCGCGCTTGCCGACGCGGATGCGGCGGTCGTTGAGGTAGGCGCCGTCGCCCTTGCTGGCGGTGAACAGCTCGCCGCGCAGCGGGTCGAACACCACGCCGTAGACCGGCACGCCCTTGTCGAGCATGGCGATGGAGACGGAAAAGTGCGGGATGCCGCGCAGGTAGTTGTGGGTGCCGTCCAGCGGGTCGATCACCCAGGTCTGCGGCGCCTTGCCGATCGCGCCACCTTCCTCGCCGAGGATGGCGTGGGCGGGGTAGGCGCGGCGCAGCTCCTTGACGATCTCGGCCTCGGCCAGCTTGTCGACCTCGGAGGCGAAGTCCATGCGCTGCTTCTCGACGACGGTGAGGCCGTCGATGCGGTTCATGTAGCGCAGGATCACGTTGCCGGCGGCGCGCGCGGCGCGCACCGCGATGGTAATGGCGGGTCGGGTCATGGCTTGGGCTGTCGAAAGAGCGGGTTGCGGCCGGCGATTCTAGCAGAGGCATGCGACGACGTATCCTAAGCAGCTTCCCAGCCTCGGTTTTGCCCATGAGCTCGCTTGATCTCGCCCCATTGTTCCGCTTCGTGCTGGTGCGCACCTCGCACCCCGGCAACATCGGCGGTGCAGCGCGGGCGATGCGTACGATGGGCTTCACGCGGCTGGAACTCGTGGCGCCGCAGCGCTTTCCCGACCGCGAGGCGGACGCGCTGGCGGCGAACGCGGTGCAGGTGCTGGCCGAGGCGGGCGTGCACGACACCCTCGTCGAGGGTCTTTCCGGGGCGAGCTTCGCGCTGGGTCTGTCGGCGCGGCGGCGCGGGGTGAACCTGCCCGAGCTGTCGCCGCGCGAGGGTGCGGCGCAGGCGCTGGCGGCAGCCGCGCGCGGCGAGCAAGTGGCCCTGCTGTTCGGCAACGAGCGCACCGGGCTGGAGAACGAGGAGCTGGCGCGCTGCCACGCGATGGTGCGCATTCCCAGCGTGGACGACTTCAGTTCGCTGAACCTCGCCCAGGCCGTGCAGGTGATGTCCTACGAGCTGCGCCTGGCGATGCTGGGCGATGCATTGCCCGAACCGCCGTCCGAGCATGACGAGCCGCCGGCCGATGCAGTGCAGATGGAGCGTTTCTACGCGCACCTCGCACAGATGCTGGACGACATCGATTTCCACAAGGGCCGCGAGCCGACCACGATCATGCTGAGGCTGCGCAAGCTGTTCCAGCGCGCCCAGCCGGACCAGCGCGAATTGCGCGTACTGCACGGCATCCTCGCCGACGCGCAACGGATGGCAATGCTGGCGCGATCCACGGAGGGATCGCGTGTCAATCAGGCATCGCCTGATTGACGGAGCCAGATCCGGCCTTGGGCGGATCTGGCGAGTCTGGAAAGGGCAGGAGGCCCTTTCCGGACCATCGACAAGGGCTTTTGATTTATGGCCTTGTGCGCCGGGACGCTACCCTTCCGCCTCGTCCGCGCTCTCGGACTTCGGCGTGCGGGTGACCAGCAGCTTGTCGATGCGCGCGCCGTCCAGGTCCACCACTTCGAAGCGGATGCCCCGCCAGGCGAACACCTCGCCGGTCTGCGGGATATGGCCGAGCGCGGCCATCACCATGCCGGCCGCGGTGCGGAAGTCGTGCTCGCTCTCGCCGGGCAGATGGTCGAGCTGCAGCAGTTCGCGCAGGTCGTCGGTGGTCAGGCTGCCATCCACCAACCAGCTGCCGTCGGCACGCTGCACGATCGGGGCGTCCGCGTCGGCGTCGCCATGGCCGAGCTGGCTGGCGCCGACCACGGCGGCGAGCAGGTCGTTGACGGTGACCAGACCTTCGATGTCGCCGTACTCGTCCACCACCAGGGCCAGCGGGGTTTCCGCGTCGCGGAATTCCTCCAGCAGGTCGAGCGCGCGCGCAGTGGCGGGCACGTACAGCGGTTTGGCGAGGTGGTCGAACAATTGCGGACGGCCATCGGCGAAGGCCTGCAGCAGGCGCTTCACCTCGACCACGCCGACCACCTCGCTCTCATCGCCGCGGTAGACCGGATAGCGCGAGTACGGCGTCTGCCGCAGCACTTCCACGTTCTCTTCGCGCGACGCGGCCATGTCCAGCCAGGCAATGCGCACGCGCGGCGTCATCACGCTGTCCACGCTGCGGTCGCCCAGGCGCAGCACACGGTTGACCATGTTGTGTTCGTCCGCGTCCAGCACGCCTTGTTCGGCGCTTTCGGCCACCAGCAGGCGGATCTCCTCCTCGGTGGCGGCGGCGTGGCCGCGGCTGCGCACGCCGAGCAGGCGCAGCAGCAAGCTGCTGGCGGTGTTGAGCAGCCACACGAACGGCGCGGTGGCGCGTGACAGCAGCAGCATCGGGATCGCCACGATGCTGGAGAGCTTCTCCGGCGCGGACAGCGCGAGGCGCTTGGGCACCAGTTCACCCACCACGATCTGGATGAAGGAGATCAGCACGAAACCCAGCACCACGCCGAGCACCCGTGCGTAGGGTTCCAGCCACGCGGCCCGGCCGCCGTGCAGCAGCGCGGCGATGTGCGTGCCCACTGCGCCGCCGGCCACCGCGCCGGTAACCAACATCAGCAGGGTGATGCCGACCTGGACGGTGGAGAGGAAGTATTCCGGCCGCTCGGCATGCCGCAGCGCCACGGCGGCACGCCGGCTGCTACGCGCCATCTGCTTCAGGCGGCTCTTGCGTGAGGCGACCAGGGCCATCTCGGACAGCGCGAAGAAGCCGTTGCACAGGGCGAGCACGAGGACGAGCGCGATTTCGGTCAGCATCGCGGAGGGCGTTGGGCGGGACGCATGGCCTGAGTGTAGCGGCAGCGCCGCTCGGCGCTCCACGCCGAGTCTTCCGGACGGGCTGTGTTCTTGCGCAAGTGCCTGATCGCGCTGGCGGATGCGCGCGCTCGCAACCGGCGCGCCGCGCGGCTGCAGCAAGTTTCATGCTGCGATGCGTTGTAACTGTCTTGTAACATTGCCGCCATTCGACCCTCAGGCATGGCCCGCATGTTTTCACTGCAGACGATCTTCGGCAAAGGCGACAAGTTCTACGGACTGCTGGAGCAGAGCGCCGAAGCGGCGCACGAGAGCGCCAAGGCGCTGCATGCCCTGGTCACCCAGGCCGACCACGCGCCGGTGATGGCTGCGTTCACTGCCACCCGCGCACGTGAAAAGGCGCTGGCCGCGCAGATCAGCGAGGAACTGGTGAACACCTTCGTCACCGCGCTGGACCGCGAGGACATCGAGGCGCTGAATTCGGCGCTGTACAAGATCCCCAAGTCGGTGGAGAAGTTCGCCGAGCGCTACGACATCGTGGCCGTGCGCCTGCAGGGCGTGGATTTCGGCCAGCGCGCGCTGGTGCTGCAGCGCGCCACCGAGGTGGTGGCCGAGATGATCGGCGAGCTGCGCCGCGGCCTGCGCATCGATCCGGTGCAGAAGCTGCAGGATCGCCTGCAGACGCTGGAGTCGGAGGGCGACCGCATGCTGCTGGCGCCGTACCGCACGCTGTACGTCGAGGGCAACGACGCGATGAAGGCGATGCTGGCGAAGGACTTGTTCGAGCTGATCGAGAAGGCGATCGACAGGTGCCGCGACGTCGGCAACATCGTCTACTCGATCGTGCTGAAGAACTCCTGAGGCGGCGCGCATGAGCCTCGGACTGGTCGTGGTGGTGGTGGCGATCGCGCTCGTCTTCACCTACATCAACGGTTTCCACGACACCGCCAACTCGATCGCCACGGTGGTGGCGACCAAGGTACTCACGCCCGGTCAGGCGGTGCTGCTGGCCGCGGTGACCAACCTGATCGGCGCGCTGTGGGGCACCGCGGTGGCGGCCACCATCGCCGCCGGCATCGTCAACACCGGCGTGGTGGAGGCCGGGCCGCAGCTGCTGATCTGCGCGCTGCTGGCGGCGATCGTGTGGAACCTCATCACCTGGTGGCGCGGCTTGCCGTCCAGTTCCAGCCATGCCCTGGTGGGCGCATTGGTGGGTGCGGCGATAGCCGCCGCCGGAGGGCACTTCAATGCGGTGGTCTGGGCCCAGGGCGGCGCGCACTGGTGGCAGGGCAAGGGCGTGATCCCCAAGGTGGTGGTACCGATGGTGGGATCGCCGATCATGGGCCTGGTGATCGGCTTCCTGCTGATGGGCGGGCTGTATGCGCTGCTGGCGTGGTTCTCGCGCCGCAGCGGCTGGCTGCGCCTGCTCGGGCGCACCCCCTTCGTCAACGGCTTCTTCGGCAAGGCGCAGATCGCTTCGGCCAGCGCGATGGGCCTGGCGCACGGCATGAACGACGCGCAGAAGAGCATGGGCATCATCGCGCTGGCGCTGGCCAGCGCGACCGCGGCAGGGCAGTTCGACCACTTGCCGGCGTGGCTGCATTTCCTGCGCATCCACGAATCCACTGCCGGCGGTTTCACGGTGCCGGCATGGGTGGCGGTGGTGTGCGCGCTGACCATGGCCGGCGGCACCGCAGGCGGCGGCTGGCGCATCATCAAGACGCTGGGCCACAAGATGGTGAAGCTGCATCCGATCAACGGCTTCGCCGCCGAGGGCAGTTCAGCCATCGTGATCCTGACGGCCTCGGCGTTCGGCCTGCCGGTGTCCACCACTCACGTGGTGTCCTCGGCGATCATGGGCGTGGGCTCGGCCAAGCGTTCCAACGCCATCAAGTGGTCGGTGGTGGAGCGCATGGTGTGGGCGTGGATCCTCACCCTGCCGGTCACCGCACTGATCGCCTGGTGCTTCGTTGGAATCGCCCGCCTGTGGGGCTGAGCCCGATGGCTGTGGAAAGCCAGCGCTAGAACGCGTCGTTGCCGCTGGCGACCAGCTGTTCGAGCTGGTCGCCCAGGGTGCCCAGCTCGACGATCACGCGCTGCAGCTCGCTCTCGTCGAGCAGCTCGTACGGACGGTTCTCGCACAGGTGCAGGTAGGGCGCGCCGTCCAGGTCGGTCACGGCAAGAAAGCCGCAGCGCTGCGCCCAGTTGAAGCGCAGGCAGCGTTGCGGATCGGTGCCCGCGAGTGGGCCGATCGGGGTGGAGATGCGCAGGTAGCGGCGGCCGGACTCCGTCTCCAGCTCGGCCAGGTAGATGCCCTGGTGGCGGCCGCGCGGCAGGCTGAGGTCGAAGCTGATCAGATAGGGGTCGTTCTGGCGCAGCCCGTGCAGGCTGCCCACATGGGAACGCACGGCTTCGAAGTGATGCATGGGGTGCCCCCGAGACTGGCCGATGGCCCTGCTACTCTGACACGTCTGCCGCAAGCCTAGGTCAAACGCTCGTTATCGCCATGCAAGACAGCCACGCCCGCGTCTACGCCGCCATCGCCGCGATCCCGCCCGGTCGCGTGGCCAGCTACGGCGCCATCGCCGCCCGCGCCGGCCTGCCCGGCAGGGCGCGACTGGTAGGCAAGCTGCTGGGCGAGGTGCCCGACGACATGGAACTGCCCTGGTTCCGCGTGCTGCGCGCCTCGGGCGAGATCGCCCTGCCCAAGGGCAGCCGCGGCTTCCGCGAACAGGTGCGGCGGCTGCGCGCCGAGGGCGTGGAAGTGAGGAATGGACGCGTGGCGCTGTCTGCGTTTGGGCTGGACGCGAATTTGGATCGCGCTCTGTGGGGGATGTAGGGGGGGGCGTTTGGCCCTTTACGTCAGCGACAAAGCTGCTTCGTTCATCCGTTGGTGGGCGGCTCCGCTTTTGGCTTGATCATCTGCTCTTGGGCAAGCGACAGAGCGGTTTCGTCCACCTGCCGGTGGCCGAGTGACTTCTCTTTTGCTTGTCCAAAAGAGAAGTCACCAAGAGAAAACGACACCCCGGTTCTGAGGTTTCCCCACGAATTCATGTCGGCGCACTCATCTGTTCGAGCACCGACTCGGGCAAGGATTGCAGTCTTGCCAGCCACTGCGTCGTTCGTTCCATCGGCCAGTGTCTGACGAGCGCC
>Ga0187815_10000187_pt1 | contig 31649 bp, 28 predicted proteins | sample NC_S_5_FD_132962 | JGI IMG/M metagenome (GOLD analysis project Ga0187815, IMG submission 132962) | Wetland sediment microbial communities from Neuse River Estuary, North Carolina, USA - ASW-S_5 | ecosystem: Environmental > Aquatic > Freshwater > Wetlands > Sediment | place: USA: North Carolina... | reverse complement strand
GTGATGTCGTGACGTAAGGAGTGGCGGAGACGTCCGAAGCGCAGCTTTGTAGGATGGGTAGAGCCACCGGGTCGCGCGAATGCGCGCCCGATGACAGGCTCCGCGAAACCCATCATGATCCCGGGCAAGAATTGATGGGTTTCGCTTCCACCTTCGCTCGGGGAGCCACGGCGGACGGGACCGCTCTACCCATCCAACGAAGCTACGAGTTCTAACCAGCGGCCACAGGCGAATGCACGTGCTCGGGACGCACGCCGACGCCGACGAAGCGCGCGGTGAGACCCTGCAGCCAGGGCACGGCAGTGATCACGCGCATGAGCAGCGGCGGCTTCAGCGGCTGCCCGCCGGGCCTCAAGGCAACGCTGACGATGTTGTCCTGTGCAACCACCTGCATGCGTTGCGTCACCTTGACGGGAAACTCGCGGCGGGCCTGCACCGCGTCGAGTTCGGCCCCGGTCGGCGCGCCCGACCTGAGCCTTGCAGCAAGAAGATTTGCCGTGGCGACCGCGTCCTGGACGGCGAGATTGACACCGACGCCGCCGACCGGCGACATCGCGTGCGCGGCGTCGCCAATGCACAGCAGCCCGGGCAACGACCACTTCTTCAACCGGTTGATCACGACCGTCAGCAGCTTGATGTCGTCCCAGCTCCCGACATCGGATATGCCGGATTTCAGCACCGGCGCCATCCGCACGATGTCGTCGAGCAGCGCCGGCAGCCCCCTCGCCTTCACCGCCTCATATCCGCCCTTCGGAATCACGTAGGCGCATTGCCAGTAGTCGCCGCGATCGAAGGTCACCATCATCTTGCCGGGATCGACCCGGGCAAAGACGGATTCGGTTTCGTTGGGGTCCTTGCCGGCGCGAAACCACAGCACATCCATCGGCGCACCGATATCCTCCACCTCGAGACCTGCACGCTCGCGCACGGTGGAATGGCGGCCGTCGCAAGCGATCACGAGATCGGCGGCGATGTCGATCATGCCATCCGGCGTCTTCGCGCGCACGCCGGCAACGCGCCCTGCGTCGCGGATCAGCTCGACCGCCTCGGTGCTCATCATCACCCGCAGCGAGGCAAAGCGCTTTGCCGCCTCGCGAAGGAAGTTGAGAAAGTCCCATTGCGGCATGAAGGCGATGAAGGGGTATTTGACGCGGAGCCGGCTGAGATCGGCGAGCCGTATCGTCGTGCCCCCGAACAATCCCTGCAACTGCTGCAGCCGCTGATGCGGCAGCCCCAGGAAGCCGTCGATCAGGCCGAGTTCGTCCATCACCTGCAGCGTCGAGGGATGCACAGTGTCGCCGCGGAAATCGCGGAAGAAGTCCGCGTGCTTCTCCAGCACGACCACATCAACCCCGGCGCGGCCGAGCAGGTAGCCGAGCATCATGCCGGCCGGCCCACCGCCGACGATGCAGCAACGGACTTTCATCGATTGCACCATGACGACCTCCCGGCCGCAGCATACGCCGGATCGCGCCATTCGTCAGCGAGGAGCGAAAGCGACGAAGCAATCCATATTGCTTCGCTTCGCTCGGCATGACGGAGCCGACGTCAGCGCCGGAACGTCTTGATCTCCGACACGCTGCCGTCGCGGTAGGTCAACTCCACCGAAACCGACTTCGTCGTGGGTGCGAGCTTCAAATACGGATTGGCATCGTGCGGGATGACGCTGGGATCCCTGGGATCGCAAGGCGGCATCTTCAGCACCTTGTCGGGCACCGCGCTGTCGATGCCGACGCGGGCCTCGCGGATGGCGCAGCGATAGGACATCAGGTGCGTGTAGTAGACGAGCAGGCCGTTGTAATCGCGGAACGACAGCCAACTGGTCGCGGTCATGTCGAGGATCTTGCGCTGGTCACGCAGCAGCGCTGCCTCGGGATCGAAGCGGATCGGGAACGGGCCCTGCGTCTCGCCTGAGCTGTCGACATAGCGCACCTGGATCGTGGCCGCCTGCTGGTCGGCGGGCAATTCGATCGAGGGATTGGGCATGCGCTTGCGGGTGCGCGGGTCGAGCGTGTCGATGAATCCGGTCTCGCGAAATTGGCCGTTATCGCCGAGCCGCCAGGAAATACCGAGCGTGGGATCGGCGATCGAGAACACCACCGTCCAGCCGCCATTGTGGCGCGAGAAGGCGGCGATCGGCGCGTTGATGGAATCGTTCTGCGGCGCCAGCCGCTGCACCTGCGTGAGCGCGGCCATCTGCTGCGCCGGCTCGGCCGGCTTTTCGGCGACCGCCGGCGGCGGCTGCTCGGACTTGGCCGTGCCATTGAGGAAGACGTCGTCGACCATCTGGTCGAAATAGACCGGCACCTGCTTGTGCCGGACAGTCTCCGCGGACTCGCTGACCAGGCGGCGCGTGCGCTGCGCCACCTGCACGAGGTTGACGCCGGGCTGCGTCAACTCCCTGGCGAAGATGCGGGTGAATACCGAATTGGGATTGGCGTCGTCATTGGAGAGCCGATCGAGCGCGGTTTGCCGCGGGCCGGCGGAGAACACCGAGAACACGCCTTCGGGCAGCTGTGTCATGGGAGCAAGACCACCGCCGCCGGCAACCGCGCGGGTGCCGGTGCGCTCGAACGGATTGTTGCGGCAGGCGTCGAACACCAGGATCGCGGTGCGCGCCTTCTTGTTCTGCAGCCGCTCGATAATGCGGTCGGCGAGGATGGAGGAATCGCGCACCAGCTCTTCCTGTCCCTCGGTCGCCGCCGGCACGTCGGTCGGCAGCAGGAAATTCTGGCCGGCGATCTCAAAACCGTGGCCGGCGAAAAAGAAGAACGCGGTGTCGCCGGGCTCGACCGCCTTGTCGAAGGCGAGCAGCGTCTGGCTGAAGGCCTGACGGGTCTGGTTCTCGGCGACCATCACGGAAAAGCCGAGCTGCTTGAGCGTATCGCCCATGGTGCGGGCGTCGTTGACGGCCTTCTGCAGCTTGGGGACGTATTTGTAATCATTGTTGCCGATGACGAGCGCGACGCGCTTGGCGGCTTGCGCAGGCATGGCCAGCATGATGCAGGCAGCGGCAACGCATAGCGCCGCCGCGTTCTTCCAATTCATCCATCTCATCGCAAAATTCCCCGCCTGCGCCAGTGATTGCGGCGATGCCGGCCTGACGCCTGATAGTCGCCCGAGCCCCATGCGAGGTTCAGCCGGCCCGCCCAGGCAGGCCGGATCGCCCGCCGTTTGAAGGCAAAATGACGAAAAGCCCGGTTATTTGTGCGAAAACATTAAGGTTTTTGCACCATTGGGCCGGTTCCAGCGTTGACTTTGGCCATTTCGACCCTATGTTCCCGCTCAACGCGGCCCTCGGTCGAAATACGATTCCCTGGGTTAGCCGCTCGTCTGCGTAAGTCAGAGCCCCTGAGCTTCATCAAAAGCACGCCGTTTCCGGGGTTGAACGCGACAGCCTTTTTACCTTCGATTCCAAACGGCGGGTCGAGCAGAGGCTCAATGTCTTTTTCCAATCTCGGTTTGTCCGACAAGGTTCTCGCCGCAGTCGCGGCCACCGGCTACACCAACCCCACCCCCATCCAGGCACAGGCGATCCCTCACGTCCTCGCCCGCCGCGACGTCCTCGGCATCGCCCAGACCGGTACCGGCAAGACCGCCGCCTTCGTGCTGCCGATGCTCACCATCCTCGAAAAGGGCCGCGCCCGCGCACGCATGCCGCGCACGCTGATCCTCGAGCCGACCCGTGAACTTGCCGCCCAGGTCAAGGAACAGTTCGACAAATACGGCGTCGGCCAGAAACTCAACGTCGCGCTGCTGATCGGCGGCGTCTCCTTCGGCGACCAGGACTCCAAGCTGATGCGTGGCGTCGACGTCCTGATCGCAACCCCGGGGCGCCTGCTCGATCACACCGAGCGCGGCGGCTTGCTTCTCACCGGCGTCGAACTGCTGGTGATCGACGAAGCCGACCGCATGCTGGACATGGGGTTCATTCCCGACATCGAACGCATCTGCAAGCTCGTCCCCTTCACGCGGCAGACCCTGTTCTTCACCGCAACGATGCCGCCGGAAATCAGCCGCATCTCCGATACCTTCCTGCACAATCCCGAACGCATCGAAGTCTCCCGGCCCGCCACGACCGCGGTCACCGTCACCCAGGCACAGGTGCCTGCCGGGCGCGAGGCGCACCAGAAGCGCGAAGTTCTCCGCCGCCTGCTGCGCGATGCCAAAGATCTCAACAACGCAATCATCTTCTGCAACCGCAAGCGCGATGTCGCGATCCTGCACAAGTCGCTGCAGAAGCACGGCTTTTCCGTCGGCGCCCTGCACGGCGACATGGACCAGCCCGCGCGCATGGCGGCGCTGGATCAATTCCGTAAGGGCGAGCTGCCGCTGCTGGTCGCCTCCGACGTCGCCGCCCGCGGCCTCGACATTCCCGCCGTCAGCCACGTCTTCAATTTCGATGTGCCGCATCATCCCGACGATTACGTCCACCGCATCGGCCGCACCGGCCGCGCCGGCCGCAGCGGCACGGCGGTCTCCATCGTCACTTCGCTCGATGCCAAGTCGATGGCCGCGATCGAGAAGCTGATCGGCCAGAACATCCCGCGCGCCGAGGGCGACTACGAAGTCCACGCCGACGCATCCGAAGATAGCGAGCGTCCGCGCGAACATCGCAAGCGCGAAAACAGTCGCGGCGGCCGCAAGCCGCGCCGCGAACGCGGCGAGCGTCACGGCAATGGCGAGCGTGCTGGCAACAATGGCGGCCGTACTCCGGCGCCGCAGCCGCAACCTCAGGCGGCCGCCAGTGTGTCACGCGTACCTTCGATAGGCCGTCCCGAGCCGCGACGCACCACACGCGAAGACGTCGAGCCCGCTGATCACTCGCATCTTCCCGCATTCCTGTTGCGGCCGATACGCGCGCGCGTGAGCTAGCAAGGCCGGTTCCTCTGGAGACAAAGGCCGGTTCCTCCGTTTACCGGCCGTTTATTCTCCTCCGCTAACGTCAACCCGATAATTTAGTAATTGCTGCTGTAATGAGCGGCGCTGCGCGATATTTTTGGGGACGGAACGGTGGTCAAGCCGCTGGACGAACACGAACGCACCCTTGCCTTTGCCGAAGTCGCGCTCGGTCAGATCAAGTCGCTTCGTCAGACCGCCATCCCCCGTAATTACGAAATCTGGTACGTGTACGCGACGGGCTACAACGCCCCGCTCAACAAGATCATCAACGAGACGCTGGCGCGCAACGGCAGGCTGACGGAAGCCGATCTCGAGCAGATCTACGAGACCTATCTCTCCCAGCTCAAGACAAGCGATCGCATCGACAAGGTCGGCGCGCGCGTGATCGGCGAAATCGACGACGTGATGAAGCTGATCACGGAAGCGCTCGGCGTCTCGGCCGGCTACGGCGTGAGCCTCGACGGCGCCAGGAGGAACCTGTCGTTCGTGCAGAACAGCGAGCAGCTCAAGACGATCGTCGATTCGCTGATGAAGGCGACGGACGAGATGCGCGAGACCAACAAGGCGCTGGAGGAGCGGCTGTCGCTGTCGAAGAACGAGATCAGCAATCTGCAGCACAGCCTGGAAGCAATCCGCGCCGAGAGCCTGACCGATCCGCTCACGGGCCTCGGCAACCGCAAATATTTCGACCGCTCGATCGAGACGGCGGTGGCGACGGCGCTGGCGAATGGCGAGCCGCTGTCGCTCCTGATGTTCGACATCGATCACTTCAAGTCGTTCAACGACTCCTACGGCCATCTCACCGGCGATCAGGTGCTGCGGCTGGTCGGCATGTCCCTGAAGCAGACCATCAAGGGCCAGGACATCACCGCCCGTTACGGCGGCGAGGAATTTGCGGTGGTGCTGCCGAACACCGCGCTGCGGCAGGCGCTGACGGTTGCCGACCACATCCGCCGCGCCGTGATGTCGAAGGAATTGAAGAAGAAATCGACCGGCGAAATTCTCGGCCGCGTCACCATTTCCGTCGGCGTGTCCATGCTCAAGCCCGGAGACGACACGGACTCGCTGATCGAGCGGGCCGACGCCTGCCTCTACGCCGCCAAGCGCAACGGCCGCAACCGCGTGATCTGCGAAGTCGATCCGGAATATACCGCCGAGACGCACGGCAGCCACACCCAGGTGGCATAGAGCGGGACGAGGCGCGCGCTAATCCGCGATCAGCACTTCGATCTGGTCACCGACAATTCGGGTCTTGAAGGTTTCGAGATCCACTTCCGCCGGACTGCTCAGCACCTCGCCGGTCCGAACATCGAAGCGGGCATTGTGCAGCGGACATTCGATCTCACAGCCGTCCATGAATCCGTCGGTGAGCAACGCCGAGGCGTGGGTGCAAATGTTCGATGTTGCGTAATAGGCGCCATCGACCAGGTACACCGCAATCTCGTGCGGTCCCAGGCTGCAGGCCACGGGCTCGTCGACCTTGACGTCAGCCACCGCCGCCGCGACCTGCCATGTGCCCCCGTTGTCGCTCATGCCACTCCCTCAAATGCTGTAGAAATCGACGACGGTCGGAATGCAGTCGTTCATGATGACGATTTTCTTTCGCGCGATCCGGTAGCCCTCGGCGGTGCGCACCAGCCGATGCTCGTAGGTGCCGAAGTGCAAATGCTGGCGCCGCGTGCGCGGATCGAACACGTGCGTCGTCCACGACGAGCGTGCTTCGACCGTGAGCTCATCATGCTCGGACACCACGATGTTCGCGATCATGTGGAGGGTGCGCGGCAGCGGCAGCGCCGTGATCGATTTGCGCGACTGGATGCGCCCGATCCGCTCCTGCAGCTGGGCGCGCGAGGTGTGATAGATGTAGGACACCTGCGTATCCGGGTCCGTCACCAGATCGTATTCGTCGAGCCAGGACGGCACCCAGTAGACGGCGTCCGGCTCATACAGATTGGCCCAGGCGTCCCACGCCTTGTCGTCCAGATACTGCGCCTCTATGAGCAACAGCCGTTCCACCCCGAGCTGGTCATGGCGCCGTGCCGAGGGACGATCGAGCGATCCACGGTCAAGCATTGGCGGCCTCCCCCGTCGCTCGCTCCAACAGCCGCCGCCATTCCCGATAGCCGGGATGGAAGTTGGTCTCGCCGCCGAAGCCGGGCTTGCCGAACGCGTACTCGACCGGCGCGATGCCGAGTTCGCGGGCATGGTCGCCATGCCCACCGGTATCAGGGGCGAGCCCGCGCAAATGCCCCAGCGTGTCGCCAGCCTGCGCTGCATATCCAGTCTGGCAAAACTCGTACATGACGTTGTCGTCGGATGTCGCGAGCCCGCTCGGGTTGAAGAAGTCCTCATAGGCCCTGATGCGGAACCGGCGTGCAGCCGCGCTCTCGCCGACCGGCGCCAGGCAGTGTGACGTCATCTCTGTCTTGTCCGCCGACAGCGGCCGCCAGGTGCGCAGCTGCGCCGAACTGATGTCGATGATCTGCAGACTGGGGAAGATGGTGAGGTTGCGCTGGCGCAGCATCCACTTCAGCCTGGTATCGCCGACCCGAGCCTTCACTTCGGCAAGGCCGGCCGGATCGGAGGCCAGCGCCCGCCCGTAGCGCAGCTGCCGCTTGATCGACCAGTTGACGGCGTGGCCGTTCCTGAAGTTGAAGCTGCCCTGGCCTTCGACCTCGTCCGCGCGCTCGCTGGTGAAGCCGGTGGCATCGCCGGATTTGACCCGCTGGGCCAGGATGTCGACGTAGGAGCTGTGGGTGGAATTGAAGTGGTAATAGTCGAGGCCGTTCTCGAATTGCAGCTTCCAATTGGCATCGAAGGTGTAGGTGATGTCGCCAGGAACGAACTCGAGCTGCCCCACCGGGCTCTGGTCGGCGACCAGATCGATGAAGGCGCGCGCGCCGTCAAGATAATCGGGCAGCGGCGGCACGTCGGCCGACAGGCTGGCGAAGATGAGGCCACGATAGCTGTCCAGCCGTGCGACGGGAACGAGGTTGCGGTCTGCGGCGTCGAAGCCGGCCGGATACTGCCCATCCTCCCTGTCGGTGACCGTGATGTTCTTGCCCGCGCTGTCATAGGCCCAGCCGTGATAGCGGCAGACATGGAATTTTTGTCGTCCTCGCTTGAAGGGGCAGACCACCGTGCCCCGGTGGCGGCAGGTGTTGAGAAAGCAGCCGATCCGCCCCTCGCCGTCGCGCACCAGCAGCACTGGCTGGCGGCCAATGAAGGTCGTGACGTAATCGTGCGGCCGCGGAATTTGGGTCTCGAGACCAACGAACGACCACGTCGCCTCGAAGACGTGCTTCATCTCCAGCTCGAAGATCTCCGGATCCGTGAAGGCATCGCGCGATACGTGGAACGCCTGGTCGGACGGCCTGTCGTCCAACAGGCGATCCAGACGACGGTGGATGGTCATGAGGGACTCCTCTCCTGCCGACCGGTCAATTCAGATGGATGTTGGCACTGGAGGCAATGGCTTTCCATTTGCCGATCTCGCCAGCCACGAAGCGATCGAACTCCTGCGGTGTCGAGCCCACGGGCTGCATTCCCAACGACCCCGCCTTTGCGGCGAAGGCGGGCGATTTGAAGAAGGCGATCAGATCGTCAGCCAGCGCCTTGACCAGCTGATCGGGTGTCTTGGCCGCAACCACGAGTCCGAACATCGAGTTCGCCTCGTAGCCGGGATAGGTCTCGGCGATGCAGGCGTATTGCGGCGCGTTGGGAATGCGGGTGGCATTGGTCACGCCCAGCACCTTGATGGTCTTTTCCCGCACGTGCTGCTGCACCGAGTGCCAGACGTCGAACATCAACGGGACGCGGTTGGCGAGCACGTCGGTCAATGCATTGGCGCTGCCGTTGTAGGGAACGTGCAGCATCTTGATATCAGCCATTTTCTGCAACAGCTCGGCGGCCATGTGGGTCGCGGTCGCCGGCCCCGGTGTAGCGTAGGCCAACGGCTCCTTCGCCGCGCGGGCGATCTTCACCAGGCCCGGAATGTCGTCGGCCTGGAAAGCGGGGTTGGCCACCACGACCATGTGCGCTTCGGCAAGCTGGGTGAGCCCGCGCAGGTCGCGCAAGGTATCGAACGGCATCTGATTGCGCACCGCCGGATTGATGACATGGGCTGTGATGACGACACCGATGGTGTGGCCGTCGGGTGCCGACTTCGCCACGACGTCGGTGCCAATCAGTGTGCCCGCGCCGGGCTTGTTCTCGACGATCACCGGCACCGACCACTTCGTCGCCATCGCATCGCTGATAATGCGGGCGATAACATCGGTCGGCCCGCCGGCGGTGAACGGCACGATGATGCGGACATTGTGTGAGGGAAACTTGCCCTGCGCCGATGCGCTGGCGCCCGGGCGCATAACGGCAAACGCCGATGCTGCGGCAAGAAACCGCCTACGGTCGATCATACTGTCCTCCCCTGAGTATTTGGGCTGCTTTCGAGCCCTTCCGCAATGACGTGCGGCCACGACAGCCCCTCTTGCGGGGGACCTGATCAGGCAACTATAGTTGTTTTTACACCTATTGCAACAGCAGGCCAGGCGGCAAAATTCGGCCGGCGGTGTTCGTGGCAGCCGTGATTCGCAAAGGCATAGGCAATGGGCAAGACGAAGAAGGCGGGGACACTGGAAGGCCCGGATCGCACGCCAGGGCCGTCGGCATGGGTTGTCGACTTCGAACGTTACGTTCCGACTGTCGTATCTCGCCTGTCGATGAAACTTCGCGCATCCGCCAAGGTCTATTTTCAGGAGAGCTACGGCATCACCCTCCTAGACTGGCGCATCGTTTCCTTTCTTGCCGCTGAAGGGCCGTCCAGCGCCTACGATATCTGGACGCTCGGTACTCTTGAGAAGGCAGCCGTGAGCCGGGCGCTGAGGGGTCTTCTTGATCGCGGTATCGTCACTGTTCGCAACGATCGCAATAGCGCCCGCCGTCGTTCCGTCGTGTCGCTGACAAAAGCCGGCCGCAGGCTTCACGATGAAACATTCGATGAAATCGTCGTACGGCATCAACGCCTGGTGGGCGATCTCACCAAAGAACAGATCGAGACGTTCATCTGGACGGCGCACCATCTCGAAGAGCGCATCGCTTTGATGGATAAGGAGGTTGGCTCGCCGTTGTCGGATTACAACCCGACCAGGATGGCGAATCTCCCCGATTAGATAGCGGCCGTCCAGCAGCTTGTCCCCACCGATATTCCACGACCGAGCTAGCGCTTACGCTTTGCCTTCGTTGAAGCCATCTTCCTGGCCGCAGCCCTCTTCGGTGCGGCCATTTGCGTTGGCGCGACCTTCTTCGCCTTGCGCGCCTTCGGCCGCTTCTTCAGCGCGGCGCGCTCGGCCGCGGCAAGCGCCGCCCTCGCCCATTGGCCGAGTTCCTCGGTGTCGTCGAACAGCCGGGCCGGCAATTGCCAGTAGGAATTGACGGTCACCGTCTTGACGCGGGTCTGGTACTGGAACGGCTTCGAGCCTTCCGCCTCGTATTGCGGAATGGTCGCATCGTCGGCGCGAAAGTAGAGCCCGGCGCGCAGCGCCAGCGCGAAGTTTGTTCCGTCGGCAGAAATGCCGTAGCCGGAAAACATCCGGCGGATCGTCACGGGGCCGAAGTCGGCAAAGAGATCGATGAGGAATTCGCGGTCCATGAAGACTCTCGTGCCTCGGACGCGGCGCAACGTGCCAAAAGCGCGCTTACGCGCGTCTTCGACGCGCTATGGCGCCGCTGAGCCGGGGACTATCTCACCGCGATCATGACATGGGTCCCGGCCCTGCGCAGCAGCGTACTGGACGATGCTTCGCATCGCCGGGACACGCTGCAGCGCGTCCGGGACAGGAGATCACACCTCGGCCGGCTTGAGCTGCACGGACTCGCCGCAGCCGCAGGCGGAAACCTGGTTCGGATTGTTGAAGACGAACTGGGCCTGCATCTTGTCGGCCTTGTAGTCCATCTCGGTGCCGAGCAGGAACAGCACGGCCTTGGGGTCGACCAGGATCTTGACGCCCTTGTCCTCGACCACCTCGTCGCTGGGGCGGATCTCGTGGGCATATTCCACGGTGTAGGACTGGCCGGCGCAGCCGCCGTTCTTGACGCCGACGCGCAGGCCAACGATCTCGGAATCGGCGCGCTGGGTGAGCTCGTTGATGCGCGCAGCCGCGGCATCCGTCAGCTTCATCACCTGCGGACGGGGGCGCGGTTTCGGCTTGGCTGGTGCAACAGGTGTCATATCGGTCATGTGGTCAATCCCGGCGGCGATTCAATGCCGCTCTGTTCCCTAGAGTCCAAACCCGGTTCGTTCTTGCTTGACGCTTTGTTTCACGCGAACCGGTGCCCACTTCGCTCAAAAACGCTACCTCACCACATATTGAGCACGAGGCGAGCCTCGTCGCTCATCCGGTCCGGCGTCCAGGCCGGATCCCACACGAGATTCACATTGACGACGCCGACGCCGGGAACGCTGGCGACCGCGTTCTCCACCATGGTCGGCAGTTCGCCCGCCGCCGGGCAGTTCGGCGTGGTCAGCGTCATCACGATGTCGACGCCACGGTCTTCCTTGAGGTCTACCTTGTAGATCAGGCCGAGTTCGTAGATGTCGGCCGGAATCTCGGGATCGAACACCGTTTTCAGCGCGGCGACGATCTCGCCGCCCAGCCGCTCGGTCTCCTCCGGCGGCAGCGCCGAATGGGTTTCCATGGAGGCGGTTTTGACTTCGGCCGTGTCGGTCATGCGAACAATTCCCGCGCCTTGATCAGCGCCTGCACCAGATGGTCGACCTCTTCCTTCGTATTATACATGCCGAAGGAAGCGCGGCAGGTGGCTGTGACATTGAACCGCTCTAAAAGCGGCATCACGCAATGGGTTCCGGCGCGAACCGCAACGCCCTGGCGGTCGATCACGGTGGCGACGTCGTGGGCATGCGCCCCCTTGAGCTCGAAGGAGATCACCGGCCCCTTGTCGCGGGCGGTGCCGATCAGGCGCAGCGAGTTGATCTCGCGCATCTGCTGCTGGGCATAGGTGAGCAGGCCATGCTCATGGGCGGCAATGCGCTCCTTGCCGATCGAATTGACGTAGTCGATGGCCGCTCCCAGCCCGATCGCCTCGACGATGGGCGGCGTTCCGGCCTCGAACTTGTGTGGCGGATCGCCATAGGTGACCCAGTCCTTCGCCACTTCGCGGATCATCTCGCCGCCGCCGTTGAAGGGACGCATCGCCACCAGATGCTCATGCTTGGCGTAGAGCGCGCCGATGCCGGTCGGGCCGTAAACCTTGTGACCGGTGAAGGCGTAGAAGTCGCAGTCGAGGTCCTGCACGTCGATGGGCAGATGCACCGCCCCCTGCGCCCCGTCGACCAGCACGGGAATGCCGCGGTCGTGCGCGAGCTTGATCACCTGCTTGACCGGCACGAAGGTGCCAAGCGCGTTCGACATCTGGGTGATTGCGACCAGCTTGGTGCGCTTCGTCAGCAGCTTCTCGAACTCGTCGATCAGGAAATTGCCGTCGTCATCGACCGGCGCCCACTTGATCACGGCACCATGGCGTTCCCTGAGGAAATGCCAGGGCACGATGTTGGAGTGGTGCTCCATGATCGAGAGGACGATCTCGTCGCCCTCCCCAATGTTGGGCTCGCCCCAGGATGAGGCGACGAGATTGATCGCCTCGGTGACGTTGCGGGTGAAGATGATCTCTTCATTGCGCCGCGCATTGACGAACTTCGCTACCTTGGCGCGGGCGCCCTCATAGGCCTCCGTCGCCGCGTTAGCGAGATAATGCAGGCCGCGATGCACGTTGGCGTATTCGCTGTGATAGGCGTCCGTCATGCGCTGGAGCACGGCGTCCGGCTTCTGCGCGGAAGCGGCGTTGTCGAGGTAGACCAGTTGCTTGCCGTAAACCTTCAGGGCCAGCGCCGGAAAGTCTTCGCGGACGCGGGCGACGTCATAGGCGCCATTGGCGACCGCGGGATGTACCGTCATGACCGCGCCCTCAGCCAGCGTTCCGCGGTTGCCGTTGCGAGGTCGCGCAGCGCGTCGTCGGCGATGGACTCAATGGCCTCGCCGACAAAGGCCTGGATCAGCAGCGCCTGCGCTTCCTTCTCCGGCAGGCCGCGGGCACGCAGATAGAACAACAGGCTATCATCCAGCGCGCCCGACGTGGCGCCATGGCCGCAGGTGACGTCGTCGGCGAAAATCTCCAGCTCCGGCTTGTTGTCGGCCTCGGCCTCGTCGGACAGCAGCAGCGCCCGCGTCATCATCTTGGCGTCCGTCTTCTGTGCATCGGGACGGACGATGATGCGCCCCTGGAACACCGAATGGGCCCTGTCGTCGATGACGGCGCGGAACACTTCACGGCTGGCGCAATGCGGCACCGCATGGTCCATGAACAGCGTGGTATCGGCGTGCTGGCGTCCCCTGAGCAGGTTGACGCCGTTGGTTTCGACCCGCGAGCCCTCGCCGGCGAAAGCGATGTTCGCCTGGTAGCGGCTAACCGCCGCGCCCGAGGTCAGGCCAAAGGTGTTGAAGTGCGCGTGTGCGCCGAGTGTCACGGCAGCCGAGGAGATATTGACGGCGTCGGCCGCGTCCTCCACCAGGCGGACATGGTCGAGCCGGGAATTGTCGCCGAGCGCGATCACCAGCGAGTCGTGCGCCTGGTAATTCTGCGCGCCGTCGGCCGCGACATAGCTCTCGACCAATGTAACCGAGGCATTCTTGCCGAGGCGCAGCAGCGAGCGGGTGAACATCGAGGAGGCCGTCGCACCTGCCGCGATATGAACGATGTGGAGTGGCTGCGACAGCACGGTGCCGTCGGCGATGTCGATGATGACGCCGTCGGTCAGCATGGCGCTGTTCAGCGCGACCATGGGATTGGATGTATCGAGGGAAAACAGCTGCGCCTGCAGCGCGCCGTCGCCGCCGTCAATCGCCTCGCGCAGGGAACGGACGCTCACGCCCTTTTCGAGAGCGCCGACATCCGAAAGTTTCGGTGCGAACGCGCCATCCACCAGCACCAGCCGGCGCGCGCCTTCGATCGTCGCGGCCTTCAGCGCCGTCTCGGCGCGCTTCAGCGCCGCGGCCTCCGGCGGCGCGGCCAGCGGCAGCACCTCGCGCATCAGCACGCGCAAATCGGTGTACTTCCAGTCCTCGATGCGCCGGTGCGGCAGGCCCGCGTGCTCATAGGCCTCAAGCGCCTGCCGCCTCGCCTCGGCGACCTTGCCTGTGGCCGGCAGCCGTTCACGCGCGGCCGCAAAGGCGTCGCCCAGCGCGCGTCCCGTATCGGTCTTTGCCAAAACAACGTTCATTGCGATTCCATCCGGCGCTTAGGCCGCGTCCTCGAACTGGGCGTAACCGGACTCTTCCAGCTCCAGCGCCAGCTCCTTGCCGCCGCTCTTCACCACCCTGCCCCGTGACATGACATGCACGAAGTCAGGGACGATGTAGTTGAGCAGCCGCTGATAATGGGTGATGACGACCATCGCGCGCTCCGGAGAGCGCAGCGCGTTGACGCCATCTGCGGCGATGCGCAGCGCGTCGATGTCGAGGCCGGAGTCCATCTCGTCGAGGATGCACAGGCTCGGCTCGAACAGCGCCATCTGCAAAATCTCGTTGCGCTTCTTCTCGCCGCCGGAGAAGCCGACATTGACGCCGCGCTTGAGCATGTCCTGCGGGATGTTCAGCGATTTGGCGACCTCGCGGACTTTCTTCAGAAAGTCCGGCGTAGAGAACTCGCTCTCGCCACGCGCCTTGCGCTGCGCATTCAGCGCCGTGCGCAGGAAGTTCATGGTGGCAACACCGGGAATCTCGACCGGATACTGGAACGCCAGGAACACGCCCTTGGCCGCGCGCTCGTCGGGCGCCATCTCCAGAAGGTCTTCGCCCTTGAACAGGATTTCGCCACCGGTCACTTCGTAGCCGGGCTTGCCGGCGATGACGTGCGACAGCGTCGACTTGCCGGAGCCGTTCGGCCCCATGATTGCATGCACCTCACCCGGATTGACCGTCAGCGACAGCCCGTGGAGGATCTCGCGATCCTCGACACGCACCTGCAGGTTCTTCACTTCAAGCAATGCCATAATTTTCTTCCGTTTCTTCCTCGTCCTGAGGAGCGCCAAAGGCGCGTCTCGAAGGACGTGGCCACAATCTTTCCATTCATCCTTCGAGACGGCCGCCTGCGCGGCCTCCTCAGGATGAGCGCTTATCCAACCGAACCTTCGAGGCTGATCGAGATCAGCTTCTGCGCCTCGACAGCGAATTCCATCGGCAGCTGCTGCAGCACGTCCTTCACGAATCCGTTGACGACGAGGCCGACGGCTTCTTCCTGGCTGAGGCCGCGCTGGATGCAGTAGAACAGCACGTCCTCGGAGATCTTTGACGTCGTTGCTTCGTGCTCGAAGGTCGCCGACGAGTTCTTCGCCTCCACATACGGCACGGTGTGCGCGCCGCACTTGTCGCCGATCAGGAGCGAGTCGCAGGCGGTGTAGTTGCGCGCGCCGGTGGCTTTCCGATGCGCCGTGACGAGGCCGCGATAGGTGTTCTGCGACTTGCCTGCGGCGATGCCCTTGGAGATGATCCGGCTGGTCGTGTTCTTGCCGAGATGAAGCATCTTGGTGCCGGAATCGACCTGCTGGAAGCCGTTGGAGATTGCGATCGAATAGAACTCGCCGCGCGAGTTGTCGCCGCGTAGGATGCAGCTCGGATATTTCCAGGTAATGGCAGAGCCGGTCTCGACCTGGGTCCAGGAAATCTTCGAATTGGCGCCGCGGCAGTCGCCACGCTTGGTGACGAAGTTGTAGATGCCACCCTTACCTTCCGAGTTGCCCGGGTACCAGTTCTGCACCGTCGAATACTTGATTTCGGCGTCATCGAGCGCGACGAGCTCGACCACGGCGGCGTGCAACTGGTTCTCGTCGCGCTGCGGCGCGGTGCAGCCTTCGAGGTAGCTCACATAGGAGCCCTTGTCGGCGATGATCAGCGTGCGCTCGAACTGGCCGGTGTTGCGCTCGTTGATGCGGAAATAGGTCGACAGCTCCATCGGGCAGCGCACGCCCGGCGGCACGTAGACGAACGAACCATCGGAGAACACAGCCGAGTTCAGCGTCGCGAAGAAATTGTCTGAGGTCGGCACGACCGAGCCGAGATACTTCTTCACCAGTTCCGGATGCTCGCGGATCGCTTCCGAGATCGGCATGAAGATCACACCGGCCTTCTTCAGCTCGTCCTTGAAGGTGGTGGCAACGGACACCGAGTCGAACACGGCGTCGACGGCGATCTTCGAGCGCGCAGGCGCGCCCTCCTCGCCATCGGCTTCCGGCTTCACCACGCCTTCGAGCACCGCAACTTCGCGCAGGGGAATGCCGAGCTTCTCATAGGTCTTGAGAATCTCCGGATCGATCTCGTCGATCGAGGAAAGCTGCTTCTTCGGCTTCGGCGCGGCGTAGTAATAGAGATCTTGGTAGTCGATCTTGGGATAGTCGACGCGCGCCCAGGTCGGCTCGGTCATGGTCAGCCAGCGGCGAAAGGCCTCAAGACGCCATTCCAGCATCCAGGCCGGTTCGTTCTTCTTGGCTGAGATAAAGCGGACCGTATCTTCTGAGAGTCCCTTCGGGGCTTTCTCGGATTCGATGATCGTCTCGAACCCATATCGATACTGGTCGACGTCGATCCGCCGAACGCGGTCGACCGTCTCTTGTACGGCTGGCATTCCATCCTCCGCTCGCGGTTTCAAGGACCGCGGTGGAACAAGGTCATATGTCTGGTGCAGTGCACCGAAGAAACCGGCTTAGAACAGTTCAAGCCGTGTTTCGTTGCTCTCTAAGTAAGGTATTGGCGAGCTTTAGCCAAGCCTGAAGGGCTAAATCAATGTCTGCCTCGACCGTAGACCAGCCCAGACTGAGCCGCACCGCTCCCTGGGCCAGCTCGCGGCCGTATCCCATGGCCTCCACGACGTGTGAAGGCTGAACCTTGCCGGACGAACACGCCGACCCGGACGATACTGCAATACCGGCAAGATCGAAGCCAATGACGGCCGTTTCGGCCCGCATCCCGGGAACTGCGAAGAGAACGGTATTTGGTAACCTCTCAACCTCCTGCCCGAATACCACCACGCCGGGCGCCTGCCTGAGGCCGGCTTCCAGCCGGACCCGAAGGCTCTCCGTGCGGCTGGCATCGCGCTCCCGGCAGGCCACGGCCGCCTTGGCGGCCGCTCCGAAGCCGGCGATACCCGTGACATCCTCCGTGCCCGCTCGGCGGCCCTTTTCCTGACCGCCGCCGCGCAGCAGTGGCGCCAGGCCCTCAATCCCCTCGGCCAGCACCAGCGCGCCCACCCCCTTGGGGCCGCCGATCTTGTGCGCCGAGAGCGACAGCAGATCGGCGCCGGTAGAGGTTAGATCGAACGGGATCTTGCCGAGCGCCTGGATCGCATCGACGTGCAACAAGCCGCCGGCGGCCTGGATGATTTGGGCCGCCTCAGCGACCGGCTGGATCGCACCGGTCTCATTATTTGCCAGCATGATCGAGACCAGCGCCGGCGGGCCATCCAGCAGCGCGCGCAGGCGGTCGAGATCGATGATGCCATCGCGCGTGACGCCGATCCGGCCCACAGCTTCTGCCGAAAAGCGCCCGCCCGACAGCACGGAGGCATGCTCGATGGCTGATGTCAGCAGGCGCTCGGCCGCCGGTCCCTTGCCGCGCTTCAGGCCCGGCGTCAGCGCCAGCGAATTGGCTTCCGTGCCGCCGGAGGTGAAAATCACATTCGCTGCGTCGGCACCGACGCTTGCCGCAACCGCGGCGCGCGCCTCCTCCATCAGCCGGCGCGCCTGCCGGCCCTCGGCGTGAACGGAGGACGGATTGCCGCCGACCTCCCACGCCTTCGCCATCGCCGCCTTGGCCTCGGGGCGAAGCGGCGTGGTCGCGTTCCAGTCGAGGTAGATGCGCTCGGCCATGTCAGCCATATAGCGCTTTCCGGCGGCGCCGGTACGCCTTGCGCGGCGAAATCGTTAATTCGCCGCCTGCCGGCTCGCCTGCATCGGCATGGCGCCCCCGGCTGCTTTCACCTTCAGGCCGAACAACGGCCGCAGCCAGCCCACGCGGCGCACGATCTCGTAAGTGGCAATGCACGCGGCCGCCGTGCCGCCGATGATGACGGCCGCCTCGACGCCGGCCGGAATCCCGCTGCCGCGCAGCCCGTGGGCTATCATGATGATCGCGGTCTGATGCACGATGTAATAGGGGAAGATCGCATCGGTCAGGTAGCGCCGCGCGGCGGAATCCCTGTTCAGCCAGCGCCGCGCGAAGCCTAGCACCACGACGATGCAGAGCCATTGGTAGAAGCCGTAGGCGAAGCCGCCATAAATCCGCAGCGGCAAGCCACCGTCGCCCAGTGATCGCAACGCGATCCAGGAAGCATAGAGCGCGATCGCCAGAATGAGCGCGATCCAGCGCTGCCGTTCCATCGCGTCCCAGAACGTTGGCGCGTGCGCCAGCAGGAAGCCGAGCAGGAACACGCTGGCGAACAGGGCGTGATTGTACCAGTCGCCGAACAGCGCATGGGTCGAGGGAAAATTCGGGAGCAGCGTCAGGCGATAGATGCCGAACAACAGCGACGGGACGATCAGCAGCATCGCACCCGACAGCAGCGGCGCCAGCCATCGTTCGATCCAGCCGGTAACGGCCGGGGTCGCCATCACCACGACCCCCAGCGCCATGGTGTAGACCCAGAGATAGGCCACGAACCACAGATGGTTCCAGGTCGGCAGGATGATGCAGGGGTTCGGGCAGAACGCTTTGCCGAACGCGAAATAGTGCTTGAGATAAAAGTCGACGAAGCCGCCCTCGTAGCCGAGCGCGTCGACGATCTGGATGTAGGCCTGCGGCGGCACGATCACGAGCATCCCTGATATCAGCGGGATCAGCAGCCGCAACGACCGCGCGCGCAACAGCGCGCCTGCGGCGGCCTTGTGCAGCATGAACCGGGTGGCGACGCCGGACACCAGGAACAACAGCGCCAGCCGCCAGGGATTGACCGCCAGCATCAGGGGTTCCAGCGTCGTGACCGGTTGCGCGCTCTTGATGTGCCAGCCCCATGGAACATAGAACATGCCGACGTGGTAGAGGATCAGGAGCCCGAAGGCGGCGATCCGCACCCAGTCGAGATCGACGCGCCGCGCGGGCGCCACGTTCGAGGGCTGTGATATGGTTTGTTGCATCATGGCCGGGCTCCGAAAAATGCGCTGAAATGTCATGACCGACGTCAAGGATGCGCCCAATCGGCCGGCTGCGAAGCCGGTTTGGGATCAAGACGGGCAAGCGCGGGATGAAACGAGGCCCGCCGGGACGAGCGGTTGGCTGCGCGGGATGATCGGCGAGGACTGGCTGATCTATGCCGGGGTCAGCGCGGTCGCGATCGTCATCGGAATCGTCGGCGCGCTCTCGACCGCCGACGATATCGCGCGCCGCAGCGGGCTCTATGATCCCTGGACGCCCCTGCTCTGGGACATGACCAGCATCGCGGTCATTATCCTGCTGACCCCCGCGTTGCTCGCCATTATCAGACGCATCCGACGCGAGCCTGCGCTCGCCGTCCGCATCGCGCTCGCCGCCGCCACCATCGCTATCTTCTCGGCCGCGCACATCACGGGGATGGTGTGGTTGCGCAAACTCATCATATGGCTTGCCGGCGGCGCGTATGATTTCCGTTTCTCGCTGACGACCGTGCTGTACGAGTTCCGCAAGGACGTCGTGACCTGCCTCCTGATCGGAGGCGGCATGTGGCTGATGGACGCCAGACGCGAAACGCAGCGCGCCCTGCAGGTGATAACGCCGCCGCCAGCCGCCAGTCCTCCGTCCGCGCCGCAGACGATCTGGCTGCGCGACGGCACCCGCAGCATCCGCATCGAGCCGCGCGACATCCTCTGGATTTCTTCGGCGGGCAATTACATCGAATACAGCATGGCCGACGGCAGCAATCACCTGATCCGCGGCACGCTGGCGTCAGCCGAAAGCGAGCTGTCGCGCTTCAAGCTCGCGCGCATCCACCGCACCAAACTCGCCAATCTCGACCGCGTCAGCGGCATCCAATCGAAACCGTCGGGTGATTTCGACCTGTCCTTCGACACCGGCCATACCGTTTCGGGCAGCCGGCGCTATCGCAGTGCGGTTGCTTCGCTCGATCGCAGCGAAGCCTCGGCATAAGGTCCGGCCGGAGCCGGCGCGGCACGGAATTTTCGCGGTGTTCCAGCGGGTTATCGAGGCGCCATGAAGTGGTTTCCCACCCCATGGGCCGCATAATTTCCTTGATTTTTGCCCCTTGCGTCATGCTAGAACGCGGCCCACCACCGCGCCGCCCGGCGGCCTAGCCACCCAATTCACGAGCCGCTTTGTTCGCGCCAGCGCCAACGAAGTCCGCTCCAACCGGTTGATTGACCGTCGTCAATCAAGGGATCTCAATGCCTGAAGTGATTTTCACCGGCCCTGCCGGCCGCCTCGAAGGCCGCTACCATCCGGCGAAGCAGAAGAACGCCCCGATCGCCATGATCCTGCATCCGCACCCGCAGTTTCACGGCACGATGAACCACCAGATCGTCTACCAGTGCTACTACGCCTTTGCGCATCGCGGCTTCTCGGTGCTGCGCTTCAACTTCCGCGGCGTCGGCCGCAGCCAGGGCTCGTTCGACCACGGCACCGGCGAATTGTCGGACGCGGCCTCCGCGCTGGACTGGGCGCAGTCGATCAGCCCGGAGGCCCGCGCCTGCTGGATCGCTGGGGTGTCGTTCGGCTCCTGGATCGGCATGCAGCTGCTGATGCGCCGCCCCGAGGTCGAGGGCTTCATCTCGATCGCCCCGCCGGCCAACCTCTACGACTTCTCGTTCCTCGCGCCCTGCCCGTCCTCAGGACTGATCGTCCATGGCGAGAAGGACGCTGTGGTGCCGCCGAAGGACGTCAACACGCTGGTCGAGAAGCTGAAGACGCAGAAGGGCATCGTGATCGACCAGCAGGTCATCCCCGGCGCCAACCACTTCTTCGACGGCAAGCTGGAGCCGCTGATGGAAGCGGTGACCGGCTATCTCGACATGCGCCTCGCCAACGTGCGCTAGCGCATGATCCGGAAAAGTGGGAACCGATTTTCCCTGCGACAAACGCGAAGCGTTTGCGCGGAGATCATGCGCAAGGAATAAGAATCATGGGCTCGTTCGTCGCGCTGCTCCGTGCCGTCAATGTCGGCGGCACGGGCAAGCTGCCGATGAGCGACTTGAAGGCGATGTGCGAGGAGCTCGGTTTCGGCGCAGTCCGCACCTATATCGCCAGCGGTAATGTCGTCTTTACCAGCCGCAAATCGGAAGCCGCGATCAAGTCCGCATTGGAGAAGCGTCTTGCGGCCTATGCCGGCAAGCCGGTCGGCGTTCTCGTGCGCAGCGCCGCCGAGATGGCGCAGGTAATGGCCGACAATCCCTTTCCGAAGGCCGCGCCCAATCGCACCGTTGCGATCCTTCTCGACGAGAAGCCGCCCAAGGATACGCTGGCCGGCGTGCGTGGGCAGAAGGACGAGGAAATCCGCCTCGGCCGCCGCGAGATCTACGTCCACTACGGCGACGGCATGGGGCAATCGAAGCTGGTCATCCCCGCAGCCAAGACCGGTACGGCTCGCAACATCAACACCATCGCGACGCTGGCGAAAATGGCCGCGGAGCTCTGATCTGGCATGTGCCGCCTATTGCGGCGCGAGCTTCAGGGCGACAATGCCGGCGAGCACAAGGGCGATGCCGCCAATCTTGGCCGCGTTCAGCGCCTCGCCGAACAGCACGATGCCCATGATCAGCGTTCCTGCCGCTCCGATCCCGGTCCAGACCGTGTAGGCGACGCCGACCTCCAGCGCCTGCAGCGCGCGCCCCAGGAGAAACACGAAGGCGGCAAGCAGTGCGAGCGAGACAAGGGTCCAGCCCAGACGGGTGTAGCCTTCGGCATATTTCATCGACACGGCCCAGCCGACATCAAGCAGGCCGGCCGTCACAAGCGCGATCCAGGCAAGCGATGGCGACATGGCCTGCTCACGCGGCGAGCTTGAGCAGATGCGCGTCGTGGCGGACGAGGAACGCGCGCAGCAGGTCGGCATAGTCGGGAGAAACCGCGCCGCGCACGCTCGGCCGCTTCGCAAGCTGGGCGCGCCAGGCGCGCACCTTCGGCGTATCGGCGAAGATGGCGAGATCGGAGACCTCGTCGAATACATCGAAGTAGCGAAAGATCGGTGCGAACACGGCATCGACCAGACTGAAGCGGTCGCCGGCGAAGAAGGGGCCACTGCCGAGGACCGCCTCGACGCGGGCAAACTTTGCTGTAATCGCCTGCCGCTTGCTTTCAAAGATCTTCGGATCGGTCGTGGTCTCCAGTCCCCACAATTCGCCGAGGATTGCCGAACCGAATTCCATCCAGGTGCGATGCTCGGCGCGCTTGAGGGCATCCTGCGGGTGCAGCTTCGTTTCGGGAAACGTTTCCTCGATGTATTCGCAGATCACGTTGCTCTCGAACAGCGCTACCTCATGGCCGTCGTGCGCGACAACGAGAACAGGCACCTTGCCGAGCGGCGATAGCTTCAAGAACCAGTCCGGCTTGTTGGCGAGATCGATGTCGATCCGCTCAAAGGGAACGCCCTTCTCGGCGAGCGCGATCACCGCGCGCTGCACATAGGGGCAAAGCTTGTGGCTGATCAACTTCAGGGCGGCCATCGCAATCCTCGACGAGCTAATGCATCTGCGTGTTTATTACATGCAATTGCATGAAGTCGTCAAGGTCGATGCAGTTGCATCGAATTCACGGCCGCGCGATCACCCCGCCGGTCATGGGCATGGGTACGCCGGTAGTGGCGGGATAGCTCAGCGGCAGGCCCTTCAGTCCCCGTGCCGCCAGGAAGCCGAAGGCCTGCGCCTCCAGCGCGTCCGACGACCAGCCGAGCACTTCAGCGGCTTCGACGGTGGCCGGCTCAAGCCGCTCGCGCAGCATCTGCATCATGGTGCGGTTGCGCGCGCCGCCGCCGCAGATGATCCAGCTATTCGGCCACTTCGGCAGCAGCGGCACGATCCGGGCGATCGCCGCGGCCGTGAACGCGGTCAGTGTCGCCGCTCCATCGGCCGGTCCCATGTCAGTGACCTTCAGGCTTGCGAAATCGTTTCGGTCGAGCGACTTCGGGGGCTTCAGGTTGAAGAATGGCAGTTTCAGCGCCCGGGACACCCAGGCATCATCCACGTTGCCCTTGGCGGCAAACTCGCCATCCTTGTCGAAGCGCTGGCTCATGGTGCGGAACATGTGGTCGTCGAGCAATGCGTTGCCGGGGCCGGTGTCGCAGGCGATCAGCGTGTCGGTGCCGTCGATGTAGGTGATGTTGGAGACCCCGCCGATATTGACCACCGCGATCGGCCCGTCGCGCTCCAGCGATTGCGTCAACGCGCGGTGATAGACCGGCACGAAGGGCGCCCCCTGCCCGCCGGCGGCGACGTCGGCGGCGCGGAAATCATGCATCACCGGGATGTGGATCGCCTTTGCCAGCGCCGCGGCGTCGCCGATCTGCACCGTCATCCGCTTTTCCGGCCGGTGCAGCACGGTCTGGCCGTGGAAGCCGACGATGTCGATCTCTTCGCGTGTGATGCGGTGCTGTGCGGTGAAGGCGGCAACGGCTTCGGCATGCGCTGACGTAACGGCCTGTTCGGCCTCGCGCAAAATTCCCGGCCGCGCATCGCGCTGCCCCAGGTGCACGGCCTCGGTCAGCGCCTGGCGCAGCAGGCCGCGCTCGCGGTCGGTATAAGGCCGGTAGCCACAGGGCCCGAAGGACTGGACCCGCTTGCCGTCGGTTTCGATCAGGGCGACATCCACCCCGTCCAGCGAGGTGCCGCTCATCAGACCGAGTGCGGTTAACATCATTGTTGGAGCCTCACGAGCCCTACCCCGGGACGCACCGCTTGTGCCAAAGGGGCACATCTTATAATGCCACATCGGACAACGAATCGGCAGTCCGTTCGCGCTGGGTTCCCTAACTCGTTACAATTAGCGTGAAGAAAAATCGTGAAAATAGAATGATCAGAGTCACCGACAGATGACGGCATTTAAATCGGATTTCCTGAACATTTTACAGGAACGGGGCTTCATCCACCAGTGCTCCGATGTCGAGGGGCTGGACGCGCTCGCCGCCAAGGGCGAAGCAACCGCCTATGTCGGCTACGACTGCACCGCCCCCTCGCTGCACATCGGCAATTACCTGACCATGATGATGCTGTACTGGCTGCAGCAGAGCGGCAACAAGCCGATCACGCTGATGGGCGGCGGCACCACCATGGTGGGCGATCCCTCCGGCAAGGATGAAACGCGCGCGATGCGCACGATCGAGGAGATCGAGGCCAACAAGGCGTCGATCCGCGGCGTGTTTTCCAAGGTGCTGCGCTACGGCGACGGGCACTCCGACGCCATCATGCTCGACAATGCCGAGTGGCTGACCAAGCTGAACTGGATCGAAATGCTGCGCGACATCGGCCGGCACTTCTCGGTCAACCGCATGCTGACCATGGACTCCGTGCGCCTGCGCCTCGAGCGCGAGCAGGAGATGAGCTTCATCGAGTTCAACTACATGGTCTGCCAGGCCTACGACTTCGTCGAGCTGTCGCGGCGGGTCGGCTGCCGCTTGCAGATGGGCGGCTCGGATCAGTGGGGCAACATCGTCAATGGCGTCGACCTCGGCCGCCGCATGGGCACGCCGCAGCTGTTCGCGCTGACGACGCCGCTGCTGACGACGGCTTCCGGCGACAAGATGGGCAAGACCGCCAAGGGCGCGGTGTGGCTCAATGCCGACCAGTTCTCGCCCTATGATTTCTGGCAGTATTGGCGCAACACCGAAGACGCCGATGTCGTGAAGTTCCTCAAGCTGTTCACGATCCTGCCGATGGCCGAAATCGCCAAGCTTGCAGCGCTCAAGGGCGGCGAGATCAACGAGGCCAAGAAGGTGCTGGCGACGGAAGCGACCGCCCTGCTCCATGGCCGCGATGCCGCGAACCAGGCCGCCGAGACCGCGCGGCAGACCTTCGAGGAAGGCGCGATTGCGGAAAACCTGCCGACGGTGGAAATTCCGCGCGGCGAACTCGATGCCGGCGTCGGCGTGCTCTCGGCTTTCGTGAAAGCGGGACTGGTCGCCTCCAACGGCGAAGCGCGGCGGCAGATCAAGGGCGGAGGCCTCCGCGTCAACGACGTCGCCGTCACCGACGAGAAGATGACGCTCTCGCCGGCCAATCTGACCGGCGAAGGCGTGATCAAGCTGTCGCTCGGCAAGAAGCGGCACGTTCTGCTCCGCGCCGCCTGAACGGCGCTGCATAGCCGTATTCGCGCAAGCCCCCTGCTCTTTTGGCGGGAAAGGCGCTCCCTTGCCTTCCGATGAACCAGAACACGCCAGGGAACACGCCGAACGAAGATGCGACTGCGAAGCCGCTGAAGCCGGCGCGCGTGGCGCTGAATGTGCTGGCGCTGTGTTTTGCGTTGTCCGTGCTCGGCCGCGGCCTCGGCGAAAGTTTCACGGTCTTCCTGAAACCGATCTCGGAAAGCTTCGGCTGGGACCGGGCGCAAGTCGTCTCCGTCTACTCGCTCTCCTGGCTGATGAGCGGGCTGACCGCGCCACTGGTCGGCCGCCTGTTCGACCGTTCCGGACCGCGCATGGTCTATGCGCTGGGCCTGTTGCTGCTCGGCGGCTCGTTCCTCGCTGCCTCACAGGCGCAATCGCTATGGCAATTCCAGCTCACCATCGGCCTGAGCGTCGGGGTCGGCATCGCGCTGGTCGGCAACGTGCCGAACTCGATCCTGCTCGGCCGCTGGTTCGGGCCGCGGCTGCCGACCGCGATGGCGGTGGTCTACTCCGCCATGGGCGGCGGCGTGCTGGTGCTGCTGCCGGCCTCGCAGCTCCTGATCGATCACATCGGCTGGCGCGAATCCTACCAGTGGTTCGGCATCGTCGTGCTCTGCCTCCTGGTGCCGCTGCTGCTCCTGCCGTGGCGGCTGTTCGCCGCCGGCTCGCCGACGGTCGTCCAGAAGGCGCAGGTCGAGATCGAAGACAGCGGTTGGACGCTAGGCAGCGCGATCCGCCATCACGCCTTCTGGGCGCTGTTCTCGACGTTCTTCTTCACCGCGGTCGGCATGTATGCGATCTCGGCGCAGATCGTCGCCTATCTGATCGACGCCGGATTTCCACCGCTGCAGGCGGCGACCGCGTGGGGCTTTTCCGGCGTCGTGCTGACGGTCGGCATGGTGAGCGTTTCCACCCTCGACGGCATCATCGGCCGCCGTCCGTCGGTGTTGCTCAGCTACGCCATCTCGATCATCGGCATCTTCTTCCTGTGGCTGATCCAGTGGTTTCCGAGCTACTGGCTGCTCACTGCCTTCGTCATCTTCTTCGGCAGCATGATCGGATCGCGCGGGCCGCTGATCACGGCAACTGCGCTGAAATTCTTCCATGGCAGGCGGGTCGGTACGATCTTTGGCACGATCTCGATCGGCAGCGGCCTTGGCTCGGCCTTCGGCTCATGGAGCGGCGGCCTGATCCACGACTACACCCACGGCTACAACGCGCTGATCGTGTTCGCGTTGGTCAACGTCATCCTTGGGATGATTCCGTTCCTGGTCGTCCCGGCGCTGCGGCGCTGACTTCCCCTTCGCAGGGTCCGTGGGCAAAGCGAAGCGTGCCCACCCTCACGTGCACGGCAAGAAAGGTAGGCACGGCGCAAGAGCGCCTTTGCCACCCTACGATTCTGCGATTCCTGCGATTTCTTGAAGCTCAATTGTTCGGCGGGAATTCCACCGGGTTGTTCTGCTTGCCGGTGTTGAATTCCATGATCTTTCGCGTCACGCCCGGGAACATCGCCGAGATCGGATTGACGCGCAGCACCGGCTGGGCCGGCGTGCCGACCACTTCATAGGTGACGCCGATCAGGCCTTCGTTGCTGCCGGCGCCGAGGAACAAACCGACGATCGGGATCTGGCCGAACATGTTGTTGAGCCCGTACATCGGAATGAAGGTGCCGCTCATGCGCACGGTGTTGCCGACATAGTCGATGCTGCCTTCGATGGTGGCGCCAACCGCCGGCCCCTTCACCACGCCCTCGCGAACCGTGAGCTGGCCGCTGTTGCGGGTGAATTCCGCGCGCAGCCGCGAGAACGACACGCCGCTCTGCGCCCCGGGCGGCCCGCCTGCCGCCACGCGCTCGAGCGCCGCCTCGCCCTTGACCACGAAGTTCATGACGTTCATCAGGCCTTCCCTGGGACCGGGCTCCGATGTCGGCGGTTCCAGTGCGAGCGCAAGCTGGCCGCCGATCATCTTGGAATAGGTGTCGGTGAAGCGGAAGAAGGCACCGGCGTCGTTGGTCTCGAGGTAGATGACTTCGCGCCCCTGCGCGCGGCCTCGCAGATCGGCGGTTACAGGCGTGTCGCGCCCGAGCTTGCCGCTCAGCGAGAAATTCCGGATCGCGCCGTTGCGGCGCAAGAACTTGCAATCGATGCTGCGCACCGCCTCGCCGTTGAAGCCCTGCACCGCGCCCAGCTTGAGATCGACGTCCAGATCGATGTTCTTGGACTTGTTCTTGGCCTCGGGTTCGCGGCCCGAGACCGCCGATTTGAGGAAGCCGCGGGCGTCGAACACGTCGCCGCGCATCGTCACCTTCACCACGCCATCCTGGCCGCGCTCGGCGCGTAGCGTGGTGCGATCGCCGTCGGTCGGCGAATAGACCGGGAAGTTCGCGTTGAGGAGATCGCCATTTTGGTCGACTTCGAGCGATCCCTTGATGGAGACACCGCCGCCCTCCACCACGATGTCCTCGAACCGGGTCGATGACTGCTTCTGCACCACGTTGAAAGTGGCCTTGCCCGATTTGCCCTGCGCCTTCACCCAGCCGGGCAGAACATTGTCGAGCTTGAGCGAGGTGAGATCGGCTTCAACTCCGAGCTTGGTGTCGTGATCGCCGCTGCCGATCTTGCCGGTCAGCTTCACCGGCAGCGCGCCCGTCACAGCGGCGCCAAGGTCGACGCCCAACCGCGCGCGGCTTGCATCGTCGAGCGTGGCCGACAGCCTGACGTCGGCATCTCCGTCCGCCGCCTTGCGGTAGTCGAGCGAGGCTTGCTGGCCGTTGATCTTGACGTCGCCTCGCACCTGATAGCCGGCATTGCTGGCGACGATCTTGAGCGTGTTGGCCTCCAGCTTCTGGTTCATCACCAGCTTGTCGGCGGCAAAGCCGGTGAGATCGGCGTTCACGGTATAGGTCGTGTCGGCCTTGGTGATCGCATTCTTGACCGGCAAGCCCATGTTGATGATGGCGGAAAAGTTGCCCTTGCTCGCATTGGGATCGACAAGAGCGCCGGCGAGATCGCTCAGCCGGTCGGAGGAAAGGATTTCAGCCGCTGCTGGAACCGGACCATCGACGCGGACCTTGACCTTCGCGGGCGACGGTTTCGGCGCCATGTCGGGCACTTCGAAGGCGAAGTCGGTGAAGTTGATCTTGCGCCCGGCCGGAGTGTCGGCGATGCCCTGCCCGATCGTCACCAGCGCCGTGCGTCCGGTAATCTTCGCCTTGAGGTCGGCGTCACGCACCGCCGGCATCTGGTCGACGGGACGGACCGTCACGCCCGACGCGACGATGTTGACGGAAAGCCCCTCGTCGGGGATCGGCGGGCCCTTGCGCGAGAGATTGCGCACCGGCGAATTGACGGCAATATCGATGCGCTGCAACTGCCCCTTCTCGATCCGCTCGATCACCCATTCGCGCACTTCCGGCACGATCAGGATCGGCCACACCCGCTTCAAGGCGGAGGCCGACATCGGCGTGCCGGCAAAGCCAAGCTGCAGCCGCGGCTCGCCGGAATAATCTACGACGCCGGTGCCGGCGACGCTGATCTCGCCATTGCTGAAGTCGGCCTGCGTCAGCAGCACGCGCTTCCTGTCAATATCGAAACGGAAGCCGACCGAGATGCGATTGAAGATCAGCGGCTGCTCGCCCTCGGCGCCGGGCAACACGATGGTGCCGCCGGAGAGGCCGGCCTGCCAGTCATTGATGTTGCCGTTCGGCGGCTCCAGATGCGCCAGCAGCGTCACGCGGTTGGCGCCGGAGACGATCTTGAACGGCGCCACCAAAACGCGGCGATTCGAATCCCATTCGACGTTCATCTCGGCCGAGTCGATCGCCATCGGGTAGTCGGGCGTATCGCTGTCGATGATGTGGCCGGCGCCGGCGAAGATCTTGCCGCGGAAATAGGTCGGCACGCCGTCGCGGCCGAGCTCGCCCTTCAACTCGCCCGATAACGGCAGGTCGGCGCTGTAGGTGAGATCCTTTACCCGCATCGCCAGGAAGATGTTGGCGGTCGGCACCTTGTCGGCCTTGATGTCGACCGAGCGCACGCCGTTGGACGGGGGCCCGACGACAACGCGCAGCGACCACGGCCGCGCGCCCTCTTCGCCGAGGCTGAGCGCGACGCCGCCGCTGCTTGGGCGGCGCAGGCTGAGGCTGATGTTCTCAAACGACCATTTGTTGCCGCGCTGCTGGTCGTCGACGATGAGGTTGCCGTTCTTCAGACCGATCTCGTTGAGGTTCTGTCCGTCGAGCCCGGTGAGGCTGAGGCTGTCGAGCCAGTCGAGGCCGGCCAGAATTCCAGCTTGCGTGCTGTCCGGCGCTGGCGCAGGCGCGCCCGCCGTGGGCGGCGTCACCGGGACCTGGCGCGGGAACGTCGCCGGCAGGCCGGCTTCCTTCTTGGAGGCGACGCCGGTCGCCAGCGGTTTTGCGGTATCGCCCGCGGAGACCGAGACCTGCCCGTCCGGCGTGATGCGGATCGCAAGCTCGGCATCGACCAGATTGAGGCTTTCGGCGCGCAGCCGTCCCATCAAGAGCGCCGTGCCGGAGAGCTTCACTTCAGCCTTTGGCGCGGTGGCGACGATCGCGCGGTCGCGGTCGCGCACGACGATGTCGCGAATGCGCACGGCGATGCGTGCGCGCCCGGCGCGTTCGATCTGGGTGCCGCCGACCTCGACGGTGTTGCCGTGACCGATGTTTTCCTCGATCGCCGAAGCGAGCCAGGGCGTCGCGATGTCGAGATTGATCGGCCCGGCGCCAAGCCGCCACCACAACCCGCCGAAGCAGCCAACGAAGATAAGGGCGAGTGCCGCAACCGCAACCGCCACCCGCTTCACCCAGCGCTCGCCGATCATCCAGCGACGCAATGCGCCGACCCGATCGCCCATGCGATGCATGCGCGAGCCGGTGCCCGACAGCAGTTTTCGCGCGCGGTGACCGGCTACCTCATCCTGCTCACGATCCCAGTCGGTGTCGTCCCACTGCGGCGTTTGCGAATCGGCGCGCGGGCGCGATTGCGGAGGCTGCCCTTGGCGCGAAGAGGGATGCGGTCCGGCACGGAATCCTCCGGCGTGGGGTACTCCGGCCTGAGGACCTTGGGGCGACGAATTCCTTGCCATTGCCTCTCGGTGCTGGCGCTGATTGCGGGCTGGTTCGCTGCCAACGGCGCGCCCGTCGATCCCCATCGAGCGCCCCTGTGTAGGCATCGCTGCCAATCCCCGGTTCTTACTATGGGCCGTTGCCGGCCCCGACGAGTCCTTCAACAAGCGGACGGATGGTGCTTCGAAATCCTTGTAACCATACTCCGAGGTCATCAGACTTGCCCAGCAGCCGGTGCGAATCCGAAACTCCAGGACAAGACCCGCAATATCCTATTGGTTGAGCCGCCGAAAGCGTCGAAAGGAAGGCGTATGTCCAAGAAAACGCGCAAGAAATCCCCCAAGACCTCACGCAAACCCGCTACCGCAAAGGAGGCGAGTGTTCGCTCACCAAAGGCGACGAAAGCGCGCGCTGCTAAAACGGGCGGGACAAAAGCGGACAACGCGAAAAAATCCGCCGCACCGTCCCGAACAAAAGGATCGCAGACAGCGGCGTCGAAACCGTTAAAGCAGAGCCCTTCCAAGCCGGCGACATTGGCCGAGGGCGCGAAGGCGCCGAACTTCCGCCTGCCGCGCGATGGCGGCGATTCCGTCTCGCTGTCGGACTTTGCGGGGCAAAAGCTGGTCGTGTTCTTCTACCCGCGCGCAGACACGCCCGGCTGCACCAAGGAGGCGATCGACTTCACGCGGTTGAGGAGCGAGTTCGCCACCGCCGGCACCGCCGTGCTGGGCGTCTCGGCCGACCCTGTGAAGGCGCAGGAGGCGTTCCGGAACAAGCATCAGCTTGCGGTTCCTCTGATCTCGGATGAACGCCATGAGATGCTGGATGCGTATGGCGCCTGGGGCGAAAAATCACTGTATGGCAGGAAGTTCATGGGCATTATTCGCACGACGGTTCTGATCGGCGCCGACGGGCGGGTGGCGCGGGTCTGGCGCAATGTCAGGGTCGACGGGCATGCCGACGAGGTGCTGGCGGCGACGCGCGCACTCTGACATTGCGCCCACCGGCTCTCCCGCCGGTTCCCATTTGCCGAAAATTAACCATACAGGGTTCAAATCGGCCTCGCCATTTGAGCCGTACGGAGTCTTGTCCGACCGGCGCGGGAGTGCCGATGTCGCATCGTTCTGGTCATCATTCCGAGTACCAGCCACACCACCATCCGCAGGATCACGGCCGGCCGTCCCCTCGCCGCGCCGCTACGCAACGCGCCGCGCAGAAACAAGCCGGCTACACCATCGCCCATGCGGGCAAACAGGTTCGCTTCGGGCCGGTGGTGTTCTGGATCGGGGTCGGCACCGTCACGTTG
>Ga0187815_10000186_pt1 | contig 31730 bp, 18 predicted proteins | sample NC_S_5_FD_132962 | JGI IMG/M metagenome (GOLD analysis project Ga0187815, IMG submission 132962) | Wetland sediment microbial communities from Neuse River Estuary, North Carolina, USA - ASW-S_5 | ecosystem: Environmental > Aquatic > Freshwater > Wetlands > Sediment | place: USA: North Carolina... | reverse complement strand
CGCGATCCCCTGGCTCGGGCTCGCCCTGGCCGTGGTCGCTTTCGTCTTCGTCTTCGCGCTCTGGCGGTCGACCGGGGGCCGTCGTTGGTCGCCGGTCCTTCGGGGAACGCTGATCGGGGGGCTCGTCCTCGGACTGGTCGTCGCCGGCCTCATCGGGAGCCTCGTCTTTGGGTGCCCGTACTTACCCCCGGCGTCGTCGCTCGCCGGGGAACCGGCGGGTTGGAAGGCCGGGCACATGACCGCGTGGCAGGAGAACGGTAAGCCCGTTCTCTACTCCTACGGCTCAACATGGTGCCCATTCTGCTCGGCGAGTAGCTGGGCATTCTGGAAGGCGCTTACCGAGTTCGGAACGGTGTCGGGCGCGACCTTCAATTCGTACTCGAGTTCAACCGACAACTTTCCCGGTACGCCCGAAGTCGCCCTCGCAGGCATACAATTGAGTTCCCCCACCATATCATGGCAGGTCAGCGAGGACATCTCAGGCGTCGAAGAGACCCCCGCCGCAACGTCGAGCTGCTACCAGCTCGCCTACGTCGCCGCCTACAGTGGCGGCTCGATTCCGTTCGGTGTCATCAACGGTCAGTACGTGCATGCTGGTCAGACATTCGTCGACCCGGCCAATCTCGCGACTTGGTCGGCCTCCGGCGACCTCGTGGTAAAGAACTCGGTCGCGAACGAGACCGGCACCCCCTGGACCTACATCCAAAGCGCGGCGTGGTGGATCATGGCATTCCTTGCCAAATCGCTCGGGATTCCCGCAGCCGACCTTGCGACAACGCTCGCGGTGGACGTGACACCCCACTGGAGCTCCAGTACGATCAGCGAAGTGGGGACCTATGAGGACGAGATATCCTGACGGCCAGACAAGTAAGGGGACGAGTCATGGTCACTGCGGGAAAACTAGGATCGCGACGTTCTGACTGCGCCACATGTCCCGATGTGTGCTATGACACGAAACCTGTCTACTGACTAACCAAGGTAATCGTTCCCGCGTTGGAGTCTCCCTCACGTTCTCCGGTAAGGAGTAGGAGACCCTGGAAAGCCCTATTCGGTTGTCTTAGGACTCGGTTGGCATCTGTGAAAAAGGGGCATTTGGTCCACGAGAATCCCGAATTGCCCAAGCAAGTATCTGAGGCTCAAACTGAAGGTAATGGATATTACCTGTACCTGCTTTCGGCCTCCCGGTTACGCTTTTTCGAGCGTCGAAAGGTTCTCCTCGTTAAAGAGGTCTAACGCATCCCTCCGCGCCCGCACGCCCGGGGGGTTCGAATCCCTCCGACCTCGTCTCGAAACGGGTCCTATCTCTACCCCCCGGCAGCGCCGAGCCTCACCTCTCTCAATCTGCTGGGTGCGTGGGGGCCGGGATGCGGTCCGACTACAGCATCCCGATCACGTGATCCAGGAGCCGGTTGCCGTTAGCGCCCGGGGTCACCCGGGGTAGGTTCGGTGAGAGGCTACAGCGCGATTGATATAGATTCGAAGGATGCCAGTCATTATGAGGGCGAGACGACGTAACTGGCTTCCTCGACATCCCAACTTGGCCTATGCAATCCTCGCGTCCACCGTGATGACTTTGGGCGCATGCGGTCTCGCTCTGCATGTGGCTGGCACTGCCTCGGCATCTTTTCCCGGCGGAGGGGGTGGTGGAGGCGGTAACGGGCAAAAACAGCCGGTCTGCTTCAACGAAGTATGGCCGGGGTCGACAGCCACCACGTCTGGAACTGTTCTATACTATGGGAACCCGGACTTCCAACTCGGTGGAAACACGTGTTCATCTAGCGAGGGGGGTAGTCACTCTTACTCCGAGGTCCAATACACTACGTATGGCGGAGGCTTTCCAGAGGGTGCGTGGACGAACGCGGGGGACTGCGAGTATTTCGGCTACGGTTGCAGCTCGGTGACAGGAAACGCGTCTTTCGACGCAACGTACTGGATCAACTCCACGACTGCGACCGTCCCTCTCGCCTTTTCGACTACCGTAGGAACTGTATCGGTTACATTCCAGTTCTATGACTGGAACATTTCGTCGTATTCGTTCGCTTCGCCAAGCTACGTCGTGGGAGGCTGTTGGTATGGAGACAATTCCGGGGGCGGCGCCACTCCCTTCGTGGCTCTTGGCCTGTACGACATTTCGACCGGACATTGGGTTCGGCAAGTGCTAACCGACGACCTATCTGGAGCCCAGTATGCTTCGTGTCCCCAGTCTGGCGGCCAGGGTTACGGTACCTATTCGACAGGCGGGTACCCCGTGTGGAATTCTCTGTACAACTGGACCGAAGTCTTGACCGGGCTTACCTTGACCAAGGGACAGAACTACTACATGCAGGCCGAGGTGGGCTGTGCCTTCGGTGGCCAGACCTGGGGTCAAAATATGAACACCGATACGAGGACCACGGCCCTAACCACGTGCGGACCGGGGTACGGTGGGGCAGCCATAATCTCCTCAGCGGCGTTCTTTAGCGATTGACGTGACTCCGCAGTCGGCGTGAGCGTCTCGCGCGCCACAACTGGACTCACTTCGGTCGCCCTCCGAGCATGTTTGCCAGCGAGGTTGGCGTTGCTCAGGCGAACTCTCCGATCGTAAAATCTGCCGCACCAGTCGGCTGAATGGCGCGATCGGTGTGAGGGGCTGGGGAGCGGGGACAACCCACGCTGAACTTCCGTGACGACATATGTTACATGGAGTTCCTGCCCCACGATGATCGTCGGAAAGTCGGACTCTGCTTCGCAGACAGGGCATGATGGTCGCCCCTGACCCTGGCTACGCTCCCGCTCAAATCGGGCGTGGCGTCTCCCAAGGCGCGCTCCGTCAATGCGCTCTTTCTCTGAAAGCGCCGAAGGGGGGCCGCGGGGACCGCCGGAATCAGGTGGCTTAGCGAAGTACGGGCGCCGATCGCCGGCCCACTCCCTTCAGTGAGGCGGCGGCGTGGCAGGCGTGGGCCCGGCGTTGCTCGCCCTGAGGGCCACCTCCGGGCAGACTCAGAAGTCATGACCGGTGCAGCACCTGTATACGGCGAGGAGGTATGTCGCCCGAAGGTGGTGTTCTTGACGGCTAGGCGTCGAGGCGGTAATGGTCGGGAACTCCTCGCGATCGCAATCATTCTGGCGACGGTGGCCGCGGGGCTGAACCCGAACGGAACTCTCCCCGGCGGTTTTCACGAAAGGGGAGTTGGCTCCAGCGCGTCGTTCCCGGCCCTTTCCCGCCCCGGAGTGGTCAGCGCAGACAGCTCGGTAGCACCCCCTCGGGTGATTTCCAACGTCTCTGTGGGGGATACCCCGGTAGGCGTGGCATATGACAGCGGGCGGGGGGAGGTCTTCGTCGCGAACGAGGGCTCGGCCAATGTGAGCGTGATCGCGGACGCCAACAACACGGTCGTCGCGACCGTCACAGTGGGGACTGACCCGTGGGGCGTGGCGTATGACCGTGGGAAAGGGGAGGTTTTCGTCGGGCACTTTCACTCGGACAACGTGAGCGTGATTTGCGACGGAAGCGCTGCTTGCGGCGGCCCATCTGGCCAGAACAAGGTGGTGGTGACCGTCACGGTGGGTTCCAACCCAGAGGGCCTCGCGTACGACAGCGAGAAGGGTGAGGTCTTCGTCACGAACGAGGGCTCCGCCAACGTGAGCGTGATCGCCGACTCCAACAACACGGTCGTCGCGACCGTCGTGGTAGGGGCCGACCCATTTGCCGCGGATTATAGCGCCGAGACGGGGCAGGTGTTCGTAGTGAACGACTACTCAGACAACGTGAGTATGATTTGCGATGGAAGCACCTCCTGCGGGGGCCCGCCTGACCAGAACAAGGTAGTAGCTTCGACTGTGGTTGGAATCAATCCCGCTGGTGTTGCGTATGACCGCGGGAAGGGGGAGGTCTTCGTTACGAACCTCGCGTCGAACAACGTGAGCGTGATCAATGAGCATTCAAACACAGTAGTAGCAACGATATCGGTTGGGACTTCACCCCGCTACGTGGCCTACGATTCGGCGAACGGGGAGCTCTTCGTTACGAACGCCCTGTCAAACAACGCGAGCGTGATCTCGGACTCCAACAATACGGTGGTGGCGACGGTCCCGATGGGTGTGTGGCCCGAGGGTGTAGCGTATGATAGCGGACAGGGGGAAGTTTTCATCACTAACGAGAACTCGGGGACTGTGTCAATTATCGCGGTGCCGAGCGTCACGTCGAGCTCCTCATCCTCTTCGGGCCTCCCACCACTCGACTATGCCATCGTCGGGGGGGTGGCCGTCGTGGTCGCAATCGGGGTCGCTGCGGGGCTTCTGCGCCGCCGGGGGAAGGCTCCTCCCAAGCCCATGACGATTCCGACCCAACCTGGTCCGGGCGCCCCTCCTACGTAGCAGTAGTCTACACGCGCCTTGCGTACCTTGACGTCCAACCGCAGATGCACGGACCCTTTTCGAAGGAGGGGGTTCTGTAAGCCCGGGGCTTGAACGCGCACAAGATCCAGTCACACGGACGGTTGATTGGCAATGCTGGCTTGTCTCTGAATACCGAGGCTAAGCCGCGGTATCGAGGGGCTAGTCGACGGTTTTGGAGTGATACTTGAACCCCCGGGGGGTTTGAATACCTCCGCGCCCGCTGCGGAGAACTCCGGCCTTTCAGGGCTGGATGTCGGATGCCCGCACGAGCCTATCCAGCGTCCTCGACCCTTTTGAGAACCCGGAGCGCCTTCAAGGTGATCCACTTGCTGGGCCGGCCCGGCTCCTCGACCACGAGCGGCTTGATTTTCGTTTTGTCTGGATGGATGGTCGTTCCCGTCCCGGTGTCCGGATGCGACCGGTCCATGAGCCAAGTGCCGTCGCCCCGGCGCTTCTCGATCAGGATCTTGAGAGCCGGGCGGAGGCGCAGGTCGCCCCCGAATCCAAGCTGGGTGAGCACATCGAGCCCGACCAGAATATCGTAGAAGTAGTGGTTCGGATAGTGGAGCCGGAGCCAGGGGGCGTAGGGCCGGCCCTCCTCGAACAGTTTTCGCTCGAGGTAGAACTCCGCACCGGTCGATATGGCCCGCTCCATCTTGGGCGAGCGCTTCGCTTTCGGGAGGGCCGCGAAGGCGGCGAGGGGCTCCCATGCGTCCAGAGTCCCCGGCGTTCCCTGCGAGCAGTTCCATCCGCCGTCCTCCCGCTGGTCTTCGAGCAACCAGTCGTAGAGCTTTCGAACCCGAACGTCTTCAGCGTACCCGAACCGGGTCATCATCCGGGCGGTGTTCGCCGAGATGCACGCTTCCTCGTAGAAGAAGTTGAACGGTGAACCGCGCCGGAGCTTGAACTCGAAGATCAGGTCCGCGATCTTCTTGATTCGTGGGTTCGTCCGGTCGAGCCCAAAGTCCGAGAGGACCAGAGCCCTCCAATTCGTGGCCAGGAAGGTGGGGAAGTAAAGGAAGTTGACCCATTCCCCGATGTTCTTGGGCTCGCGCGCCTCCCAGAATCCCTTAGACCCCTGCTTCCGCAGCTGGTCGTTCGCCCAACCTACTCGCGCGATTCTCGAGCGGGCCGACCGCACCCCGGGATCATCCCCCTTTCGCCCGAGCAGGTCGACCAGTGTGTAGTACCGAGCAGCCGGCTGGTCTTCCTCCAACAGCCACCGGATGACACGGTCGTCCTCGGCGGGGCGGACGGATTCGGGATTCAGGCTCATGGTGGGTACTTCTCCGATTGCCGCTGCCTTCTTCGGTATATGAACCTCGCACGATGGTCGTGGAACGGTCGTTCTGCCCGGCTCGACTTCGCATTGACCCGGCGGGAGGGGCTTCGGCTCCGCTCACGTCGCTCAGTGTAACCCCTCGGGAGCTAACCGCCCGAGCGAAGTTGCGTCGGCGAGCGTCGAAATCGCCGCCGTAGGATTCGAGCCCTTGTGGGCTTCCAATCCCTCTGCGCCCCGTTCTCTCGGGTGTTCGGGTCCTTCGATCGGCCGTCGGGCTACTAGAAGGGGTGCGTTCGGGTAGGTCCTTCGGCCTGGGGAGAAGGAGAAGGTACTCCGTCGGCCTTCCACAAGGGGCGAGTGGCCGGAAGCGATGTAGCTCTTCGATCGCAGGATCCGATCTTCGCGCAAGCCCTGGAGGCAGCCCGCTCAGCGGTCTCCGTGCCGATGCCTCCCCTCGGAGTTATGGGACGCGACCAAGTGGCGGGCTCGTGAGGCAGAGAGACCTGCGGCGGATGAGGATCAACCGCAGGAAGTGGGATGAGAGCGTCCCCCTGCATGTCGACTCTCCCGCGTACGACGTCCCCTCCTTTCTCAAAGGTGACTCCACGCTCGAACCTCTGGAAGTGGAGGAAATGGGTTCCGTCCGGGGGAAGACTCTCCTCCACCTTCAATGCCATTTCGGGCTCGACACCTTGTCGTGGGCACGGCGAGGAGCTACGGTAACCGGGGTTGACTTCTCTCGCCCTGCGGTCCGTGCGGCCCGGCGACTCGCTCAGCGGGCCGGCATCAAGGCCCGATTCCTCCAATCGAACGTCTACGACCTTCCCGACGTCCTGGACGAGCAGTTCGACGTCGTGTACACCGCCAAAGGTGCACTCTGGTGGCTCCCCGACATCGAGCGGTGGGCGCAGGTCGTCGCCCGGTTCCTGCGGCCCGGCGGCCGGTTCTTCCTTCTCGAGGATCATCCTATCGCCGAAGTCCTTTCGACCGATGCGGAAGCGAACCGTCTCGTGCCAAGAACCCCGTACTTCGGCGGGCGAGCGATCCGGGAGGAGTACGACGGGACGTATGCGACGCGCTCGAAGATGAAGCACCGGGTGAGTTACGGATGGATACACCCCGTGTACCGAGTTCTCTCGGCATTGATCGACCACGGCCTGGATGTCGCGAGGATCCGGGAATACCCGTTCAGCTACTGGCAGCTGTTCCCGTTCATGACGCAGGACCGGCGCGGGTACTGGCACCTCAAGGAACGAGGGGGCATCGTTCCATTGATGTGGTCGGTGACCGCCCGAAGAAGGCTGACGGATGTACCCGCGCGCGCGCCGCGGTCGTTCTCGAAGCGTACCGGATTCCAATCAGACAGCCTCAAGCAGCGAGGGTCTGGATAGCGAGGCGCAGGGCTCTTCGCAACCCTTCCCTGCTGTCGTAGAATCGCGGTTCCCACCCCTACTCGTCCAAGTGGTCGCTGATCACGAACAGGGCGGCGGCACGGCCCCCGAGTAGCCGAGCGACCGTGAAGACCGCGGCGGCCTCCATTTCGACGGTCAGGATGCCGCTTTTCCGGTACCGACGGATTTCCGCGATCGTCTCTCGATAGGGCGCGTCCGTAGTCCAGCCCGGCCCTTCCGCGAACGAAACGCGGTTCCGCTTGAGCGTGTCCACTAGCTTTGCGACGAGCCGGGGCGAAGGTCGCGCGAACGCACATCGTTTCACGTAGTGATGCGAGGTGCCTTCGTCGCGGAGCGCCTTATCGCAAACGACCAGGGATCCCACTCGCAAGCTGGCCCGAAGCGATCCCGCGAGCCCCACGATCAGGAACTGCTTCACGCCCAAAGCGGTGAGCTCCTCCACGACGATCGTTGCGAAGGGAGCCCCGGGACCGCTGATGTGCGCGATCCCGACCCGCTTGCTCAACCGGTAGATCCCCGAGCGAGGGTCTCGTCTACGACCGTATCTCCTGTTGAGATACTCTCGCCACCGGCTACCGAAGACCAGCACTACGCTCGGGGGGACCCTCGGAGGAGATGCGCCGGTTCTTTTTGCCTCGTACTTGTGGAAATCCGACGCCGTAAAGAGCGGCTCTTCCCGATGCTTCCCAGGGTGGTGGGGGAATGGCATGGGTGGATTCATCGTCGTGCCTCCCTTTTCGCTTGCGTCTAGGCGCGGCGGGGGCGTCTCGACCCGCTGACCTCCGTCCTAGCGGTGCGAGAGGGCTCTCCTTCAGCGAAATCAGGCGTCCCCGGAGGGCTCCCCGCGCGCTCGGGCACCGAACGCGCGCCGGATCGCTCCGGGGCAGTTGAATCAAGGAGTCGTTCCTGAAGGAGGCGGGCCGAGTCGCACGACGATCACGAGCCCGCCCCCGGTCCAGATGCCCGTTCACGGTGCCCGCGTCGTACCCTCAGGTCGATCGTTGATGTCGGAAGAATGGGGCTGAGGAGCCCCCTGCTTTGCGGATATCCGACGAGCTCTATGACGAGGGCGATCGCTGCGAGGGTGGTCAGAAGCGCAAACTCGATGTCGTAACGACCCGACGCCTCGAGCATCGCAGCGGCCGCGCCGGCGACAGCGGCCGTGCGCTGCGGTGAGGACGGGTCACGTCAAACGATCCATCCGACCGCGGCACTAGCTCCCATGGGCAGTGCGAAATCTTGGCGCACTCCTGACCCGAGCGCCCCGGACGACGCGGGCAACGCCCAAGCGAAGGGCACGACGAGAAGGTTTCAGGCTCTAGGCAACGCTCGCAGCAGGCTCCGCCCCATCCGGTGGAATCCTGCGAACCACGACCCACCGATGCATGGCGATCTTCCGGGTCTTCTTGAATCCCGCCTTCTCGAACATGCCCAGGGTCCCGCTGCATAGGAACGAGCGAGAGACCTTTCGACCGGCGACGTCTTCGGGGTACGCCTCGACCGTTCCCCCTCCAAGTCGGGCGATCTCCCGGAGGGCCCCGCGAAGGGCGAGGTTCGCGATCCCTTCCCCTCGGCGTTCCCGGTCGATGAAGAAGCACGTGATGCGCCAATCCGGAAGCTCGCGCAATCCTACTTCGTAGGATTTGCGGCTCCGGATGTTCGGAAGCTCAGCGGTAGGACCGAACTGACACCATCCGACCGCGTTCGGGCCGTCGAACACGAGCGCGGCGTGCGCGCGCCCTTCCCGGACGCGCGCCTCCTTCATGGCTCGGTAATCGGCGGGTGTGCGCTTCCCTTCGCCCGGTCCTAGATGAAAGGAGATGCACCAGCAACCGCCGAAGATTCCGTTGTGCTTCTCCACCAGGCTCGCAAACGCGGGCCACGTCTCCGGGGCGAGTGGTCTTGTTGCTAAGGACAGGGCTGGTAGCGGACTGCCCCGCCCCGGAGAACGCGCACGAAGTACCTTCGGGGCGCCGTGCGGAGTCCTCGAGTCAGCGGTCACCGCGGCTCTCTCCCCGTCTACTTGCCAGCGCCCGGAAGACTCTCGACGAACCCGCGGAGTGAGGTGTCGAACGCGTCCGGCCGGGAGAGGTTCAAGAGGTGGTCCGCTCCGGGAACGAGCTGTACTTTAGCGCCTACGATGCCTCGCGCCAGGAAGTTCGCGCAGTGCGGCATCGCGGGGTTGTCTCGGTCCCCGACCAGGATCCTGGTCGGGGCGTGGATCTCCTTCAGCCGAGCAGCGGCGGGCTCCCCTTCGCGGGTCTCGTATCGGCCGGAACGCTCCTCGAAGACCTCCTTCGCATTATCCCGGACCATCGTCCGGAAGAGGTCGAGCGCTCCTCCTGTAAGCGACGAGGCCCACAGCTGCCTTAGGTGCTCGGTAGCCTCCTCGAGCTTTCCGGCGGTCCAGGCGTCTGCCGCCGCCTTGGAGAGCCGCTCGTCTCGCTCGAACGTGGCCTTCCCGCCGGGAACGTGGTCGTAATCCATGCCCGAATACCCCGGGGCGATGAGCAACAGTGCTCCCACCCTATCGGGGTACGCGAGCGTCAGGTCGAGGGCGATCTTCCCCCCGACGCTGGGACCGACGATCAACGGCCGCGTCATGCCCAGGTGGTCCAGCAAGGCCACCAGGTCGCGGACGGGAGAGTACTCCGAAGTCGCGGGGATTGAACCCCCGTACCCACGCAGATCGTAGCGCACCACGCGATGGTCCCGTGCAAGGAGCGGGAACTCGCGATTCCACATGCGTCGGTCCGCGATTCCCTCGTGGAGAAGTACGATCGACCGACCCCGTCCCGCCTCCTCGTACGAGATCTTTCCGCCTGCGACATCCACGGTCTTAGCGACGACCGTATCGTTCATCGGTCGGGGAGCCGCTCCTCGCCTCATAAACGAGACGGAGAGATGACGGAACGGCTCGAGCGTGGCCAGCCCGGCCGCGGAACCCCCGCGGTCGGGAAAGGTAGCTGAACGGATCCGAGGTCGCTTCGGCTAGGCGAGGTTCATCTTCTTCAACAGCGCCTCAAAGCGTGGATCGCGCCGGACGTGCACGAGCCGTGGATCGAGCCGTAACGCCTGGAGCGGCACCGTGGGGCCCTGCCGGTCCAGCCAGAGGAAGCAGGAGTCAAGGTCGCCTAGCTCGGCGTACGCTAAGGCGAGGAAGTAGGGGGTGTGGCCATACTCCGGCGACGCTTCCTCCCGCCGAAGGAGCTCTTTCGCCTGGGCCCCGTCCCCTGAGACTATCACGTTCCAGATGTGCGTGAATCGCTTGAGGCGTGGGTCGCTTTCCAGATCTTCGGCCCGCCGGAGCTCCTGGAGGCTTTGCTCGACATCGGACCGGGCAAGATGGTAGCGCGCGAGGAGGACCGGGAGATACGAACGTGTCGGAGCGAGCTCGGAGACCCTGCGGATCTTGACCAGGGCCTCGTCGAGTCTCCCGAGCCAGATGAGAAGGTTGGCGAGGTTTACGACGGGTAACGGCCAAAGTGGGTTGGCCTCCTCCGCGAGCGAATATTCGCGGACGGCTTCCTCGGGCCGGTCTTGATCCTGAAGGATTCCCGCGTAGAACTCGCGAGCAAGCGAGTCGCTAGGGTTCAGTGCGAGGGCGAGCTTGAACTCCCGTTCCATCGCGGCGTAATCGCGAGCCGGCCATAGCGTCTGGGCAAGCGCGGAGTGAGCCTCGGCGATCGTCGGATCGAGTTCGATCGCGCGGGCTGCCAAACGACGGCTGGTCTCGACCCACTTCGTGTCGTGAAGGTCCGTGTGCCACCAACCGATCATGCAGGTCACGGCGGCCAAGCCAGAGTGAGCGCTCGCGTTTCGGGGGTCCAGGGAGATCGCAATCTCGAACTGGTGCTTCGCTGCCTCGAGAGACGGCTGCGTGATGTCCTGCAGTGCGGCCCGCCCCTTCAGGTAGGCGTCGTAGGAATCCGATTGCACCGGCGGGCGCGCTTCGAGGCGCGCGGCCTCCGGCGCGTGAAGCTCAATCTTCAGGGTCTCCGCCACCTGCTTGGCGAGTTCGGACTGAACCGCAAAGATGTCGTCGAGTTCCCGGTCGTACGTCTTGGCCCAGACGTGGCCCTCGGATCCGACGTCGATCAGTTGCGCGGTCACGCGAAGCCGATTGCCGGCCTTTCGGACGCTCCCCTCGAGGATCGACGTTACGCGCAGCTCCGCGCCAATCTGGGCGACCCCTTTCGAGGTGGACTTGTACGGGGTCACCGAGGTCCGTGCGATGACCCGAAGCTCGCGGAGCTGCGAGAGGGCGGTAATGAGCTCTTCCGTGAGCCCGTCGGCAAAGTACTCATCCTTCGGGTCCGGGCTGATGTTCGCAAACGGAAGGACCGCGAGGCCGGTCGGGGTGGGACTGGCGGCGGAGGCCTCCGCGACGGTCCAGGGCAGCACGACCCGGTAGACCTCCATCGGGAACAGCACGTTCTTCAGGGTCATCGGTTCGAGCTTTTCCAACCGGTTCGGGATCTTGTTTCGGACCTGGCTGAACACCTCCCCCGAGATGCAGACCCCGCCCGGGGTCGCGAGAGGTTCGATCCGGGAGGCGATGTTCACCGCGTCGCCGAAAATGTCGGTCGCACGCTGCTCTACGTCCCCGAGATGGACCCCGATCCGAAGTTGTATGCGTGCTGTTCCCGGTTGCGAGTTTCTCTCGTGCAGGTGCTGCTGGATATCGATCGCGCATTGGACGGCGCGCAGGGCGCTATCAAACTCGGCGAGAAATCCATCGCCCATCGACTTGATCTCACGACCCTGGTGCACGGAGAAGAGCGGGCGGACCAGCGCCGCCTGCTCATCCCTGAGCTTGAGGGCCTCGGACTCGTTGGCCTGAGCCGCGGCGGTAGAGCCGACCATGTCGGTGAACATGATGGCGGCGAGTCGCCGGGTGGAGGCCACACCCTGGAAACCGCTCGGTCGGATTAAGCCCCCGGTCCGAAGGGGTTCAGCGTCTATCCGTTCGGATCGGACGGTACTTGTGAAGTGGGGGTCGCTTCGATTCAGGAATCTGCCGGTCGTGTGGGTCGCTTGACCGCCCCTTTCGAACCCGCCGGACGGGCAATCTCGACCCGCGCGTCCTCAACCCATACGCGTTCACGGGTTGGACATCGAGGGACAGCGACCGATCGGCGCATCCCATATCGTGGGCCACCAGGTCAGTCGAACGCAGCCCTTCCTGCATTCAAGGGCTTGCGGCCAGCGTCTCGTTCGTTACTGGTGTCCCTCTCGCCACTTGCGTGGTTTCTCCCTCACGGGTCTCAAGGTCTTCGCGCGTCGCTCGGTCTTTCCACCTGTGCGGTAGATTCGGCGAGCCGTTTCGTTTTGCGTCTCGGGCGGCTCCCCGGCGGCGCGGGGGAAGGTCTCACCGGCTGGCTTGCGTGCCGAACGCTGAGCGCTACGCTCGCGCTTAGCCTCCTCTCGAAGCTTTGCTCGCCTCTGCTCTCGTCCCATGCCTTGACGTAAGTTGGGCCCGGTTATAGTATCGCCGAGGTCCGAGGGGGCAAGAGAAGAAGCCCGTTCTGCGACGGCGCTTGACTACGTCGTAAGGTCAGCCATCGACTGATCGGTGGGTACGCCTCGATATACCCCCCCAGAGGTAGGATGGAGACTCCGGGGATTCCCGGGCCGGATCGATGGACCCGGTCGGCTCTTGCGACAGGAATTCTGCTCTCCGGAGTGGTCCCGTCGCGGCGCACAGGACTCGGAGGTTGACGAGCCGATGAACGGTCGCGAACGGCGCTCGCTCCTCTGGGACCCTTAGAAGTAGTCGATCGCGACCGCCTCGTACGCAAAGTCAATCGATTCGGTCGGACGGTCCCCGGAGCTTCCGCTCTCCGTGAAATGGGTCGTGTACACGAAGGTAAAGTGGAGGCGGAGGGACTCGTGGGTCGGGCCCGAGAACTCGTAGAGCCAGAGGTTGACGAGATGCGTGCCGGCCCCCGCCAGCATCAGGTACTCGTTCGCGAGGTTCGTCTCGATCGTCACCATGAACTGGCGGGAAGTGAGGGTCCAGGCAGTGACCAACGAACCCTTGACTCCGTCCACGTTGGTAATGCCGCCAAGCCTGTTCTCCCCCTTCACTCCGGTGATGTTCAACAGGTCGACCGGGTACGAGCTGGGCGTGGGCCCGGTGGTGACGAACGTCTTGCTGGTTTCGGTAGAACAGCTGAAGGAGATTCTAAGGGTCGAGACCGAGCCGGTGCCACCGCTCAACGAATAGCTGGCGGGCTCGCAGCCCCCGAAGCTCAGGATCCCGTCCGTCACGACGGTCGGAACGATCGGTGACAGCGCATCGGTTCCTTCCTCGAACTCGTAGAGCCTGAGCAGGAACCGCACACTGATCTCCTGGGCGATGCTCGCCGCGGGACCGGAGCCGTTCAGGGTGACGTTGAGGGTGGACGGACGGCCGGAGGACGATGCTCCGCCGGCCGAGAGGGAAGGAGGCTGCAGCGACAGCGACCACGAGCTCAGGAGGTATCCGTCGAAGTTGCCGATCCGGTCGGGCGCGGGGGGGCCTCCGGATCCGACGACGAGGAAGTACGCGGGGAAGAGGGACGTAGGGAGCGGGGTCACGGTAAACGGCGCGGTCGCCGTGTTGGTGTGGGAGTCCTCGGCCGAAACGAGGACCAGTCCGGGCGACAACAGCGGAACCTGGAAGTAACAGGCGAACGCGCCCGACGCGAGGACGGTGGAGTAGCAGCCGGAGCCGGCCAGGACGAAGGTGACTTGGACGGAGGCGCCGGGAAGGAACCCGGTCCCTGAGACCGTGACGTTGGTGCCGGGGGTGCCCGAGGTCGGGGAGGCGGTAATCCTCGGGGTCGAGACGATGAACGGCGAGCTCGTCGCCGAGTCGCCACTTCCCCCACCGCCCGTAACGATGATCACGAACGATTCCCCCGCGCGAGTGTACGGAGACCCGGAGGCGACCGTGAAGTGGCAGTTCGTCAGAGACCCCCCGGCCGCCGAGCAGCCTTCGGGCGAGCTGGACGCCCCTGCGGGCGAACTGGTGATCGTCAGCGAGGTATCGCGTGGGTAGAACCCGCTGCCCGAAACGATCACCGTCTTCCCGTCCGGCCCGCGGGTCGGGTTCAGGGTGATCAAAGGTCGAGCCACCGTGAAGAGCGCGCTCGTCGCCCGGTCGCCGCTGCCAGCGGGTCCCACGACCGTTACCGTGAACGAAGCCCCGGGCTCGGTCGTCGGGACTCCCGAAGCTACGGTGAAGTAACAGGACCCTTGGGCGATGGCTCCCGAGTGCGCGGAGCATGCGGTGGGCGCAGCGACCGCTCCTACCGGGGTGCTGGTGATCCTCAACAGCCCATCGGACACGTCGAAGCCGCTTCCCCGGATTTGAACGTAGGTGCCGACCCGCCCCGTGTACGCATTCAGCGTGATCGTGGGAGGGGAGACCGTGAACGGGGCGCTCGTAGCCCGGTCGCCCACGCCATCAGGCCCCCCCACGGTGACCGTGAACGTGGCGCCGGGCTCGGTCGCCGGGACGCCCGCCGCGACCGTGAAGACGCAGTAGGTAAGCGTGCCGAGGGGAGCCGTGCAGCTTTCGGGAGAGCCGATCGCTCCCCCCGGGGTACTGAAGAGCGTGAGCGAAAGGTCCGACACCGCGAATCCCGTTCCGGTCACATGTACGGTACGGCCGACCGGCCCGCTGAACGGATTCAGGGTGATCGTCGGGACGGTCACGTCGAACGTCGCGGACTGGGAGTCCGCCGAAGCGTCGACCGCTTCGACAACCTCCGGTCCGGCGGGGGCCGTCGGAACGAAGAACGAGCAGTCGAAATCCCCCGTCACGTTGGTGGTCAGGACTCGCGTCGCATTCAGGGTCCCGATCGAACACGAGTAGAACGATGTCGTCCCGGCATCGAACGTGAAGCTGATCACCGAGGAGTCGGCGTACCCGGCGCCCGTAGCAGAGTCGGAAGAGCCGACCGGGCCCTCGGTCGGGTTCAGCAGCAGTGTTGGAGCGGGTCCCGCCCCGGGCACGGTGAAGGTCGCCGCTCCCTCGCCGAAGGTCGCACCGACGACGATGAGCTCGTACGAGCCGGGTGTCACGGAGGGTACGGTCCAGGTGGTGTTGAACGCGCCCGTCGAGAAATTATCACGGAACAACTCCTGAAAGGCGAACCCGGACAAATTCCCGAGGTACAGATACAGTGTGTCGCCGAGGTAGAAGCCGGATCCGTTCAGAACGATGGGCGCGCCGGGGCGACCGGAGGTGGGCGCGGCCGAGAACGTGACGGAGGCCGGAGGGATCACATCGTAGGGCGCGGAGACGTCAACGGCGCCGTCCGTCGCGACGGCCTCGTACGGGCCGACCGAGACATCGGGAACGAAAAGGGATTGGGTGAACCCACCGGACGCGTTGACTGCTATCCCGCTCAGGCCCGTGTTGTACGGAGACGGGGCACCCGTGATGTTGAACGACGGGCAGCCCGGGGCTACGAGGGTGAGGTTCGCCTTCGAACCCGCCGGGAAGTTTGACCCCGTCACCGTCAGGGAGACTTCCGCGGAACCGGAGGACGAGGAGAGGGAGATCTGGGGCGGGGACGTGACCGCGGGAGCGAAGGCGGCGTTCTGATGCCCAGATGCGGTTTGCCGAGCCCCCGTGCCGGGAACCGATACCGCGAGGAGTGCCGCCAGCAGGACGACCGTCGCGATCGCCCCGGGAGAGATTCGAGCGTTCTGGACCGTCCGCACCTTCGATGTTCAACTCCGAACCGGCCCGAAAAAGTCCTGGGGTGGCGCACGTGCCCGAGCTAGTTAAACCTGCTGGCGAGATCTGCTGGGTCCCATCGTTCACAGCGCACTCGATCCGGTTCGGGAGCGAACGAGCAGGTCGATGTTCCGTGCGATCATCCTTCATCCGGCCTCGCGGCGTCGTCTCACCGCGCTCCGCGCGCGTTCACAGCCGCAAGGGCGATTCTCGTGGTGGGCGCCGGAGCTCTCATTCTTCCCGTACTCCATCCCGGTCCGCGCGCAATTGTTGCCGGCCTTTCTCTCTTATGCCGGAGTAGGGCTGGGCTTCGCTGGACTTGCAATCCTGAACCTCGCGTCCGGCGCACTCCGTCCGGGCAACCAGGCTTGTCGGGCAGTCCACCAACAATTGGGCCTTTGAGACGGAGTTCCTTGCCTACACTAGGCACTGGTAACCCCCGGGACAACCTGACGCCAACCATATCCGGAGGGTCTTCCTCACAAGACGTTAGGCTGGGAGACGAACATGTCGACCGTGAAACCGGCTCCTCGGCCTCTCCAAGACGACATGCGCCTTCGGCTCGTTCCGGTATTGATCATGATCCTGGTGGTGGTGGGGGCTGCCGGGTGGGGAGTCTTGCTCGCCGGTCACGTTGACGCCCAGGCGATCGGACCGGCGATCTCCCAGCCGTCCGCGAAGGCAGCCTCCACGGTTAGGGTGGGCGGCGCCCCGTACGGGCTGGCGTACGACAGCGGGAAGGGGGAAGTCTTCGTGGCAGACTATACGTCGAACGACGTCAGCGTCATCAACGACACGTCGAACCTCGTGGTGGCGGTGATCCCCGTAGGAGTGGGCCCGATCCGGCTTGCCTACGACCCCCTGAAAGGGGAAGTTTTCGTCGCAAACCATTACTCCGAGAACGTGAGCGTAATCGCTGACGGGAACAACACGGTCGTGGCGAGCGTCTTCATCGGGTCCTATCCGGCCGGCGTGGCCTACGACAGTGCCGACCGGGAAGTCTTCGTGACGTGGTATCCGGGCTACGTGAGTGTGCTGGCCGCGTCCAACAACACCGTGGTGGCGACGTTCTCCGTCGCTGGAGGAACGAACGGTGACGTCTACGACAGCGCGAAGGGAGAGATCTTCGGGGCGGACGCCGGTGCGAACCGCGTCAGCGTGATCGCGGGCGCGAACCATACGGTGGTCGCCCACGTGAACGTGGGGTCACTCCCGAGACAAGAGGCGTACGATGGCATGCAGGGGGAGGTTCTCGTCTCAAACTTTGACTCCGATACCGTCTCTGTCATCTCGGACACGACGTACTCGGTTGAATCTACCGCTCCGACCGGTAGCCTCCCATTGGGGGTAGCGTACGACGGCGGCAGGGGGGAGATCTTCGTTGCGGACAACGGATCGGCAAACGTGACGGTTATCTCTGCTACCACCGACGCGGTGGTTGCGACTATTCCGGTAGGCACCGGCCCCACGGACGTTGCCTACGATGGCGGAAAGGGTGAGGTCTTCGTGACCAACTTCGGGAGCGGGAACGTTAGTGTAATCTCGGACGCTTCACCGTCGGCGAGCGGTGGGGGCTTGTTTGGCCTTCCGGGGGAGTGGGGCTGGTACGCACTCCTCGGAGGAATCGCCGCCGCGGTCGTGATTCTCGCGGTAGTGGCGAGTCTCAGGCATCGGGCAGGGCCGGGGTCCGGCTCCCGATGAGCGGGGGACTCCAGCGCCCCTGGCGACCACCCTCTCGAGAGCCTTCCGATCGTCTCCAGAATCCGCTCGCCTCGTGCGTGGGTCGCGTGGGGTACTTGCTGCGCTTCCTCGGGGGACGAGATTACAGAAGCCCGGGCATCACAAATCGTGCGGGATTCGCGAGGCGGGGGTCGCTCCGATCGAGGCGTTCACGATTCGTGGGAGTTGTCGAATCACCACCCCCCGATGGAACCCCTGAGTGATCTCCCGCCCACCCACTCGGCCATGGGACCAGCGTGGGCGGATATGTAGGCGTGATTCTTCGGTCGCGACGTGCGGTTAGAGCAAACCGGAATCCGGGTGACCAACTGGGCCCGTTCGCTCCGTTTCTACACTCGGGCTCTTGGGCTGCGCGTCGTCAAGCGCGGGGATACGCGGAGCTGGGGCGGAGGTCGGTGGGCCCTGCTCGCGGATCCTCGCTCGCACCGGGTTCTCGAACTCAACTGGTATCCGAAGGGGTCTCTCTTCTTCTCGCCGTACCGGACCGGTGACGCCCTGGACCATCTAGACTTCACGGTTGGAGCAGTGAGTCAAGCCGTGTTGGAGAGGGCTTTCCAGCGGCTCTTGCGGAACGGTGCCACGCCCACACGATGGCGACCCTCGACCACGGGAGGATGGATGGCGAGCGTCAAGGACCCCGATGGGGTCTGGATCACGATCGGCAGGCAGCCGACGGCGGCGGAGCGGCGTGCCTCGAAGTAGAACCACCCGATTCCATACGGGGAAGGTCGCGTGGGCAACGGATCGGTTTTCGGACAAGATGCCGCGTCGCTCCCCGAGCGGCTCCCGGGATCTTCGCGTCCCGCCGTTGCTCACGCGCTGATTTCATTGCGGTCGTAGACCGTGCGCGTCCCGCTTCAGACTCGAGGTCATGCGTGGGATTGTCGACGCCTGCCTCCGGTAGGGAGGGCTATTCCGAAGTGCCAGTGGGGAGGACGTACTCTGCCGAGCTCAGGCTACACAAAGACGCGGATTGTACCGTTCGACGTCTCCAGCGGGAGAGGCGTAAGAGGTCGACACTCCGTTCGGGCAAAGATCGGGGCCATCCGCGCCATGGCCTCCATGAACTCCGGGGGCAGCTTGTCCATCCCCGGCATCGACAGCTGAGGCTGACCGCGAACTTCGCCCGTCCGGGCGTCGAACACTGCATTGTGTTGTGCGCACTTCACGACTCCACTCTTGAACGTCCCGAGATCCAACGGGGCATTCATGTGGCCGCAGCGATTGATGAAGGCGTGAAGCTCCCCTCCTTGGTTGAGAACCAAGATGTCCTCGCCGCTCGCCTTGCCGTGCGTCATCTCGCCGGGCTTCAATCCCTTCGCCTCGTGGATCTCGTGCCAAGATTTCATTATCGCACCCCAGGAGACCAAATATGGTGCCTACTTAAACTTTGAACGTCAAAGCGCAGCAAGCTTTTTGACCCGGCCTGGTTGAAGTCGACCCCATGCCGGCATCCCGAGCGCGACCCCTGGCCCCGCAGTGCGACTTCGAGGGGACCTTTCGACTGCTCGGGCAGAAGCACGTCCTACGAGTCCTTTGGGCCCTTGTCGAGAAGAGCCCCCGGAGATTCAACGAACTTCGAGAAAGCGTGGGGGCCAACACGGCCACGATGACCGACCGCCTCCGGCAGATGCAGAGGCTGGGGTTAGTTCGGCGCGATGTGATCCGTGTCCTGCCCCGCCGCGTCGAGTATCGACTCACACCCATGGGACGCGACCTCGTGAAGATCTTCCGGCCGATGACACGATGGCGAGCCAAGTACTCGTGAGGGAGAACGGAACGCTGGGCTATCCTCGGGACTGGATCAAATCCAAAGGGTAGAGGAGAGTGAGGGACCGTTGACCGACGTCATCACCGCTCCGGGGGGGGCCTCCGGAGCTCCGACCACCGGGGCCGCGGCGTCACCCACCGTGGAATTCGAACTCCTGGTAACGATCGGCATCCTCCTCGCTCTTCTGATGGGGGCGCTCGACAATTTCGTCGCCCTCACCGCCCTCCCCAAGATTCTCACCGACTTTGGCCAGCCGAACACGAGCGGCGTGTTTATGATCAGCGCCTACGTCATTGCGTCCACGGTCGCCATCCCGCTCTTTGCCAAGCTCTCGGACCTCTGGAGCCGTCGCAACGTCTTCCTTGGGGGTCTCACGGTGTTCATCGCGGGTTCGGTCCTCTCCGGGCTGAGCCAGAACCTTACCGAGCTCATCCTGTTCCGAGCGGTCCAGGGATTCGGAAGCGGCGGATTCTTCCCGGTGGGCATCGCCATCGTGGCCGTGGTGTTTCCGCCCGAGACTCGAGCGAGAGTGATCGGCGGGCTCTCGGGAGTCTTCGGCATAGCGGTCGTCGCCGGACCGCTCCTCGGCGCCGCCATCGTTAGCTACACCACCTGGCGCTGGGTGTTCTACGTGAACATCCCGATTGGCCTTGCGGGATTCGCCCTGATCGCGTTCGCCTTGGGGCCGCTTCGACCCGACCGCGTCCGGAAGTTTGACCTCGGCGGCGCCGCCCTCTTAGCCGGTTGGGTGTCGGCCGTGATGTACCCGCTCTACCAGATCGCCGATGACGGGTGGACTTGGACTGACCTGCGAGCGATCGCGTTGTTGGGGGTCGGAGCGATCCTGATCGTTGTCTTCGTGATTTGGGAACTCCGTGCCGAAAATCCGTTGGTCCCGATTCAACTCTTCGTCCACCGGGTCATGGCCGCGGGTGGAGGAGCGACCTTCTTCATCGGGATGGTGTTCTTCCCGGTCGCAACGTTTCTCACGTTCGTGGTCGTGCTCGCCCTCGCACCGGGCTCGACGAGCACGTCGGACACCGTCCGAGACATCCTCTACTTCCTCATCATCCCCCTGGTCATCGGAGCCGCGCTGGGCGGCCAGCTCCTGACCCGACTCACGTACCGGACCGTCGCGGTAATCGGATTGGTTATCGCGATGATCGGAATGGCGGGACTCGCACAACTCTCGTCGACGACCCCTTTGTGGGTTTTCAGATTTGGCGTGATTCCGGTCGGAGGGGTGGTCCTGCCGTTGATCCCCCTCGGGTTTGGGGTCGGGTTGACCTTCCCCGTGTACCTGCTGGCTGCCCAGAACCAGGTGCAAGCGGCGGACGTGGGCGAGGCGGGAGGGTTGATCCAATTCCTCCAATCTCTCGGGGGCGCAGTAGGGTTGTCGGTGCTGGCTTCGTTCCAGCAGACCCGGTTCACCGCACTCGATCCGTCGCCCAGTGCAGCATGCTCGTCTCTGCCTCCTCCGTTGCCCCTGTGCGCGAACTACCTAGCCTCGCTCCCGGGCTCCCTGATCAGCTCGTACGACCAGACGTTCGTGGTCATGTTTGGGTTGCTGGCTGTCTCGCTTGTCTTCGTACTGTTCCTTCAAGGGCGATTGCCGAAGGCCCTCCCGCGAACCGCACCCGCTCCCGCCCTGGAACCGGATTCGACGGGGGGAGTGTCCGAACCGGCCAGCGATCCGCCTGCCTAGGAGGAAGCGACCCACGAACGGATGTCGTCTACGACCTCTTCGGTGCCGTGCTCCGTGATTGACGAAGAGAATATACGGGGGCTTCAGGCTGTACTAAAGACGGGCGACAAGCATGTGCCCATCACGCCGGGCCGAGCCGACCGAACCGGGGATTCTCGACATCAAGAGAGATGCCGGCGTCCGCGATCTGCTGAACGATCCCGGCACGCGGGACCTCGCCATGGACCCCGGGCTGCTGGACGTGGTGGAGGATCTCGGGCGGCGACAATTGCTAGTTCTGGGGGCATCGCTGGAAGGGCTCCTCTCGGAGTCTTCTCACCTCTCCGGCGGAATCCTGCTTCCGCAAGGAAAGCAAGAGGCTGCGGCAACCTATCTCGTTCCGCCCTTCGAGAATAGCGACACGACGGAGCCGGCGCCACCACGGGGATCGACGCTCGCCTCCTTGCCCGCAGTCTACTGGACCGATCGGTACCGACGCACGGGCGGTGGAGGCTCGGAGCCACCGGAGGAGCCCGTTCGCCCGCGCGGCCGCGGGTCTTCCCGACGGCCCGGTGGCCACAGCGGTACTGCGGAGAGGTCCTCGAGCAGCCTGCCCCCGGCGGCGGGCACCTGCAAATGCCCACAATGTCAGCCGCCCACGTCGGAGTCCGACCTGATGCCCGGCGCGCGATCGGCTCGCGACAGGACGCGCTGGCAGTGGGAGCTCCTGAGCGCTGATTCGGACGAGCAACGTTGACGATCGCCCAGTCGGCACGGTAGAACCGCTTGTCGGCTTCGTCGGCCAGCCGCGTCGGATTCGGGGCGATGAGCCGAAGGCTCGGTCGCAATCCCATCGTTTGAGCGCTTCGTGCCGAAGGCTCTACTACGAATCCTTGGCGGCAACGACATGGTGGGGGCAGCCCGGGAAGGGGGTAGGATGACCTGGCTCTCTGGCAGGGCGACCGGTTCGACTTACCCCGCGTGCTGACCGGTCGTGCGCGAGATTCATAGGCACGCACCCGGGTCCGAGGGGTACCATGCTATCGAGCGACAACGAGTCCGTTGGGGACCAGCGGCTCAAGCGAATCGAGGAGGGATTCTCTCGGTTCGACCGGACCGGAGGAGGAGACGGCCACCCGCTGACCCTCTCAGAGTTGATGGCGACCTACCGCGTGCCCGGCCTCAGCCTCGCGGTCATCGATCAGTTCCGCGTGTCCGCAACGAGGGGCTACGGGGTCCTCGAAGTAGGCTCGGATCGCCGGGTGAGCCCCCGCACCCTCTTCCAGGCCGGATCGATCAGCAAGCCCGTCGCGGCGGCTACGGCCCTCCGTCTCGTCGAGCAGGGTCGTCTCTCCCTCGATGAGCCCGTGAACTCGTCCCTCTCAAGCTGGAAACTCCCGGAGAACGAGTTCACCGAGAGGGAGCCGGTCAATCTCCGTCGCCTCTTGAGCCACACCGCCGGGCTCACGGTGCACGGCTTTCCGGGGCACGCTCGCGACGGCGCGATCCCGACGCTGGTCCAAGTCCTTGAGGGGGTTCCCCCCGCCAACACCGAGCGGATCCGTGTCGTCAGGGTGCCCGGGAGCGAGTGGCGGTACTCCGGGGGAGGTTACCTCGTCGCCCAGCAGCTCATGATGGACGTCACGGGCCGGTCGTTCCCCGACCTGACGAAGGCCCTCGTCCTCGACCCGCTCGGAATGAGGGACAGCAGCTACGCGCAACCCCTCGTGCCGTCGTGGATCGATGCTTCGGCCGGCGGAACGCGGATGGGCGGGGGAGTCGTGCCCGGCCGATGGCATGTGTACCCGGAGATGGCTGCGGCGGGTCTCTGGACCACCGCCCCCGACCTCGCGCAGTTCGCCGTCCGGGTCGCTCTGGCTCGTCGCGGGGAGGACGAAGGTTGGATGTCCCAGCGCACGGCGGAGAAGATGATCACCTCCCAGGCCGGCCCGACGACGGAGCCGATGTTCGGGGATGCGGAGGTCCCCGATCGAATGGGTCTCGGCTTCTTCGTAGGCGGCCCCGGTCGATCCGACCGGTTCGGACACATCGGAACGAACGAGGGCTTCCAGGCCCTGCTTGAGATGTCGTCCGAGACCGGTCAAGGGGTGGCCATCATGACGAACTCGTCGATCGGCATCCTGGTGGGCTTGCTCTTGCGATCCCAGGTCGCGCGAGAGTACCGGTGGAAGGTCCCCGACGCCGGCGGGCTGATCGACGCGGAGGGCGTAACGAGCTGGTACCTGGCCGCTAGGTCGAAGGGGGCTCCGGCCGCGTTGGCGCTTTACGACGGAGCCAAGTCGAAGGGCTCGGTGGATCCTTTGAGGTATCGGGAGTCGTTGATCTCGCTCGGATACCTCCTAGCGTTTGACGGTCGTCTCCAGGATTCCGTGGCCGTCCTCGAGCGCTGCGTTCAGGAGAATCCGGAGTACTGGAACGCCCATGACAGCCTTGGGGAAGCGTACGCTTTCCTCGGAGACAGAACGTCGGCGATCGCCAGCTACGCTCGGTCCGTCGAGCTCAACCCCGAGAACGTCCAGGGGAAGGCCAAGTTGCGCGAGCTCACCTCGGGCACGTAGACGGACGGGGTCCGTGGGGCTCGCGGGGGCACGCTCGTCCACGCCCTTGGTCCGGCGCTCCGGCGCGCACGGCCCGCCGTCCCTATTCCTCGGGGATGGCTCGCGATCTGCCGTACCCTCACCCTCCGGGGACTCTCTCGAGCGCCCGAAAAGGGCGCGGCGACCTTCGGGGTCCGAGGGAGCTCACGCTTGGTGAGCAGGGCTTCTTAGCTGGCAGCCCCGTGGCCCGCCGTGGACCGGAACCTTCGGCTCCTCGGCATCGGAGCTGCCATCCGGACCCTGGGGGCGGCCCTCTACAATCCGTTCCTCGCTCTTTTCCTCGTGAACGCGCTCGGCGTCAGCTACCTCGAGGTCGGCGTCATCTTCGCGCTGGTCGGAGGCGCGCAGCTACCGTTCGCGATCCTGGGCGGGCTGATCACCGACCGATTCCCTCGGCACCGGCTCATCCTCATCAGCCTCGTGGCCGAAGCGATCGCCACCGGGGGGCTTGCCTACGCCTTCGCCCTCCGGTCGCTGGCCGGGGCGATCGCCGCCGCGCTCGCCGGCGGGCTCGTCACCACCTCCGCCGGCCCTGCCTTCTCGGCCTACGTGGCGGACTTCGCCCAGGGGAGCGAGAGGACCCGCGGATTCACGTGGTTCCGCATCGGGTTCAACGCGGGGTACTCGGCCGGAGTCACCCTGGGGGGGCTCTTGATCGGCCCGTTAGGGTTCGCGAGCGCGGTCGCGGCGGGAGCGGTGATCATCGCCGGGGGGGCCGCGTTCGTCGGAGTGGCCTTGGAACCTTCCCCGAGAGATCGGCGGAGATCGGCCCGGGGAGGGACCGGGGACGATGAGACCGAGCCCCGCCCCGTTCCGCGACGCGGAATGGTCGAGAGCCTCAAGATCCTGGCGCACGATCGAGTCGCCCTCGAGCTGCTGATCGCCGTCGCGCTCACCGCCCTGATGGTCGGGCAGTGGGGTGTCACGTTCCCGTTGTTCGTCCGGAACGTTCTCGGGATCCCGTACTCCCTGCTCGGAATCGGTCTCGCGCTCAACGGACTCGTCGTGGTCTTTGGTCAAACGGCCACGACCAACAGCGTCCTCGGCTGGCGCCATACGACCATCGCGGTCCTAGCGATCGGGCTCTACGCGGTGGCGTTCCTGGGCCTCGGGCTGGCCGGCCTGCTGGCTGTGGCTCCCGTCGCGGCGTTCTTCGTCTCGATCGTCGTCCTCACGATCGGGGAGAACCTCATCACCATTCCGCAGAACACGCTGCCGTCCAACCTCGCTCCGCCCGAGGAGATCGGGTCGTACAACGGGGCCTTCGGCATGGTCGGTGGACTTGGAGGCATTCTCGCCGTCCTCGTCGGAGGGATCGTCCTCGGCGCGACCCAGAACCCGCTCCTGATCTGGATGCTCCTGCTGATCCCCGGGATTCCCGCGGTCGTGCTGTTCCGCCACTCGGCGACGCGTCTCTCGCCGACCGTGGACCGAGCCTAGGGCGAGCCGTCGTGGGTGGCTTCGAGGTCGGTTCGACCCGGGATCACCTCAGGGCGGTTCCCGCTCTGGGAGGCGGGGACCGACGACAGAGCCGCTAGTGCCGGACGGCCCCCGGAGGGGACCACGGACCCGACCATCCCGTCGAGGACCGTTGTGAGGTCGCGTCGCCGATCGACAAGCAATTCACCGGCATGATCCCGAACGTGTAGCCGAGGGGTCTGTTGTGGGCGGAAGCGCGAACGCCCACCGCGGAGCTCGGTGTTCGAAAGTTACCGAAACAGTGTGGTTCGGTGCCCAGGCGCGCTTCGGCCTACTTGATCCGGGTGTCAGGGCCAGGACGGCCAGAGGATTGGTACCGAGTCGAAGGGGCACTGGCGACCCGGACACAGAGACGCGGTGCGGGACAAGAGAACCTCCGGGACGAGCGGTGAACCGTCCGTTCGGACGACGAGTTCTCTGAGGCGTACTCAGGAGCGGTTTCCGTGGGCGACCGGTCCTGGCAACGGAGCCCGACCGGCGGTGTATCGGCCTCGTTCCGGTCGTGGGCGACCGGCTCTCCGAGGCGAGCCGAAGAGGAAGCCTTAACGTCCGACAGGCCTGAGGAGCCCGTTAGTTCGTGAGGTCGTGAGGCAATCCCCCCGCCGAAAGGCGTGGCGACGCCTAGGAGCAAGCGAACGGCGAGACCACCTAGTGGGAGTCTGAAATGATTCTATACGAAGCGAAAAACCAGGGGAGCAGTTTTGAGGTCGATTCGAAAGCCGGTGTATCGCGGACACGAGACCCTCGAAACCGGAGGGCTCAATGAGGCTCTTTTCCGCGTCACCTCGTTCTCTTGCTCTCGGCTTCGCCCTGCTCGTGTTCGTCCTCATGCTGGGGGCCGCTGCGCTCTCTTTCGTGGGGGCTGGCTCCGCTGCCGTATCCCCCTCCCACCGAACGGGCGGCGTCTCTTCCAAGCTGGCGATTTCGTCGGTGAACGTCGCCACGAGCTCGGAGGGCCGAACCACCTCCGTTTCTCTCGACAACCTGCACCTCCACGTTTCCACTCATTCCGAGCCGAGTCCTTCTTCTCCCAGGCCGACGTCTGCCTCCTCCGATGTCTCAGCCGCTGTCGCGCATGCTTCCTCGCTGAGCGCCGCAGGTTCCCGTGATGTCCCCGCGAGTTCCCGGGACCGAGCCGTACACCCGGAGGTAGCACCGCTCGTCGTCCCGGGCGGTGTCGACCCCACGGTTCTACTGACCCCGGTCGATGCGACGCTGTTCACCTCACTCACGCTTGCGGCGCATGGACTGACACCGAGCAGCGGGTACTGGCTGTGCTACGACAGCACCGCCGGAACGCAGAGCGGCTACTGCGAGTCTTTCACTACGGGCGTGAGCGGCTCCTTCGCAGGCGGGATCGGCGTCCCGAGCATGCCCGCGGGACCGTACTATGTGGAGGTGTGGATCGGATCGCCGGGAGGCACTTTCGTTCTCGCCGCACCGAGCCCGTTCACGATGGAGCCGACGATCGCGTTGAGCCCGATCAGCGGGACCCCCGGCTCCACGTTCACGTTTATTGCGTATGACTTGAACGCGAGCACCAGCTATTCGCTGTGCCTGGACTCTAGCCAGGGGACCGAGAGCACCTACTGCGTCCCGTTCGGCCCGACGGCCAGTGACGGGTCGTTCGGCGGGACCCTCACGACGCCGAGCATGCCCCCCGGACCGTACTACGCAGAAGCGTGGACCGGCGCCCCGGGAGGCGCGTTCGTGGCGGAGGCGTCGAACCCGTTCACGGTGGTTCCGTCCCTACCCGAGTCGGCCGTGCTGAGCCCCGCCAACTCGACGGTGGGCAGCCTTGTCACCCTGGCAGCGTACGGGTTGAACTCCAGCACGGAGTACTGGGTCTGCTACGACACGAGCCCGGGATCGCAGAGCACGTACTGCGTAGCGTTCTTCACGGACTCAAGCGGCTCCTTCGACAGTTATGTCGGGGTCCCCACCATGCCGAACGCGTCGTACTACGTGGAGGTGTGGAACGCCTCGACGGGCGGGACCTTCGAGGTCGGCGCGCCGAGCCTGTTCACGGTGGAGCCGGTAGTCTCGATGAGCCCGACCAGCGGTACGGTCGGGAGCACGCCCTCGCTCACCGGCTACGGACTCCTGGCGAGCACCACCTACTCCCTTTGCCTCGACCCGACCCAAGGGATCGAGAGCTCCAACTGCGTGACGTTCGGCCCGACGGCGAGCGACGGGTCGTTCAGCGGGACCGTCACGACGCCGAGCATACCCCCCGGACCGTACTATGCGGACGTTTGGACCGGTGCTCCGGGCGGCGCGTTCGTGGCGGAGGCGTCGAGCCCGTTCACGGTGGTTCCAATCCTTCCTGAGTCGGTCGTGCTAAGCCCCACCAACTCGACGGTGGGCAGTATTGTCACGGTGGTAGCGTACGGATTGAACTCCAGCACGGAGTATTGGGTCTGCTACGACACGAGCCCGGGGTCACAGAGCACGTACTGCGCCGCGTTCTTCACGGACACAAGCGGCTCCTTCGACAGTTATGTCGGGGTCCCCACCATGCCGAACGCGTCGTACTACGTGGAGGTGTGGAACGCCTCGACGGGCGGGACCTTCGTGGTCGGCGCGACGAGCCTGTTCACGGTGGAGCCGGTAGTCTCGATGAGCCCGACCAGCGGCACGGTCGGGAGCACGCCCTCGCTCACCGGCTACGGACTCCTGGCGAGCACCACCTACTCCCTATGCCTCGACCCGACCCAAGGGATCGAGAGCTCCAACTGCGTGACGTTCGGCCCGACGGCGAGCGACGGGTCGTTCAGCGGGACCGTCACGACACCGAGCATACCCCCCGGACCGTACTATGCGGAAGTGTGGACCGGCGCCCCGGGTGGTACGTTCGTCGTTCAGACAACGGCCCCGTTCACGGTAGACCCTGCGATTTCCGAGTCGGCCGTGCTGAGTCCCACCATCGCGACGATCACCACCTCGCTCACGCTGGCCGCGTACGGGCTGGCGGCGGACACGCCGTACTGGGTGTGCTTCGACGTGGCTAGCAAGGCGGAGAGCAGCTACTGCTCCGGCTTCTTCACGAACGGAACCGGCGCCTACGACGGTGGGATTGGGGCCCCGTCGATGCCGAACGGGTCGTACTTCGCGGAGGTTTGGACCGGATTCCCTGGCGGTGCCTGGGTGGTGTCGGCTCCGAGCCCTTTCACGATGGAGCCCTTGGTCTACTACTTGTCCCCGACCTTCGCGGCGGCCGGGAGCACGTTGACGCTGAGCGCCTACGGATTGGCGGCGGGCACCAGCTATTCGCTCTGCTTTGACCCTACCCAGGGGGTGCAGAGCAGCTACTGCGCGTCGTTCGGCCCGACGGGCTCGGACGGCTCGTTCAGCGGCACCCTCACGACGCCGAGCATGCCGGCCGGACCGTACTACGTGGACGGTTGGACCGCGTCCCCAGGCGGCGCGTTCGTGGGGGAGGAGCCAACCCCGTTCACGCTGGCGCCGCCGATCCCCTTGTCGGTCGCGTTGAGCCCCGCGAACGGGACCGTCTTCAGCCCACTCACGCTGGCGGCGTTTGGACTGACGCCGGACACGTTGTACTGGACGTGCTTCGACTCGAGCTCCGGAACTCAGAGCAGCTACTGCGACGCGTTCTCCACGGATCCCACCGGCTCCTACGACGGCGGGATCGGGGTTCCGAGCATGCCGAACGGATCCTACTACGTGGAGGTTTGGACCGCCTCGCCGGGCGGCACGCTCGTGGCCACGGCGCCCAGCCCTTTCACGAGCGAACCGATCGTCACCTCGTTCTCCCCCGCGAGCGGCACGATGGGGAGCAGTACCTCGCTGACGGTCTACGGCCTGAACGCGAGCACGAGCTACTCGCTCTGCTTCGACCCGACCCAAGGAACGGAGAGCACCGGCTGCGTGACGTTCGGCCCGACGGCGCCGGACGGGTCGTTCAGCGGCGGGATCACCGTTCCGAGCATGCCCGCCGGACCGTACTACGTGGACCTCTGGTCGGGGTCCCCGGGGGGCACCTTCGTCACGGAGTCGCCGAGCCCGTTCACGGTGACGCCCTCGAACCCCCTTTCCGCCGCGCTTGCCCCCGTCCAGGGGACGGCGTCCTCCCCGGTCACGTTGGTGGCGTACGGGCTGACGCCGAGCACCGAGTTCTGGCTATGCTACGACCCGATTCCAGGGACGCAGAGCAGCTACTGCGAGGCGTTCATCACGGACACGAGCGGATCGTTCGACGGCGGGGTCGGGATCCCGAGCATGCAGGCTGGGTCGTACTCCGTGGAGGTGTGGAACGCGTCCTCGAGCGGGACGTTCGTCGTGGCGGCGCCCAGTCCTTTCACCATGGAGCCGGCGGTCGGGTCGTTCTTCCCCGCCAGCGGCGCGGCCGGGAGCGCGCTGTCGCTTGCGACGTACGGCTTGACGGGAGGCAAGAGCTACTCGCTCTGCTTCGACCTCACCCAGGGGTCGGAGAGCAGCTACTGCGTGACGTTCGGCCTGACGCTTTCCGACGGGTCGTTCAGCGGGAGCATCACGGTGCCCAGCATCCCCGCCGGGCCGTACTACGCCGAAGTGTGGTACGGGTCGTCACCCAGCGGTATTTTCGAGGTCGAGGCTCCGAGCCCGTACACGGTGGAGCCGTCGATCGCGCTTTCGGCGGTTCTTGCGCCGGCGAGCGGGCCGGCGTTCGGCTCGCTCTCGCTGGCTGCGTACGGACTGACACCGAGCACCGGCTATTGGCTATGCTACGACCCGAGCTCCGGGACCCAGAGCACGAACTGCGAGGCGTTTTCCACCGACGGCACCGGCTCGTTCGACGGTGGCATCGGAACCCCGAGCATGCCGGGCGGGACGTACCACGCGGAAGTGTGGAGCGCCCCCGTGAGCGGGACGTTCGTGGTGGCGGCTCCCGGCCCGTTCACGTTGGACCCGACGGCGTCGCTAAGCCCCACCAGCGGGACGGTCGGGAGCACGACCACCCTGACAGCGTGGGGTCTGGCAGCGAACACGAACTACTCGCTCTGCTTCGATTCCGCCCAAGCGACCGAGAGCAGCGACTGCGTGTCGTTCGGCCCGACGCTCTCGGACGGCTCGTTCAGCGCGGGCATCACGGTTCCGAACACGACCGGAGGGCCGCACTACGCGGAGGTCTGGACTTCCGCTCCGGGAGGAGCCTTCGTGGTGACGTCGACGAGCCCGTTCACGGCGGTACCGACGATCACGATCTTCGACACGGGGACGTCGAGCGCCTCGATGGGCTACGTAGGCGACACGGTGACGGTGAACGGCACCGGTTTCGGCGCGAGCCTATCGGCCGTCGATTTCACGATGACGTTCGGGTCGCACGGGCCGGTGACGATCTCGGGGTGCGCAACGGACGCCTCCGGGACGCTGTCGGGATGCAGCTTCGTCGTACCGGCGACGACGACCGGTCCGTATGCGGTAACCGTGACGGACACGGACGCGAACGTCAACTCCAACGCGGTGACGCTCACGGTCGAGCCTAGTCTCACCCTGGTGAGCGAAACCACCGGCTACGTCGGAGACGTGGTGACGGTGAGCGGGACCGGGTACGGAGCGACCTCGGCGATCACGTTCTACTTCGACGGTTCGACCGTGCCGCAGTCGACGTGCACGACGGACGGGTTCGGGAGCTTTTCCGCGGCGTCGTGCGAGTTCACGGTTCCTCCGGCGGTCGCCGGGCTCCACACGGTGACGGCGAAGGATGCCTTCTCCCACACGAACCTCAACACGGCGACGTTCACCGTAACTCCGAGCATCGCCACCTTCGATGCAGCGACCTCGAGCTCGACCACCGGCTTCGTCGGCGACACCGTGACCGTAACCGGAACCGGCTACGGGGCCGGCCTCTCGGCCGGGTTCACCTTGACGCTCGGCGCGTACGGCCTGGTGACCGTCACGGGATGCTCGACGGACGCGTTCGGAACGCTGACCGGGTGCAGCTTCGTGATCCCGGCGGCGTCGGAAGGGTCTCAGGCGGTCACAGTGACGGATTCCGACGCGAACACCAACACGAACCTGGTGACGTTCGCCGTCCAGACCCTGACCACGTCGACGTTGAGCTGCACCAGCGACCTCGCCTCGTACGACGGGTCCACGTCGTGCACGGTCAAGGTCACGAACGTCGACTCTAGCTACTCCGATCCTCCCACGGGGACGGTCTCCTTCATCGGCGGTCCGGGCGACTTCACCGGCCCCTGTTCGTTGACGCCCACGGCGCCCGGAAGCGGAGACTCGTCGTCCTGTACCTTCACCTACTTCCCGAGCTCGGGGGACGAGGGGATCTGGTCGATCTATGCCTCGTACGGCGGGGACGCGACCCACGCCGGGTCCAACAGCAGCGCCTCGCCGCAATCCTTGACGATCTACACGCCGACGACAACGACGTTCGGATGCACGAACGCGACGATCGCGTACACGGGGTCGACGAACTGCACGGTGACGGTGACGAACAATGACACGGGCTACTTGGTGCCGCCGGAGGGGACGGTCCTGATCTTCGGAGGTCCGGGAGACTTCCCGGTCACGTGCGGGCTGACGCCGGGGACGGACTCGTCGAACTGCACGTTCGTCTACAGCGCGGCATCGGGGGACGAAGGGGTCTACCTGGTGTTCGCGGCGTACGGGTCG
>Ga0187815_10000185_pt1 | contig 31903 bp, 21 predicted proteins | sample NC_S_5_FD_132962 | JGI IMG/M metagenome (GOLD analysis project Ga0187815, IMG submission 132962) | Wetland sediment microbial communities from Neuse River Estuary, North Carolina, USA - ASW-S_5 | ecosystem: Environmental > Aquatic > Freshwater > Wetlands > Sediment | place: USA: North Carolina... | reverse complement strand
GCAGCTTTGCGTCGAGGGGCTGAAGCACGGTGAGCGCTACAACATCAATCTGCGCGCTGGTTTGCCTTCTTCCGTGAAGGAGAGCCTGCCGAAATCGGCCGAGTTCAACATCTATGTGCGCGACCGCAAGCCGTTCGTCCGCTTCACGGGGCGTGCCTACGTGCTGCCGCGCACCGGCCAGCGCGGCGTTCCCCTGGTCAGCGTCAATACGCCGGCGGTCAATATCAATGTGTTCCGGATCGGCGACCGCAACCTGATCAACACCGTGATCGGCGGCGACTTCCAGAACACGCTCAGCCGTTATGAGCTTTCCGACCTCGGCGACGAGCGCGGCGTCAAGGTGTGGTCGGGCGAGCTTGCGACCGCGACCACGCTGAACCAGGACGTCACCACGGCTTTCCCCGTGGACCAGGCGCTCGGCGACCTGCAGCCGGGCGTCTATGTCATGACCGCGGCGCCCAAGAACCCCGGCAGCCAGGACGACTCTTCACTGGCGACGCAATGGTTCATCGTCTCCGACATGGGGCTATCAGCGTTCTCCGGCAATGACGGCGTCCACGTCTTCGTCAATTCGCTGGCGTCGACGGAAGCCGTTGCGAAAGCCGAAGTGCGCCTGATCGCGCGCAACAATGAGATCCTCGCCACCCGCAAGACCGACGATGCCGGCCATGTGCTGTTCGAGGCGGGGCTGGCGCGCGGCGAGGGCGGGCTGTCGCCGGCGATGGTGACGGTCATGAGCGAGAAGGCGGACTACGCCTTCCTCAGCCTGAAGACCAACGCCTTCGACCTGAGCGACCGCGGTGTCGCGGGGCGCGTCGTGCCTGCGGGTGCGGATGCCTTTGTCTATGCCGAGCGCGGCGTCTATCGCTCCAACGAGACCGTCTACCTCACCGCGCTGCTGCGCAACGGGCAGGGCAATGCCATCACAGGCACGCCGCTGACCATGGTGATCGAGCGGCCGGATGGCGTCGAATACCGCCGTGCCGTGCTGCCCGACCAGGGCGCGGGCGGCCGCACCATGTCGCTTGCGCTCAATTCCGCGGTCCCGACCGGGACGTGGCGGGTGCGCGCCTTCACCGATCCCAAGGGGGCTTCCGTCGGCGAGACCACCTTCATGGTCGAGGATTACCTGCCGGAGCGGATCGAATTCTCCATTACTTCCAAGGAGAAGGTGATCAAGCCGGAAGTTCCTGTAGAGCTTAAGGTCGATGGCCGGTTCCTCTACGGCGCGCCCGCCTCGGGCCTGCAGCTCGAGGGCGACATGCTGGTGACCACGGCGGCCTCGGGGCGGCCGGGCTATCCCGGCTACCAGTTCGGCGTGGCGGACGAGGAGACATCCGGCAACGAGCGCACCCCGATCGAGAACCTGCCGGTCGCGGATGACAAGGGTGTCGCGACGTTCCCGGTGAGCCTTGCCAAAGCGCCGACGTCGACCCGGCCGCAGGAGGCGCAATTCTTCATCCGCATGGCGGAGACCGGCGGCCGCGCCGTCGAGCGCAAGCTGGTGCTGCCGGTGGCGCCCACCGCCAACCTGATCGGCGTCAAGCCGATGTTCGGCGACAAGAGCGTGGCCGAAGGCGACAAGGCCGAATTCGACGTCGTGTTCGTCGCACCCGACGGCAAGCAGCTGGCCCGGAGTGGCCTGCGTTACGAACTCATGAAGATCGAGTCGCGTTACCAGTGGTATCGCCACAACAGCTATTGGGAATACGAGCCGGTCAAATCGACCAAGCGCGTTGGCGACGGCGACCTCAACCTCACCGCCGGCCACGCGGCGCGGCTGAGCTTCGTGCCGCAGCCCGGCCGCTATCGCCTCGACGTCAAGTCGGCGGAGTCCGACGGTCCGATCACCTCGGTGCAATTCGACGTCGGCTGGTATTCCGAGGGCGGCGCCGACACGCCGGACCTGCTGGAGACCTCGATCGACAAGCCGGAATATGTCTCCGGCGACACCATGGTGGTGTCGGTCAATGCGCGGACATCCGGCAAGCTCACCGTCAGCGTACTTGGCGACCGGCTGCTGACGACGCAGAGCGTCGACGTCAAGGAAGGGACCAACCAGGTCAAGATTGCCGTCGGCAAGGACTGGGGCACCGGCGCCTATGTGCTGGCGACCCTGCGTCGTCCGCTCGATGCGGCCGCGCAGCGCATGCCCGGCCGTGCGATCGGGCTGAAATGGTTCGGCATCGACAAGAAGGCGCGCACGCTGACCGTAGACCTTGCGCCGCCGCCGCTGGTGCGTCCCGGCAGCACGCTGAAGATCCCGGTGAAACTCGGCGGGCTCAATCCCGGCGAGGATGCCAAGGTCGTCATCGCCGCGGTCGACGTCGGCATCCTCAATCTCACCAACTACAAGCCGCCGGCGCCGGATGATTTCTATCTCGGCCAGCGCCGCCTCACCGCCGAAGTGCGTGACCTCTACGGCCAGCTGATCGACGGCATGCAGGGCACACGCGGCCAGATCAAGTCCGGCGGCGATGCCGGTGCGGAGCTGACCGGCAGCCCGCCGACGCAAAAGCCGCTGGCGCTGTATTCCGGCATCGTCACCGTCGGCCCCGACGGCTCGGCCGAGGTCAGCTTCGACATCCCGGAATTTGCCGGCACCGCGCGGGTGATGGCGATTGCCTGGACGGCAACCAAGCTCGGCCGCGCCACGACCGATGTCACCGTGCGCGATCCCGTGGTGCTGACCGCGACCTTGCCGCGCTTCCTGCTCAACGGTGACAAGGGCACCATGAGCTTCGACGTCGACAACGTCGAAGGCGCAGCCGGCGACTACACCATCAGCGTCAAGACCACGGGTCCGGTGAAGGTCACAGGTAACCCGGCGACCATGGTGAAGCTCGCCGCGGCGCAGCGCACCTCGCTGTCGCTGGCGCTCGATGCCGGTGGCGCGGGCACGGCCAATATCGATGTCGACATCAAGGGCCCGAACGGCCTGACCTTGGCGCGCCACTACGCGGTTGACGTCAAGGCGGCGAACCAGATTCTGGCGCGCCGCTCGATCCGGACGCTGGCGAAGGGCGAGAGCCTGACACTGACCTCGGACATGTTCTCGGATCTCGTGTCCGGCACCGGCAGCGCATCGGTGTCGGTCAGCCTTTCGACGGCGCTCGATGCCGCGACCATCCTGAAGGCGCTGGACCGCTATCCGCACGGCTGCTCTGAGCAGATCGCGAGCCGCGCGATGCCGCTGCTCTATGTCAATGACCTCGCGGCGGGTGCGCATCTGGCCATGGATACCGCCGTCGATCAGCGCATCAGGGACGCGATCGAGCGGCTGTTGGCCCGCCAGGGCTCCAACGGCTCGTTCGGCCTGTGGTCGGCGGGCGGTGACGACGTTTGGCTCGATGCCTATGTGACCGATTTCCTGACCCGCGCCCGCGAAAAGGGCTTTGCGGTGCCGGACGTGCTGTTCAAGAGCGCGCTCGACCGCATTCGCAATTCGGTGGTCAATGCCGAGGAGCCGGAGAAGAACGGCGGCCGCGATCTCGCCTACGGCCTCTATGTGCTAGCCCGCAATGGCGCAGCGCCGATCGGCGACCTGCGCTATCTCGCCGACACAAAGCTCTCTTCGCTTGCCACCCCGATTGCGAAATCGCAGCTCGCGGCGGCACTCGCGCTGGTCGGCGACAAGGCGCGGGCGGAGCGGGTGTATGGCGCCGCGCTCGATGCGCTCAATCCCAAGCCTGTCATCGAGTTCGGCCGCACCGATTATGGCAGCGCGCTGCGCGATGCCGCGGCCCTGGTGTCGCTTGCGAGCGAAGGCAATGCCCCGCGGGCGACGTTGACGCAAGCGGTGCAGCGGGTCGAGGCCGCGCGTGGGCTCACGCCCTACACCTCCACGCAGGAGAATGCCTGGATGGTGCTGGCCGCGAGGGCGCTCGCCAAGGAAACGCTGACGCTCGACATTGACGGTGCGCCGGTCAAGCAGGCGGTGTTCCGCAGCTACAAGGCCTCGGAGATGGCCGGCAAGCCGATCAGGATCACCAACACCGGCGAAGCGCCGGTGCAGGCGGTCGTCTCGGTCTCGGGCTCGCCGATCGCACCGGAGCCGGCCGCCTCCAACGGCTTCAAGATCGAGCGCAACTACTACACGCTTGACGGCAAGCCGGCCGACGTCGCCAAGGCGAAGCAGAACGACCGCTTTGCCGTGGTGCTGAAGGTCACCGAGGCCAAGCCGGAATATGGGCACATCATGGTGTCGGATTATCTGCCGGCCGGCTTCGAGATCGACAATCCGCGCCTGGTCTCCTCCGGTGACAGCGGCACGCTGGACTGGATCGAGGATGGCGAGGAGCCGGAAAATGCCGAGTTCCGCGACGACCGCTTCACCGCGGCGATCGATCGTGCTGCTGACGACCAGTCGGTCTTCACGGTGGCCTACATCGTGCGCGCGGTGTCGCCCGGCAAGTACGTGTTGCCGCAGGCCTATGTCGAGGACATGTACAACCCCTCGCGCTATGGCCGCACCGCCACCGGCACGGTCGAGGTGCGCCCGGCAAAATGAGTGAGCTCGGGAACCATACGCACACTTCGTCATGCCCGGGCAAAAGGCGCGAAGCGCCGTCTTCGCGCCAGGTGTCCCGGGCATCCACGACTTCTCGTGATGCGGGCAAAGGCGTGGATGGCCGGGACAAGCCCGGCCATGACGCGCGCGGAGGGTGGCTGCGCAAAATCACCATCGGCGCCGCTGTTGCTCTAACTGTTGTCCTCGTAGCCTTCGCCGCCTGGGTGATCTCACTGGGGCCGCTCCCGCTCGATCAGGCAAAGCGCGTCTCCACGACGATCGTCGACCGCAACGGAAAGCTGCTCCGCGCCTATGCGATGGCCGACGGGCGCTGGCGCTTGCCGGTGGATGCAAAGCGCGATGTCGACCCGACGTACCTGAAACTGCTGCTCGCCTTTGAGGACAAACGCTTCCATTCCCACGCCGGTATCGATCCGTTGGCGCTGACGCGGGCGGCGTTCCAGCTCATCACCAGCGGTCATATCGTCTCGGGCGGCTCGACCATCACCATGCAGCTGGCGCGGCTGATGGAGCCGCGGCGGGAGCGCTCCGTCTACGCGAAAGTCCGCCAGATGGTGCGCGCGGTCGAGCTGGAGCGGCGGCTCAGCAAGGAGGAGATCCTCGACCTTTATCTCGCTCTGGCGCCGTTCGGCGGCAATCTCGAAGGAATCCGCGCCGCCTCGATCGCCTATTTCGGCAAGGAGCCGAAGCGGCTGTCGCTGGCGGAGGCCGCGCTTCTGGTGGCGCTGCCGCAATCGCCGGAAACCCGCCGCCTCGACCGCCATCCCGACGTCGCCCAGGCTGCGCGCGACAAGGTGCTCGGTCGCATGGTGGAGGAGGGCATCGTCGGCAGCGATGACGCCGCGCAGGCCAGGGCGACGGTGGTGCCGAAGCTGCGCAAGCCGATGCCGATCCTGGCGCCGCATTCCTCCGACCAGGCGATCGTGACGGTCAAGGACATGCCGGTGATCCGCCTGACGCTGGACCTCAATCTGCAGAAGGTGTTGGAAGCGCTCGCGCGCGATCGTGCGCTGGCGCTTGGGCCTGACATCTCAGTCGGCATCATTGCGGTCGACAATGAAAGCGGCGAGGTGCTCGCCCATGTCGGCTCGGCCGATTATTTCGACGAGCGGCGGGCAGGGCAGGTCGACATGACCCGCGCGGTGCGTTCGCCCGGCTCGACGCTGAAGCCCTTTATCTATGGGCTGGCCTTTGAGGACGGGTTCGTCCATCCGGATAGCCTGATCGACGACCGGCCCATCCGCTTTGGCTCCTATGCGCCGGAAAATTTCGACATGACCTTCCAGGGCACGGTGCCGGTGCGCCGGGCGTTGCAGCTTTCGCTCAACGTGCCTGCGATTGCGCTGCTCGACCGCGTCGGCTCGAGCCGGCTGTCGTCGCGGCTGAAGCAGGCAGGGACCTCGCTGGTGCTGCCCAAGGACGAGGCGCCGGGCCTCGCCATGGGTCTGGGGGGCGTCGGCGTGACGCTGCAGGACCTGGCGCAACTCTATGCGGGGTTGGCGCGGCTCGGCAGCACGAAGCCGCTGCGCGAGATCGCGGATGCAAAGGACGAGCGCGAGCCGATGCGGCTGATGGATCAGGCGGCTGCCTGGCAGGTCGGCAATGTCCTGATCGGCACGCCGCCGCCGGAGAACGGCGCGCATAACCGTATCGCATTCAAGACCGGCACCAGCTACGGCTACCGTGATGCCTGGTCGGTCGGCTTCGACGGCAAGATCACGATCGGCGTCTGGGTCGGCCGGCCCGACGGCGCGCCGGTCCCGGGCATGATCGGGCGCGCGGCTGCGGCGCCGATCCTGTTCGATGCCTTTGCCCGTACCGGCAAGATACCGGCGCCGCTGGTGAAGGCGCCGAAGGGGGTGCTGGTCGCGAGCAACGCAAAACTGCCGCCGCCGCTGCGCCGGTTCCGTCCGATGGGCGAACTGGTGCGCACCGGCAGCGACCTCGCGCCCCGCATCCAGTTCCCGCTCAACGGTTCGCGCATCGATGTCGACCGTTCAGGCGATGGGCAGAATGTTGCGATGCCCGTGAAGGTAGCCGGCGGCGTCCTGCCGATGACCGTGCTGATCAACGGCGCATCCGCCGGCGCCATTGACAGCCGGCGCCAGCGGCTGGTGGAACCGCCGGGTCCGGGCTTTGCCCGCCTCACCGTGATCGACGCTACGGGCGCGGCGGACACAGTTGTGATCAGAATTCAATAGGTTCCCCCTAAGCGGTTGTGGGAACGTCGGTTTCAGCGTATGCGGAACCGATGGTCGAGACCTATGCCCGCCCCCGATTTGGCGAACCGCGCGAGCCGAAGAACCGGGTGGATCCGGGCAGCCGGCTCGCCGGCATTATCGATTTCGTGGCCGCAAGCCACGCCCGAGCGGCGGCGTTCTTGTTGCTCTGCGCCATGCTGTTCTTCCTGCCCGGCTTCTTCACGATCCCGCCGATCGACCGCGACGAGGCGCGCTTCGCGCAGGCCACCAAACAGATGGTCGAGACCGGCGACTTCGTCGACATCCGCTTCCAGGACGACGTCCGCTACAAGAAGCCGGTAGGCATCTACTGGATGCAAGCTGCCGCCGTCGAGACGGCATCCGCGCTCGGCCTCGCCCGGCCGCAGGCGCGCATCTGGATCTACCGCATTCCGTCCTTGATCGGTGCCATCGGCGCGGTGCTGCTGACCTACTGGACGGCGCTCGCCTTTGTGACCCGGCGCGGCGCGATCCTTGCCGCGTTGATCATGTGCTCGTCGGTGCTGCTCGGGGTCGAGGCGCGGCTTGCCAAGACCGACGCCATGCTGCTGCTCACGGTCGTCGCCGCCATGGGCGCGATGGCGCGCGTCTATCTCTCCTGGCAGCGTGGCGAGGATCCCGCGCATCCGCCGTGGGGCGAGCCTGCGATCTTCTGGACGGCGCTCGCCGGCGGCATCCTGCTCAAGGGGCCGCTGATCCTGATGTTCGTCGGGCTCACCATCGTGATGCTCGCGATCCTCGACCGCAACGTTTCATGGCTCTGGCGGCTACGGCCGGTCTGGGGGCTGATGTGGACGCTGGTGCTGGTGCTGCCTTGGTTCGCCGCGATTTTTCTGCGCGCCGGGCAAGCCTTCTTCACCGATTCCGTCGGCAGGGACATGCTGGCGAAATTCGTTAGCCAGGAATCCCATGGCGCGCCGCCCGGCGTCTACTTCCTGCTGTTCTGGGTAACGTTCGGGCCGGGCGCGGTGCTCGCCGGTCTAGCTGCGCCTGCGGTGTGGCGCGCGCGGCGCGAGCCCGGCGCGCAATATCTGCTGGCCTGGCTGATCCCGTCCTGGATCGTGTTCGAGCTGGTGCTGACCAAGCTGCCGCACTACGTGCTGCCGCTCTATCCGGCGATCGCGATCCTCGCGGTCGGTGCGATGGAGCGTCGCGTATTGTCACGCACGCCGTGGATCGTGCGCGGCACGGCCTGGTGGTTCGTGGTGCCGGCCGGCGCCTCGGTGCTTGCCATTGTCGGCGCGATCACGCTGACGCGCCAGCCGGTGTTCTTCGCCTGGCCGTTCGTGGCTGCGGCGCTGATCTTCGGCCTCATCGCCTGGTGGCTCTATGACAACGGCCGCGCTGAACGGTCGCTGCTCAATGCGGTGGTCAGCGCCCTGTTCCTGGCCTTCGCAACCTATGGCGCGGTGGCGCCGGCGCTGACGCGGCTGTTTCCGAGCCCGGAAGTCGCCCGCGCGCTGCGCAACGTGACCTGCGTCGGACCGAAGATTGCTTCGGCCGGCTTCCACGAGCCCAGCCTGGTGTTCTTGACGAACACCTCGACGCTGCTGACCGACGGCTCGGGTGCGGCCGATTTCCTGCGCCAGGGTAGCTGCCGCTTTGCGCTGGTGGAGTCGCGCTCGGAGCGCAATTTCGTGGCGCGCGCCGAAGCGATCGGGCTGCGCTACAACGTGCTGACGCGGATCGAAGGCTTCAATTTCTCGCAAGGCAAGGCGATCTCGATCGCAATCTTCCGTTCCGAGGGTACGGAATAGCAAATGGCAGGCAAGGGAGCCGTATCGCCGCATTATGTCGGCCGCTTTTTCGGCACGCTGCTCGCCTCGTTGGCTCAGCTCGTGCGCTCGCCCTCGCATTCACGCCGCGCCGAGGCCGGCCGCCGCGCCGCCCGCCACGGCCTATGGCTGATCGCCGGTCTTGGCGCCACGATCATTGCGTTGATGTATCTGCTCGACGCGGCCGAAATCCGTCTGATGCCGCCACGCGGCACGCCGAGCCTGTGGTGGGTGCGCATCCTCACCGACTTCGGCAAGTCGGCCTATGTGCTGTGGACGCTTTTCGCGCTGATGGCCGTCGTGCTGGTCGCGTCTGCGGCCATGCGGGGCGCGGCGCGCTCGCTGCTGCTGGGGCTCGGCACGCGGCTGCAATTCCTGTTCCTGGCGGTGCTGACGCCGGTGCTGGCAGGCGAGGTGCTGAAATGGGCGGTCGGGCGGGGCAGGCCGTTCGTCGGCGGGGAGGCCAATGCCTTCAACTTCTCGCATTTTGCCGGCGGCGAGGCCTTCGCCAGCTTTCCGTCCGGCCATGCCAATGCGGCCTTCGCACTGGCTTTTGCGGTCTCCGCGCTGTGGCCCCGGACGCGCTTCGTCATGCTCGCTTATGCGCTCATCATCTGCGCGACGCGGTTGGTCCTGCTGGCGCATCACCCGAGCGACGTGGTGGCGGGCGCCCTGGTCGGCGTGATCGGCGCCATGGTGGTGCGCTACTGGTTTGCGGCGCGCCGCCTCGGCTTTGCCATCGACCGGGATGGCACGATTGTGGCGCTCCCGGGGCCGTCCCTGGAGCGGCTCAAAAGGGTTGCCCGGGACGCGCCGGGTCCATAATAAGCGCCTGCCGGCCCTCCCGCGGTTCCCGGCGGTCCAACCAACCAGAGCATCACTTTGCCTTCTACTGAAACCGCCGCGGTCGCCGTTTCCATCGTCGTGCCCGTGCGCAACGAGGCCGGCAATCTTGCCCCTCTGATCGCGGAGATCGCGGGCGCGCTCGACGGGCGCTGGGCCTATGAGATCATCTATGTCAATGACGGCTCGACGGACTCCACGGGCGACAAGCTCGCCCAATTGAAGAAGAGCTACTCGCAGCTCCGGCAAATCCGGCACGCCGCCTCTGGCGGCCAATCGGCCGCGGTGCGCAGCGGCGTGCGCGCGGCACGCGGCGCGATCGTCGCAACGCTGGACGGCGATGGCCAGAACAATCCAGTCTTCCTGCCGGACCTGATCGCGGCGGTCGAGAAAGGAAACGGCCGCGTCGGCCTTGCCGCTGGCCAGCGCGTCGGCCGCAAGGACACCGGCTTCAAGAAGCTGCAGTCGCGCATCGCCAATGCCGTGCGCAAGGCGATCCTGCATGACGGCACCCGCGACACCGGCTGTGGGCTGAAGGCCTTTCCGCGCGAAGTCTTTCTGGCGATGCCGTATTTCGACGGGCTGCATCGCTTCCTGCCGGCACTGGTGCGGCGCGAGGGGTATGACATCGCCTATGTCGACGTCATCGACCGTCCGCGCCATTCCGGCGTATCGAACTACGGCTTCTTCGACCGGCTCTGGATCGGGATCATGGATCTGGCCGGGGTGTGGTGGCTGATCCGCCGCAAGAGGCCGACGCCAATTGCCAGCGAGGTGCAGTGATGCTCATTCAATACGGGCAGGCGCTCGGCGATTATCTCTACGACGTCTTCGTCGCCAAGTTCGACTTCTGGCTGCTGTTCGGCCTGATCGCGCAGCTGTTCTTCACCGCGCGATTCCTCGTGCAATGGATCGCAAGCGAGCGCGCCGGCAACAGCGTGGTGCCGATGGCGTTCTGGTTCTGCTCGATGGGCGGCGGGCTGATGACCCTGGTCTACGGCGTCGTCAAGCGCGAGCCCGTGATCATTCTCGGGCAGTCGCTGGCGACCATCATCTATATCAGAAACATCATGCTGATCGTGAAGAACCGCGGCACCGGTTCGAAGACGCTGGATCGTTAGCGCGTGATCAGATTGGGTTGAACGGGTGCCGCATCAAATTTGCCTCTCCCAGAGAGAGGTGAACCGTGTCCGCGGACGACCGATTCAAGCATGAGCCATCGCGCTGCTGCGACGAGCGCTGTGACTTCAAAGAGGTTGGGAGTTTGCCCGGTCGTACTGAAGGCTGCCCGGGTGAAGGGACGCGCGGCAGGTTGCGCGATCTTGGCTGAGTGCCGCTGATTTGCCCGACGTGTCAAGTGTCCTGACGGGTACCTCTTTGTCGAATGCCGCGACTTTGCATGGGGTTGTTTTCAACGTTCTTGCTTCGGAGCGAGAGCGCAGCATTCGGCTGGCTGCGTCGAGCCAGCGCCATCACGCGCTAGCGCCCGGGTGCGGGGAGGGACGCTGCCGCGACTTCGTTCTCGGCGATGCGGTAGGCCGCCAGCTCCCCCGAGGCGTCGAGCACGGGGTAGGCCACCGAACAGATGTGCGAGTGGATGCGGCGAAGGTCGCGCAGCACGTCGAGATGCAGCGACGTCGTTTCGATCGTCTCGGGACGGCCTTCGCGCAGGCGTTCGAGATGGCGTTCGGTGGCGGCCAGCTCCGCGTTGCGTAGCGCGGCCTTTTCCACCAGCAGCTTGCGCGCTTCGTTGACGTCGCCTGACATGAACACGCCGAAGGCTATTCGCAGCGAATCCATGATGCGCTTGTGGAAGGCCGACAGTTCCTCGGCGCCCTCGAGGGAGAATTGCAGCCGCCGCTTGATCTTCTTGGTCGCGAGTTCGTTGAGATTCTTGTCGATGATGTCGCCGATATGCTCGAGATTGATGGCAAAGGAGACGATCTCCATCGCCCGCTTGCCTTCACGTTCGTCAAGGCTGCCGCGAGTCAGTTTGGTGACGTAGAGCTTGATGGCCTCGTCGAGGCTGTCGACGCTGTTGTCCGTCTTCGACACCTCATCGACCAGCGCGCGGTCGTTCGTCATCATCGCCGTCATGACCTTGCGCAGCATCACCTCGACATGGTCGCCCATGCGCAGCGTCTCGCGCGCTGCATCCGCCAGCGCCAGCGAGGGCGTCTCCAGTGCGGTCTCATCGAGATAGCGCGGGCTGAGCGGATCGGTCTCCTGCTTGCGTTTTGGCAGGAACGCCTCCAGGAGCCGCGCCAGACCGTCGAGCAGCCCGATGAACAGCACGGCGGTGCCGACATTGAAAGCGATGTGGAAGGCGGCCGTAGCCTTGGCGAGATCGGGCTGGATGCTCGGCAGCCATTCGCTGAGCGGCCGCAGGAACGGCGCCACCAGCAGGATGCCGATGAACCGGTTTGCGAGGTTTCCCAGCGGCAGCCGATAGCTCGCCGGATCGTCGCGGCGCGCGCCCTCGAACACGGGGTTGATGGCGCTGCCGAGATTGGCGCCCAGCACCAGCGCAAGCGCGGCGTAAGGCGTGACGAAATGGGCGTAGGCGAGCGACATGATCAAAAGGACGCTGGCGACGCTGGAGTGCACCAGCCAGGTGATAAGAGCGGCGATGGCGATGCACAGCACGGGATCGCCAGTGATCGCGTTCACGAAGACCCGCGCGCCCGGCGCATTCTCGGCCGGCGCCAGCGTGTCGAGCAGGATGTGCAGCGCCAGCAGCATCAGGCCAAGACCGATCGAGACGCGACCAAGATCTTTGATGCGCGAGCGCGGTCCGCTGCGGAAGGCAACGAGGCCGATGATGAACAGGACGGGCGCGACGGCGGCAATATTGAACGACAGCACCTGCACGATCAGCGTGGTGCCGACATTGGCGCCGAGCATGATCGCCAGGGCCGGTACCAGGCTGACCAGACCCTCCGCGGCGAAGGAACTGGTGATCAGCCCCGTTGCAGTGCTGCTTTGGAGCACGGCGGTAAGCCCGAGACCGGCAGCAAAGGAGGTGAAGCGGTTGTTGAGCGCCTGGGCCAGCAATTGCCGCAGGTTCGGCCCGAAGGCGCGCAGAATCCCGCTGTGGACCATGTGAAGGCCCCACAGCAGCAGCGCCACGCCGCCCATAAGATCGAGAAGAACCATCGTTCCCATGCTCGCCGCCCGGAAATCGAGTCGAATGTTCAGGCTATCGGTAAATGGCCACCGATCAACCCCGTTTTCCCGAAAGCTCAGGACTTGCCGGGGCTTAGCCGCTGGCCGGATCAGACCTCGCAACGACGTGGTCTGCCCGAGTAAACGGAGTCGGAAGCCGATCGTTACATTGCAAGCGATTGTGTTGGGCGAATTCCAACACATGACCGCTATATCTTTAGCCTCTTTGTGAGGATCACTAGCGAAGCGGGATCGGGAATGTTCGTCAATCGGCGCAAGAGCGAACGTGTTGTCTGCAACAGGGTCGCAAAAATCCAGTTTGGAACCGGCGCACTGCCGCGTGACTGCATGATCACCGATATCTCGGACGGCGGCGTCAAGGTGATCGCCGACTATCCGGAAATTCCGCCGGAGTTCACCATCATCCTAGCCACTGGCCGGCCGCGTCAGTGCCGCCTGGCCTGGCGGATCGGTTGCGAATTCGGCGCCGAATTCATGGATATGGCCTCATAGGCGAGGGCGCCTTTGCGCAAAATGGACGTGGAGTCGGGTACCTAACCGGGCTCCGTAACGGGCCCGTTCGGGAACTTAACCCAACGTTAGGGTTAAGCTGTGAGCATCCCCGCACCGTCGCCCGCGATGAGTCCTTAGGTAGATGCGCCCCAAATTCCCTCGAAAAACCAACCTCGTCAGGCAACTGACGCCCGCCGTGGCTTGTGTGATTCTGGCCGTGGGGCTTTCGTCCTGCCAGACTTCGGGCCCGTCGGACATTACCGGCTCTCTCGGCGAGAAGGCCGACGCCAAGGCATCCGACCCGCGGCGCGACCTCGAAACCTATCGGGAGCGATTCAAGGCCAGCCCCAAGGACAGTGACGCTGCGCTGAAATACGGCAAGGCGCTGCGCGCCACCGGACAGAAGTCGCAGGCCGTCGCGGTGCTGGAGCAGGCCTCGATGGCCAATCCCGGCAACCAGGCGCTGCTCGCCGGCTATGGCCGTGCGCTCGCCGACAACGGCAATTTCCAGCAGGCCTTTGACGTGCTCGCCCGCGCCCACAAGCCGGAGGACCCCGACTGGAGTATCCTGTCGGCGCAAGGCGCGACCCTCGACCAGCTCGGCCGCTTCGAAGAGGCGCGGCAATATTATACGAGCGCCCTGAAGATCATGCCCGACGAGCCCTCCGTGCTGTGCAATCTCGGGCTTTCCTATGTGCTGTCCAAGGATCTGGCGAAGGCCGACGAAACGTTGCGGCGTGCCTATAGCTTGGCAGGCTCCGATCCGCGTATCCGCGCTAATCGGGCGTTGGTGCTGGGTCTGCAGGGTCGCATGAACGAGGCCGAAGTCATCGCCAGGGCCGACCTGCCGCCGGACGAAGCGGCGGCCAACGTCACCGCGTTGAGGCAGATGCTGGTGCGCAAGCAGGCGAGCAGCGGCAGCGACAAATTGCCCGTGGCGTCGAGCAAGCGCAGCGATTGATCCGTCAATTGTCCCTGGATGTTGAGCCTGCCGCCCGGCGCGTCAGGACGCGCGCCGCAGCTTCTTGATGATCGGCGAGAGGAAGGAATCCTTCTTCTTGGGCTCGGTGCGGCCGGTCAGGCGGCGGGCCATTTGCCGGAACATTTTTGCCGCGCGATGATTGGTGGAGACCTCTGCAATCATCTCACCGTTGTTGGCGGCGGTGCCGAACGTCTTGGAGTCGAAGGGAACGGTGGCGATCGGTTGCGTCTCGATCGTCTTGGCAAAGTCGCGAAGCTCGATCTCCGGACGCTTGTGCATGCCGATCTGGTTGAGACAATAGAGGGGCGGACGGTCATTGGGCCGCGCCGACTTCAATATGTTCATCATGTTCTTGGTGTTGCGCATGTTGGCGAGGTCGGGCTCGGCAACGATCAGGATGTCGTCGGCGCCGACCAGCGCGCGCCGCGTCCAGGCGGTCCACTGGTGCGGCACGTCGAGCACGATGCAGGGCGTGGTCATGCGCAGCGTATCGAAGATGGAATCGAAGGCATCCGCCCCGAAATCATAGACCTGCTCCAGCGTCACGGGCGCCGCAAGCAGGCTGAGATTATCGGAGCATTTGGCGAGCAGGCGTTCCATGAAGGAACTGTCGAGCCGGTCGGGCGAGAAGACGGCGTTCGCGATGCCCTGAACCGGATCCTGGTTGTAATCGAGCCCGGCAGTGCCGAAGGCAAGGTCGAGGTCGATCACGACTGAATCGAGCGCCACGTCGCGCGCGATGTGCCAGGCGATGTTGTGGGCGACGGTGGAGGCACCTACGCCGCCCTTGGCGCCGACCACGGCGATCATGCGGCCGACGGTGACCGCTTCCGAGGCCGCGAACAGGCTGCAGATCGAGCGCACGATGTCGAGTACCTCGACCGGCCCGATGACGTAGTCGTTGACGCCACGGCGGACCAACTCGCGATAGGGCGTGATATCGGCGGCGGTGCCGATGACGATCACCCGTGTGCCGGGGTCGCAGACGCTGGCGAGCTCGTCGAGGCCGGTGAGAATGTCGCTGTGGCCCTCGGTCTCCAGCATGATGACATTGGGTGTCGGGGCCGTGTGATAGGCCTCGATCGCGGCCTCGATGCCGCCCATGTGGACGGAGAGATGCGCCTTGGCGAGGCGGCGGTCCTCGGCTGCAGCGCGCGACGTGGTGGCTGTTGTTTCGGTGACACAAAAGATCTGCACCGATACACGCGGCGCGGGCGAGATATAGTCGTCGCCATGCGAAGTCGGCGGGAGGTCGGCGTCTTCTGTTTCTTGCTTGGCGCGGCTCATCATTTACCCGTGGCGCTCAGTTTGGCGTTGTCGGATTCCGGATAGTTGGTGGCGGTGGAGACGCCCTTGCGATACTTCTCGAACGAGGTGGTCCGGCGCATCGTGTAAGGAGGGGTCTCCGGTCGCGGCTGCTCGAGGTCGGCGGGATTGTCGACCATGGCGGCGAGGTTGCGCTGGGTGGCGCAGCCGAAATTGTAGTACGGCTTGTTCTCGTTGTAGCCGGGGTTGTCGATCGACGGGCCGAGATCGGCAGGCCAGAGGCCGCATGGGCCGGCCACCGCCGAAATCTTGGGATAGCTGAGGCGCACCGTGGCGAACCGCTCGGGGTCGTCGGGCGTGTAGTGATTGATGCGGATGGCGCTGGACGGCACGCCGGCTGCAGACAATGTGTGACGAATCTCGCTGGCAGCGGATGCCGCCGCGCGCGCATTCGGCGTGTTGACGGGTACGTCGACGACCACACCGCCAGTGGCTTCGCGGACCCAGCTCTGGCCGAAGCCGGCCACATCGGTGCGCTGCAGGCCGGACAGGCCGCCGCGGCCGGCGCCGACAAAGACGACAATGGAGTGATTGCCTTCCTGCACCGCGATCGGGTGACGCTGGCGATAGTCGTTGGGCACGCTCGCCGTCACGACTTCGCCACCCGACCAGCATCCGCCAAGCGCGGCGGACATGATTGCGAGGGCGAAGCCGGTACGGAGCCTGCGATATCCTGATGTTGCCGATGTCATGGTCTTGTTCCCCAGCCCCGGACGAACCGTTAGTCGATGATGAAGCCGAAATAGCCGGGGTGGCCGGCGCCGGTCTCGACACGGGCGGCAACGCCGTAAATGCGGTTGATGCGCGCCAGTAACGTTGATTGCGCATCGCTGGCGGGCGCAAAGCCGTCATCCGGACGCGACAGATCCTTCTGCGCTATGGCGCGCACTACGTAGGGCGTCACCAGCACCATCAGCTCGGTCTCGTTGTTTACGAAATCCTGGCTACGGAAGAGACCGCCGAGGACAGGCAGCTGGTCGACGCCGGGCAGGCCGTTGACCGCCTGCCTGGTCTGCTGCTGGATCAAGCCGGCCATCGCCATCGAGCCGCCGGAGGGAATTTCCAGCGTGCTATCGGCACGGCGGGTGCGGATCGATGGAACGGTCAGCGAGGTGCCGTTCTGGTTCAGCGTGATAGCGTTGTCCATGGAGAGCTCCGAGACTTCGGTCATCACCCGGAGGCTGATGCGGCCCTCGCTCATCACGACGGGGGTGAAGTTCAGCGAGATGCCGAACTTCTTGTACTGGATCTGCGTCGTACACAGGCGCGCGACGCCGAGCCCGGCGGGATCGCAGCTATAGCCGGCGGGAATCGGGAATTCGCCGCCGGCGAGGAAGGTCGCGGCCTCGCCCGAAATTGCCGTCAGGTTCGGTTCGGCCAGCGTGCGCACCACGCCGGCGCTCTCCATCGCGCGCATGGTAGCCTGCACCTGCGGGAGGCCCTTGAGGATGGAGGCGGCCTGGAGACCGTTGTCGGCCAGCTGGCGGCCATAGGCGGTGAACGGATTGCTGTTGTTGAAATTCACCACGGCCGTGCCGTAGTTCATGCTGGCGCTCATATCGACGCCCATCTGCTTGATGATGTCGCGGCGGACTTCGGCGACATGGACCTTCAACATCACCTGGTCGCGGCCGCGCACGACGATGGAATTCACGACCTTGTCGGCGCTGCCGACCAGCTTGGTCGCGACGTCGCCGGCCTGCTGGGCCTCGATCGGGCTCGACACCGAGCCGGTGAGGATGACGCCGTCGCCGACGCCTTCGACCTCCACGCCCGCAATGCTCCGCAGCGCCGCGCGGATACCGTTGAGGTCACGCTTGATGGCGATGTCATAGGAAGTGATCTGGTTGCCGTCGGCATCGAAGAACACGACGTTGGTCTGGCCGACTGCGGAGCCGATGATATAGGCGCGCTGTGCCGAGCGGATCACGGCGTTGGCGATCTTGGGATCTGCGACCAGCACATCCTTGGCCTCGCGCGGAAGATCGACCACCACCGACTTGCCGACGCCGAGCGCCAGGAAGCGGGTTTTGACCGGGCCGATCGAGCCGGTGACGAGCGGCGTCTCCTTCGCCTCCTTGGCGGCGGCCTGGGCGGAAGCGGCCTGGCTGGCATCGGTTTCCGCCGCAAGGGCCGGCCAAAGGGTCGGGGATAACGCCAGTGCGGCGATCGCCGAGAAGGAGAGGACGCGAAGACGGGAGCTTCGCATCAGATTGTCACCGCTGGTCTTGTCCAACATTGTACTCATCACTTCTGTGTCGTAGTCGAACTCTGCACGCCGTAGCGCACGACGTTTATGCTGGCGCCCTTCTTCAGGGCGACGCTTTCTTCCGCGTTGTTCTCGGCCATGTTGACGTCGGCGATCGAGCGCAGCGCCAGTGAAAGCGTGCCGCTCTGGCGTGACCGGGCGAGCGTCTCGGCCTGTTCGGGCTTCAACTCCAGCGTCACGGTCCGGCCAACGAGCGCATTCTGGCCTTCCTTCTCCTTCGGCGCCTGGTCGATGGCGAGCACGCGCACATTGGCCAGGACGATCTCGGAATTGACGACGTCGGGACCGCCCTTGTCGGCGCCCTTGTCGCGACGGGTCAGGATCACGTCGACCCGGTCGTTCGGCAGGATGAAGCCGCCGGCGCCGGTCTCCGCGGAGATTTCGGTCGAGATGGCGCGCATGCCGGTCGGCAGGATCGCCGCCATGAAGCCGGAGCCGTCGGCCTTGACCAGCTTCGGCTCGCGGATCGGCTCGCCGGCAATGAAGGGCGAGCGCGCGATCATGCCGGCGATCTGGTTGTTCGCCTCGGGACGGTCGCTGCGTTTGATGAAGGTGGCGCTGGCGGCCGCGGCCGGCCAGGTCTGCCAGACCAGATCGTCCTGTTTGACCGATTGGCCGAGGCCGATCTCGTTCTTGGCGACAAGCACCTCGACGGTGGGCAATTGGGTGACAGGCTGGGCGGGCGCCTGAGCCTTGTCGTCCGTGCCGCGTGCGAGATAGGCGGCAACGCCGCCGGCACCGAGCGCAATGGTCAGGACGACGATTTGTGCGGTCTTCATACGCGTTACTGTCTGCTCTCACGCCGTGAGGCCATAAGTCCCACGGCGGCCTCTCATCCCATCCCGAATTCGAGGACTAAGCGCCAAAGGTATATGGGCGCTTGCGTGGCGGAACGCGGGCGCGGGAGATCGTCGCCATGGTGAACGGATGGTTATTCAACCAGCGCGCGATTGAACAAAATGCCGTGACAAGCACGTATTTCCACGGAGTTGGCGCGCGAAAGCACACGCTCACGGCGCGAGCGCATGCCCGTGGTTAATGAATGGTGTTGTCGGAGCGTCTACTGCGCGGCCTTCAGTGCGGCAAAACCGCGGTCAAGATCGGCTTTGAGATCGTCGATATTCTCGAGCCCGATATGAAGGCGCAGCGTCGGGCCGCCCGGCGACCATTTGGTCGCGGTGCGGTAGCCGTCGCAGTCGAAGGGGATGATCAGGCTTTCAAAACCGCCCCAGGAATAGCCCATTCCGAACAGCGTCACCGCATCGAGCAGGGCGTCGACCGCTTTTTGCGGCACCGGCTTGAGCACAATGCTGAACAGGCCGGAGGCGCCGGTGAAATCGCGCTTCCAGATCGCGTGTCCCGGATCGCTCTCGAGTCCGGGATGCAGCACTCGGGCGACTTCAGGCCGCTCGGAAAGCCAGCGCGCCATCTCCAGACCCGAGCGATGATGTTGCGCCAGCCGTACCGCCAGCGTGCGTGTGCCGCGCAGCGCTAGGTAAACGTCATCGGGTCCGGCGCAGACTCCGAGCAGGCGGATCGTTTCCGTGATCATCGGCCAGGTTCTCGCGTTGGCCGAGATGGTGCCGAACATGATGTCGGAGTGGCCGCCGATATATTTGGTGGCGGCCTGCATGCTGATGTCGGCGCCAAGTTCCAGCGAACGATGAAACAGCGGTGTCGCCCAGGTGTTGTCGTCGATGACGAGCGCATCGCGCGCATGCGCGACCTCGGCGATCGCTGGAATATCGGGCATCTCGAAGGTCTGTGAGCCCGGCGCCTCGACCAGCACCGCCCTGGTGTTCGACTTGAACAGTTTCTCGATGCCGGCACCGATCTTCGGATCGAAATAGGTGGTCTCGACGCCATAGCGCGCCAGCACGCCGTTGCAGAAATTGCGCGACGGACGATAGACGTTATCGCAGACCAGCAGATGATCGCCCGCTTTGGTTACCGCCAGCAGCGTGGTCGAGATCGCGGCAAGACCGGAAGGGGCGATACCGACCCCCGCGCATTGCGGGCCTTCCAGCTTCATCATCACGTCCTGCAACGCCCGCGTGGTCGGCGAGCCGTGCCGGCCATAGGTGTATTCGGCGCGATGGGCGTGCAGGTCCTCCGCGGTCGGATAAAGCACGGTCGAGCCGTGGAACACGGCCGGGTTCACGAATCCCTTTTGTGCCTGAGGGTCCCGGCCGGCGGTCACCAGCCGGGTTTCGGCTCGTTGCGATTCAGGTTTGCCGTTAGCCCCCGAGGGTTTCATGCATTGCACCAAAGACTTTTTGTCGCAACCGCAGCGCGCGGTGCCTGATAAGGCGGCAGGCCGGAGCCTTCCGGCTAATAACAGGACACAGAAGTCGGCCGTCAACCCCTTGACCCGGCTCGCCAGTCGTTCTGTGATGGTGCCGACTATCCACGTCGCCGCAAGTTGAGGGGCCTGCCGCGACCGCCGATCCACTGTTGACCGCCAGCTGCGCCGAGCCATCGGGTTTTGGCGACGCTTTGCGGCAGGGGGATCCTCGGGGTGGCCCATCCAGACTTGCGGCGCCTTGCTATTGTTCCCGGACGACCCCTCGAAAGGCTTTGCCCATGAAACGCGTATCCCTCGTTCTCACCCTTGCCGCTGCCGCCGCTCTTGCGGCGCAGAGCGCATCCGCCCAGACCCTCAAGACCATCAAGGATCGCGGCATGCTGTCCTGTGGCGTCAGCCAGGGCCTGCCGGGCTTCTCGTCGCCGGACGACAAAGGCAACTGGACCGGGCTAGATGTGGACATCTGCCGCGCGATTGCGGCCGCGATCTTCAACGATCCGAGCAAGATCAAGTTCGTTCCGCTGTCAGCCAAGGACCGCTTCACCGCGCTGCAATCCGGCGAAATCGATGTGCTGTCGCGCAACACCACCTGGACCATTTCGCGCGATACCTCGCTGGGCGCGAATTTCACCGGCGTCACCTACTATGACGGCCAGGGTTTCATGGTGAAGAAGTCGCTGAAGGTGAAGTCTGCGCTCGAGCTCAACAGCGCTTCGGTCTGCGTGCAGACGGGAACCACGACCGAGCAGAACCTCGCCGACTACTTCAAGGGCAACAACATGAAGTACGAGGTGATCGCGTTTGCCGGTGCCGACGAAACCGTGAAGGCCTATGAATCCGGCCGCTGCGACGTCTTCACCACCGACGTCTCGCAGCTCTATGCCCAGCGCCTGAAACTCGCCAATCCCAACGATCACGAGGTGCTGCCAGAAGTGATCTCCAAGGAGCCGCTTGGTCCGATGGTGCGCCATGGCGACGATCAGTGGTTCGACATCGTCAAGTGGACGTTGTTCGCGATGCTCAACGCCGAGGAAGCGGGCGTGACCCAGAAGAACGTCGACGAGATGGCCAAGTCCGACAAGCCGGATCTCAAGCGCATGCTCGGCAGCGACGGCAATCTCGGCGAACAGCTCGGCCTCACCAAGGACTGGGTAATACGCATCATCAAGCAGGTCGGCAATTACGGCGAGTCCTTCGACCGCAATGTCGGCGCCGGCTCCAAGCTCGGCATCGCCCGCGGCCTGAACAACCTCTGGAACAAGGGCGGAATCCAGTACGCGCCGCCGATTCGCTGACGGTAGCGCCGGAGGGGGCGCGGCGATGACCATCGAAGCAAGATCACCACCGTCGCAGTTTGTCTTCAGGCTGCGGCGTGCGCTTGGGGGACGCGCCGGCTGGAACGGCGTGATCTTCCAGTTCCTGTTCGTCGCCGCGCTGATCTGGCTCGCTTTTGAGATCGTCGAAAACGCGCGCGCCAACCTGGAGGCGCAGCGCGTCACTTCCGGTTTCGGCTTTCTCGCGAACAACGCGGGCTTTGATGTCAGCCAAGCCCTGATTTCCTATTCGGGGTCGGACAGCTACGTCCGCGTGTTCTTTGTCGGCCTGTTGAACACGCTGGTGGTGGCGGTAGTCGGCATCTTCTTCGCCACCATCATCGGTTTCTCGGTCGCGCTCGGTCGGCTGTCGCCGAACTGGCTGCTGTCACGCATCGCCGGCGGCTATGTGGAGCTGATCCGCAACCTGCCGCCGCTGTTCCAGATCTTGTTCTGGTACAAGGCCGTGCTCTCTGCGCTGCCGAATCCGCGGCAAAGCTACTCGATCTTCGATTACGCTTTTCTCAGCAATCGCGGACTGGTGATCCCGAAGGCGATCGCCAGTGACGGGCTCCAGCCGTTCCTGATTGCGGCTGCGATCGCCATCGTTGCGGCTTTCGCGCTCCGGCACTACGCGCGCAAGGAGCTGTTCGAAAAGGGGCGCAAGATCACGATCTGGCCCTATGTGCTGGGTGCGTTGGTGGGCTTGCCGCTGTTGGCCATGTTGATCTTCGGCAAGCCGTTCACGCTGGAATTCCCGGTGCTGCGCGGTTTCAATTTTGCCGGCGGCTCGCGCCTCATTCCGGAATTCGTGGCCCTGACCCTGGCGCTGTCGACCTATACCGCGGCGTTCATCGCCGAAATCGTGCGCGCGGGCATCATGTCCGTGCACAAAGGACAAATGGAGGCGGGCGGCTCGCTCGGACTTTCCCGCGGCCAGACGCTGCGGCTGATCGTGGTGCCGCAGGCGATGCGGGTGATCCTGCCGCCGCTGACCAACCAGTACCTTAACCTGACGAAAAACTCCTCGCTTGCGGTGGCAATCGGCTATCCCGACCTGGTGTCGGTGTTCGCCGGCACAGCGCTGAGCCAGACCGGACAGGCGATCGAGATCATCTCGATCACCATGGGCGTCTACCTCCTGATCTCGCTGGTCACCAGCGCGATCATGAGTTTCTACGGCTGGCGGCTTGACCGGAGCATGCAGCAATGAATGCTCCTTTCTTCGTCCGCCAGGATATGGTGCCCGAGCGTCCGGCGCCGGTGAAGACCACGGGCCTCGTCGGCTTCCTGCGTACACGACTGTTCAATACGCCGACCAACATCCTGATCACCGTCCTCGGCGTGCTGCTGCTGTGGTTCACCGTTGGTCCTGCGATCAAATTCCTGCTGGTCGATGCGGTGTGGACGGGCAAGGACCGCGACGCCTGCCTTGCCGACAAGGTTGGCCGCTCAGTCGGCGCCTGCTGGCCGTTCGTGACGGCGAAATTCAGCCAGTTCGTCTATGGCTTCTATCCCGAGCCCCAGCGCTGGCGGGTCAACCTGACCTTCCTGCTCGCGGCCGTGCTGTTGATTCCAATGCTGATCCCGCGGCTGCCGGGCAAGGGCATCAATGCCGCGCTGTTCTTCATTGCTTTCCCGGTCGTTGCCTTCTTCCTTCTGCATGGCGGCGGATTGAAGGGGCTTGGCGTCAGCTGGACCGCGAACATCCTGTCCGGCTTCAACGACAGCCTCGGGGAGGGCGGCCAGAAGCTCGTAGCCTTAAGCGCGTCCTCGGCGATCGGGCCGCTGTTGTGGCTGATCGGGAAACTGGTGGTGCTGATCAGCACCGTTGTCTCCTGGGTGTTGTGGCCGATAACCTGGTTGCGTGACGTGATCCAGTCGTTCGGGCGGCCCGTGTGGGCTGACCTGGTCGCAACTGCGGCGATCGTCTCGGCGCTGATGTTCTGGCTCGGCGGCGGCATGCGCGCCGGCATACGCCCTCTTATCACGAGCCTCGTCATCTTCGCCGGCATCGGCATGGTCATCGCCATCATGGGCCTCGACCGCGGCGGTCTGCCGGTGGTTGATACGAGGCTGTGGGGCGGCCTGCTGGTGACGCTGGTGGTCTCGGTAACCGGCATCGTCGCCTCGATGCCGGTCGGCATCGCGCTGGCGCTCGGACGGCGCTCGACCATTCCCTTGATCCGCGTCTTCTCGGTCGCCTTCATCGAGTTCTGGCGCGGCGTGCCGCTGATCACCGTGTTGTTCTTCGCCACTTACATGCTACCGCTGTTCTTGCCCGGCAATTTCACCGTGGATGGCCTCGTGCGTGCGCTGATCGGCATCGCGCTGTTCGCCGGCGCCTACCAGGCGGAGGTGATCCGCGGCGGCCTGCAGGCGATCCCGCGCGGGCAGGGGGAGGCGGCAAGCGCGCTCGGGCTGTCGTTCTGGAAGACCACCGGGCTGATCGTGATGCCGCAAGCGCTACGCCATGCGATCCCGGGTCTCGTCAACAGTTTCATCGCGCTGTTCAAGGACACCTCGCTGGTCTCGATCGTCGCGCTGTTCGACCTGCTCGGGCAGTTGCAGGCCTCCTTCAGCGATCCCAACTGGTCGACACCGACTACGCTGTTCACTGGATTTGCCTTCACCGGACTGATCTATTTCGTCTTCTGCTTTGGCATGTCGCGTTACTCCCTGTTCGTCGAGAACAGGCTGAACGCGCATCGCCGCAATTGAGAAAGTGCCATGGCTGAAAATTCCATCGTCAGCATCAACAAGCTCAACAAGTGGTACGGCGATTTCCACGTCCTGCGCGACATCAACATGCAGGTCGCCAAGGGCGAACGCATCGTGATCTGCGGGCCGTCGGGTTCCGGCAAGTCGACCCTGATCCGCTGCATCAACGCGCTGGAGGAATTCCAGGAGGGCGAGATCACCGTCGAGGGCATCGAGCTCGGTCCGAATCTGCGCCGCGTCGACGAGGTCCGCCGCGAGGTCGGCATGGTGTTCCAGAGCTTCAACCTGTTTCCGCATCTGACCGTGCTGGAGAACTGCACGCTGGCGCCGATCTGGGTACGCAACATCCCGCAGAAGGACGCCGAGGCGGCCGCCATGAAATATCTGGAGCGGGTGAAGATCCCGCATCAGGCCAACAAGTATCCGGGCCAGATGTCAGGTGGCCAGCAGCAGCGCGTGGCGATCGCCCGCGCACTGACCATGAGCCCGAAAGTCATGCTGTTCGACGAGCCGACCTCGGCGCTCGACCCGGAAATGGTCAAGGAGGTGCTCGACACCATGGTCGACCTGGCCAAGGAAGGCATGACCATGCTGGTCGTCACCCACGAGATGGGATTTGCGCGGGAAGTCGCCAACCGCGTCGTGTTCATGGACGCGGGGCAAGTGATCGAGTCCAACACGCCGCAGGAATTTTTCGCCAATCCGCAGCACGCGCGAACGAAGCTGTTCCTCAGCCAGATCCTGCGGCACTAGGGCTTTCATCCTTCGAGACGCACGCTAACGCGTGCTCCTCAGGATGAGGTCGTTGAGCTGCGAATGCGGCTTTGGACCCTCTTGGTGAGGAGCGCGGCAACGCCGCGCGTCTCTAACCATGAGGCCGCAGGCTCCGGCCGCGCCCTCACACCTTCTCGAACGGCGGTTCGATCTTGCTGCGCTTCTCCAGCCATTCCGGCACGGGAAGATTCTTCGAGCGCATGAAGTCCGGATTGAACAGCTTTGACTGATAGCGATTGCCGTTGTCGGCGAGGATCGTGACGATGGTCTTGCCGGGGCCGAGCTGTTTTGCCAGCTGGATCGCACCCGCGACATTGACGCCGGTCGAACCGCCGAGGCACAGGCCCTCGTGCTGCAGCAGGTCGTAGATTACCGGCACGGACTCCTCGTCCGGAATGAGGAAAGCGTCGTCGACGCGGGCTTCCTTGACGACGGACGTGACGCGACCAAGCCCGATACCTTCGGTGATGGAGTCGCCGGATGTCGATTTGGCTTCGCCGTTCTTGAACAAATTATACATCGCAAAGCCGGGCGGATCGGCGCAGGCCGTCACGATGTTCTTGTTCTTCGACTTGAGGAACGAGGTGGTGCCGGCGATGGTGCCGGCGGTCCCCACGGAGCAGATGAAGCCGTCGACCTTGCCACCGGTCTGCTCCCAGATTTCCGGTCCCGTGGATTCGAAATGCGCCTTTGCATTGTCGAGATTGTTCCACTGGTCGGCGAACAGCACGCCGTTCGGCTCGGTTTTGCGCAACTGATCGGCAAGCCTACGGCCAACATGCTGATAGTTGTTCGGATTGGAAAAGGGCAGCGCGGGGACTTCGACGAGCTCGGCGCCGCACAGCCGCAGCATGTCCTTCTTTTCCTGGCTCTGGGTCTTGGGAATGAGGATCAGCGTGCGATAGCCGCGCGCGCTTGCGACCACGGCAAGGCCGATGCCGGTGTTGCCGGCAGTGGATTCCACGACGAGGCCGCCGGGCTTCAGATCGCCGCGCTTCTCGGCTTCCAGGATCATCCATTTGCCCGCGCGGTCCTTCACGGACTGGCCGGGATTCATGAATTCGGCCTTGCCCAAAATGGTACAGCCGGTCAGCTCGGAAGCGTGCTTGAGCTTGATCAGCGGCGTGTTGCCGATCGCCTGGACGACGTCGTTGTTGAATTTCATATCGCGAAAAACACCGGTTGTTTCCTCACTGCCAGCGACCCTAAAGGACCGAAGCGAGGATCACAAGCAACGGCGTGGCGTGGCAGCTATCCGGATTTCGCGAACACGACCTGGCGAACATCGATATTTCCCGACAGGAATCCGGCCTCGCAATAGGAAAGGTAATATTCCCACAAGCGTCGGAACCGGTCATCGAATCCTGATGGCGTCAGGTGCGGCCAGGCTTCGCGGAAATTGCTTCGCCAGATCGCGAGTGTCTTGGCATAATCTTGTCCGAAAATGTGCTCGCGGATAACGGGCACACCAAACGTCTCGCCGAGCTGCTTCAGCACCTGAGGTGAGGGCAGCATGCCGCCGGGGAAGACATAGCGCTGGATGAAATCCACCTCACGCCGGTAGCTCTGGAAAAGCTTGTCCTGGATGGTGATGGCCTGGATCCCGGCGAAGCCGCCGGGCAGCAGGCGGTCGCGCAGTTGTGAAAAATACTTTGGCCAGAATTGCTCGCCGACCGCCTCGATCATCTCGATGGAGGCGATGCGGTCGTAGCGGCCGCGCTCGTCGCGATAGTCCTGCAGCCTGATCTCGACGTTCTCGGCAAGGCCGGCTTCATGGATGCGCCGCTGGGCGAACTCGCGCTGCTCCTTGCTGATGGTCAGTCCCACGACCTTCGCACCTTGCCTGGCCGCGAACTCGGCAAAGCCGCCCCAGCCGCAGCCGATCTCGAGCAGCTTCTGTCCGGGCTTGAGGTCGATCGCCTCCGCGAGCCTGCGGTACTTGTTGTTCTGCGCCGAGGTGAGGTCAGGCGTGTGCGGCTCGAACAGCGCCGAGGAATAGGTCATGCTCGGATCGAGCCAGGCCGAATAGAAGGCGTTGCCGATGTCGTAATGCGCGTAGATATTGCGACGCGCCTGCCGCCTGGTGTTACGGTTGAACCAGTGCCTGACGATCTGGACATAGCGCATCAGGGGTTTGCCGACGAGCATGGTCTGCATCCAGTCCTGGTTGACGCAGAACAGATACAGGAATTGCGTGAGGTCCGGCGTGTCCCATTCGCCGCGCAGATAGGCTTCGGCGATACCGATGTCGCCGCCGCGGAGCAGGCGCGAGGCGAAGGCGAAATCGTGGACGTTCATGGCGGCAAGCGGTCCCGGCCCGTTGCCGCCGAGCCGAACCGTGCGCCCGTCGGGCAATGTCACGTCGAGCGTGCCGCGTTGAAGTCTCGAGCCGTAACCGAGCGCCAGGCGGACCATGCGCGGCAGGTCCGGCAGCCGTTCATGCACAGTGTCAGACGTGACCGCGATCAAATCGCCCATGGCCAGCCCCCCACGCTGCCCAGGTCCGAATTCCCCCGTGACGGGATCGAATCAGCTTCGGCCCCCACCGGACCAAAGCGCCTTGGCGCGGGCAGGCAACGCCAGCCTAGCATATCGGTTCCCTTCGCCAACCGCTCAAGGTTGCGGTCTTCGTACCTGCGGCAGCAGGACGCGGCCTAGCCGCGCGCCCTTCAGCAAACCGCAGAGCTTCCCAGTGAATCGCCACCGCGCTGCAGATCATCGTGGCGATCTAGTCTGAGGTCTTAGGCATCTCGTAGTTGATGAGCACATGCGAATTCGCCGTCCGCGCGATCGCGGAAATAGATCGACAGTGGATCGAGGACGAAGCCGAGCAGGTGGGGAAGCGCAGCAGCAAGCCCCGGCCGCTCGTGAGATCGATACCGTGTTCGTCGCACAGCCTTGCGCATGCGCGCGCAGGCGTCAGAAACGGGGGAAAACCTCCATGAAATGTTCGTAAGATTCGTGCCTTGCCGAGACGCCGGGAATCAAAGAAATGCCTACAAAATAAGGACAAGTCGCCTGTTGGCGGCGCTGTGGCAAACTTGCATCGACGGCCGCGGAACGAGGGCCGCAGGACTGTCCGCCCTTTCGGCACACAGGTAGGATGACGGTCTAGGTTCCATTGCAAGCATCACCCTGTGAAACCGACGCAATTCAGCTTCCACCACACCGCTCGCGCCTCGGCCGCGGCTGATTCAGCGCGGCTATGCAGGGTTGGGGTATCCGGCGGAGCAGGGGAGTGACCCAAAGCCTCGCCGGGATGTGGTTTTCGGGTGCGTTCGCTCCCGCATCGCGACGCCTCGCGCGCTGGGTTGCCGTGTTATGCGCGGCACTGGGCTCGTCCGGCTGCCTCCTCACCACCGACCTGCCCGATCCGGCGCTGGATGTGCCGCCGGGCTACAAGGCGGCGGGCAAAAAGAACGCAACCGATGCGCCGCCGACGCTGGACTGGTGGCGGGGGTTCCGCTCGGCCGAGCTGACGACGCTGATGGAGGAGGCGCAGACCGTAAACCTCGACATCGCCGCTGCCACGGCGCGCTTCATCCAGGCCGACGCTCAGGCGCGCATCGCCGGCGCGCCGCTGTTGCCAAGTCTTGCCGGCACGGGGCAGGAAGCCTACTCACGCACATCGGGCTCGAGCGCTTCCGGTCTCACCAATGGCGGCCGCGAGGTGGTGAACTATTCGGCCTCGCTGAGCGCCAGTTACGAACTCGATTTCTGGGGCAAGAACCGCGACGCAGCGCAAGCCGCCGAAGAGACGGCGCATGCCAGCCGTTTCGATCGCGACGTCGTGGCGCTGACGACCCTGACCAGCGTTGCGACCGCCTATTTCCAGGTGCTCGCCTCGCAGGACCGCCTGCGCGTCGCCCAGAGCAACATCGCCAGTGCCGAGCGCATTCTAAACGCGATCAAGCAACGCCTGCAGGCCGGCACCGGCACCGATCTCGACGTCGCCCAGCAGGAGAGCGTGCTCAACAACCAGCGAGCTTTGGTGCCCCCGCTGCGGCAGACCCTTGAGCAGAACATCAACGCTCTGGCGACGCTGGTGTCGCGACCGCCGGAAAGCATCAGGGTGGCCGGCGGCTCGCTGAACCGCATCGGCATCCCGCGGGTAACGCCGGGCCTTCCATCCGAGATTTTGACGCAGCGGCCGGACATCAGGCGGCAGGAGGCCCAGCTGGCCTCCGCCACTGCCAATATCGGCAATGCACGGGCGCAATTCTTTCCGAGCATCCAGTTGACCGGGCAGGGCGGCTACCAGAGCTCGGCGCTGTCTGCCCTGTTCCAGCCGCATGCCGCATTCTTCAGCCTGGTCGGCAGCGCGGCTCAGCCGATCTTCGACGGCGGCCGGATCCTCGGCAATTTTGAGTCCGCCAAGGCCAAGCAGGACGAACTGCTGCAGACTTATCGCAAGACCGTGGTCCAGGCCTTTAACGACGTGGATACCGCCCTGACCAATGTACGCGAGACCACCATCAGGCTGCGCCTGCAGCGCGACGTGGTTGCATCCTCGCGGCGGGCCTTTCAACTGGCCGGGGACCAGTTACGGGCCGGAACCGCCGACATCGTTGCTGTGCTAAACGTGCAAACGACACTTTTTCAGGCAGAAGATGCGCTGGTGCAGGCGCAACTCGCGCGGCTGCTGGCGATCGTCAGCCTCTATCAGGCGTTGGGGGGCGGCTGGGAGCCCAGGATGGAAAGGCCGGTCAATGCTCTTTAAGCCCGAGTTGAAGGGAACCGCCAAGACCGCTGGCAAGAGCGTGATACGCTCCGTGCTGCGGCGCAGCGTCTCGCTTCTGATCACGGCCCTGATCCTCGGCGGTCTCGGCTACATTGGCTGGCTCGCCTGGCAGCAGAAGAGCGGCGGCCGCAACGCCAATGCGCGGCCCGACCTTCCGGTGCCGGTGCTTGCCGCGACGCCGCGCGTGCAGGACGTCCCGGTCTATCTCGACGGCGTCGGCTCCGTGCGCGCGCTCAACACGGTGACGGTGCGTGCGCAGGTGGACGGCAAGTTGCTGGCCGTGCATTTCGTCGAAGGCCAGGATGTCAACAAGGGCGACGTGCTCGCCGAGATCGATCCGGCGATCTATCAGGCGCAATACGACCAGGCGGTCGCCAAGAAGGCGCAGGACGAGGCGCTGCTGGTCAACCAGAAGCTCGATCTGGCGCGCTACCAGCAACTCGCTGCCTCCAATGCCGGCTCCAAGCAGCAGGCCGACACCCAAAAGGCGCTCGTCGCGCAACAGGAAGCGCTGATCAAGGCCGACCAGGCCATGATCGACAACGCGGCGGCGACCCTCGGCTATACCAAGGTCGTCGCCCCGATTTCCGGCCGCGCCGGCCTGCGCCAGGTCGACCAGGGCAATATCATCAAGGCATCCGACGTCACGGGCCTCGTCATCCTGACGCAGCTGCAGCCGATCGCGGTGTGGTTCAGCCTGCCGCAGCAGCAGATCGTGCGGGTCAATGCTGCTGCCGCCAAGGGCACGCTCGCGGTCGACGTGTTCGGCAATGACGGCGTCACCGTAGTCGATACCGGCGTCCTGAAGGGCATCGACAACCAGGTCGACCAGACCACCGGCACGCTGAAGCTGAAGGCGGAATTTCCCAATCCGAATTTCCAGCTGTGGCCCGGCCAGTTCGTCAATGTACGCCTCAAGGTGGAGACTCTGCCGAAGGCGATCGTCGTCCCGACATCCGCCGTGCAGCGCGGCCCCGCGGGTACCTTCAGCTACGTGATTGGCCCCGGCAATATCGCGACTGCAAAGCCGATCGTGGTGACACAGCAGAACGAGAACGATGCCGTCATCGCCAGCGGCATCTCGCCGACGGACCGCGTGGTGACGACCGGTTTTGCCAATCTGTCCGACGGGGCCAGGGTCTTCATCGGCAGGGACGATGCCACGCCGAGCGTCGACCTCGCGCCGCGCAAGCGCAGCCGCACGCCCGATGCCAAGGGGGATGCCAAGTCCGGTGGCGGCAACGACCAGAAGGGGCAGACAGGGCCGGCCGCGGGGGCGCCGAGCAGCCCGAAACAGTGACGGTCCGAACCTGATGCGACAACCATGAGCGCGCAGCCATGAGCGTCTCCGAACCATTCATCCGCCGGCCGATCGCGACCTCGCTGCTCGGGATAGCGCTACTGATCGGCGGCGCGCTCGGCTATTGGGCGCTGCCGGTCTCGGCGCTGCCGCAGGTCGATTTCCCGACCGTGCAGGTGACGACACAACTGCCCGGTGCGAGCCCGGACGTGGTCGCCTCGCTGATCACCGCGCCGCTGGAGCGGCAGCTCGGACAGATCCCCTCGCTGTCCTCGATGCAGTCGACCAGCTCGTTCGGCGTCAGCCAGATCTCGCTGCAGTTCGACCTCAACCGCGACATCGACGGCGCCACACAGGATGTGCAGGCCGCCATCAATGCGGCCGCCGGCATCCTGCCGAGAACGCTGCCGTACCCGCCGACCTACGCGAAGGTGAATCCGGCGGATGCGCCGGTCCTGACGCTGGCGCTGACGTCGGAGACGATCTCGCTGCGTGCCATGAGCGACATCGCAGACACCATTTTGGGCCAGCGCCTGTCGCAGATTTCGGGCGTCGGCCGCGTCTCGATCCTCGGCGGCCTCAAGCCCGCGGTGCGGGTGCAGGCCGACCTTGCGCGGCTGGCCGCCTACGGCATCTCCATGGAGGATTTGCGCAGCGCGATCGCCGGCGCCAATGTCTCCGGCCCCAAGGGATCGCTCGACGGCACCCAGCAATCCTACACCATTGCCGCCAACGACCAGATCGCCGCCGCGGAGGCCTACAAGCCGATCATCATCGCCTATCGCAACGGCTCGCCCGTCACCATCGGCGATGTCGCCGTCATCGTCGACGGGCTGGAGAACGACCGCACCGGCGGCTGGTACCAGGGCACGCCGGCCGTCATCATCGATATCCAGCGCCAGCCCGGCGCCAACGTCATCGAGGTGGTGCGCCAGATCCGCGCGGAAATCCCCAAGCTGCAGCGGGCCATCCCGGCCGGCGTCAACCTGCACATTGTCAGCGACCGCACCGTCACCATCCGCGCTTCCGTGCGCGACGTGCAGTTCACGCTGGTGCTTGCGGTGGTGCTGGTGACGCTGGTGGTGCTGCTGTTCCTGCGCTCGGT